>ERZ772812.20-NODE-20-length-194906-cov-6.190356_pt1 | contig 194906 bp, 171 predicted proteins | sample MGYA00511343_ERZ772812 | MGnify/ENA primary metagenome ERZ772812 (study PRJEB29015, sample SAMEA2737706) | human gut metagenome | biome: human gut; feature: human-associated habitat; material: faeces | place: China | collected 2012 ...
CGGGCGTAAGAGATTTGAAGGGAGCTGTCCTTAGTACGAGAGGACCGGGATGGACTGACCGCTGGTGCACCAGTTGTTCTGCCAAGAGCATAGCTGGGTAGCTACGTCGGGACGAGATAAACGCTGAAGGCATCTAAGCGTGAAACTCCCCCTAAGATAAGATCTCTCATCCTTTATGGAGTAAGGCTCGTCGTAGACTATGACGTTGATAGGTCAGAGGTGGAAGCGCCGTAAGGTGTGTAGCTGACTGATACTAATAAGCCGAGGGCTTGACCTACAATTGGTAGTTAGCAGGCTCTGTAAAGTGCTTTCCGATTTGCAGAACTTCCATGGTGTTCGGTTTTCAGGGTGTAATCCATTATCCGCCTTTAGCTCAGTTGGTAGAGCAACTGACTCTTAATCAGTGGGTCCCGGGTTCGAATCCCTGATGGTGCACCAAAATATTCCTCCTTAGCTCAGTCGGTAGAGCATGCGGCTGTTAACCGCAGGGTCGTTGGTTCGAGCCCAACAGGGGGAGCCAAAAAATAACAGTCGACTTTGTCGGCTGTTATTTTTTTAATGAAGCCTCAGTACTGTGAATGAAAAATGAAGCGGAACTTTGTGCTCAATGAAAAAGGCAAATTGTGTTAGAAAATAAGTGTACATTGCTGTGCGTAAGCGATACGTGAATGCTTCTTTGCATCATTACCGTTGCTTCATGTTGAACAGAAACATTTTACGGCACGAATTTTGTGGTGCTATTACTTGACTCAGTCACAAAAAAGAAACGACAAACTTCTCTCGAAAATTGTCGTTTCTTTTTATTTTTCAATTTTTCTCTTTTTTGTTCGTTACTATTCACTTAGATTGTCATTCTCGGATAAGTGATAAGCGTAAAATGATAAAGAATACGTAATTACAGTCAGGTGTATTCCGTTGCTTTTAGTTGTTTGTTTTTATGTTATTATATGTATTTGTGTATCTGCCTTTTACGAATATAGTTTGTTAATATAGAACAGAACAGAATTAAGTGTATTTTAACTGACAAATTGTTTTGATGAAAAGAATTCTTCCTGTATACCTTATTGAATAATAATTTCTGGAGAATCACTAGTGAGATATCCGTATTCTGCTATTATACAGGAAATTTCATAATTTTCCTGCGTTTTATATATGCATATGGCGTTACGACTGTCTGTTTTTTCCCAAGTTAATATGTATTCGTCCAATTCATATTTATATTCGTCATAATCTTCCGAGAAATAGCTTTCTTTGATTTCAAGGAGTGTTCCATTGGATGTGGTATAGTTTTTTACCCAAGCAATAAAAGATGCGGAGGCTCCATAATAATTACCATTAAAACCAATATTTAATTCGTCCAGTTCTATAAGCAACTTCAATGCTTCTTTTATATTATTATTTGTATGATATTCCCCCAGTTTCTCTGCAAAAACCTGTATATTTTTTTTATCCCACTTATCAACTTTGTGGTTTGGATCTCGTGCCCATTGCACAGAAAAAACGTTGGAATTCAAGGCATTTTTCAACTCTCGATATGGAGTGTTTTTTATATATGCTTTTATACAAATTATTGATATGATTATTGCTGCAAATAGTAATAATGTGATGATTGCAATAGCTGTTTTCTTCTTCTTTTTCTTTTTTTTCAGTTTTTCCTTTGTCATGTTATGCAATTCGGGACTGTTTTTATATTCTCCGAGAGTTGAAAGGAAAATTAAGCAAGCTTCATAATCCGCAATTGATTTTGCATCTTTCAGTTTTGCTTGTATTTCCAAATAACGGCGTTCCGAATCATCTTTTTTAATTCTTATTTGTGCGATAAGCCAGTCGAGAAGCGTATTACGTTTGCATATATAATTCGGAATAATTGATGATTTTTGAATCGGATTTACAGAGTGTTCTTCAAAAAAAGACCAGCTTTCATCAGATAAGATTTTTGACAGTTTCTTTATACAGTACTCATTAATATCAGTGACTGCATCAATCTGTTGGGGTGAGATTATGTCTTCAATATCAGGTGTAATTTTGGTTGCTAATGCAGAAAGAAGATTTTTAACATCTTTCGCATACAACAGCATTTCATTCTCTTTGATTATCTCAACTCCGCTGTCTCCCAAAACTTCGTTGATTGTTTTAAGGAGTCTTTCTGCACGTTGTTTTTTGCTCTCCGCAATTTTTTTTTCAACCTTATTTTCTATTCCCAAAAAACGAATTAAATTATCCAGTTCCTGCGAGTCGTATTTATATTCCTTTGCATAAACAAATGCGGCGATGTTGCACGGATAATTTTTTAGGGAGCTTGCGATAGCTTCGCTGTTGTCTGCAAAAGGATCTGTTATCCGGTTGATTATATGGTATGATTTTTGTATATCTATTGAATCTTCGATTTTTGGTGAAATTAACCCAGCACTGATAAGAAATTCTTTTTCGGCGTTGTAAAGCCCGTCAATATATGCACATAACCCGCGTTTTAGAAAAGGTTTGATTTTAGAAATAAATTGGACATAAGTATCATTGCCTTTTTTAATATGTTCATCGCAAAAAAGAGAGTGTTTTTTTTGAGCTTCCGAATATGCTTCTTTTCTTTGCTTTTCCTTTTTGCGATATTCGTCTATTGAATATGCAATTAAATCAAGTCCATCTCCTATGATTCCGTAACTGAGTCCTGTAATCTTACTTTCTGCTTCCTCAATGAGGTTTTGTTTATTGCTGCTAATTTGGTCAGCTACGGTTTGCAATATATTGTCATGGACATCTTTAATTTGCTTTACTGCTTCTAAGATTGAGTTATATGAGTGGGTTATGTATATACTTAAATTTTCAGATTTAATGAAGATCCCATGTGATGAAATTCGGTTAAGGGTATTATCTTGCTCAGATTGAAGGACTTCTATCAAATTTCCGAAAGTATCTGAAATGCTATTTGGTATTAGAGCAAAAAAATTTTGAAAGAAAGGTTCTTTTCTGTCCGAATAGTATTCCATAGTTTCATGATATGTTGCCAAAGATTTTGTGCATTTTATATCTTCTCCAAAAATATTGAATGTTTTAATTTCTGCGTTAAGTTCAGATGTATTTCTTTCCATAAGAAGCTCCTTTATTATATTTTCTGTAAGTAAATAAAGAATATTTTCTCTATTTTATAGATTTTTTGTTTTGAGACAAATAGTACTTTATCCTTTTAATCAGTTGCCTTTTTAAATGATATTGTCCTTTCTTGTACGCTGATTTCAAGATTTTTTTCTTTTGAAAATCTTGCCAGAGCAGATTTATTAAGTAAATAATTGGTGTCTTTCGGCAGATTCCTTCTTGTTAAATTATAATACTGTTTTTCTGTCAAGGAAAAATCTGTTGATGAATTAAGCATTTCAGCTATTTTAGAAAAATCAATTTTTGCCATAAAAGTTTCCTCATTTCCTTTTCTTTTTATTATATTATACTCAGAAATTGAGTATTTGTCAATACTCAATTTCTGAGTGTGGTAAACTTCTTTTATATAATAAAGAAAAAGGGGGGGAGTTTACAATGGATTACAGGAGCATAATGCGAAACCTTAGGGAGGATAGAGATTTAACACAAAAAGAAGTAGGTGCGATAATCAATAAATCACAACAAGGATATAGTCATATAGAGGACGGGCGAGCGGAGTTAAAAATAGACGACTTGATAAAACTCTGTCGTTATTACGGTGTAAGCGCAGATTATTTTATCGGACTTTCTCATGAAAAATAGAATTTTGTTTGATGGATTATTATATTTGTGTTTCATGATTTGTTTAAACGGTTTAGCGTTGAAGTATTGCGATGATAAATACGGTGATCGTTTTTGCTTATGTAACTTATTGTGATTAAGATTAAAGAGTGTTGATGTTATGAATAAAAAAAGTTTTGAATCAAGATATTTGCGTATATGTCGACTGATATCTGTTGTGTGCTCGGTTCTGGTTGTCGCAAATTTTTTAATAACTGACATTTGCACGGGAGATAAGGCTTTTTCGGAATTTGAACAGCGGGATTGGAATATTTTTATTGCTTTTTTGTGCGAGGAATTTCTGCTTCTTTCCGCTTCTGTTATTTGCGCGGTTGTGTGCGGTCGGATAACAAAAAAACGAAATCGGGCGCTTGCCTCAGCATGGGAACGGAATAAGTTTGAGGGAATCAGGCCGACCGATTATAATTATATTTGGTTTAATTCTTTCTGCGACGAACGCGCGCTTATCACGGAAAAAGACGGAAAATATGCGTTGCACTTGGACATGTATGATTCCGAAACGGAAAAGTGGAATTATGATAAAGAAATACGTCTTTTTGATTCTTTGCAAGATGTGAAAAAGTATTTGTTTTACGACTGTGATTTTTACTGCGACGAAAATACCGAAATCGGTGAATGCGGAGATGATATATAGAGGAAAATAGTCGAACGTACTTTCCTTTTGACGTTTTCAAACTGTTTATAAAAGTATTGAAAAGAGAATCCTGTCAAACTTCTCTTTTCTTTTTTGAAAAAACGTCAAGCCTGTTTACTATTTCTTTTATTTATGCTATAATAATGTCAAGAGGTGATACTATGACTGATATCGGAGCGCGTATACACTCTTTGCGGACAAACGCGGGGCTGACGAAATCGCGGTTGGCGCAGCTGCTTGACGTGACGGAACAGACTGTCTCGGATTGGGAACGGGACATTGCCGAGCCGAGCGCACAGAATATTTTTTCGCTGTATGACATATTCGGGCAGAAACTGTTTTCCGATGTTGGCAATATCGCAGCGGACAAGCCTAACCGCCCCTGTATGGAGAGCATAAAAGAAATATATAAAATAGGAAGAGGTCCGTCAAGTTCTCACACGATAGGTCCCGAAAGAGCCTGCAAGCGGCTGAAAGAACTTTATCCGAACGCAACCGGATATAAAATCACGCTGTTCGGTTCTTTGGCAAAAACCGGCAAAGGGCACGGCACGGATGTTGTTATAACAGAAACGCTAAAACCCGCCGCCGTAGAGATCGTCTTTGACAATATAACGCAGACCGCGCATCCGAACACAATGCGTACAGTTGCGTTTGACGGAGAAAAGATACTCGGAGAAAATGAAGTTCGCAGTATCGGCGGCGGAGATATCGTTTTTGACAACGAAATAGCGGCAGAGAAAAAAACGGTATATCAATATCGCAGTTTTGCGGATATATCGAATTATTGCAAGTCCCGAAATATTTCGCTTTGGGAATATGCAAACGAAAACGAAGACGGGCTTCGGGAATATCTCGGCACGGTTTGGGAGCAAATGACGCAGACCGTCGAACGCGGTCTTCACGATGAGGGTATTCTTCCCGGCGGTTTGGGCGTTCACAAAAAGGCAAAGCAACTGTTTGAGGCTCAGCATATAGATGAAAGCCCGAAATCAAGAGAAAACCGTCTTATTTGCGCGTATGCGTTCGCCGTCAGTGAACAAAATGCGTCCGCACAGACCATTGTGACCGCGCCTACTTGCGGTGCGGCGGGCGTTTTGCCTGCGGTGCTGTATTACGAACAGCAAAAAAATGACCTTTCGGAAGAAAAAATTATTCGAGCGTTGGCAACAGCCGGAATAATAGGGAATATCATAAAGACAAACGCATCGATATCGGGCGCTGAATGCGGTTGTCAAGCCGAAATAGGCAGTGCCTGCGCCATGGCTGCCGCCGCTCTCGGTGAACTGTTTGAATTGAGCATAGACAAAATAGAATATGCCGCAGAAATTGCACTTGAACTTCATTTGGGACTGACCTGTGACCCCGTTTGTGGACTTGTTCAGATTCCGTGCATAGAGCGCAATGCGGTTGCTGCGATGCGGGCAAAGGACGCCGTCAGTCTGTCGAGTCTACTGTGGAACACAAGGAAAATATCGTTTGACAGCATTGTCAAAACAATGGCTGAAACCGGAAAAGATCTGTTGCCCTCTTACCGTGAGACCGCAGAGGGCGGTCTTGCGAAAACTTATCGCGGCGATTCCGAATGATTTTGGGAATAAGTCTTGCCCGTTTGTGCTGATTATGGTGTGTCTGAATTTGTTAATATCAGCACTTTTTCGGAAAATCTCTGTCGCAGACAGAGGTTTTTCTTTTTTATTCTCTCTTTTTTTATGGCGTTACAGAAAAAAATGAAATAGGCCTGTTATACAATTGTTTTGTTATATGTGCACCAAAAATTCCTGATAAATTTAGCAAGTAATACTAATTGTGTCGAATTTTGTCTTCGAAAACGCATATTTGTGATACAATTCCTAAATTATTTTCGACAAAATTCGCTTGAAATCTATAATGTTTTGTGATAGAATTTTTTTGCGAAGAAAAAAACAGGCAAAAATTAAATTTATATAAGATGAAACCGTTTTTCGAAAACATCTCTCTCCGGGACATGCTCCCATTGTTTTCGAATGACGGCATAGGAGGATTTTTATGGAAGGATTCGGTTATGAAAAGAAGATCCGAATTATGATCGTTGATGAGAACGCAGAATTTCGTTCATATACGGCGAATAAACTTCGGGAAGAGGGTTTTGATGTTGTTTTGACGACATCCGACCCAAAGAATGCACTTGATGCAATCGAAGCAACATCTCCCGATGTCGTTCTTTTTGACTTGATAATGGTCGGGCTTGACGGAATAGCGTTTCTTGAACAGGCAGGCAAAATGCCTTTTGCGCACCGTCCGCGGTTTATCGCAACATCAACAGCCGTCAACGAAATGATGATAAAAGAAGTTATGCGACTCGGGGCATCATATTTCTTGGTTAAACCGATAAACTATTCCATTCTGACCGAGCGTATACATCAAATCTGTTCTGTACCGGAACGAAAGGAGATCTTTTCCGTGTCCCAACCCGAGCCTACGCCTGAACCGCGTCAGGTATATATTAGGATGACCTTGAAAAACAAGTGACGGAATCCATTCTTGAAATAGGTATTCCCGCGCACGTCAAAGGCTATCATTATGTAAGAAGCGCAATCATGCTCGCAGTGACCGATCCCGAGGCAATAAATGCCGTTACAAAAATCATTTATCCGACCGTTGCAAAACAATATAAAACTTCGCCCTCCCGTGTCGAACGGGCTATACGTCACGCAATAGAGGTTGCGTGGGACAGAGGCGACGTCGATGTTTTGAACTCGATTTTCGGATATTCCATAAGTTCCTCCCGAGGAAAACCGACAAATTCGGAATTTATAGCAATGATTGCGGACAGGCTCCGTTTGCGGAACAAAAAACGCGATATCAGAAGAATGACAGTCTGATTTTTACATAAACACATAGGTTTAGTATTCTTTTCCTATCAATTCATTACAGACAGCGACTGTTACCCTCTCTCTCTTCTTCTTTGCGTAAGGGGCTGTAAATAACTTGCGTTTTTTTACAGCCCCATGCAATAAGAATTTTCAAAATGTTATACCCTCTTTTCTTTTCTCTTCTCTTTTTGCTGCCGTTCCGCATTGCTCGGTTCTTCCCTCGTTCCGAGCACGGAACGGCTCACAATTTTTGTGAATCCCATTTCAATAACGACAGTCAACTGTCCTTTCGACGGGAAAGTTTTGATTTTCAGCATTTTTAAATGAATAAATATATATAAACATTAAAAGAAGCAAGCGACGGTAGAAATGTTGCTTGCTTCTTTGGTTAGGCTGAATAGGTTGGATTTTGCCTGAAACAACGGTTATTCCGTCATTTTCAGAAATTCGGCTTCGTCGATTATCGGCACGCCGAGCGATTGGGCTTTTGTGAGTTTTGAGCCGGCGTCTTCGCCTGCGAGGACGTAGGTCGTTTTCTTTGAGACGGAGCCTGAGACCTTGCCGCCGTAACTCTCTATCAGTGCGGAGGCGTCGGAGCGAGAAAAGGTCGGGAGAGTTCCGGTGAGAACGAAGGTCATTCCCTCGAAGCGCGTGTCTTTGATGTTGCCCGTGTAGGTCATATTCAGACCGAGCGCCTTGAAACGGTTGATAAGTTCAATATTTTTCTCTGTTTGGAAATACTCTGTTATATACGTCGCCGTTATCGGTCCGACATCGTTGATGACGGTCAGTTCGTCTCGGGTGGCAGAGATAAGCGCGTCCATGGTAGAGAACTTTTCGCAGAGGATTTTTGCGGCTTTGCTGCCCACCTGACGTATGCCGAGCGCGTAAACCAAACGGTCGAGATTGTTTTCTTTTGAACGTTCGAGCGCCGCAAGCAGGTTGTCCGCGGATTTTTCTCCGAAACGGTCGAGTTCGGCAAGAGTTTCGCGTTTGAGAGTATACAGGTCTGCTGAGGAATGTATAAGTCCCTCTTCGACAAAACGTTCGACAATGCCTTTGCCGAGCCCGTCTATATCCATGGCATCACGCGATGCAAAATGAATGATGTTGCGCACTATCTGCGCGGGACAGTCGGAGTTCAGACAACGCACAAAAGCGTCCTCTTCGTCGGAAAAGACTTCGCTGCCGCAGACGGGACAGACTTTCGGCATTTCAAAAGGAACGCTGTCGGGGGCACGGTCTTCTTTTACGACTTCGACAACTTCGGGTATTATATCTCCCGCTTTTTGAATTATAACGCTGTCGCCTATGCGGACATCTTTTTCCGCAATAAAATCCTTGTTGTGCAGCGTCGCCTTTGATATTGTGCTTCCCTCGCAAAAGACGGGTTCAAGCACCGCAAGGGGTGTCAGAACGCCTGTTCTGCCCACGTTTATGCGAATGTCGATAACTTTTGTTTTCTTTTGTTCGGGCGGGTATTTGAAAGCGATTGCCCAACGGGGAACTTTGACGGTTCTGCCGAGCGCTTCGCGCATTTTGAGGTCATTTACTTTTACGACCGCGCCGTCGATGCCGAAAGGCAATTCGTCACGCATATTTCCGAGACGTTGAATTTCGCTCCACACGTCTTCCATATTGTCAAAGACCGAATAATACGGGCTGACGGGAAACCCTTGCGCTTTCAGAAAATCGAGCGTTTCGGAGTGCGACGCAAACGTTTTGCCCTCTGCCGCCTGCAAATTGAAAACGATTATGTCAAGTCCGCGTGCCGCAGCAATCGAGGAATCGAGTTGTCGGAGCGAACCCGCCGCCGCATTTCGCGGATTTGCAAAAAGTTGTTCTCCGTTTTCTTCGCGTTCGGCGTTCAGACGTTCAAAAGTTTTTTTCGGCATATAAACTTCGCCGCGAACGATGAGTTTCGGCAGTTTTTCGTCGAGCGAAAGGGGAATGGAGCGCACGGTTCTCAGATTCGCCGTCACGTCTTCGCCCGTTGTTCCGTCCCCTCGTGTAGCGCCGAGTTCAAAAACGCCGTTGATATATGTCAGACTGACCGAAAGCCCGTCTATCTTCAATTCGACGTCATAACGGGCATTCGGAAATTTTTCTTTGACTCTGCGGTCAAAATCGAGGAGTTCTTCTTTTGAAAAGGCGTCCTGCAAACTTTCCATCGGAACTTCATGCACAACGGGTTCAAAGCCCTCCGCAATGCTTCCTCCCACGCGCAGGGACGGGGAGTCCGCTCTGCGCAGGTCGGGATATTCGGCTTCAAGCGCCTGCAATTCGCGCGAGAGCATATCATATTCATAGTCCGATACTTCCGAAATGTCTTCGGTATAATATTTTTTTGCATATCGGTTCAGCATGTCGGTAAGTTCGTCGAGCCTTTTTTTCGGATTCATTTTTTTACCTCTGTCTATTTTTGTCTCATCGCGCCCGTCGCCGCGTAAAAATCGGGTATGGGACCGACGATTATCGTTTCCGCAACAACGACCGTTTCCGAGCATTCGGCGGAAACTATCCGCGTCGGAAAAACAAGGTCTATTCCTACGGTTACGGTCAAAAGCACGGAATGTATCGTCTGATTTATTCCGACCGATTCAAAGCGGGTCGAAATATCCGTATAAACGCTTTGCGTGGGGCAAAGTTCTATTGATATCGCCGGTCCTCTGCCTGCAAAATATTCGCTGTCGAAAAGCGTTCCCAACGGGATTTTTATATATGTTTCGTTCAGTTCGTTCAACCCGTCGATGAGTTCGAGTGTTATCTGCGTGGTGAGTTTGTTTATTTGTTCGGGGTTTGTGCGTATCGAGGATATATGCCCGTCGGAGGTCTTTTCGACAACGGTCAGGCGTGAATAATCTATCTCCGGATTTTTCAGCGTTTCTTTTATCGCCTTGTTTATCGCCGCCGTGGCGATGTCCTGCGCTTCCGACATACCTATCGCTTCGATCAGCGGGGCAAGCCGTGCGTTGTAATAAATCAAAAAAACAACGGCAAGGACAAGCATCAGCACAAGAAGCGTCACGACCTTTTTCTTTCGTGTCGTTCTCCGTGCTCTTCTGCGCAAAATATCACCCTGAACAGTATATTCGGGAAAGGTGTTTATAATGCGTGGGTAAACTCAATCTGACTTCAATCGCTTTCCGTCAGTCCGCTATCACGGGCGAACCGTAGTCGTAAAGCGGAATGTCGGGAATATATACGGCTTTTTTGCCGTGCTTTGATATAAAATCGCAAATGTCTTTGCATTCTTTTCTTCTTCGTATATCCCCGAAAAAGAGAACTTCGTTTTCGGTAACCGCCGTCGCTCCGCCGAGAAATCCCGTGTCGTAACCGTTCAGCAAAACTCCGTCATTGTCGGCAAAAAACACGTCCGCGCCGAGTCTTTCGCACGCCGCATAAACGGATCGGTCGGAGGTTATAACGGCATTTTCCGAAACAGTAACGGAACTGCACCTTGCATAGCCCTGTCTGACGGAAACAACTTTTGAGAATTGCGAAAGCAAAATCTTATCGGTCGCGTCTTCTTTGCAGACGAGCGTTCCGCATACCGCAAATGCGTTGTATGCCACGTCGTGCGGATATTTTTCGGAAACAAAGGTTTCTCCGCTGATTACCGAGGGGAAAATTTCTTTGTAAAACTCATAAACGCTCGGTTCACAGACATATATTCCACATGACGCGAACAGCCCGATATCGACGTGCCGTTTTATCGGTTCGGCGACGGGCAAAGACGGAACGGTCACTATGTCGAATCTTTCGATAAGAAAAGCCCGTGCCTTTTCGTCTTTTATCTCGCCTATAAGGAGTTTCATTGCTTTGCACCCTTTTTATTCGCTTTCAGCGACGCGAATATTTCATCGACGTCAAGTTTTTCAAATTCAAGTTCTTCGTCGGTCTTGTCCGCTTCTGTTTTCGGCTCAAAATCGCCGTTAACCCCGAGCAGGTATTTTTTCAGACTCTCCTGCAACGGCCTTTCGGGGGAGTTTGCTCCCGTGTCGCCGCCCATATAGTAGGCAAGATCGGTCGTTTTGTCGTAAAAAACCGGGAGAACGCAGCCGTTTTCTATTGCGGAAGCGTCCGCCGAAAGTTTTTTGTCTTCGTCCGTTATCCCGTCAACGAGAAAAATCAGTGCGATCGCTCTTTTGTCGTATCTTGAAGATGCCCGCATTGACGCAGCAACTTTTGCCTTTATTGTTTCTTCGGGTGATTCCGCATTTTCAAATACCGTGACGGACAGTCTGAAAAGCCCCGCTTTTGTCAGCGTAACGCTTCCGTCGTCGTTTTCCGTTGCCGTAAAACCGCCGTTTTCAAACGAAGCCGCAACGGAGCTTACGGAAATGTTTCTGTTGTTCGATTTCCAATATCTTCTGTCCGTTTTCAGTCGTTTTTCGTTTTTTATCATCGCTTCGACTATCGCAAACGGGTTCATCGTTTTTACGAGAACTATCAATCCCGCAAGAGTGAACGCAAGGATAATGCAAACGGTTATCAACTTCGGCTCTTTATTGAAAAAGTCGGGAAACAACGCCCGAACGCCGAAGATTACGGGCAACTGCGCAAGCGCGATGACAAATGCCAAACAGAGCCGTGCGGTCAGCCGCTTTTTCTTTTGATGAAGATTTTTCATTTTCAGACTTCCTTTTATTTGAGAGTGACTATCGTAACGCCGCTTTCGCCCTCGCCGAATGTTCCGAGACGGTAACTTTCAACGAGTTTGTTGCGTTTGAGCCGCTGCTGAACCGCCGCACGGAGCGCGCCTGTGCCTTTGCCGTGGATAACGCTGACGACTTTCAGCCCGCTGAGACTGCATTCGTCGATGTATTCGTCAACCATGCGTTCCGCTTCCATTACCGTAACGCCGCGTAAGTCGAGTTCCGAAACCGCTCTTCTTGTTGCACGGCTTTCTATGTCGAGCGTTGTCTGCTGCTGTTTCGGTTGCTTCGGCTTGATTATTTCAAGGTCTTCAAGCGGAAAACGCATTTTCACGCTTCCGATTTGTAGCATGACTTTTCCGTTTTTCGGTTCTTCGAGCACCTCGCCCTCTTTGTTCATCGAGTAAACGCGGACACTGTCTCCGACTTTGAGCGGGCGTTCGAGAGGCTTTTTCTTCTCTTTCGGTCTTGTTTCTATTTTTTCTTCGAGTTTGTCAAGCCTGTCTTCCGTCGCGGCTCGTGTCGCTTCAATGTTTTTCTTGAAATCTGCGCGCTCTTTTTCTTTGCGCAGACGGTCGAGTTCATCCGTTACCACCTGTGCTTCTCTGCGCGCGCTTTCGATCATGTCAAGCGCTTTTTGTCTCGATCTCTGCGCGTCTTTTTCCGCATCTGCAAGAATTTTTTCCCGCTCTTCTCTTGCCTTTTTGAGTTCGTCCGCCGCCTTTTGTCTTATATGTTCCGCTCTTTCGATGTCGAATTGGGCGGTTTTTTTGCTGATTTCAAGGTCGGCAAGCACTCTTTCGACTTTGACGCTTTCATTGTCGAGGTGGAATTTTGCGTTGTTTATTATATCTTCCGATATTCCGAGCATGGAAGCGATTGCAAAAGCGTTCGATTTGCCCGGAATGCCGATAATGAGCCTGTATGTCGGCTTCAACGTTGCAACGTCAAATTCGCACGAAGCGTTTTCGACGTCGGGCGTTTGAAGCGCATAGAGTTTCAGTTCCGCATAGTGGGTCGTGCACATTATTCTTGCGCCCGTCGCCTGCATTTGCTCGATTATTGCAATGGCAAGTGCCGCACCCTCGACGGGATCTGTTCCCGAGCCGAGTTCGTCCATAAGCACAAGTGAGTTCGGCGTTATCTGCGTCAGTATCGAGGAGATGTTTGCCATGTGCGCCGAGAACGTCGAAAGCGACTGTTCTATCGACTGTTCGTCGCCGATGTCCGCAAAAACTCTGTCAAAAAAGCCTATTTTCGCCTCGTCGCGGCACGGCACAAAAAGTCCCGACTTTGCCATCAGGCAGAGAAGCCCCGTCGTTTTCAGCGAAACGGTTTTGCCGCCCGTGTTGGGTCCCGTCACTATCAGCGCGGAGTATTTATCGCCAAGAGCAATGTCTATGGGAACGCATTTATCCTTTGATATAAGCGGGTGACGCGCTTTTTCTGCTTGTATGACGCCGTTTTCGTTGAGTTCCGGTCTGACCGCTCTCAATGCGGCGGCGTATCTTGCCTTTGCAAAGCAGAAATCAAAAAATCTTGCAGTGCGGAAATCTTCGCTTATCGTCTCCGCATAATCTCCGACTTCCGATGAAAGCGCCGAAAGAATTCTGTCTATCTCCGCGCGTTCTTTTGCGTCAAGTTCGGAAAGTTCGTTGTTTGCGTTGACAACGCTCATCGGTTCTATGAAAAGCGTCGCACCCGACGAAGATGTGTCGTGAACAAGTCCCGCTATCTCGGAACGGTATTCCGCTTTTACGGGGATAACATATCTTCCGTTGCGCTGTGTGACGATGTTTTCCTGCAAATATTTCTGCGTCTGCTGTGACCGCACAAGCGAATCAAGTGATGATTTTATTTTGTTCCTTGCCTGCGCCTGTTTGCGTCTTATTTCCCTCAGTGCGGGCGACGCTCCGTCCGCGACTTCATCTTCTCCCACGAACGACGAAAGTATCTTGTCCGCAAGATAATTGTTAGGCACAAGCGAATACCTGTCCTCGGAAAGAGCATCGCTTTCATCCAAATGCTCATCGAGAAATTTTTTCAGCCGCTCCGTCAGTTTCAGCACGTTTGCGGCGGCCAAAAGTTCGCTCGGCGCAAGCTGCGCCCCGTTTTGCGCTCGTGCGCAAGCCCCCGTCACGTCTTTGAGACTGCCGAACGACGGCGCGCCGAAATTGAGCAGCAGTTTTTCCGCCGAAGCGGTCTGCCCAAGCGCTTTTTCTGCATCTTCCCGCGTCTCTGCGGGAGAAAGCGAAAGACAAAGTTCTTTTGCGGCGGGGGAAATTGCGTGTTCCGCAAGCGCCGCAAGCACTTTGTCAAATTCAAGTGTTGTAAATTCTTTTTCCATATCTATTTTCCGAAATTCTCAAATTGTTTGTAATAGTCAAGGCTTTCAAACCTGTGTTCGAGATGATATTCCAAATATTTTTCCGTCAGTCCCGAAAGGTGTGAGAGTTCCTCTGTTCCGATAGGCAGACGGTATGTTCTCATTCCCGAAGACGTCAGAATGTGGTTTACGGTCATGAGTTCGTCGTCCGAGAGTGAAAAGCCGTCTCCGTGCGCGCATTTTTCGCAGAGAAGCCCCTGCGAAAAGGACCAGAATGCGGGCGTTTTTCCGCATACGGCACAACCGCCTCCCGACGGCGCAAAGCCCTCTTCAAGCGCAAAACGCAGTTCAAAAACCGTTTTGACAACGAGCTTTTCGGCTTTCGCTTCCGATAGGAGAGCCAAAGAGTTGAGCAGCAGACGCAGCAATTCGGGGTCGCCCTTGTCCGTTGTAACAAATGCGACCGCGTCCGCGAAATACTGTGCAAGCGCAAGGCTTTCGATGTCTTTTCTCAACCCCTCGAACGCTTCGCAGACTTCCGCATCGTCAACCACGGCAAGCCCTCTTCCGTCGAAAATTTCAAGTTCGGCATAAGCAAGCGTCTGGTATCCGCTCAAATCTCTGCGGCTTTTTCTTAACCCACGGGCAAGGACGTTCATTTTCCCCTTTTCCGCCGTCAGCACCGTCAGCAGCATATCGTTTTCTTTGAACGGCGTGCGCTTGATTATCAAGCCCTTGACTGTTTCTTTCATATCAGTCGTCGAAGAGCGCGAGTTCCGTGATTATCTTTTCGCTGTCGCGCCAATTCTCCTTGACCTTGACATAGCATTGCAGGTTGACTTTGTTCCCGAGCAGTTTTTCAATGTCTGCTCTTGCTTCCGACGCTGTTTTTTTCAGCATCGAGCCCGCTTTGCCTATAAGCATGCCTTTATGCGATTCTTTTTCGCAGATTATGTTCAGCACGATGTCTGTGACGGGTTCTCCGTTTTTGTTCTCTCTGTCCTTGAAAACAAGCGGCTCAACCGCTATGCCGTGCGGAATCTCGTCGTTCATATTGCGCAGTATTTTTTCGCGCACAAGTTCGGACGCCATCTGACGCACTGTCTGATCCGTGTCGATGTCGTCTGGGTAATACTGCACTCCGTCTTCGTTTGTGAACGGCATTATTTCGTCAAGCACTATCTTCACGCCGTCTTTTTTCAGCGCGCTTATCGGTACTATGGACGCAAATTCGCCGAGTTTTGAATACTCTTCGATGGTTTTGATTATTTCCGATTTCTTGACTCTGTCTATCTTGTTGATGACAAGTACCGTCGGCGTGCCTTCTGCGTTGAGACGTTCGATTATTCTTTTTTCCGTTGTTCTCGGCGGTTTGCACTCAACCACGAGTATCGCCGCGTCAACATCGTCCATCGCTTCCTTTGCCGCCTTGACCATGTGCTCTCCGAGTTTGTTGTGCGGGGTGTGCATACCCGGGGTGTCAACAAACACAAGCTGCATATCGTCGCGGTTATATATGCCCGTTATCCTGTTTCTCGTGGTTTGGGGTTTATTGGAAACTATCGAGATCTTTTCTCCGATTATCGCATTAAGAAGCGTTGATTTTCCGACATTTGCTCTTCCTACGATGGATATATACGCTGTTCTCATTTTTCTCCGTCCTTTTATCTGTGAAGTCCCATTTTTGCCATAACGGTTTTCTGTCGTGCTATCATTTCCTTTTCTTCTTCTCCTGCCATGTGGTCATAGCCGAGCAGGTGCAGGCAGGAATGCGCAACAAGAAAAGCCACTTCTCTTTCAAAAGAGTGTCCGTATGCCTTTCTCTGCTTTTCGGCGCGTTCGAGGTTTAACGATATGTCGCCGAGGAAACATTCCTCTCCGTCTTCGGGCGGATATTCGCCTGACGGAAAAGAAAGCACGTCCGTCGTCTTTGAAATGTTTCTCATGCGGGCATTCAGTTCGCGCTGCTGTCTGTTGTTGACAAGTTGAACGTCAACGTCGCATTTTGCCTCGACACCCTCGCATTCAAGGGTGGTTTTAACGGCTTTTTTTATGAGTTTTTCAAGGTCTTCGGTGATTTCGAAAATATTCTGTCTGTTTATTATTTCAACGTCGGGTCTTTTCATTGTTTTTTCTCCGTTTCCGCATCCGCTTTTTCGTAAGCTTTGATTATCTGCTGAACAAGTCGGTGTCTCACAACGTCCTTGTGCGTCAGCATCTGAACTGTTATACCGTCTATTCCGTCAAGTATTTTCATCGCCTGTTTGAGTCCGCTTTTTCGCGTTGCGGGCAAGTCCGTCTGTGTGATGTCTCCCGTTATGACTATCTTTGAGCGGAAGCCGAGACGGGTCAAAAACATTTTCATCTGTTCTCTCGTCGTGTTCTGCGCCTCGTCGAGAATGATGAACGAATCGTCGAGCGTGCGTCCTCTCATGTATGCGAGCGGAGCGACTTCGATAACTCCCTTTTCCTGATATTTTTGGTATGTTTCCGCTCCGAGCATATCGAACAGCGCGTCATAAAGCGGGCGCAGATACGGGTCTACTTTGTTTTGCAGGTCGCCCGGCAGAAATCCGAGATTTTCTCCCGCTTCCACGGCGGGACGCGTCAGAATTATTCTGCTGACCTGTTTGTTGCGCAGCGCCGTGACAGCCATGGCTACCGCAAGATATGTTTTTCCCGTTCCCGCAGGTCCCACGCCGAGCGTTACCGTGTTGTTCTCTATCGCTTCGAGATACTGTTTTTGTCCGAGCGTTTTTGCGCGTATGGGTCTGCCTTTTGCGGTTATGCAAACGCAGTCGGAGGAAAAGTCCGCAAGCGCCGCGTCGTTGCCCTCTTCAACCATGGAGATGAAGTAACTGACTATCTGCGCAGTTACCGTTTCGCCGCGTTCCGCAACCGATATGAGAAGTTTTATGACCTTTTCCGCCGATTCCGTGTTCTCTTCTCCGCCGCAGACTTTTATTTTGCCGTCACGGTTGACCACGGCAACGTCGAGTTCGTTTTCTATGAGTTTGATATTCTCGTCAAAACTTCCGAATACGTTTCCGATTATTTCGGTTCCGTTTACCTCAATGTTTCTTTCCATATTTTCCTCTGTTTTATTCCCGCTCTTCTGCGGTTTCGTTGTTTCTTATCTCCGCGTCTTTTCCGAAATCCGTCACCACGCTGTAACGGTAAGCCGCGTATATTCCCTCGGATGTATATTTTATTTCAAGCCGTCGGCTTTCTATTTCAATATTTTTCATTCCCCGCGCCTCCGCCTCGTCAAGAAGCGTCAACGCCTTTTCGTAAGCCTGTTCTTTTGTCAGCGTCTTTTTTGCCGTCTCCGTCTGCAAAAACGTCGTTCTTGTCAGACGAACGGGCAAAATAATATTTTTCGATAACCGCAGTTCGCTTGTCTTTGTCGTTCGGTAGAATTCTTCGTAATCGCATTTGTTCAGGTCAAAAGACTTTCCGAAAAGCGTCAGCGAATAAACCGTTTTTGTCCTGCCCGTTTCGGTTTTTTCTTCCTGTTCGAACGGAACAAAAACATCTATCGTTCTGTTCACCCTCGCTTTGATCTCCGCACGGGCGTGGACAAGACGAAATCCTATTCGTTTGCTGTCGTAAACGCCGCCGACAAGCAATTGCCCTTTTTTTACGAGCGCACCGTTTTTAACCGCCCGAACGCCGTTGAAGACCGTTACGGAGATTATCTGCGCGTCCTCTTCCGCGATTATGTTTGACGGCGACGTTATATCCACCGTCGGGTTCGGAACTGCTTGTTCGAGTTCCACGACCGCAACGCTGCCGAAAAAATTGACGGTCGCTCCCGCAACGTCGTCAAAATTTCTCATAAGATCGCGACGCAGGGTTTGTTCGTCGAGCATTCCCCGAATCGCACCGACGCAAAGTCCGTTTTCTTTCAGAAATTTTTCAACGGCGATGAGTTGCGTTTTGTCTTTATATCCCGATATGTCTATACGCCAAATCACGTTTGACATAAGCACGATTATTCCGATAAACAGCACCGCACCGACAAGAAAGCCCCACCGCTTCATTCGTCTCTTTGCGCGGACGGGAAGCCCCGCCGTGACTTTTGAAAGCGATGTTGCGCCGCTCTCAAAGCAAAGTTTTTCGACCTCTTTTTCGTCGGGCAGGCGGCAGCGGAATCGGAGCGTGCAGGCATCAAGCCTTCGTATCGCCCAGATATCGACGTTTTTGTTCATGCAGGCGGTCAAAAATCTTTCGGGTTCGGGACTTTCCGCTTCAAATTCGACACAGCCCGTCAGAAAATTGATTATATCCGAACTTTTCAATTTATTAACAGCAAAGGTCAACGGACATGACTTTTCCGTCGATACGCACGCATCCGTCCGCAAGATTTTTTATGCGCAGGTCTTTTCCGATAACGCGGACATTGTATTTTCCGACATTTACCTTGACCGCTTCGTTTTCGTACTCGCAGATACGCCGACAGCCTTCGATAACGACGCTTTTTCTGTCGTCTATCTCAATCTGCGGCGTTTTCGGACGCCAATCGCTTGCCATTTGCCAACCTCCGTTTTTGTTTCTTACAAAATGTATATTTCAAAACGGATATGATTATTCTGCTTTTTTCAGGCTGATCCCACGCGCCTAACGGCAAACTTTGTCAATGAATTTCAGAACTTTTTCGACATAGTTCTTTTCGTCTGTTCTGTATGCCTGCGCATGATAACTTTTTTGACTTATCCAAATCTGAGTTTCGTTTTCGGCATGGGCTGCTGCGTTGTTCAACGCAGTTGCATAATCGGAAGAAAACACATTGTCCTTGTCCTCTCCGATAAAAAACCACGCCTGTCCGTTTTTTTCGGAAACGGCATTTATGGGTTTTGCGGAAAACATGTCTTCTTCCGAGAGAACGGAAATAAAGAATTTTGTCAGTCCGTGCGTCCAATCGGGCATTGACGACCACTTTTTAAGTCCGCCGTCTTCGTTGAAATATTTGTCCGCGTCCGTATAAGCCGCATCGGAAATGACAGCCGTTACGTCATCATTGTCCGCTCCCGCGAGAATTGCCGCGGAGGCGCCGAACCCCCAGCCTTGAAGGACGATATATTTTGACCCGTATTTTTCCTTTACATAGGAAATTATCTGTTTCAGTTCATTTGCTTCGCGTGTTCCGTAGGTATAACCGGAGCCAGTCGCAAAGCCACTGCCCGAGTAGTCGAACGTCGCAACGTTTATGCCCGCGTCCGCAAGTTGTTTTGCGTAAAGAATGCCGTCATCGATTTTCGTTACGGTCTTATTGTCCCCGACATCGTGCGAAAAAATGACGGTAATATCCGATTTTTTACTTTCCGCCGTTTTAATGTCCTGTGCAGGAATAAACCAAAGTACGGTTTCGTCTCCGCTCTCGAACTTCACGGTCGCCGCTTCGTAGTAAAGACCTATTTCCGAATCGTCGGGGAAACGCTTTGCGGAGACTTTTTCGGGGTGAATTATCGAGTATGCGTCCGAAAAAACAAGCGAGACAAAAATTATCGCACCGAGTCCGACAACCGCGCATAAACAGATGATGAAAACCTTTTTGAAAGACTTCGCTTTTCGCTTTTGCGCACTTTCGCTCTTTTTCATCTCTTTTGTTTCGGACGGTTTTTTATTCTTTTTTTCTTTCATATCAGTTCTTTTTCCATTGGTCGAGCCACGGTTGAATGATTTTTATATCTTTGAATCCGATAATATAGGCAACGCCTGCCGCAATTATGCCCGAAAGACAGAAAAACGCCGTAATCAGCGCGCCTGCCAATCCTCCCTCGGCGCTAGTAACTCCGAACATCGCGTAGATGTACATCGCGTGACCCGAAAGAATATAGTTCAGAATGCGTATTCCGGAACGTATGCCGCAGTCGGGAAGCAATACGCCGAGCGTGTAAACAACGGCGGCGGGAACGAAAACGACCGCGGAAGAGGCAAAGCCTTTCCAAATCATGGGCTTCATGTGCCCCGCATTCACCTTTATTTTGTCCTTGCAGCCCGCAGTCCAAAGATTGAAAATGCAGAAATACATAAAAACAATATAGTAAAAAACCGCAAGAATACATTTGAGCGGGTAAGCAAAATCCTTTGCCGCCGCAACGAGCGGATAAGAAGCGAACGCAAGCGCCGTGACCATCAGCGTTCGCAGAAAAACATCGAGTGAAGATCTAAAAATCGTTTTCATATATATACTCCGATATTTTAATATATATTATTTTAACATACAGAGCGGTGATTTACAATACCGCAATTGTGACATTTTTATATTGCAGAGGGGTCATACCCGTCACTTCCGCAAATTCTCTGTTAAAAGTTCTGACCGTTTCAAAGCCCGTATCTGCGGCTATGCGTGTGACGGTCTTTTCGGGTTCGTTTATCAGTTGATAGCACGCTTTTGAAACACGGTAGTCGTTGACGTAACGTTTGTACGAAAGCCCCGTTTTTGCTTTGAATTGTTTGGAAAGATACGAATAGTCGTATTTCAGCGTCTCCGAAAGCGTTTTCAGCGAACAATCGGTGTCGTAATTTTTTGCAACAAAGAGAAAAATCTCATCCAGAACGGAAAGATTGGCGGTCGAAGTTCTCGGCACGACAGGCAGTTTTCTTGCCATAAGGTCACAGGCGGTGTAAAAGAACGCTTTGACCGCAAACACGTTTTTCTGCTCCGCGAGTGCAAACGCTTCCTCGGGAATGTGGAATACGGGATTTTGAGGTATCTTGTTTTTCATCAGCGAGTCGAATTCGGGGATAAATTCGGGCGCAAAAATATAGGCAAGTATCTGCGAAGACGCATCCGCCGAAAACGAATGATATTGAAGCGGAAAAACAACGACGCTTTCACCTGCGGGGACTTCTCTTTTGACTCCCGCAACTACCGATTGCGCCGTGCCTCTTACCACGCGCATGATCTCGTATGTTCTGTGTATGTGATACGGAAAACTCATGTTCGATGCCGAAAAAATATCGCACCTTTTTCCTTTGAGTTCCGTCGGTTCAGCATAAAGCATATAATATCTCCGATGACTAATTTTGTCTATAAGTATACTACATTTGGCTTGAAAAATCAAGACCTTTTTGATATAATAGGTCGAATTTTGACTTACTGTGAGGTAAATATGTGGTATCTTGCTCTCATCGCGTTTATCCCCATCGTTTTTTGCGTTGTTGCGATGGCGGCGTTCAACTGGCCCGCTAAATTCGCGCTTCCCGTTTCATGGCTTTTGGCGTGCCTGCTCGGCTTCATTTTCTGGAATATGGACCTTTTGTCCCTGACGGCTTACTCCATTTCGGGACTTTTAAATTCCATTGACGTACTTATAATCATCACGGGCGCAATACTCGTTATGAATATGCTTAAAATGTCAGGTGCAATGGCTACGATAAATCACGGATTCAGAGCCATCAGTCCCGACGGAAGAGTTCAGACGATAATCGTCGGCTTTCTTTTTGTTTCTTTCCTTGAAGCCGCCGCGGGTTTCGGCACTCCCGCCGCGCTTGCCGCACCTCTTCTCGTCAGCCTCGGCTGTCCTCCGCTCGGAGCCGCCGCAGTTGCTCTTATCTGCGACTCCGCAGTCGTTTCGTTCGGTGCGATAGGAACTCCCGTCATAACGTCCCTGAACTGTCTCGGTTCCGAAATATCGACGCATTCTTTTGCAATGTCTCTTTCTTTCTGGTCCGCCGTTCCGCACGTTGCGGTTTCAACTTTTTTGCCTTTTATCATCGTTGCGGTAATATGCAAGTTTTTCAGCAAAGAACGCTCGTTCAAACCCGCGTTGCAGATTCTTCCTTTCTCTCTTCTTGCGGGTCTTTCTTTCAGCATTCCGTATCTTCTTGTCGCAACGTTTATCGGTTATGAGTTCCCGTCCATCATCGGTGCGCTTGTCGGTCTTATCGTGACCGTGCTTGCCGCAAAAAAAGGCTTTCTTGTCCCGAAGACGGAATGGCATTTCTCCGATTCCGTGAACTGGGACGAATCGTGGAAGTCGAGCCGCAAACTTGCTCCGATGAAACCGTCGAATATGCCTCTTTTCAAGGCATGGGTTCCTTACGGTCTTATAGCGCTTCTTCTTGTTGTTACCCGTCTGCCCATAAAACTCGGGGGCAAAACAATAGGCGATTGGCTCAAATCCGATGTTATCAGCCCGAGCCTTTCAAGCGTTTTCGGCGTTGAAAACACAAGTTACGTTCTCAAATGGGCATACATACCCGGCACGATGTTCATTCTTGTTGCTCTTCTGACGATACTTTTGCATCAGATGAAAGGCAAAGACGTTGCGTTTGCTTTCAAAGAAACAGGCAAACAGGTTGCGGGCGCGGCGGTAGCCGTTGTATTCGGTCTTGCGCTTGTTCAGATACTGCGCTATTCGGGCAGCAACGACATAAACTCAGAAGGCACCAAGAGCATGATTTTCTATATGGCGGAAGCGCTTTCGGGCGTCGGAAAATCCGTATACGTCATAATCGCTCCCATAATAGGCGACCTCGGAGCGTTTGTTTCGGGCTCTAATACCGTTTCCAATATGCTGTTCACAAACCTGCAATATCAGTCTGCAACGCACCTCGGTCTGCGCGGCGATATGATAGTTGCCATGCAGGTGGTCGGCGGCGCAGTCGGAAATATGATCTGCGTCAACAACGTTGTTGCGGCATGCGCAACGGTTGCAACCACGGGCAAAGAGGGAAAGATAATCCGTATGAATCTTATCCCCGCACTTATTTACACCGCCGTGGTCATTCTCATTTTTCTTGTTGCCCTTTGGACCGGAAATATGGATATAGGATCAAAGGTGTTCTCCTGACTTCGCTTTTGTAAATATATAACATAAAACATTTTGCCGCCCGTTTTCACGGGCGGCTCACTTTTTGATCTTTATGTTCGAATCTTTTCTTGTGGAAAAATTGTTAAATTTTATGAAAAAGGGTATGCTACCTATTGACAAACCGAAAGGAAAGTGATACTATTTAGTCAATGATTAGCACTCGGGTGCGCAGAGTGCTAAAAACGGGTCGGAACATTCTGACACGGAGGCGAAAACAATGGAACTTGACGAGAGAAAAAGAGTAATATTGAAAACCGTCATCAACGCATATATCAGAACGGGTGAGCCTGTCGGCTCAAAGGCTTTGGCGGGAATGGAAGATCTGCACGTTTCGTCCGCAACTATAAGAAACGAAATGTCCGATCTCGAAAAACTCGGATATCTGATGAAGCCGCACACCTCGGCGGGAAGAGTTCCGTCGGGCGAAGGATACCGTTATTATGTTATGAACGCGCTTCACGCGTATCATCTGACGCAGCGCGATATTGACCGCTTAATAAGCGACGCGCGTTTGGCAGGACTTCGAAACGCCGTTGAGGATTCCGCAAAAAGACTTGCGGATTTTTCCGAATGTGCGGTATTTGCCGTCAATCCTGTCTGCACGGGCGGGGCGTATTCGTTCGGACTTATGCCTGTCGGAAAAAACACGGTGGCGCTGCTTGCGATAAGCGGCGTGGGAAGCGTTAAGACTGGATTTATAAGAACGGAAACGGAATTTGACCAAAAAACGCTTCAAGGCATTGCATCAGTTCTGAACACGGTCCTTTCGGGCGTATCGCTTGAACAGATAAACAGATCAAGACTTGAACTTCTGAAAAAAGCGATAGAGGAAAATTTCTCGGACTCTTCCGAAATAGCGTCTGCGGCGGCAAAACTGCTGGAAGAACTGAAAAGTTACGAACTGACCGTCTGCGGCGGCACAAACCCGCTGTCTTATCCCGAATTTTCCGAGATAGATGTGGCTAAAAAGTATATAAATATGCTTTCCAAAAAGCAGGAAATAATGAAAACGTTGCTTGACGTTCCGTCAAAAGAAAGCGATTTCAGCGTTATGATAGGCGAAGAAAATCCTTTCTTCCCATATCAGGATGCGGGACTTGTCAGGGTTGGGTGCGATTCAAAAATACCTGTCGTTTTCGGCATTATGGGACCCGCAAGAATGAATTACGCAAGGTTGAAAGCGGGCTGCTCTTACATCGTTTCTCAACTTAAACACAAAATCAACGAAGAATACTGATCTGCGGGTATTTCCGACGGAACAGGACATCGGAGGTAATGAGATGTCAGATAAAAAGAAGAAAAAAAACGAGGTAACTGAGGATACGGAAAAAGATCTTCCGCAGACCGAGGAAACTACGTCCGAGACTGAGGAAAAAGGCGAAGAAAAGTCGGAGACAGAGAATAAAAAGGAATCCGACGAACTTGCAAAGGCAAAAGACCAATTTGTTCGTCTTGCGGCGGACTTCGACAATTATAAAAAAAGAACGGAAGCCGAAAAAGCGGCGCTGCGAGGGATGGTTGTTTCGGACACGGTGCAGATGATGCTTCCGATACTGGACAACCTCGAAAGAGCCGTCAGTGCGGCGGCTGACGAGGATTCCCCCCTGAAAGACGGCGTGGTTATGGTTCTCAATCAGGCGAAAACCGCGTTTGAGAATTTCGGCGTAACCTCTTTCGGCGAAAGGGGAGACAAGTTTGACCCGACGATACACAATGCGGTCATGACTTGCCGGGACGACGAACTCGAACCCGATACTGTTGCGACCGTTCTTCAAAAGGGTTACAAAATCAACGACCGAATAATCAGACACGCTTTGGTTCAGGTCGTTTCGGAATAAGCGTATAATTAAAAAGTATATAAATTATTCTTTTAACGGAGGATATATATTATGGGAAAAATTATTGGTATTGACTTAGGTACAACAAACTCCTGCGTGGCAGTTATGGAAGGCGGCGAGCCTACCGTTATCGCGAACGCCGAGGGCGCAAGAACGACCCCGTCCGTTGTCGCGTTTTCCAAAACCGGCGAAAGAATGGTCGGTCAGGTAGCAAAGAGACAGGCGATCACAAACCCCGACAGAACCATCATCTCCATCAAGAGAAAAATGGGCACTGCCGACAAAATCAAAATAGACGATAAAGAATACACACCCGAAATGATTTCGGCGATGATCCTTTCCAAGCTTAAAGCGGATGCGGAAGCATATCTCGGCGAAAAGGTAACGGAAGCCGTTATCACCGTTCCTGCTTACTTCAACGACTCCCAGCGTCAGGCAACCAAGAACGCCGGCACGATAGCGGGTCTTGACGTAAAGAGAATCGTCAACGAGCCGACGGCGGCGGCGCTTGCTTACGGCGTTGACAAAGAAAAAGAACAGAAGATAATGGTTTACGACCTCGGCGGCGGTACGTTCGATGTTTCCATTCTTGAAATCGGCGACGGCGTTTTCGAAGTGCTTGCAACCAACGGTAACACTCACCTCGGCGGCGATGACTTCGACGAGAGAATCATGAACTATCTTATCTCCGAGTTCAAGAAGTCCGACGGCATTGACCTTTCCAACGATAAAATGGCAATGCAGAGACTTAAAGAAGCCGCAGAAAAGGCGAAGATAGAACTTTCGGGCATGACCAGCGCCAACATCAATCTTCCGTTCATCACGGCAGACGCGACAGGTCCCAAACACCTTGACGTAACTCTTTCCAGAGCAAAGTTCAACGAACTTACCGCAGATCTTGTGGAAGCAACCATGGAACCCGTTCGCAAGGCTCTTTCGGACGCAGGTCTTACTGTTGATAAACTTGATAAGATACTGCTTGTCGGCGGTTCTTCGAGAATCCCCGCAGTTCAGGAAGCACTTAAAAAATATACGAACAAAGAACCTCACAAGGGCATTAACCCCGATGAGTGCGTTGCGGTAGGCGCCGCAATTCAGGCAGGTATTCTCGGCGGCGACGTTCAAGGTCTTGTTCTTCTTGACGTAACTCCGCTTTCGCTCGGCGTTGAGACTTACGGCGGCGTTATGACCAAGATAATAGATAGAAACTCGACCATTCCCGTTAAGAAGAGCCAGATATTCACCACGGCGGCCGATAACCAGACTTCCGTTGAAGTTCATGTTCTTCAAGGCGAAAGAGAAATGGCTGCGGGCAACAAAACTCTCGGCAGATTCCACCTCGACAACATTCCGCCGGCTCGCAGACAGACTCCGCAGATTGAGGTTACGTTCGATATCGACGCAAACGGTATCGTTAACGTTTCCGCAAAAGACCTCGGCACGGGCAACGAGCAGCATATAACCATCACCGCTTCCACCAATATGTCCAAAGAGGACATCGACGCGGCGGTTGCGGAAGCAGCGAAGTTCGCGGAAGAGGACAAAAAGAAGAAAGAAGAAGTCGAAGTCAAGAACACTGCAGAGCAGACCATCTTCCAGATAGAGAAGACTATGGGCGAAGCGGGCGACAAGATCACCGACGATGAAAAGGCTCCCGTCAATGCCGCTATCGAAAAACTTCGTGCAACTCTTACTTCCGGCTCCGTTGACGACATCAAAGCCGACACAGAGGCTCTTAACCAGTCGTTCTACAAGATTGCGGAAAAGATGTATGCCCAGACGCAGCAGGGCGCTGCCGGCGCACAGCCCGGTGCTACCCACGCAAACGATGACGGCACGGTTGAAGTCAACGACGCCGATTTCAACGTTGAGGACGATAACAACAAACAATAATTCCTGCAAAAAAAGACGGCGCGGCAGTATTGCCGCCGCGCCGTCTTTTTAGACTGATAATCCCCGAACTTTTTGTTCTCAATGCGAGGTTTCGCAAAAGAAGAAAAGTAGCATTGCCTTTAAGACAGATATGAGTTCATGTGTTATCAGTCTATCACTGTTTGAAAGAGAAGAAACAATATGGCGGAAAAAAGAGATTATTACGAAGTCCTCGGCGTTGACAAGAACGCAACGGAAGACGAACTCAAAAGCGCTTACAGGAAAAAAGCGAAGATGTGGCACCCCGACCTGCACCCTGGCGATGCGGAAGCCGAAAAGAACTTCAAAGAGGTCAACGAGGCTTACGGTGTACTTTCCGACAAGGAAAAAAGAAGCCGTTACGACCGTTTCGGTCATGCGGGCGTAGATCCCTCTTACGGCGGCGGTGCGACGGGCGGCGGATATACGACGAATATAGATTTCGGCGACCTCGGCGACATTTTCGGCAGTTTTTTCGGCGGCGCGGGCGGCGGAGCGAGAAGACGTTCTTCCGCAATTCCGGGTTCGGATGTTTCTGCGTCCGTAACGCTTGAATTCAATGAAGCCGTATTCGGCTGTCAAAAAACCGTAAACGTGCGCAGAATGGAAAAATGCGAAGAGTGCGACGGTTCTGGCGCAGCAAAAGGAACGCAGCCCACGACCTGCCCCACCTGTAACGGAACGGGAGTTGTACGTCAGGTTTCGCAGACGCTTTTCGGCGCAATGCAAACGGAGCGTCCCTGTTCAAACTGCCACGGAACGGGTAAGATAATAAAAGATCCCTGCAAGGTCTGCGGCGGCAGAGGCGAAGTTCGCAAGGAACGCACGATAAACGTCAAAGTTCCCGCAGGTATCAACAATAACAACACTCTTACCATGCGCGGACAGGGCGATACGGGTCTTAAAGGCGGTCCCAACGGAGATCTGAACATTTCCGTAAAGGTAAAACCGCACCCGATATTTGTCCGCAAGGACAACGACCTTTGCTGCGACGTTCCTATAACGCTTGCACAGGCTGTTCTCGGCGATACGATTCAGATACCGACGCTTGACGGCGACCCGATAAGTTATAAGATTCCCGAAGGTACGCAGTCGCACACCGTGACCACGTTCAAGGGTAGGGGCGTTCCTTACATCAACAATCCGAAGAGCCGCGGCAGTCTTGTTGTTACGTTCATCGTTGAAATTCCGAGAAATCTGTCCTCAAAACAAAAGGATATCATCAAAGAGTTCGATACGCAGACAACAGGTAAGACCTACGAAAAAAGCCGTTCGTTCTGGAACAAGGTCAAGGACGTATTTGATAAATAGATTTAACAGAAAAATGTTATCCGCGAAGACAAAAATCTTCGCGGATTTCTTTTGTTTATTGTATTTTTCCGTTCAGCAGTCCTCTTTCGAACATCTTCTGAACCGAGGTCATAACGCCTATCTTTGCGTGATACCACGTCAGACCGCCTTGCAGATATACGGCATAGGGTTCACGGAGCGGACCGTCTGCGGAAAGTTCTATCGACGAACCCTGAACAAATGCTCCCGCCGCCATGATAACCTGGCTGTCATATCCCGGCATCGGCGCGGGAACGGGGGTGACGTAACTGTCAACGGGCGCCGCCGCTTGAATTCCCGCACAAAACGCTTCCATTGCTTCGGGAGAACCGAGTTCCACCGCCTGAATAATGTCGTGGCGCGGTTCGCTGCCGTTCGGAACGACTTTGTATCCGAGTTTTTCGTATATGTTAGCCGCAAATACAGCGCCTTTCAACGCGGATGCCGTGACCGTCGGCGCAAGGAAAAATCCCTGATAAAGCTGCGTCAGTATCCCGAGATTCGCTCCGACTTCCTGCCCCAGTCCCGGTGCGCTGAGCCTGTAAGCGCAGCGCTCTATACACTCTTCCGTGCCGACGATATAGCCGCCTATCGGTGCAAGTCCGCCGCCCGGGTTTTTTATCAGCGAACCCACCGTCATATCCGCCCCGACGTCGGAGGGTTCGGCTGTTTCGACAAATTCGCCGTAACAGTTGTCAACCATGCAGATAATGTTCGGGTTGACGCTTTTAACCGTTTTTATCGCTTCGCCTATCTGCGCAACGGACAGCGTCGGACGTGTTTTGTATCCTTTTGAACGCTGAATCGCAACGAGTTTTGTTCTGTCGGTTATTGCGGCGCGAATGCCGTCAAGGTCAAACGAGCCGTCTTCTTTTAAATCTACTTCCGAGTAAGTCACGCCGTATTCGGCAAGCGAACACGGCGACGGACGAAGTCCGATAACTTCTTCAAGTGTGTCGTAAGGTCTGCCCGAAACGGAAAGAAGTTCGTCCCCGGGCAACAGATTTGCTCCCAAAGCCAACGCAAGCGCGTGCGTTCCGCAAGTGATCTGCGGTCTGACAAGCGCCGCAGGCGTGTGGAACGTGTCCGCATAAACTTTTTCAAGCGTATCGCGCCCCATATCGTCGTATCCGTAGCCCGTCGTTGCCGCAAAATGCTGTGCGCTGACGCGATTTTTGCGCATGGCTTCAAGCACCTTGTATTGATTGTATTCCGCCACGCGGTCTATCTTTTCAAATCTTTCTTTCAGTCCGTTCAGCGTCTTTTCGCAAAATTCTGCGACTTCCGTGCATATTCCGAACTCCGAAAACATTTCTTTTGTATCCATACTTTTACCTTCATCAAAATTGCATTACATACATTTAATAATAGCAAATCCCCTCTGTGTTGTCAACCCCCCTGCGGGCTGATTTCGTTTATGCTTCTTCAAATCGCATACCGAAAGGCGTATTTTAGTTTCGGAGTTCGTCATTGACATACCTATATTTTTATGATATAATATTTTACGGTGCGTCGGGCTTTTCCCGTGCGCAGAAACAAAAGATAATCTTCGCTTCGGAGGGGAAGTTTTATGAAGACCGATATAGTTATCATCGGCGCGGGTCCCGCAGGAATTTTTACTGCGATAGAGTTGATAAAAAAGGGAAGCAAACAGCATATCGTCATCGTTGAAAAGGGTAAGGCGATAGAGGACAGGCATTGCCCAAAAGAAAAAACGAAGAAATGCGTCAACTGCAAGCCGTATTGTCATATAACGACAGGTTTTTCGGGCGCGGGCGCATTTTCCGACGGAAAATTGAGCCTCAGCTGCGAAGTCGGAGGAGATCTGCCGTCTTTGATAGGTGAGACCCTTGCGCAGGAAACGATAGATTACACAGATAAGATATATCTTGAATTCGGTGCAGACCCGCACATCGAGGGTCTGGGCAACAAAGAAGAGGTCAAAAATATAAGACGCCGTGCCATAAAAGCGGGCTTGCGTCTTGTTGACTGCCCCATTCGTCACCTCGGAACTGAAAAGGCACAGGGACTTTACTACGCGATTGAAAAATATCTGCTCGAAAACGGCGTTGAAATGCTTTTCGGTTATGAATGCTCGAATATTATCCTGAACGGCGACGAGTGCGACGGCGTATATATCACAAACGGCAAAGAAACAAAAGAAATCCACGCAAAAACGACCGTTATCGCAACCGGAAGAAGAGGCGCGGAATGGCTTGAAAGCGTTTGCGCGGAACATGATATAGCGCATATTCCAGGCACGGTTGACATCGGCGTGCGCGTCGAGGTCAGAAACGAGATCATGGAAAAGGTCAATGAGGTTCTTTACGAATCGAAGTTGATAGGCTATCCGCAGCCGTTCAAGAACAAGGTTCGCACTTTCTGCCAGAATCCGGGCGGTTTTGTCAGCCAGGAAAACTATGACAACGATCTTGCCGTAGTCAACGGTCACTCCTACAAGGAACTTAAATCCGACAACACAAATCTTGCCATTCTTGTTTCCCACAACTTCAACCACCCGTTCAATCAGCCCATCGCTTACGCGCAAAAAGTCGGAGAACTGACCAATATGCTTGCGGCGGGTCATATCCTTGTTCAGCGTTTCGGCGATATTCTTGACGGAAAAAGAACTTGGCCGAAAGAACTTGCGCAGTCGAACGTCAGACCGACGCTTCCCGATGCCGTTGCGGGCGATATAACTGCTGCAATGCCGTACCGCGCAATGATAAACATAATCAATTTCATTCAGGCTATGGACGAAGTCGTTCCCGGTTTTGCAAGTTCGGAAACGCTTCTGTACTCTCCCGAATTGAAGTTTTACAGCAACCGAATCAAAATGGACGAGCATTTCAACACAAATGTTCGCGGACTTCACTGTCTCGGCGATTCCAGCGGTTGGACGCGCGGTCTTATGATGGCTTCCGTAATGGGTGTTCTTATGGGACGCGAGATAGCCGAAAGAGAACTCGGAAAAATACCCGAATAAGTTATTTGCAACGATAAAATCTTCTTAAAAGAAAACCGGCGGTAAATTGATATGCACCCCAAAAGTGTCTAACTTTTGGGGTGCATATCAATGCGAGGGTGGGTACGGTGCGCTCCCGCATTTTCCGAACGCCGCGAGCGTTTAGCGGAAAATCGCGTGTGCTCCCGACTACACAGTCCGCAGCGGCTGCGCGCCGTTGCGGCTGCTTCGGCGAACCATGTTTTTTTTGCTGTGCAAAAAATGATTCGATTATCCATCACGCACCAAACAAAAACAGACCATCAAAAAGATGGTCTGTTTTTGTTTGGTGGGCGAGGGTGGATTCGGACCACCGAAGCTGAAAAGCAACAGATTTACAGTCTGCCCCCTTTGGCCACTCGGGAACTCGCCCATAATGGAGCTGGTGATGGGACTCGAACCCGCAACCTGCTGATTACAAATCAGCTGCTCTGCCAATTGAGCTACACCAGCGATGAGTCTTCACCAAACGTCGAGTCTTTTTCAACGCTTACTGATTATACCATATAATCAAACGGCTGTCAAGCCCTTTTTGTGAACTTTTTCGATTTTTTGATATTGACAACATCGCTTCATAATTGTATAATAGGGATATATTAAATAATAAGTAAGAAAATGAGAAAGGGTGAATCTCGTGGCTTCTAAAAATGCGGTCGGATCGGAACTTATAACCGAACAACTGAAAAGCGGCGAGTTTTCCCCCGTGTACTATGTTTTCGGCAACGAACCGTATCTGAAATTCTTTTGGCTTGAAAAACTGCGTGACGCATTCCTGCCCGAGGACGTCCGTGACGACGTGACATACCGCTATGACGGCGAAACGCTTTCCTCAGAAGAGTTTGAATCCGCAGCAGGTTCGTTTTCGATGCTTTCGGAAAGAAAGGTCGTTATTGTCAAAGACCTGCCCCTGAACGGCGACGTCGCGGCTTTTTGCCTGAAAAATCCCGATGTGTTCGCGCCCGACGGTATGATAATCTTTTACGATACGAAAGACGATTATGACAAGAAGTCGGAGAACGCAAAAAAATTTATCGACTTGATAAGCGAAAAGGGCAGCCTTGTCCGTATAGATTCCCCCGATGAAAAAACGCTTGTGCGCTGGATAGGCAAACAATGCGCCATTGAGGGACTTACCGTTTCCGAATACGATGCAAAATATCTGCTTGACTGCATAGGTCCGTCAATGCTTGCCCTGCGCTCCGAAATAGAAAAAATCAGGTTTTATACCGATGACGGCAGGCTCAAAGCCTCCGATGTGGACGCGATATGTCATAATTCCGCAGAGGTCAAAGGCTATCTTATCACAAATGCCATTATCGAGAGTGACCCCGGAAAGGCATTTTTACTGATTGAGGATTTTCTGAAAACGAAAGACGGCAACGAACAGATTCTTGCGGCGACCGTGTTCGGATATATCGGAAAACTTTGGAAGGTCAAACTTCTGCTCGACCTCGGCAGTTCGGATTCCGAAATAGCGAAAGCGATAGGCGTCAAAAACGCGTTTTCATATATCAAATGCGCAAAAAAACATTCGGTCGAAGATATTGATGACGCTGTTGAAATATGCGTCAAAGCCGATATTGCGCTGAAATCGACCGCAACACCTCCGAACGCCGTACTTTATCGCCTTGTCTCGGAACTGACGGAGCGCTTATGATAACCGTTGACAGAATAGTTGTCGTTGAGGGCAAATACGACAGGATAAAACTTGCGGGAATACTTGACGCAACGGTTATATGTACCGATGGGTTCGGCATATTCAAAAATGAGGGACTTAAAAAGACGCTTCGGGCGCTTGCGGAAAAACGCGGCTTGCTCATTCTGACGGACAGCGACAGCGCGGGATTTACCATACGCAATTACATTGTCAATCTCGTCGGCGCAAAAAACGTTGTGAATGCGTATGTCCCCGATATAAAAGGCAAGGAAAAACGCAAGGCTCACGCTTCTGCGGAGGGCACGCTCGGTGTTGAGGGCGTAGACGAGTCGGTTATTCTTTCCGCGCTTGAAAAGGCGGGCGTGACCGCAAGCCGAACCGAACGGAAAAAATATCTGACAAAGACCGACTTTTATCTGCTCGGGCTTTCGGGCGGCGAAAATTGTTCCGCGCGCAGAGATCTGATAAAAAAAGAACTCGGACTTCCGAAAAAAATGTCCTCGAATGCGCTTATTGAAATACTGAACATAATGCTCTGCGAAGATGAATTTCACGCCCTGTTGAAAAGATTGGAGAAATTGAAATGACATATACGTTTACAACCGATGTGACGGCGGAAGAGATTGAAAAGTTTCTTGCCGCGCTTCCGCATTACAATGTGATGCAATCTCCCTCATGGGCGCAGGTCAAACCCGATTGGTCAAGTATTCTTTGCGGAGTACGCGATGAGAACGGCACTCTCTGCGGCTCTGCGCTTCTGCTTATACGCCGTCTGCCGCTCGGCTTCAAAATAGCGTATTCTCCGCGCGGATTTATCGCCGATTATTCAAACGAGGAACTTGTTTCCGTTTTTGTTTCGGGGCTTCGCGATTACTGCAAAAAGATCAGGGCATACGTCCTGCGAATTGATCCAGAGATACGCATAGGCAGTATTTACAAAGGTGAAAAGACAGAGAATAAGACGGGGCTTGAGCAACTTGAACTGCTCAAAAAACAGGGCTTCCGTCACATGGGTTTTGCCACGGATTTCAACACCTACACCCAACCGCGTTTCAATGCCGAATATTCGCTTGTCGCGGAGGACGGGCACGCGCTGACGGACGAAGAAATCCTGAGCGGATTCGATAAAAAACTGAAAAAATTTATCGGCGCGTATACCGAAAAACGCGGCATATTTTTCGAGACCGACCTCTCCGAAAACGCCGTTGAAGAATTTGTGCGCATTTCGGAGCATACGGAACAGCGCCAGCATATTTTGCTCCGCGATGCGGAATACTTTACCCGTATGAAAAAGGCGTTCGGGGATAACCTTGTCATCATGTTTGCAAAAATGGATCTTGACAGGTTCGAAAAGTTTTTGGACACTCAGCCGGACGACGAGCAGACCCGCGCCGACAGGACGGAGGCAAAAAGACTGCGCGAAGAAAAAGGAAACATCGTCGATATGTCCGCGGTGCTGTTCCTTAAAAGCCGAGACACCGCATATCTGATGTATTCGGGCTTTGACGACAGTGTTTATCCGCGTTTTCGCACCACCAATCAGATAAGGTTTGAGGCGATGCGCCGTTTCCGCGACGAGGGACTTTCGACATTCAGTTTTATGGGCATACACGGAGACTTAAACGACACTCTTTCGGAGTTTAAGTTGAAATTCAATCCCGTAGTCGTTGAATTTGCGGGCGAGTTTGAAATGCCCGTGCGTCCGCTGACATATAAATTTATGGCGAAAGCGTTCCCGAAAGCAAAAAAACTGTATATCGGGCTTATGTTGAAACTTAAAGGAAAGAAATAGAAAGATACTTTGATTTGCCTTGCAAAGAAAGGTTCGGACATGAAAAAATACGTTCTTGCTCTCGACGAGGGAACAACAAGTGCCCGTGCGGTCGTTTTTGACGCAAAAGGAAAAGTCGTCTCCGTTTCGCAGAGAGAGTTTGCGCAGATCTATCCGAAAGAGGGTTGGGTCGAGCACGACCCGATGGAAATTTACTCTTGCCAGTACGGCGTTATGACCGAGGCGATAACCAAAATGGATATCGACCCCGAAGAGATCGCCGCGATAGGTATAACGAATCAGCGTGAGACGGCGGTCGTATGGGACAGACATACGGGCAAACCCGTTTACAATGCGATAGTTTGGCAATGCCGCCGCACCGCGGAACTTTGCGAACAACTGAAAAAGGACGGATATGAAGAGTATATCCGCCGCGTGACCGGACTTCCGACAGACGCATATTTCAGCGGAACGAAAGTTAAGTGGATTCTTGATAACGTCGAGGGCGCCCGTGAACGTGCCGAAAAAGGCGACTTGATTTTCGGTACCGTCGATTCGTGGCTGCTTTGGAAACTTACGAACGGCAAAAAGCATTTGACGGACAGAACAAACGCTTCGCGAACAATGCTTTTTGATATCGAAAAACTTGACTGGGACGAAAAACTGCTTTCTCTTTTCGGTATCCCGAGAAGTATGCTTCCCGAAGTTTGCTGCTCTGCGTCCGATTTCGGCACGGTTAATATCCAAGGTACGGAGATTCCCGTTTGCGGCATAGCGGGAGACCAACAAGCGGCACTTTTTGGGCAGGGCTGCTTTGAAAAAGGCGATGTCAAAAACACATACGGAACGGGTTGCTTTTTGCTGATGAACTGCGGTGACTCACCGATAATCAGTTCAAACGGTCTTATATCGACCGTTGCGGCCAGTTCCGATTGTAACAAAAAAAGTTATGCGCTCGAGGGTAGCGTTTTTGTGGGAGGAGCTGTTATACAGTGGCTTCGCGACGAACTCGGTTTTATTTCGGAATCGACGGACAGCGAATATTTTGCCCGCAAAGTAGATGACTGCGGCGGCGTTTATGTCGTCCCCGCATTTGCCGGTCTCGGTGCGCCTTATTGGGATATGTATGCGCGAGGAACGATAACCGGACTTACCAGAGGAAGCAACAGAAATCATATAATCAGAGCCGCGCTTGAATCTATTGCATATCAAACCGAGGATCTGCTCGAAGCCATGCGTGCGGATACCGGCAACCGTCTTAATTCTCTTTGCGTTGACGGCGGTGCGTGTGCAAACGGGCTTTTGATGCAGTTTCAGGCGGATATTTCCGCAACGGTTGTCAGACGCAGAAAAATGAGCGAAGCAACGGCTCTCGGTGCGGCGTTCCTTGCGGGACTGACCTGCGGCTTTTGGAAAAACGAAGAGGAATTGAAAGAACTGCTCTCACAGGAAGACATTTTTATGCCTAATATGGCATCCGATATACGAAACAAAAAACTTAAAGGCTGGCGGCGCGCCGTTGACTGCGCCCGCAGAGGGGAGATCGACGAATGAAAATCAGCGAACTTCGCATACCGTCAACCGACGGCGTTCACGACCTTTACGCAAAACTTTACGAACCCGATGAGACCCTGAAAGCGCTTGTACAGATAGTTCACGGCATGGTAGAACATATCGAGCGTTACGACCCTGTTATGCGGATTCTCTGCGAGAACGGCTTTGCAGTCTGCGCACACGACCATCTCGGTCACGGCAAGACCGTATCAGACGAGACCGAACTCGGCTATTTCGCCGAAAAAGACGGGTGGAGCGTACTTATAGACGACGTGCATACGGTTAAGACCGCCGTCCGTAAAAGACTTTCCGACTGCGGTGCAAAAACCGTGCTGTTCGGTCACAGCATGGGCTCGTTTGTTGCAAGACTGACATATGCCAGATATGACGATTATGACGCGCTTGTTGCCTGCGGCACGGGCGGTAACAATCCCGGTTCGGGCTTCGGCGTGGTTATGACAAAGATAATTAAGGCGTTCAGGGGCAGTCATGCCCGTTCAAAACTTCTTTATGCGCTTGTGTTCGGAACATATAATAAGAAATTCGGCGCAACCGGCGGTTTTGAGTGGCTGACAAGAGATACTGATATGGTTGCAATACACGATGCGGATAAACTCTGCACTTTTGATTTTTCCGTTTCGGCGCTGCTTGACCTTATAACTCTGAACAGACGCGCAAATTCGAAAAAATGGTTTGAAGCGGTTGATACCGAAAAACCCGTCTTGCTTATCGCGGGCAGCGACGACCCCGTGGGCAACTACGGCAAGGGCGTAAAAGAAGTGTATGACCGCCTTGTTGCGACGGGGCACAAAAATGTATCTCTTAAACTTTATGACGGCGCAAGGCATGAGATACTGAACGAAACAAACAGGGACGAAGTAAACAAAGACCTGACGGATTTTATCCGCTCGGTTACGGAGGAATAAAATGAGCAAGGCAATCAATATCGGAAACAGACGCGAACTTTTCGTTGACGGCGAGATGTTCGAAAAACTCGGAGATACGGAGTTTGTTCTCCACCAACCCGAACCGCGTGAAATAGCGATTCGCAGAGACACTCTGGCGGATGACCACGCGACTTCGTATTACAGCATCATTCACAACGGCGAAAAGTACATTATGTTTTATACCGCGCACGGTTTCGGACAGAACAAGGCTGGGAACTGGCCGCAGCAGCATATCTGCCGCGCCGAAAGCGTTGACGGAATACATTGGGAAAAGCCCGATTTCGGGATTTACGAATTCCGCGGAACGAGACATAACAATATCGTATACTTTTTCGATTACGACCTGTTGGATAACTTCTATGCAATGTACGACACCAGCCCGAACTGCCGCGAAGGAGAACGTTACAAGGCGCTTGCGGAACGTGTTATAAACGGTGTGGCTGTTTTGAGCGGCGTGGTTTCCCCCGACGGAATCCATTGGCGCGACATCGGAACGGTTATAACAAAGGGTACATTTGACTCACTCAACACTCTTTATTACGACCCCGAAATAGGCAAGTACAGAGCGTTTTTCAGAGGCTGGCAGTTCCATGAACCGTCGCTGCATCTCGGCGAAACGTCAATGAATGATATACCGTCGTATCAGGCGACAGGCTGCCGCTGCATAAAGACCGCCGTCTCGGACGACTTCTATCATTGGAGCGAGCCGGAAGACCTTAAATACGGCGATCAGCCCGCATACCAACTTTATACGAACAATATAGCTCCCTACTACCGCGCCCCGCATATTATTTTCGGATTCCCGACCAGATATTACGATCGTCCGTGGACGAGAATGTATGAGGAACTGCCGAATCCCGAACGCCGTTGGACGGGCAGATATGCGATGACGGATGGTTTGTTTATGACGAGCCGTGACGGATTGAACTTCCACCGTTTTGACGATGTTCCTTTCTTCCCGTCGGGTATCGAGGGCGACGGCAACTGGGTCTACGGCGACGCATACCCCGCGCACGGCATGGTTGAAACGCCGTCCGACAGAAAGAACGAGCCGAATCAGATCTCGATGTTTGCGCCCGACCTTGCGGAAAATGCGATAAGAAGATACGTTATTCGCCTTGACGGATTTGTTTCGCTTCATGCGAAATATCCCGATACGGAACTGCTCACAAAGCCGTTTATCTTTGACGGCGACCGTCTCGAATTCAATTACAGAACGACCGTTTCGGGGCACTTCTACGTTGAATTTCTTGATGAAAAAGGCGTTCCGTTCAGAGGGTATGAGATGAAATATTGTGACGAGATGTTCGGCGACACCGTTGCCCGTGATGTTTCATGGCGTCGCAACAGAGACCTTTCCCCGCTCAAAGGAAAGACCGTCCGCATGAGAATCGTTATGCGCGAATGCGACTTGTTCTCTTTCCGTTTTTATAATAAAGACTGATGATTCGAAAAAAATCCGCCTGCGGTGCATTTACACCGCAGGCGGATTTTTGTTGTAAAACTATTTGTTTCTAATGTCTTTGCAACCGCTGCTTATTGCTCGTCGTTTGTATAAACGGTTTGGAAAGCGCCTGTTCCGTCATAAATCAAAATGATAGCCGAATCTGCGTTTTCTGCAAGATATACATATATGCCCTCACAGATTTTGAGATTGTCAAGATATATGTCTATTGCACAGCCGTTTTTATCAAAAACTCTGCAAAAATATGCGCCTATCTCGCTGTAAGTGTCGTCCGCATAGCATTTTTCGATATGATATGTTACGTCGCCTATTTTCTGCTCAAACACCGCAACATAGCAACCGAGGTAATCGGAATAATCCTTTACTCCGGCAGTTGCGTTGCCGCCTGTTATAACGGAAACGCACTGTTCGTAAATGCCTTGAAGATATTCTTGTGACAGCCCGTTCGGGTGAGTGCTCTGCTCAAAATACGCGTAGTTTCCGCTTGTATAATACTCTGTGTCTTCTCCTCCGAGACCGGGGATTATATCAGAAAGATTTTCTTCGAGGTATTTTGCAAAATCTTCGCCGAGTACGTCGGGAACTTTTTCAATAATTTTCTGTACGTTCTCCTGAATATCTGCGGCGATAGTGGTCGTGAAGTCCGTTTCTGTCAGTTTCAGTATATCGGTGAATTCAGGTACGTTGCCTGCCGTGGATTTGTTTTTTATTGCAAACCTGATATCTACGCCGTAGTTCGCGATGTTCTTGAATTCAACTTCAACTCCGTTGTCTGTTTTTATCGTTCCCTCAAAGGAGACCCCGAGTCCGGATGTCTTGGCTTCAACCTTGATTTTTCCGTCCTTTTTGTTGTGTGTGTATTTGAGCTCCTCTACGACGAATGTCCCGGCTATATTTAATTCTTCCGAAGAGCCTTCATCGGGGGTCTTGTATGTTGCAACGTATTCGTCTGCCGAGTTTGCAACGGTTCTTTCAATCACGACTTTCGTTTTGCCGCCTTTATCTGTAAAAGAAACGGTTATATTTCCTTTTTTCGGGTCTTTTCCGAAAGTTATCATGACCGTTTCTTCTTTATCTATCAGGTCGATTCTTACAACGTAATTGCCTTTGACGTAGATTTTTACGGTGAGGTCATCGCCCTCAATGTCGGAAAAGTCATCGGTCATGCCGGGAACATATGTCACAGAACCGAGAATGTCCTGTACAAGTTTTGCGGCGTCGGTCGCTTTGACTGTATAAATGTTTGCGGTAACGGAAACGGTTTTTCCGTCGATCTCGATTTTTTCTTTTTCGGTTTTTCTTGTCTCTTTTATTGTTTTCAGAAATGCTTCATATATGTTTTCATCGTCATTCTTAGGTTCAAGATTGAGTGAGGCATCTCCGAAAATCTCTCCGAGTTGAGACATGATAAGTTGACCGATGTACGAGTTCTCAAAATTCTTTTGGATATTCTCGTCAACGGTTATTCCGTAAAGTTTATCTCCGAGCAGATTCGAACCGAAAGCCATGGATTTTGTATCCGTAAACGCGCTTACAGTAAGCAATTTTTCGTTGTCCGAGTCCATGTTTCCGTCTTTTGAAGAACCGACGAAAAGTTCAACTTTGCCGCATTTGTCTTTGACTATGTCTGCATTGAGTTGAAGCGCAATGTCAGACGGAAGAGTTGTCAGACCGGAACTGAGATTTGCGAACAATTCGTATGTAAGTCCCTTGTCTTCATCAAAATCTTTGAGGTTCTTGTAGATTTCGTTGTTTTCGAATTCCGCGTTCAGCGTGTTCTTCCACGCTTTTGCAACGTCGTCCTCGTCCCTGAAAATAACTTCTTTTGCGAGGAAGTATCCGCCTCCTGCCAAAAGCGCAAGAATGAGAACGAGAATTATGTAGAACAAAGGCTTTTTGTAAAGAGGTTTCTTTTTCGGCGTTTCCTCAATCACAGGAATTTCTCCGTCCGCTGCGGGAACTGTTTCCGTCGGAACTTCCGCCGTTTCGGTCGGAGTTTCTTCCGTTACGGGAACTTCTTCTCCTGCGTCGGATTTCGTTCCCTCGTCGGTCGCTGCTTCCGCCGCCGCGTCTTCTGCCTGTGCCGATTCAACTTTTTCGGTGACAGCCTCTGCCGGTTCGTTTGCAACAGTTTCCTGTTTTGTTTCAGCCGTTGCTTCGGGTTCCTGTTGCCGGTTGTTTACGGGAGAGCCGCATTCGGGGCAAAAAGCCGCGCCCTCAGTCAACTCTGTTCCGCAGTTTGTGCATTTCATACCTTTTCCCTCCTGTGTGAAATAAGGTTGTTTGTTTTTCCTTTATTTTCTGTTTCAAGACCAACGGTTGCCGTTGTCTGAATCATAAATATATTTTAGTCTCTATTATATATAACGTTTCAGAAAACGGTTTGTGACATGTTTTTTGATTCTTTTATAAAAAGTTTTCAGTTCTTGGACCATGTTTCAATCTTCGGAAAAATGAAATTTTCGCTCGGTTCCACTTCACCCTTGACCGAGAGATTGAGAGCAAGCGCCGAACGCGTATAGCATATCGGAATAAACGGCATTGCTTCGGAAAACAGTTCAAGCACCGTTTTTATATCGGCTGTGCCGTTCGCAAACGCTTCAAGCGCTGCGGAAAACGCCGTTTGCCCCGCATCGTATCCTATTTCGTCAAAAACATGGCGTATATCCATATCGTATCCGATATCGACTTCGGCTATCAGAATGTCGTAGTTCTTGTTTGCGACCGCTTCCGCGTAACTTTCGCTTGCAAGTTGACGGACGGTCGTCGAAAATCCCATTTCCGTTAGTTGCGCCGAAAGCGCCTGCGCCAACGCCGTATGGTTTCTGTTGTCGCTGTCAACAACTATTCTCAGATTTACTTTTGAGCCGTAGTATTCGTACTGCCAGTTCTCGTCCTTGTAAAGCCTTGCATCGTAGAAAAACCGTTCCGCCGCCGCTTTGTCATAGTTGCTGTCGCTTAAATTTGCCTCAATCGTTCTTGACCACGACGGATTGAACGGCACCCACGTCATCACTGCGCACCCTCGCAAGGCTTCGCTGTACAGGAGGTCACGGTCTATGCCGACTGTAAACCCTTTGCAAACATTCTTATAAGACGCAAAAAACGGTCTGTTCGGGTTGACGACAAGAATTATTGCAGAGTTTGTCGTAAACGCGGAAAGTTCGCTGCCTCCGCGATATTTGGATGAACCGTCTGAAAGATCTGCGTAAAGCGCGTCCGTTCCTCCGTAATTGAAATCGCTCATCATATCGCCAGGGGTCGTATAGCCCACGGCCTCGATTTTTTGCAATTTCGCATCTTTCATTTCTTCACGATACGCATTGACCGTCAATATTATGTTTTCGTCCGTCTTTTCCGCTTTATATTTTCCCGCGCCTATCGCTGTTCCGAGCAGCGAGCCCGTTCCGCTTTTGACTATCGGCACGGCGCAGAGATTTATATATTGCTGTGCCTGATGTGAAAACGTGACGGAAAAAGTTTTTTCGCCTGTGGCGCGGAAAGATAAAATGCTTTCGAAAAAGCGGAAATAACGTTTTCCCGTCTGAGCCAGACCGAACGAGTATGCGCAGTCTGCCGCGGTGACGGGAGTTCCGTCCGAAAAAACGGCTTTATCCGAAATTTTGAAAATTACTGTCGTGTTTTTTTTCTCAAAACTTTCCGCAAGATTGCACTCCGCGTCCCATGAGGAATTGACTTTTATAAGTCCGTCGTAACAAAGAGAAGCAAGGTCGTTGTTGACTCGGCTTTCGACACCGTAAATGTCAAGCGTGTCGGAAAGCGAATAGGGAAGTCTGAACGTTGTATCTTTTTGCTCCGTTTCTTCGGGTGCCGTCGTTTCAAGTTCCCCGACAAGATCCGTGATGGACGTCCCGAAAAGAGAACAGGATGTCAAAAAAATCGTGAGTGACAGAAAAAGGCATATTACGGAATATGCCTTTTTCTTTGATATAACTGTTTTTTTTATGTTATTATTGACCCTCATATTGGCTCTTGGCTTTTTCTACCGCAGAAAGCGCGTCACGAAGTTGGTCTTCGGAATTTCCGAGAATCTCGGTCACATAGTTGACAGCCGCGGTTCTCATTCTTGCCGCTTCCGTTTTCGCTTTGTCAACCGTTTCCGATGCTCTTTCGCGGGCGATTATCATAATCTCCTGCTCATTGACAAGCGCGTCAGCCTGTGCCTGTGCTCTTGCTATCATCGCGTCGGAATTTTTCTTTGCTTTGACAAGCATTTGCTCTGCGGCTTTTCTTGCCTTTTCTTTCATGATGTCGGAATCTTCCTTAACTCTGTTCATCATGGTCTCTTTGTTTGCTATAACTTCTTTTGCCTGTTTGAGTTCAACGGGAAGACTCTGGCGGATATTGTCCATTATATCAAAAAATCTGGACTCGTCCAAAATTACTTTTCCTTTAAACAGGGGAATATGGAATGCATCTTCGATAAGGTCTTCGAGTTCTTCGAAATCCTTGTAAAAATCGTTTGCCATCATTTACACCTCTTCACAGTATTTTTTTCGTATATCTCTTATAATCTTTTCCGAAACATAATCCGAAACATCGGCTTTGAACGAAATAAGTTCGCGTACAGCCGAGGAACTGATATGGCACAGTTCGGGTTTTGACGCAAGGAGTACGGTTTCTATGCCGTAATTGCCGAGTCTGCCGTTAAAGTCCGCAATGGTTGCTTCATATTCATAATCCGCTTGATTCCGAACGCCTTTTACAAGCACCGCAGCGCCTTTCTTTTTGCAGAAATCAACTACCAGCCCGTCATAAGCGTCAACCGTTATTCTCGGGTCGTCTTCAAACGCCTTTTCACACATCCGCACGCGCTCTTCTTTTGAAAACAGCGTCTTTTTTTCGCGGTTTACGCTGACAAGAACGCATACTTTGCCGAACAGGTTTGCCGCTCTGCGGATAACGTCCTCATGCCCCTTTGTTATCGGGTCGTAACTGCCCGGGCAAACCGCAACAATATCATTCATTTTCTTTCCTCTTGATATAGACGAGAAAAGATACTCCCGAAAAAGTATATCTTTTTCTCAAAACGAGTTTTCCTATCTCTTCCGGCTTTTTGTCCGCACTGTCGCATTCGAGAACGACGACCGCATCGTCGGAAAGCAACTCTCCGTCGGCAAGGTATGACAGCGCTTTATCCGAAAGCCCGGAAGCGTAAGGCGGGTCAATGAAAACAACATCAAAAACTCTGTCCGCGTCGTGTTTCAAGTACCGTTTGTAATCAACGTTCAGAACGGTTGCCCTGTCTTCGCTTTTCGTTCTCTTTACGTTTTCTTTCACTATTGCGCAGGAAGTCGCCGCATTGTCGCAAAACACGCAATGTTCCGCTCCTCGCGAAAGTGCTTCAAGCCCGAGTTGCCCCGTTCCCGCAAAAAGATCGAGAACTTCACCTTTTATGTCAAACTGGATGGCGCTGAACATCGCTTCTTTAACTCTGTCTCCCGTCGGGCGGACGGGCAGGCTTTCATCGGGCGTTTTAAGTCGGACTCCTCTTGCCCGACCGGATATTATTCTCATAGCATACCTCCGGGCAATAAAGCCGTTAATATCTATATATCATTATATCAAAATATAAATAATATTGCAACAATTTAACAGAAAATTCGTTTTTTAGTCCGCAACGTCGGAGAAAGCTATCTCTATTCGCTGCACTTTTGAGTGACGGAGCTCAGAAAAACATCTGTCTTCAAGATATGTTAAGAGTTTGTCCGCGACCGAAATATCTTCGTGCGCAACATCAAATCGTGTAACGTAAACGGGCTTCATGTATTTGATTGTTCTGTCAAACGAGCGGAGATCGTAGTTTCTGCCGAATGCTGCGTTTACACAGCAATCAATGTACCAAGCCGCAACGATGTTGTTGTAATGCACCAGGTCGGTTTGGTCGAGATGCCTGTCAAAAATTACGCGGAAGCGAATATAGTAACTGTGTCCGGGCATAACGGTCACGGGGGTTTTATGGTTCTCAAACATTGGTGAATCCTCCTCAGCCTATTTAATCCATTATACCATGCAAAGAGAAAAAAATAAAGACCTTTTGGCAAAAAAATTGATGAAAACGGCAGAAATTTGCGTTTTTTGAAAAGGTCTCGGCGGAGTGTTTTCAAAACGCGGAAAAAGCCTGTCATTTATAATCAAAATCGCTCTTGAAATTTAGTAAAATTACCACTTCAAAATCGGATGAAAATGTGCTACAATAAAGGTGCGGACAGGGGAGATGCCGTTCCCCGGCGCCCGCCGTTCAGACGGCTCAAAACCTGTTCAGTCTGAAACAAAGGAGCGACGGTTATGAAGATCAGGTACGTTTCCAGAAAATGCACGGCTTATCAGGACACAAAGAATTATACGGAGAAGAAACTCAAAAAACTTGACAAATTCTTCCCCGAGGACTGCGAAGTGACCGTGGTTTACACTCTGGAAAGGGACAACCGCCACAAAGTTGAAGTCACCGCGGAAAACAGCGGGCTTATTTTCCGTGCCCAATCCACTACGGACGACTTCAAGTACAGCGTTGACGAGATAGTTGAAATCTTGACGAGGCAGATCCGCAGACATAAGACGAAGTTGGAGAAGCGCATCAAAAAGCCGATCGACTCGGAAATTCTCGAATCTTCGGATTTCGCGGAAGATGATTATGACATAATCAAGACCAAGAAAATCGATCCGAAGCCGATGACGGACGAGGAAGCTATATTGCAGATGAATCTGCTTGCGCACGACTTTTTCATCTATACGGACAGCGAAAACAAGCCGCGCATAATTTATCGCCGCCGAGACGGTAAATACGGGCTTATCGAGGTCGAATAAAAAGAATAAAAAAGCATATTATGATCAAAATTAAGGTCTGATCAATCTGTTACGGGCGTGGGAACTTTGTTTCCCACGCCCTGCATTTTTGGGTCGGAATCTTTCGGCGCAAAAAAACAAAAAGAACGGTCTTTTGCCGTTCTTTTCGTTTTTTCAGTTTGCTTCCGTTTTAATTTTTTCCCCGTCAGGACAAGAGAAGATGCAATGCGCTTCTTCGTATGCTTTCTTGCTCTCTTCGGGTGAGATATATGTCGGAACAAGGTCGCGTATGAGTGCTCTCATGTCCACCGAATCGTCAAGCATGACGTTGTAAAGATGATCTATCTTTTCGCGGAAATCAGGCGCGAGCGGCGGCGGATCGTCCACATATATCAGGTCGTTCGCCGTCTTTTTCAGATTTGCCGTGTCTATGAGCAACTCTTCATAAAGTTTTTCGCCGGGGCGCAAACCCGTAAATTTAATTTCGATATCTTTATACGGCGTATATCCCGAAAGGCGTATAAGGTTTTCGGCAAGGTCGAGTATCTTGACCGGTTTGCCCATGTCGAGAACGAATATTTCTCCTCCCTTTGCGTAAGTTCCCGCTTCGAGAACAAGAGAAACTGCTTCGGGAATGGTCATGAAGTAACGTATAATACGCTTGTCCGTAACCGTGACGGGACCGCCGTCGGCAATCTGTTTTTTGAACAGGGGAATAACGCTGCCGTTGCTGCCGAGAACATTTCCGAAACGGACGGCAACATATTCTGTCTTTGAACGGTCGTTGAAATACTGCACGACCATTTCGCAAAGGCGTTTCGATGCGCCCATAATGTTTGTCGGATTTACGGCTTTGTCCGTTGAGATGAGCACGAATTTTTCCGTGTTGTACATATCCGCGGCTTTTGCCACTTTGAATGTTCCGAAAACATTGTTTTTTATTGCCTCGTTCGGGCTGTCTTCCATTAACGGAACGTGCTTATGCGCCGCCGCATGGAAAACTATTTGCGGTCTGTAAAGTTCAAAAACCGCCTCAACACGCTTGTGGTCTCTTACGGAACCGATAAGCGTGATAAGGTCAAGATCGGGAAATCTTGTGCGGAGTTCATTTCTTATATCATACGCATTGTTTTCGTAGACGTCGAAAATTATCAGTTGTTTCGGACCGAATCCCGCAATCTGTCGGCAAAGTTCGCTTCCGATAGAGCCTCCGCCTCCCGTGACAAGCACAACTTTGTTGTTTATGTAAGCCGAAACGTTATCCATATCAAATTTTATCGGGTCTCTGCCGAGCAGGTCTTCAACCTCTACTTTGCGCAAGTTGTTTATATGCGCGGAACCTTTCAGAATGCTGTCAAGCCCTGGGATGATTTTAAGAACGCATCCCGTCTGCTTGCAAATGTCAAGAATAGCCGCCTGTTCTTTTCGCGTTGCGGACGGAATGGAGAGCCATATCTCGTCAATTCGTCTCCGTTTTGCATTTTCGATTATTGAATCTCTGTCTCCCACAACGGGAACGGAATGAAGTGTGGTTCCTCTTTTTGCTCGGTCATCGTCAATGATGCAGACGGGAACGATGTTTCGAACGGATTTTTTATCCTGCAATTCACGGATGACCGTTTCGGACGCCGATCCTGCACCTATCAGCATAACGCGGACTTTTTTTACCCCGCGCATCTGCCAATTTTCCTTTATCATTCGCAATCCTCTGTAAGAGAATCTCGAAACCAAAAGCACGAATGTTATCAGAAAGAAAAGAAATACCAGAAATGCGGGACGCACCGCCGTAGGACGGTGAAAAGAAAGCCCGAGGAGTAAGATGAACAGCCCCGAATCAAAAAGCCCGGCGCCGACACCTCGGAAAAGTTCCCACATACCCGCATATTGCCATATGCTGCGATAGAGCCCGAAAGCAAAATGTATCAGCAGCGCCGCAACCGTGAAAATGCCGAGAAATAAATACTTTTGCTTTCCTCCGCCGATAAATGCGAATGCGTTGCTCAGCGAAAAATCATCGTATATAAGCATATACGAAAAAATCCATGCGAGATTTATTAAAATTGTATCGGTTATAACGAAAAGAAGTTCTTTTGCCAAACGTGAAGAACTTTTTGTTGCAGTTGTCATTTCAGGTCTCCCGATTTGATTTTTTCCCTCTTGTATGCGTATTGCCCGCATATCCCACAACTTATTATAACACCCTGACATGAATTTGTCAATATTTATACTTGCAAAAGTTTGTAAGTCTGCCTCTGAAACTTCAACAAAAACGCTCTAAACTTCTGTTTGAATGAGACAAAAAGAGCCATTGAGAGGTGTGTGAAAAAGTGAGTTCTTTATATTCTTACATTAAATGCCGAAAAGCGCGAGATATTTGTCAAGGAATACGGTTACGGTGAGCAGATATGCCGCATATACGGCGAGCATTGTTATGCCCTGCCAACGGCTGAATTTCTTTTTGATTATCGTCGGCACTGCCGCTATAAGACAGACGAGTATCGCAACCGGGAAATCAAGATAAATGTTTTGCGCCGAAACGGGAAGATTACCTCCGTAAATAAAGGAGCAAACGGAGATGATGAGCGTTGTGTCTATGACATTTGCCCCTATAACGTTCCCGACAGACATTGACGCCTGTTTTTTGACGATTGCCGAAATCGCCGTTACAAGTTCGGGAAGTGATGTTCCTATCGCCACTATCGTAACGCCTATTATCGCTTCTGAGACGCCCCATGCCGCTGCTATTTTACTACCGTTGTTGACGAGGAGTTGTGAACCGATGACTATCCCTGCCGCACCGCCTATAACACGGAGAATGTTGAGCGTGACAGATTTTTTGTCTGTGTTCGGACGTTCCGTGTCACTTTCCGACGGCTGATTTTTTGCGGAGCGTATATTTTCGATAATATATAATATGAAGATAAGAAGTAGGACAATCGCTCCCGCAACGGTAAAGGATCCGTTGAACGAGAAAACGAAAAGTGCCGTTACCGCTGCGACAAGCAGCATGGATTTCGGCGCGAATTCTTTGCGCTTTATTGCGATGGGCGTGAAAATGACGCTCAGCGCAAGTATCATTGCCGTGTTGCAGACCACGGAACCTATTCCGTTTCCGATCGCCATTCCGACCTTGTCCTGTGATGCCGCCATATAATTTCCTGCTTCGGAAACAAGTATTCCGTGCCCCTCGACGGCGGCAATCGTCGAAACGATTATTTCGGGCAGGGTAGTGGCAAGGCTGACTATCGTTGCTCCGATAATAAACTTGGGTATCTTTGTGACTTCCGCCACCCATACCGCACCGTCAACGAACCAGTCTCCGCCTTTTACTATCAGGACGATGCCGACGATGAACAGCAAATACATCAGTATGCTTTCCATAAGTTTTCTCCTGTCGGGATTTTTTAATTCAATATAAAACGGACGCGACAAATGCAGGGTATACATATTCTTTCGATATAACTCAGGTTAACCCAAAGCATGCGCCGTTGATGATTCCGTGGGCTTTTGAAATGTATTTTGCCTTTCAAACTTTAGTATTATACCACAGTTGCTTCCGCATGTCAATTACGGTTCTTTGCGTTGATACGGGGAAAAAATCCCTCCGCCTTTCGGCGAAGGGATTCCCTTTTACAAAATGAATTATCAGTCGTTTGAGGTTCTGACATTTACCATGTCTATCTGAACCTTTAATGCTTCAAGCATAAGGGAGATGAATTCGGACTTAACCATTGTATGAGGTTGTTCGTTGTCCGCTTCTTCTTCATACTTGTCAACAAGTGCCTTCAATGCTTCAAGTTTTTCTCTGAACAGGGTAAGGGATTCGTCTGTATACGGATAAGCACCGTCGTCAAGAAGTGCGTCTTCCATATAGTTGTTGAATTCCGTCATATCCGTAAGCAGAGTTTTTGCCGCATTGTAAACCCCTTCAAGGTTGATGTTGGCAAAACCGGTCGAACCGCTTCCGCCGCCCTGGTTCGGGTCATCGCCGTATTCGTTGACTCTGATTTCCGAACGGGTCTGTTGCAGCAGATAGGTGGCAGAGATCAGATCCTGATAAAGCCTGTCGAGTTTATCGGCATCCGTGCCTCCCTCGTTGACATATCCCTCATATGCCGCTTTCGCCGCTTCGAATTTGGCAATGGCGACTTCGAGTCTTTCAACGGTTTCGAGATTAAAAAGATCTCTGTAATCCTTGATGCTCTTGTTGTAAAAATCCATAACTCTGTTGTATACAGCGTCGTAAAGATTTATATCAAGTTTCTTGGTGAGCAGTTCGTCTCGCGCCGTAACGATTTCATTGTATGCGGAGCGGAGGAACGCGTCGGAAATCATGTAATCGTTCGCGATTTCGAAATACATGTTGACAACGCCGATGAACTTGTTGTAGTCGGAAGCGTTGTAGTAACCGAGTTCATTGTCGTAAGAAACGGTATCGATTATCTTTTTTGCCGCGTTTCTGAATTTGTAGCCCACAAACAGAGAGTCTCTGAATTTAAGGATTTCATTGTCTCTGATCACAAGGGGGTTCATTGAACGCCAAGCATCTTCACCGTATTTTGCGCGGAAGTCCTCGTCATTGAGTTCTTCGGGAGACTCAACGGGGTAGTTAACTTTGTTCGTGTCAATGTCAAGCGTGTTTTTGCCCTTGAGATAATATCTATCGTCAACATATTTTCTGAGTTCTTCTGCCGTCACGTTGGGGTTATTGTATGCCGCGATAGCGCCCTCAACCCATGTTTTGTAAGCGAGTGTTTCGGGAGAATTCGGGTTCTCTTCGGACGACGCAAGCAGATCGGGAAGTTCCCAGCCGAAAGGTGCTCTCTTCACCATTGAAATGATGTCAACGGTCTCTTTTGTCATGATGTTAAGATAGAGATATCCGCGAAGGTCATTGATCTCCTTGTCGCCTTCAAACGGAACAAGATTGTCGTATGCTGTGTAGTAAGCACTCAGCAACGCCCACATCTCGGAGCGGGAAATCGTAAGTATCGGAGGGTTGTTGCCTTCGCTTACCGCCGCAATGTTTGCGGCCGCTTCTGCAAGGGCTCTCCAACTTTCTATCGTATAATCTCTTCTCGCAAGTTTTAGGTATCCCTTTTCCCCGCGTGCCACCTCGTTGTCTATCGCTTTTGTGCGAAGGAATATAGCATTAAGGAACTCGATGTATGCTTTGTCAGGCTCGGTGTATATCTTTTTGACATCATCCCAGCCGCCGAAAACTTTGAGCAGAAATGCTTCCGCATCTTCAACGGAATCCGTGGAAAGAAGCGCATCAGCCTCTGCTATGAGTTCTTCAAGTTTTACTGTCGCATCAGATTTTGTCTGCATTCCGGCAGGCATGTTCTGATAGTCGTCTCTCATAACCAGAAGTTCCGCTTGGTTCAAAAATGCGTTAAGTTCTTTTTTGAGTGTCGCAAGATCCTTACCTGTAACGCTTTCCGCCGAAGAGGAGAGCGTCAGCGCTGCAACAAGAGATATGCAGAGGCAGAGCGACAGGATTATTGCAATAATTCTTTTTTTCATGGTCTGATTGCCTCCCTCTCTTTATTCGTAGTAATATTCAAGCTGCATGTTGGTCATGTCGAAGTACAGGTTGTTAAGAGCGTTGAGCAGTTGCTCGTCCGTAACAACTTCCGCATCCGCTTCTTCGGCTGTCTGATAGTTTCCGGCCGCAACGTTCTTCTCGTATGCCGCTATTCTCGAAACAAGACCTTCAAGTTTTGTTATGTCTTCTCCGAATGTTACCGCATCGTCTTCCTGGAAAGGATACTTTCTGTTTTCGGGGTCATTCGAGAGATCATTCATGATATCTTTGTAGTACTCTTTTGCTTTTTCAACTATTTGATGTGCCATGTTGAGGATCTGCTGGTCATTGCGGAAGAACCTGATGGTTCCGTCGCCGTCGTCATCCTCTTCGTGTACGGTGAACGGCATTGTCGCTTTTGCAACAACAAGGTCAACAACTCTCGCTTTTGCTATCTCTGCCCAAAACTTGTAATCAGAGGAGTCTTTCTTCCCGTTTGCTTCAAGATCCGAAAGTTTCTGCATTGCTTCGATATACAGAAGAAGAACTCTTCTGAATGCGCGGAGTCCGTCGATGTCGTAAACTTCGGTGTTGAAGTAATCGTCGCTTGTCAGAGACTCTTCATACTGGGCTTTTTCCGTGATGAAGTTTTCTTTGTAGTACTCGATTATGGATTTTCCGTAGGAGTCGTAAGCATCAACAAGGTATTGAACCTGAGAAAACTTCTCGTATGCCTTAATGATGTCTTCAAGCGCCATGTAGAATGTGGATTCTGTCGCGGTAGGTTCCGAAAGAAGAAGGTCTCCGAGCGCGAATCCGGAAAGGAAATCCGTCCATTTGCTCTGTTCGAAAGCGCCGCCGTTCTGGTTGTTTTTCTCCGCTTCGTAATACATTACATGCTTGTAGATTCTGTAATTGTTATTCAAGAAAGAACATCTGTTTACATTGTCAAGCAGCTGGTCGCGAAGCAACGAATAATTGTAATGATATGTTGTTCTTGCGTAGTCGAAAACGGGATCTCCGTTTTCGTCAAAGACGGGCTGACCGTTTTCTCTCTTCTGAGATTTTTTCATATATACGGTTCCGCTGAGTTCGTAAAGAGGCTCTGTTCTCTCTTCGCCCGCGGGAAGACCCTGAATGTTTATAACTTCCGCTTCAAGTTCCGCCTCGGTGTACGGGCTGTCTAACTCGTTGTTCTTCGAGTCGGTCATGAGAAGTTTGAGCGTCAGATAGGGTTTGATGTCTTCTGCCGTCGCGTTCGGATCATTGAAAGCCTTCTTCGCACCCTCATACCAAGCGCGGGCGTTTTTGAGGGCTTCCTGTTTGTCTCCGAGGTTGAGCGCCTTTCTTACCTTTTGAGCCAATTCCGAAGTATCGTCGCTGTCAGCTCTGCCGAGAAGTTCGTCGATTGTGAGACCGACGGTCTTTTTGGTGTTGAGCGTGTCGTACAGGATACCTCTGAGTCTGTTCGTTTCAAGGTCTCCGTCATATTTTACAAGTTGATTTACCAACGCATAATACTCTTGAAGTTTGTAGTATACGGTCGAACGGGAAGCCTCTGCAAGTCCCGTGTAAGGCTTGCTCGGAAGAACCGTCAAAAACTCAAGTTCAAACCTGTCCATGAACTCGGAAAGTTTATTCCAAGAATCAACGGTGTATTCCTCGCGTTTGAGAACCGCATACCCTGTTTCTTTGTCCCAGTAAAGAACCTTGTCAAGCGATTTGTAACGCAGCATATATGCGTCCTGGAAATCTCCGTAAGGTTTGTTCTCGTCCGCAAAAGCGCGGGCTTCTGTGTTCCATTCTCCGAAAAGTCCGATAAGGAAGTTTTCAACGTCCTCATCCGAATACTTTGAGGGGTTTGCAACGATATCTGAGCCCTTATCTATCTGCTGTTCGAGTTTGATAGTGGCGTCGCCTTTCGTCTGCATTCCCTCCGGCATGTTCTGGTAGTCGTCTCTGATAATCTGGCCGTCTGCCGTTGTCAGAAAACTTTTGATTCTGCCTTCCATTTCGGATCTCGACATCGGGCTTCCGAGATCGTCGATGATGATCTGTCTTGCGGCAGAAGCCGAAAGCGAAATACCCATCATCAGCGATGCGAAAACCGCGACTGCGAGAAGTGCAGATAAAAATCTCTTTTTCATCTGTTTCCTCCTTAAAAATTGCCTGAATTTCCGATATGTATCTCCGAAAAGAACGTTTTCCCTTTTCGAAAACAACACATATCGGTCCTTGGTTTTATCCACGCTATCATTATAGTACAAAAGCATTGAAATTGCAAGAGAAAATAAACTTTCGTAAAACTCTTCGTGTAAAATGCACAAACGAAAAAAAGAAAAAAGCGCAATATTAACAATCGCGCTTCTTTAATATGTACATTTTTGAGTTGATACCGCGAAAAATTTTGCTCTTTTGTTACTTTTTCTCTCGGTCGAAAAACAGAAAAGAGATGCCCTGAATACGGAAGCCGATCTTCGTCGTTTATCTGATTTTCAAGAATCCGTATTTGTTTCCGTATTTAACAAGGAAATGCCCGTCCGCAGTCGTTTCCATACCGTCGAATTTCGCTTCGACGACAAGGTTGCCGTGCGTGTCGATTATTCCCCATTTCTCCCCTATGCAAACGGGAGCGAAACCCTCCGCAAAATCTTTTGCGTTGTCGTATTTCAATTCGATAAACTCCGCACCGTTCTTATCGATAAAACCCCATACCGTCTTTTGGTCTTCCGTTCTTGCCACGCGTGCCAGACCGTCCGCCGTCATATCGTATGCAAACCTGTAAAGACTCTTCGTCACGGTTTTTCCGTTCGTGTCTATAAACGAATAATCGTATACTGTGGTCGCAACGTTTTCGGACACTCTCGAAAGCCCGTTTTTGAAGCCGTAAACGTTGTCGTAATTCGCGGAAATGACGGTTTCGCCCTTTGTGTTTATGTAGCCCCACAGATAGACCGCGCCCGTCGAAACTCCCTCCGCAGAAGTCGTTCCTCCCGAAATCTTCTCTTTATACGGCGCAAAGCCCTCTGAAAAACTTCCTGTATCGAAAAACTTCGGCTCTATTACAGTTTTTCCGTCTTCTCCTATATATCCGTTCAAATCGTCGTCTCCGACCTTGAAATTGACCGCGCACAGCCCCTCGGAAAAGTCGTTTGACGTCAGAAAACCGCTTGCGATCACTTCGCCCTTTGTGTTTATATATGCGTTTGCGTCGTCGATTTCGACTCTTGCGAAGCCGTCGGCAAAAGAACTTGCATCGTCAAAGGTCGTAACGGTTTTTGTCTCGGTCACTGTGCCGTCCTCCGCAGTTTTTGCGGGAACCGTCACTTCCAGAACATTGCCTTTTGTATCTATGAATTTATAGTAGTTGCCCTCTTTGACAAGCGCGAATCCGTCCGAAAATTCCGCCGCGGCGGTATACGCTCCGTCGATGACGGTGTTTCCGTTCTTATCTATATAGCCCCATTTTTCGCCGGAAGAAACGATTGCCGAGCAAAGACCCTCGGAAAACGCTCCCACTGCTTCGAATTTCGGCTCTATCGCAAAGTTTCCGTCCGTGTCGATAAAGCCCCAGCCCTTGTCTGTTTTGACTGCCGCCAACCCGTCCGAATAGGAGCGTGCGTTAAGATAGTCTACCTTGTCGGCGGAGACTATTTTTTCCGTTTCTATTTTCGGTGCGGAACAGCCTCCGAGGAGCATCGCCGAAAAAATCACGATGAATACCGCTGCGATAATTTTTTTCATAACATTCGAACCTTTCGGAATAATTATGGGTTTGATTTTATTGAAGTATAACACAGTTTTTCTCCGATTGCAACAGTCGTCGGATTTTTTTTGCGCAATGTTTTTCAATTTTTCGTATATATAAAATATATTGTTTTTTTGCATCAGACTGCGGCGCGGCTTCCGAAAAAAATAATATCCCATAGGGATATTCGGAAACCGAACAAAAAAAATTCGGTTCTTACCTATTGACCTTTTTTGCTTTTGGTGATATATTATGATGTATGTCAGCGCAGAATGACCCTGCGCGGAACAGGCGAAAAAGGAGGACGATATGTATGGGATGCTCTTTGTTAAAGATAACTTCCAGACAAAATGAAACAGTAAAAAAAATCGTTCGTTTGCGCTCCTGTCCGTCTGCCGAGGGCTTTCTTGTCGAGGGTGCAAGATTCGTTACGGAAATTGCTACGGAAAACATTCTGGAAGTATTTTCCACCTGCCCTGACGAATTTTCGGATTTTCTCGAAAAACTCGGCGATACTTCGATTTATGAGGTCACCGAGCCTGTAATGGAAAAACTTTGCGGCGTTGTCGGTACTCAAAAACTGTGCGCAGTTGTTTCGAAGAAAAATCCCGAAAGACCGAACCGCCTTGTTTTGCTTGACGGCGTTCGCGATCCCGGAAATGCGGGTACGATAATCCGCACCGCCGCGGCATTCGGATTCGGCTGCATATTTTCCGACGACAGCGCAAACCCGTTCTCCGAAAAGGTCGTTCGCAGCACAGCGGGGGCTCTTATTACCGCTTATGTCGAGCGCGTAAAACTTTCGGAAGCTATTTCCTCTCTTAAAGCCGAGGGCTTTGCCGTCGTTTCGTCCGAACTCGATGAAACTGCGCGAAAACTTTCGGACTTCCCGAACAACATCGAAAAAATTGCTCTGATAGTGGGCAACGAGGGGCAGGGCGTAAGTCCCGCCGTGTCCGCGGCTGCGGATGAAAAACTGTATATTCCGATTAAAAATACAAATTCTCTGAATGCGGCGGTTGCCGCCGCGATAATGATGCATTATTTTTCGGAGGTGTGAGATTTGAACGAAAGAAACGCGGCTGTCTGCCTTTGGCTCTGGGATGTTCTCGGCTTTGACATGAAGAAGACAGCGGACTTTCTTCTGACGTTTCCCGACCCTGTTGCGGGGTATGAACTCGCGGTTCGCGGAGAACTCGATCCCGAGATCTTTCCTTGCAGAGATCTTGAAAAGGTGACTGCAAAAAATCTTGATTCATACGCTTCCGATTTGAAATATTATGCAGATAAAAATATTGATGTAATCACCTTTTATGATAAAGAGTACCCGATGAATCTCGCACTTTCGGAAACTCCGCCTCCCGTCCTTTTCGTTCGCGGCAAAATTCCCGAAACGTATAAAAAACCGTCCGTTTCTCTTGTCGGAACAAGAGCCTGTACACCGTCGGGCGCGAAGTTCTGCGCGCGTATGGCTTACGGGCTTGCGCTGCACGGCTTTGCCGTCGCAAGCGGCATATCCGAAGGTATAGAATCTTTTGCTCTCGCAGGCGCATTACAGGCTCCGTCGGCAACTCCGACAGCGGTCGTTCCGACATCTTTGGATAAAATATATCCGCGCGAAAGTGAGTATTTATGCGATTTCGTTGCGGAGCGCGGTGCGGCTATAAGCGTGTTTCCGTCCGACGCAAAAGTTCCTATACGAATGACGTTTACCGTCGCAAATTACGTTCTTGCCGCGATAAGCCACGGCACGATACTTTTCGAGGCGTCTCCGAGCAGCGGCAGTCTGTCTGCCGTAAAAGCGGCAAAAAGACAGGGCAAACTTCTGTTTGCCGTGCCCGGTCAGCCCGGAAACCATGCATCCGATGCGGCGAACGAACTGATTAAAAAGGGCGCCCGCGTATGCACGGGACTCAACGATGTGATAGATACCTATAATGAAGTATATTCGCCTCTTTTCGGAGGAAAAATAGAGAAACTCAAACAGTCGAATGTTACCAAACAGCGGCAGTCTCTCAAAAAGCGAGAAAAGGATGAACAGGGAAAGTTGCTTGCCGCGCTTGACGAAACGGAAAGAAGAGTCCTTTCGGGACTTACGTCTCCGAAACCCGTAGACGCGCTTTGCGACGAACTTGATATTTCTTTTCCCGAGATAGCGACGGCGTTGCAGTCGCTTGAATTGCAGGGACTTGTCAAAAACACGGAGGACGGTTACGTCTCTTCCGTCGGATAAAATCACAAAATAACGAGTGTAACGGGAGGTTTTCCTCTCTCAACTTCCGTATTTATAAAGGAGAAAACGACACATGGCGCAAAAAACGACCGCCGCAAAGACGGCAACAAAGAAGAAAACAGCAAAAACGCCGAGAAAGTCCGGAAAATATCTTTTGATAGTCGAGTCCCCGACAAAAGCAAAGACCATCAAAAAATACCTTGGGGACAAATATGAAGTTCTTTCTTCGGTGGGACATATAAAAGACCTGCCGTCTTCACGTCTTGCAGTTGATATCGAACATGATTTCAAACCTGAATTCATCGTTCCGAGAAAAACGGGAAAAGCTGCTATAATCCGCGAACTCAAAGCGGCAAATGCGAAATATAAGAAAACATATCTCGCAACCGACCCTGACCGCGAGGGAGAAGCCATTGCATGGCACTTGGCGCAGGAACTCGGTCTTGACGTGAACGACGATATTCGCGTCACGTTTGACGAGATCACCAAAAAAGAGGTTACGAAGAAAATCGCCGAACCTACAAAAATAGACATCAACCTTGTCAACGCACAGCAGGCGCGTCGCGTTCTTGACAGAATAGTCGGTTACAAACTCAGTCCGTTCCTTTGGCACAAGGTCAAAAGAGGTCTGAGCGCGGGACGTGTTCAGAGTGTCGCCACCAAAATGGTAGTAGACCGCGAAAACGAGATAAGAGCGTTCGTTCCCAAAGAGTTCTGGAACCTTGATGCGGTTTTCGCAAACGGTGCAAGAACGTATAAAGCCCGCTTTGTTTCGTGCGGAAAAACGAAAGAAATAGGCAGCAAAGAGGCTCTTGACAAAATACTTGACGGTCTGAAAAACGCGGATTTCACGGTTTCCGACGTCAGAAAACAGGAAAAGATAAAGTCTCCCAAACCGCCGTTTACGACGAGTTCCATGCAGCAGGACGCTTCGGCAAGACTCAATATGCGCCCGTCCAAAACTATGTCCGTTGCGCAGAGCCTGTTCGAAGGTATAGACCTTGCGGGCGAGGGACTTACCGGTATGATCACCTATATGAGAACCGACTCTCTCCGCGTCTCCGATGATGTCAAGATTCAGGCAAGAGAGAAGATAGCGGCTCTTTACGGCAAGGAGTTCGTGCCCCCGACGCCGAGAAATTATAAATCAAAAGCAAATGCGCAGGATGCGCACGAAGCGATACGCCCGACGTCCGTTGAACTGACGCCCGAAAGAGTTCGTTCGTCGATGACGACCGAGCAATACAGACTTTATAAACTTATTTGGGAGCGTTTTGTCGCTTCGCAGATGGCATCCGCCGTTTACGACACCGTGACCGTGGATATTGCGGCAAACGACTGCATGTTCAGGGCAACGGATTCCAAACTCCGTCAAAAGGGCTTTACGGTTCTTTACAATTATTCCGAAGACGAAGAGGAAAAATCCGGCAGACTGCCGAATCTTGAAAAAGGACAGTCTCTTCCGTTCAAGGAATTTGAGAGCGAACAAAAGTTCACTCAGCCGCCGTCGAGATACACCGAGGGCTCTCTTATCAAGGCGCTTGAAGATAACGGAATAGGCAGACCCTCGACTTATGCGACCACCGTTTCGACCATTATCGAAAGACATTATGTCGAGAGAAACGGCAAAGTTCTGCACCCGACCTCGATAGGCGAAGTTACGACTGATGTGATGAAAGACAACTTCAAAGATATAGTCGATATGGGCTTTACCGCAGATATGGAAACAAAACTCGACGGTATCGAGCACGGCCAGAAGACCTATCTTGAAGTTCTTAACGATTTTTACGGTCCGTTTGAAAAAGAGCTGACCGAAGCCGAAAAGAAACTTGACGGCGTTCATATAAAGATCCCCGACGAAGAAAGCGACGAGGTCTGCGAACTCTGCGGTGCGAAAATGGTCTACAAGGTCAGCCGTTTCGGCAAATTCCTTGCCTGCCCGAACTATCCGAAGTGCAGAAACACAAAGTCCATCGTCAATTATGCGGACGGCGCGTGCCCGAAATGCGGCGCAAAACTCATCATGAAGAGAAGCGCGAAAGGCAAGACGTACTTTGCCTGTGAAAACAAGGACGGCTGCGGATTTATGACGTGGAACACCCCCACAAAAGCGACCTGCCCGAAATGCGGAAAAACGCTTTTCAGAAAGATAGGCAAAACCGTTGTCTGCGAAAATCCCGAGTGTGATTACACCGCAAAAAGCGAGAAAAAAGCGAATGAAGAGGGCTAATGTAGTCGGCGCGGGTCTTGCGGGCTGCGAAGCGGCTTACCAACTTGCGAAAAGGGGCGTAAAAGTCCGCCTTTTCGAGATGAAACCGTCCAAGCGCACCCCCGCTCATTCGAGCAACGATTTTTGCGAACTCTGCTGTTCGAACTCTTTGCGTGCGGAGGGACTGAAAAATGCAGTCGGACTGCTGAAAGAGGAACTGAAAGAACTTGACAGCCTTGTTATTCGCTGTGCATACGAAAACGCAGTTCCCGCAGGCGGAGCACTTGCCGTTGACAGAGAAAAATTTTCTGCGGACGTCACCCGTGCCATAAAAGAAAACGAAAATATCGAGGTCGTTGAAGAAGAGGTTTCTTCTCTTGACTTTGAAGACAATACCGTTATTGCGTCGGGTCCTCTGACAAGCGACGCATTGAGCGCAAAGATAACCGAATTCTTCGGTGCGGAACAACTGCATTTCTTTGATGCCGCCGCGCCGATAGTTACCGCAGACAGCATAGATATGTCGAAAGCGTTTTTTGCTTCCCGTTACGGAAAGGGAACACCCGACTATATAAACTGCCCGATGACGAAAGAGGAATACGATGCGTTTTACAACGAACTTATAAACGCAAAACAGGCGGTTCTGCACGGGTTTGAGGACAGCGAAGTGTTCGAGGGCTGTATGCCCGTCGAAGTTATGGCGCGAAGAGGCAGAGACACGCTGCTTTTCGGTCCTTTGAAACCGGTCGGACTTATCGACCCTAGAACCGAAAAACGTTCGGAAGCGGTCGTTCAACTCCGAAAGGACAACGCCGCAAGTTCGCTTTACAATATCGTCGGCTTTCAGACGCACTTGCTTTTCGGAGAACAAAAACGCGTCTTTTCCATGATCCCGGGACTTGAAAACGCCGAGTTCGTAAGATACGGCGTCATGCACAGAAATACGTTTCTGCGATCTCCCGGGCTGCTGACCGCGACCTATGAAGCAAAAAAGAGAAAAGGTCTTTTCTTTGCCGGGCAGATGACTGGTGTTGAAGGTTATGTCGAAAGCGTTGCTTCGGGGTTTGTTGCCGGCATAAACGCCGACCCCGAAAGAGACGAACCGTTTGTATTCCCCTCCGAAACTGCGCTCGGCGCGCTTGCAAATTACATCTCGACGGCAGACCCGAAAAACTTCCAGCCGATGAATGTCAATTTCGGAATATTCCCGCCCCTTGAATTTACGGGCAAAAAAGTCAAAAAAGCGGATCGCAAGGAACTCTATTCGTTGCGAAGCCTTGAAATAATCAAAAAAATCGGAGAAAAACTGTTATGAAAATTGTCGTTGACGGAATGGGCGGAGACAACGCCCCTGTCGAAATTCTGAAAGGCTGTGCGCTTGCAGTCAAAGAATACGGCGTTGAAATAATCGTCACGGGGGACGAAGCGCAGATAAAAAAAGCCGCGGAAGATAATTCGATAGATATGACGAAGATAACCGTCGAACCCGCCGATGGTGTTATAACCATGGAGGACAATCCGCTGAGCCTGAGAACGGAGAAAAAGAACTCTTCGCTCGGAAAGGCGTTCCAACTGCTCAAAAGCGGTGAGGCCGACGCACTTGTCGGCGCGGGCAACAGCGGCGCTCTCATTGTCGGCGCAACGATAATCGCGGGCAGAATAAAAGGCATAAACCGTCCCGCATTTGCTGCGGTATTTCCTGGGGCGGACGGATATACGATGCTTCTTGACAGCGGTGCGAACGTCGAATGCACCCCGCAGCAACTTGAACAGTTCGCTGTGCTCGGAAGCGTATATATGGAAAAAATGTTCGGAATAACTTCTCCCCGTGTGGGACTTGCAAACAACGGCACGGAAGAGACAAAAGGCACCGACCTTTATAAGCAAACACACGCTCTTCTTGCAAACAACGGGCATATAAACTTTGTCGGAAACGTCGAGGGCAGAGCCCTTATGGCGGGCGGTGCGGATGTTATAGTTGCCGACGGTTTTGCGGGCAATCTGATGCTGAAAAGCGCGGAGGGCGCGGCAAAATTCATGAAAAAAGAACTTAAAGACCTGTTCTCGGGCTTTGCGGGTACTCTTGCGGGAGCGCTTGTTCTGAAAAAGATAAAGTCGATGCAAAAACGTCTCGATGTCAAAGAAATAGGCGGCGCACCCATTCTCGGAAGTGCAAAGTGCGTTGTCAAAGCGCACGGCAACAGCGACGCGAAAGCGTTTGCAAGCGCGATAAGACAGGCAAGGGATTATGCGGCTTCTGGTATAATCGAAAAAGTTTCCGCGGCGGTCGCACAGATGCAGGCGGAGAAAAAGGCGGAGGAAAACGCCGATGCTTGAAAAAATTGCCGCGATAATCGAGGATATTTTCGAATATGACGCATCGAAAGTGACGGAAGAAACCAATTTCGACGACGATCTTTATGCGGATATCGAGGATATGCGTGAGGTCTTCATGGCAGTCGAGGAAGAGTTCGGCATAACGACCGAAGAAGAGGACATATACTCGGTCGTGAACGTCAAAGACCTTGAAATTTACATAACGATGAGACGTGCAAAATAAACTTTCGGGAGACACACAATGAATACCGATATTTCCGTTCTCGAAAAAGAGATAGGTTATACTTTCAAAAATAAAGAACTGCTGCTGACGGCGTTGACGCACTCGTCATTTTACAACGAAAACAAGCGCCTTCGCCCGTGCAACGAAAGGCTTGAATTTCTCGGAGACGCGGTTTTGAGCGTTATTTCCGCAGAATATCTGTACGAATGCGATACGGGAAACGAGGGCGAACTTTCAAAAGTCCGTGCCGCGCTTGTCTGCGAAGAGGCGCTTTTTGAATATGCCGAAACGCTCGGGCTCGGAAATTTTCTCTTCCTCGGCAGAGGAGAGGAAGCGGCGGGCAGAACAAGAAAATCCACCGTTGCGGACGCCACGGAAGCGCTGCTCGGGGCAATATATCTTGACAGCGGTTTTGAAGACGCGAAAAAATTCATTCTCCCGTTTTTGAAAGAGAAATTCAGAAAGATAAACAAAGTCTGCGATTACAAAACGGTTTTGCAGGAGATAGTTCAGAAAAGCAAGGGCGAGAAACTTTCTTACGAGATAGTTTCCGAGTCTGGCCCCGCGCACGACCGCAGTTTTGTCTGCGACGTTCTTATAAACAGCAATCACATTTCATCGGGCAGAGGAAAATCGAAAAAGGCGGCGGAACAGGAAGCCGCACGCGCCGCACTCGAACTTATGGGAGTAAAGGCGTGAAGCACGCATCGATTTCCGTATTTGTGCCGCATTTGGCTTGCCCGAACGACTGCGTTTTTTGCAATCAGAAGCGCATAGCCGGCACGGAAAAGCCGATAGCGGACATTGACGGTTTTCTTGCCGCCGCCTGTGAAGATCTTTCCGACCGCTTCGACGAGGTTGACATTGCGTTTTTCGGCGGAAGTTTTACGGGCATTGAAGAACCCGAAATGTGTCGGTATCTTTCTGCCGCCGCGCGAGCAAGGGAAAAATACAAAAAAATAACGGGCATTCGCCTTTCGACCCGCCCAGACTATATCTCCGAACACATTCTGGACGTGTTGGAAGAATATCGCGTGACGACCGTCGAACTCGGCGTTCAAAGCATGAATGACGCTGTTCTTGCGGCTTCGAGACGCGGGCATACGGCGCGTGATACCGAAAAAGCGGTCGAACTTATAAAAAAACGCGCATTTTCGCTTGTTTTGCAGTTTATGCCGGGTATGCCCAAAGATACGGACGAGACTATATTTGCAACTGCGGAAAAAATCATTGCAATGAAGCCCGACGGAGTTCGGATATACCCGTGTGTTGTAATAAAGGACACTGAACTCGAAGACCTTTATCTGCGCGGAGAGTTTGAACCGCTTTCGGTAGAAAAAGCCGCCGACATTTGCGCCGTGCTTATCCCGCGCTTTGAAAAAGAGGGAATAAAAGTTATCAGAACGGGGCTTCACGGTTCCGATCTCGTAAAGACCCAAAGTGTTGTCGCGGGCCCTTTTCACCCTGCGTTCGGCGAGATAGTTTACTCAAAAATCTATCTGGCTGCCGCTCTTTCGCTTCTTGAAAAGGCGCTGCCGAAGTCGGACACGGTTCTTTATGTCACGACGGGAAAAACTTCCCAGATGACGGGACAGAAAAGGGTAAACCTCGAAATACTGAATAAAAAATACGGCGTCCGTTTCTCCGTTTCCGAAGACGGTGCGCTGAAAGAATTTGAAGTCAGGAGTGAATCGAAATGAAAAAATATACATTTCTCGGTCTTGCCGTTCTGGCGTTGATCCCGACCGTTGCGCAAACCGTCGAACTGACGGGAAAGACGATATACATATCGGTTCTGCCCGCGTTTGCAGGCTTGCTCCTGATATTTTCCGGAACGGAAAAATTGAGTTACAACAACAGATTTATGAAGTCTGTTTGTGCGGCTTCTTCGGCGCTTGCCGTGCCTGCATTCGTTTTTGCCGTTGCGCAACTTTATCCGTTCTATCTGCCTTATGTCTTTACCGACGCGAGCGGAGGAAAACGCTTTTTTGCCGCGGTAATCAAAATCTGTGCGGATATTTACGACGGCGGACAGTACATTTTCTTCGGACTGTCTTCGATTTATCTTGCCGTTGTTATCGCCGCTTTTACTTCGGAGATGAAACATCGCGCCGTTACAGCGAAAGTTTCCGGTAAATTTTCCCACAAAGACGCTTACGGCGACAAACACTATTCAAAAAAAGCCTACGAATTGTATACTGTGGTATGCACCGTATTCACCGCCGTTTTTGTACTTGTGGGCGTTCTTTATATCGTCAATCAATTTCTCGGCGGCGCAATGCGCGTGCAATGGCTTACGTTTGATATAAGACTTGAAACGCTTCTGTTGCCCGTCGGTATACTGTTCCTTCCGTTTGCGTATACCGCAGTCGAAATGCTCGGCGACAAACGCCGAGAGGACAGACTCAAAGAAAAAGCGGAAGCGGAGAAAAACTGATATGCAGGTCAAAAAGGAATATATGCACCGTGCGATAGTCGAGGCGGCAATAGAAGAATTTGCCGAAAAAGGCTATGCAAGGGGTTCTTTGCGGCGGATCGCGGAAGAGGCGGACACGAAGATGTCCAACATCTACAATTATTTCCGCAGCAAAGAAGACCTGTTCGGCTATCTCGTCGGTGATTTTTACGTTGAAGTACAGACACTCTTTGCGGAACTTGTCCGCGCAGGCGACGGAATAAGCGTTGCCGAAATCGGCGCGGAGGAATCGTCACGCCGTTGGTCGGAAATCCTTTTGCCGCTCGTTGACCGAAGAGCGGAACTTCTGATAACAGCCGCCGACGGAACGCGGTATGCGGGCTTTCGCTCGGAACTTGAACAAAGACTTCTGTCCGCTGTCGGTCTTATGTGCGGGTGGTATCCCGTTCAGCCGAACCCCGACGGCTATCCCGTAAATCTTTATGTTTCAACATATATCGACGCCGCGGTATATCTTTCCCGTCGCTATGCCAAAAAAAAGAGCGACGCTCATGCGGCGGTCGAAAATCTTCTGAAAACCGCGCTTGCGGGCTTTGCCGCCGTTTCTGCGGAACATGGTAAAAAGGAAGAATAAAACTGATTAAAACAATTAAAAATTCCCGTTCCGAAAATCTCGGAACGGGAATTTTTGTATTTGTACAGACTGAGTTTACTTGAACATTATCGCCCGACAAAAGGGTGTTCGGGTAACCTCAGTCAATATTTTTTTATTCTTTAACCCGCATGGTTCTGAGTGCATTGATAACCGCAATGACCATAACTCCGACATCGGCAAAGACCGCCGACCAGATCGGAGCAAGGCCGAACGCTCCGAGAGCAAGCACCGCAACTTTGACGGCTATTGCGAAAACTATGTTCTCTCGAACGATGCGAACCGTCTTTTTGCTTATCTTTATCGCCGTTGCAAGTTTTGAGGGCTTGTCGTCCATGATTACCGCGTCAGCCGCTTCGACCGCCGCATCCGAACCGATACCTCCCATCGCAACTCCCACATCCGCTCTTGTCAGAACGGGTGCGTCGTTGATGCCGTCGCCGACGAACGCAAGTTTTCTGTTCTCTTCGCTGTCAAGAAGTTTTTCGACTTCTTCAACTTTCTGTTCGGGAAGCAGTCCCGCGCGTATTTCGTCAATTCCGAGTGCGCCGCCGACCTGTTCCGCAACGTCGGGTCTGTCTCCCGTCAGCATAACCGTTTTGCGAACACCCTCTTCTTTAAGGCGGTGAATTGCCAGAGAGGAATCTTCTTTGACGGTATCCGCGATAACGATGTGTCCGACGTAGTTGCCGTCAACGGTAACGTGAACTATCGTGCCGTGCAGATGGCAGTTCTTCCATTGTGCGCCGTGAGAATTCATAAGTCTGTCATTGCCGACGCAGACCTCTTTTCCGTCAACAAGAACGGTAACGCCGTGACCGGGAATTTCTCTGACCTGCGTTATTCTTGCCGTATCGGGCTCTTTGCCGTAAGCCGCACGGAGCGAAACCGATATGGGGTGCGAGGAGAAGCATTCCGCAAGCGTCGCGTATTCAAGCAATTCGTCTTCCGAAATATTCGTCGGGTGAATTGCCGAAACCATAAACGAGCCTTTTGTCAGCGTTCCCGTTTTGTCGAAAACAACGCTTTTGATATTCGCAATGGATTCCACGGTCTGGGAACTCTTTATCAGAATGCCCGCTTTTGACGCTCCGCCGATACCTCCGAAGAACGAAAGAGGAACGGAGATAACAAGCGCGCAGGGGCAGGATATAACAAGGAAAGTCAACGCTCTCTTTATCCATTCGCTCCAAACCGCCCAACTGCCAATGCCGAGAAACAGCGGGGGAATGACCGCGAGAAGAAGCGCTCCGATAACGACTATCGGCGTGTAAACTTTTGCAAAGCGCGAAATGAATTTTTCCGCGTGCGCCTTTTTGGACGATTCCGAGTTGACTATTTCAAGAATTTTTGCCGCCGCAGACTGTCCGAAAGGCTTATCAACGTGTATTTTCAGCACGCCGCCCACATTGACGAATCCGCTCTTTACTTCGTCTCCCGCTTCCGCGGAACGCGGCATGCTTTCGCCCGTCAGCGCAACGGTATCAAGCGAGGACGTTCCGTCCGTAACCGTTCCGTCAAGGGGTATTTTTTCGCCGGGATAAACAACAATGGTCTCTCCGACCTCAACCTCTTCGGGGGAAACGGTTTCTTCTTTTCCGTTCCGCAGCACTCTTGCCGTGTCGGGACGGATATCCATAAGTTTTTCTATGCTCTTTTTGCTCTTGCCGACCGCGATATCTTCGAAAAGTTCACCTATTTTGAAGAATATCATAACGAATACCGCTTCGGGGTAGTCTCCCGTAGCAAACGCGCCTATCGTCGCTATCGACATAAGGAAGTTTTCGTCAAAAACTTCGCCGTGTGCGATGTTTTCGGCGGATTCTTTCAGAATGTCAAAACCCGCGACAAGATAGGGAACGGCGTATATCAGTATCTGCGCCCAGAACGGAAGTTCGGGCAAAAGCACTTTTGTTATAAGTACCGCAATGCCGAGAAGGACAGCCGAAACGCAGAGCAGTATGATCGTCTTTTTGTTGTCCTCGCCGTCTCCGTGGTTGTGGCAATGTCCGCAGGAACAGCAGTCGTCGCCGTGACCCGCCTCTTCATCGTGGTTGTGATGCTCATGGTGTTCATGACCGTAGCAATCGTCGTGGTCGTGATGACTGTGATGTTTGTGTTCACAGCAATCATCATGGTCATGATGCTCGTGGTGTTCATGTCCGCAGCAATCATCGTGGTCGTGGTTCTCGTGGTGTTCGTGACCGCAACCGCAGCCGCAGTCGTGTTCTTTGCGCTGTTCCTTAACGGTCTTTTTTTCTCCCGCGCTCATAATATATACTCTCCTTATTCAGATATATGTTCAAGTCCCTGGTCGAGAATTGAACGAACGTGATCATCCGCAAGCGAATAAAACACGGTCTTTCCGTCTCTTCTGTATTTGACAAGGTGTGCCTGTTTTAATACTTTTAATTGGTGCGATATAGCCGATGTCGTCATATTCAGAACCTGCGCCAAGTCTCCGACGCACATTTCCGCTTCAAACAAAACGTAAAGTATTCTTATCCGTGTGCTGTCTCCGAATATTTTGTAAAGTTCCGCAAGATCGTAGAGCAATTCTTCATCGGGCATTTCGCTGTTTACTTTATCTATCGTTTCCTGATGAACGTGCATATACTCTTCCATACGCTTCTCTCCCTGTTATTATATTTCAACGTTTGAATGATTGTTCAACTGTTTGATTGGATTATACCACCGAAATCTCATTTTGTCAATACCTTTTTCGCATATTTTCTCCGTTTTTTGCAAAAACTTTATCAGGCAGGCTTTGAAAGGAATTTCTTTATATGAAAAAACGTCTTTTTTCGGGGGAAAAAAAGAATCGTATTGCCGTCTGAAAAAAATGTGAGCGTGGGAGAAAAACGGATGAAGATAGATGCAAAACTTGACGAGAACATAAAAAATACCGACGCGGAACTATGCGTTCAAAAGAATTTTGACGTTGTTTCGCGCCTGTTCTCGATCTGCGGCAGACGTGCGTGTGTATATTACATTGACGGCTATGTCGATGACGGCACGGGGTCGAAATTTTTTGAGACGTTGCAGAATATCGACGACGAAAAAAAATTGGAGAATGCAACGGTCTTTTCCCGCGCGTGTATTCCGTTCGGAGACCTTGTTTTGCGGTCGGAACTTTCGGACGCGTGCGTCGACGTCCTTTCGGGAAGAACGCTTCTTTTCGTTGACGGCTTTGACATCGGTTTTTGTGTCGATTTCAGAAAATATCCGCAGCGCTCCGTCGGCGAACCGGATAAAGAAAAGGTCATGCGCGGTTCGAAAGACAGTTTTGTCGAGTCTCTGACGATGAACGCCGCATTGCTGCGCCGCAGAATACGGAGCAGGGATCTTCATATAGAATATTTCAACATCGGACGTGTTTCGAAAACCGATGTCGCCGTTTGTTATCTTGACGACCGGGTAAATAAAAAACATCTCGATACACTCAAAAAAAAAATACGTTCGATAAAGACCGACGCTCTTACAATGAATCAGCAATCGCTTGCAGACCTGCTGATGAAGCGCACATGGCTTGACCCGTTTCCGAAATTTCGCTATACCGAGCGCGTCGATACCGCGTCCGCACAGATAATGGAGGGCGATATTATCGTTATGGTTGATAACGCGCCGTCCGTTATGATGATGCCCGTCACGCTTTTCGACGTTATGGAAGAAGCGAACGATTACTATTTCCCGCCTCTGACGGGAACTTATCTGCGACTTGTACGTTATGTCGTAACTCTTTTTACGACGTTTATGACTCCCCTTTGGCTGCTCTGCCTCGCTTACCCCGAAAGCGTTCCCGAAACGCTCCGTTTCATTCTTCTCGACAAACCTCCCAACATTCCCGTTATCGTCCAACTCATAATCCTTGAGATCGCGGTGGACGGTCTGAAACTCGCTTCGCTCAACACCCCGTCGATGATGACGACCTCAATGAGTATGATAGGCGGTATAATCGTCGGCGATTTTGCCGTGAAATCGGGCTGGTTCAACGCCGAATGTATGCTTTATATGGCTGTTGTCGCGCTTGCGAATTTCAGTCTGCCGAGCACGGAAATGAGTTATGCGCTTAAATTTATCCGAATAATATGTCTTCTCACAACGTACTTTTTCGGCTTATGGGGCTTTGTCGGCGGTATCGTTTTCTGCTTTTTGTCTGTCGCGTTCAACCGCTCCGTCTTCGGCTTCACTTTCCTTTATCCTCTTATCCCGTTCAACGGAAAACGCCTGCTGAAAAAGTTTTTCAGGTTAAAACTTCGTTCGGACAGAGAATAAATTCCCCCATATGGGTTAAGTATACTCGGGTTATGCGTAAAAAAAAACGGTTTTCGATTTTATTCGGGCACCGTTTTTTTTACGCTTATTCTATTGCTTTTTTTGTATATTTATGATATAATTATTCTGTATGAAATAAAATAGTCACGGACATCAAATCAAAAGTCGAAGGGGAACGAGGAAGATGAGAGCAGACGGCAAAAGAATAAGGAACGAAAGCCCGATGTATACCGTCGCGGCGCATATCATGAGCAAAAGGGTCGATTCGATGAATATGATAACCATTGACGTTCCCGTTGCTCCGATGCAGGAATATATCAGAGAACACAAAGCGGACGAACACCCCGTAACGCACATGGGGCTTATCGTTGCCGCATATCTGCGCACCGTTGCTGAGTTCCCGTCTCTCAACCGTTTTATAGTCAACAAAAATCTTTATGCAAGAAACGAGTTTTGTGTAGGTCTTGTTGTTCTCAAAGAGGGCAAAGATGCCGACGGAACGATGTCGAAGGTGTATTTTGAGCCGACGGACGATATTTTTACGGTTCAGCGCAAGATCGACGAATACGTTTCCGAAAACAGAGTGGCTTACGAAAGCAACGGCACCGAGAAGATGATACGTTTTCTTCTTTCGATTCCCGGGCTTTGCCGTTTCGGCGTCAATCTTTTCAAATGGGCTGACAAGCACGGTTTTCTTCCCAAAAAGATCATTGCGATGAGCCCGTTCCACGCAAGTCTGCTCCTTTCCAATCTTGCTTCCATAAGAACAAATCATATATATCACCATGTTTATGAATTCGGCACGACTTCAATCGCCGTTACCATGGGCAACCTGCGCGAAGTTCCGAGAAGAAAAGCGGACGGCATAGAGTTTGAAAGATGTCTGCCTCTCGGAATAGTTATGGATGAAAGAATAGCTTCCGGCAGTTATTTCGCGCTCGCGTTCCGTCAATTCATAAAGTATATCAAAAATCCGCAGCTGCTTGAAGGCGAACCGAATGTTTACAACAAAGACGCTTGCTTCAGATAATTCGAGGTGAATTTATATGGAATGGCTTCGGGAATACGACAAGACGCGCAGAAGCAACTGGATGTTTGTTTCGCTTGACGGCGGAACGCTTTATCTGAAAGACGAACTGTCGTTTGCAGTGCTTTATGCCCGTTGCCGTATAGACGGTCTTTCCGTGAAGTCCGAAAAAGTGACGGATGCCGCCGCTTTTGATTTTTCGAAAGACGAAAAAATCTCGTTTCGCTGTGAAAGCGAACTCCCGTCCGGGCAGAAGAAAATATCGAACGAGATATGCGCCGTTTCGGATTTTGAACTGAAATGCGTTTTTACCGATTATACCGCCGAACTTTGCCTTTCAACACGGTTCGGCAGCAAAATAACACGTCCCGCAGACCTGTGTCTCGACGTGGCAAAAGTTCTTGTTTCCAAAAATGAGATAACGGGCGGCACTGCTCTGACACAGGGCGAAAGAGACCTGTTGCCCGCCGCGTATGCGATAAGATTTCTTATGCAGGCGGCTTGCGGCGTCAGCCTTAATCTGAAAAAAGACAAAGCGGAGCTGATGAAACCCGTTCTCGACGCTTTTCCGGATGCGGAATACGTTGCGGAACTGATGAAACTTGAAAAGAAAGCCGATCCGAAGACTGTAAAGAAACTCGGAAAACGATTCGCCGAGGTGGCGGGCTCGTACGACGGACATATATTTTTCTCCGGGCTTATGCGCCGATTTTCCGACGCGACCGCACCTTTGAAAGAACCCCGCGGAAGAAAAGCACGAGAAAGGATAAGCCGCAAACTTAAAAAATTGGGCTATGAGGGTTCGTATCCTTATTTCAGAAAAGAAAAGGGCGGCACGTTCCGTTACATCGCTTTTGCCGAATACCGCCGCATAAAAAACGGCAGAGACGGACTTCGCGCGTTGCTCCGCTGCGGCGCGATGCAGGCAAGCCGCGACGGCACGGCTTACGGTGTGCCTTTTGAAAAAAGCAGGATATACGATACGGCTTTCGTTTCTGAGGGACGCAACATTTCTCTTGAAACGGTGGACCTCGACACGGACACGGAAGAGTTTATAAACGAGACTTTGGAAACCGCCGACGCTCTGTTTGACGGCATAAAAATTCCCAGAGCCTACGCAAAGACGCATACGCACCTGCGAACATCGTATAAACGTTCCGTATTCCAATCCTTTTGGACGGGGCTTCTCGTCTTTATCGTTTCGGGCGCGCTTTTTTCGTGTGTGCTGACCGCATTGATTGCGGGAATAGCGACGGGAATAGCCGCGATATACAGCGTTGCTTCGGGCGACCTCGGGTACGTCGGATGGTTTATCTGGGCGCGTGGAAGTTGGCTCGACGTAGGGCTTATAATCTTCATTATATCGGGCGCTGTATTTGCGAAGAGCGTTCGCTTGTCGATGACAAAACCGTTAAAGATAAGAATTAAAAAGTATAAAAACAAGGCAAAATAAAGGAGTTCCCAAAATGAATATCAGTCAAACGCAGGCAGCGCTCGGGGGAACCGAGTTTGAAACGCTGTTCGCAAAACTTTACGGCAAAGAAAACGTTCCCGCACAGAAAGAACGTTACATAAATCTGCTCCGACAGTATGAAAAAACGTTCGGAGATGCTCAGGTCAGCCTTTTCAGCGCACCCGGAAGAACCGAGATCTGCGGCAACCATACAGACCATAACTACGGCAAAGTTCTTGCGGCAAGCATTAACCTTGACTGTGTGTGCGTTGCGGCGAAAAACGATGAGAACGTTATCCGCATAACCGATATAACTTACAGAGAATCGTTTGCGATAGACCTTTCCGACCTTGAAAAAGTTCCCGGCGAGAGAGGTTCGGTCGGCTTGATAAAAGGTATAGCGAAAGCGCTCAAAGATTTCGGACACACTCTCGGCGGCTTTAATGCGTGCGTGACTTCTTCCGTCATTCGCGCGGCGGGCGTCAGCAGTTCCGCATCTTTTGAAATGCTTATCTGCTCCGTTATCAATGAGCTTTACAACGGCGGAAAAATAGATACCGTTACTTATGCGAGAAGCGGTCAGTATGCCGAAAACGTATATTGGGACAAAGCGTCGGGACTTCTTGACCAGATGGCGTGCGCGGTCGGCGGAATGATAACGATAGACTTTGAAGACCCGACAAAGCCTGTTGTTGAAAAAATAGACTTCGACTTTGCAAAACAAGGGTATAATCTTGTTATAGTAAACACGGGTAAGAGCCATGCGGACCTCAATGCGGATTATTCGTCCGTTCCGTCCGAAATGAAGAGCGTGGCACAGGTTCTCGGTCACGATGTCTGCCGCCGTATAACAGTTAAAGATATAGAAGAAAATCTTTCCGCTCTCCGCGAAAAAGTCGGAGACAGAGCCGTACTTCGCGCGCTTCATTTCTTGGCGGAAGACGACCGCGTTGACGCTCAGATAAAAGCGCTTAAAAACGGCGATTTCAATGCGTTTTTGCAGAACGTTACGGCGTCGGGCAACTCTTCGTGGAAATGGCTTCAAAACTGCTATTCTCCCGCCAATTACAAGGAACAGGGCATTACCGTTGCGCTTGCGTTCACTGAAATGTATTTGGCAAAACTCGGCAAGGGCGCGTGCCGTGTTCACGGCGGCGGGTTTGCAGGTGTTATTGCCGTATTCCTGCCCTCCGAAAATGCCGACGATTATATCAGTTATATCGAGGGACTTCTCGGAAAAGGCAACGCCTATAAAATGAGCATACGCGATTACGGCGCGGTTTGTCTTAACAAACTTATCTGATTTTTTCCGAAAAAACCGTTTTTTGAAAGGAGACAAAACCCTATGAACAATAAAAAGAGGGGAATACTTGTCTGCGTGGCGCTGACGCTTGTTTCGGCTCTCGTGCTTGTATCATGTTCCGAAACGGTGACGTTCAAAAACGATGATGTGACTCAAAATCCGACGAAAGTTTCTGTTTCTTCCGAAAAGGTGGGAAAAGAAGTTTTCGGGCTGAAAAAACTTCCGGACGGAGAAATAAAGAATGTTTCCGTCGCGCTGACTCCCGAAAATATTTCAAAGGACGGAATTTGGAAAGAACACGCTTTTGCGGTTGTTGAGCGCGAAACCGATGCGACGGTGCTGACTTTCAGCCTGCCTTTCAGAAGAGAAGACGATGTTGACTTCTTTGAAACGTTCCGTGAATCGGACAGCGTTCAGTATGCTTCCGATAAACGGACGATATTCTCCGTTGCGCTCGGAACGGGAAGCGAAAATTACGTTTCAGTTCTTTACGTCGCGGATAAAAACGAGGTCAGACTTCTTCCGTGGGGACAGTATATGGTTGCGGGCGAACGCTTTGTTTATCTCGAAAACGATGCTTCCTCCGGCAAAAACAGAAAGATATGTCTTTACAGCCTTGACGGGGATTTTGAAAAGACCGTTGCGGGCGAAACGAGCGTGGACACCGTTTGTTACGTCAGCGATTCAAAACTCTTTTACGCCTGCGCCGAAAAGGGCGAGAGCGAGGACGAAAAAGAACTGAATTACAGAGTCTACCGCTATGACCTCGAAACCGAGGAACAAACGCAGTTGACTGAGTTCACCGCCTACTATATAACGGGCATGGACGATTCCCGCATTATCTGCTACGGAGCGGACGGGGAGAAAATTGTAAATTATTAAAGCTAAAAGTTTAATAATTAAATTTGGGGCTGTAAAAAAACACAAGTTTTTTTACAGCCCCTGTTTATATACCTTGTTTTAACCTTTGACGCTCGGTATTTTTTTTGCGACGAAATAGAAAATTCTCATTGCATCGACTATATCGACGTTTTCATCGTCGTTTGTGTCGCAGCCGGCAAGCGCTTCATCCGGAAGAGGCGCTTTCTTCGCAACGTGATAGAATACAAGCATTGCGTCTGTTATATCGACCTTTCCGTCGCCGTCCGCGTCGCCGTAAACGACGGTTGCGCCGCCTATCGGATAGCACGGATAACCGCCCCAATCGGGAGTGGAGAATCCCGCGGAGAAGCTCGGTTCATAATATACGGTCAAACCGCTCTTTTCGGGCAGGTATTCGGACGGAACGAACCCGTCCGAGATAAATGCGTTTCCGTGAAATGTCAACTTTTCCAATGACGAACATTTATCAAAAGCGTTTTTACTGAGCGAGGTCAGACTTCTCGGCAGAGAAACCTCTTTCAGGGAGGTGCAGCCACCGAAAGTTCTTTGCGGGAGTTCGGTCAAGCCCTCATTGATTGTCGCGCTTTCAAGCTCGTAACAGCCCGAAAAAACGAACAATCCGAGACTTTTCACGCTTGACGGAACGGTTATGCTTTTGAGTTCGCCGCACAAAAAGAAAGCCGCCGAGTCTATCTTTTCAATTGTGTCGGGGATAATTATCTCCGTCATTTTTTTACATTCCGCAAACGCGTAATCGCCTATCTCCGTTACGCTTCCGTCCGCGGGTATCCCGCTCGTGTCCGTCCCGCAGACAAGCAGTTTTTTTGCCGTGTCAACAAGGCAACCGTTCGTTATAACATACCTTTCGTTTCCTTCTTCCAGCGCGACTACGGTATTTTCACACCAAACAAACGGATTTATGCCTATCCGCGTCACGTTTTTCGGAATTGCGGAAAAAGTCGCCTTCCGGCAGTTGTTGAATGCAAGGGAGCCTATCTCTTCAAGCGTTTCGGGAAATATTACGCTTTCAAGAGAGCGGCAGCCGTTAAAAGCGTAATTTTTTATTCTTATGAGAGAGGACGGGATGTTCACGCTTTTCAGATTCGAGCACAGCGCGAACGCGTTTATTCCTATTTCAGTCAGTGTTTCGGGAAGATTGATTTTTATTATGTTTTTGTTCCCGTAAAACGCTTTTTCTCCTATCTTCGCAACCTCATATCCTCCCAAAACGGACGGAACGGTCACCTCGCTGTCCGCGGAAGCCGAAACTTCGACAACGGTCGCCTTTCCGTTTTCGATTTCATAACCGAAAACTCCGCTTTGCGCCGCGTTTGATGGTATCCCCGCCAGAGGAGCAATCCCGACGGCGACGAACACCGCGATTGCAAAAGAAATGGCTTTTTTCATCTTTTCATTCCTTTCGTTTTTACTCATTTTGTTTTTCAAACAGAATTATAGCACCTGTTTGCGGAAATGTAAAGTATGATTTGATAAATTTTCGGGGATTTACAACTTTTTGAAAAGCTGTCGCCGTTTTTCGCGGACATTCCGGCGGAGGTCGGATCAAAAAGCAGATGAGGGAGGAACTGTAAAAAATACCACTGCCGTTTATTATGCGGCATATCAACTGAAATTGCAGGTAGATATCGAAAAGGTCATAGAGATCTCAGACCCGATATATGCGTTTTGCGATGTTTTGAAACATATCGACCTAAAAATATCTTTCCGATAAGGAAAGCGGAACATGCCGCAAAAGATATAATTCCGAAACATTGCTGAAAGTTATACTGTTCGCATTTATGGAATTCGGATATGTTTCAGTCCGAGAAATCGTGAAACTATGTAAAAACGGCATACGGTTTATGTGACTTTTTCGGTATGATCCCGTTCCGGACAACACATCAAAATATGCGGAGAAGAGAGAAACGGTTCCTCAAAGACGGACAATGACGCGGCTTTTATGTGAATAAGGGCAACTTGAATTATCATGAAGTGGTTCGAAAACATCATCTTTGAGATGTCCGCACCGGCGGAGCACGTAACAATGATAGATGCCGGAACCGAATTTATCTTGAAAAAGGCGAAAAAGGGTTGTTTACAAAGCATCACGGTTTCCTCCTTTTTGCGGTTCGGGTGTTTTTAACATTCCCGATATCTTTACGCCCATTCGCCGTTGATAAATATTGGTGTCGCTTTGCCGTTCTTGTAGCCTGTTATGCGCATATCGGGTGCGCCGACCATGAAATCAACGTGAATAACGCTGTCGTTCAATCCGAGTTCGCGGCATTGGTCAAGCGTCAGGTTTTCAAAGTTTTCAATGCAGTCCGCAAAGCCCATGCCCATCGCGATATGGCAGCTTGCGTTTTCGTCAAAGAGCGTTTCGTAAAACAGCACGCCGCTGTTGTTTATCGGACTGTTGCACGGGATAAGCGCAAGTTCTCCTATATATGACGCGCCCTCGTCGGTCGTCAGCATCTTTCCGAGAAGTTCTTCGCCCTCTTCCGCTTTCCACGCAACGGCTTTACCGCCCTTGAAGTCGATGTAGAAGTTATTGATGATGTGTCCCTGATAGGAAAGCGGCTTTGTGCTTACAACTCTGCCCTCCGCTTTGCCTTTCATCGGGCTTGTGAATATCTCCTCTGTTGGGAGATTCGGGTTGAATACCGTTCCCGAAAGCGTTTTGTCGCAGCCGCCGTGCCAAACGCCCTGCGGCATAAGACCTACCCTGAAATCCGTTCCGTTCGAGGATTTATACTCTATCGTATCAAACTTGCAGTCGTTAAGGAACCTACTCTTTTCGGCAAACGTCTTGTTGTGCGCTTCCCATGCGGCTGCGGGGTCGTTGTCCTCCGTTACGCGGACGGAAGCCAATATCTGCGCCCAAAGCTTTTCGACCGCAACACTCTTTCTGTCGTTCGGAAATACCTTTTTTGCCCAAGCCACGGTGGGAACCGCCGCTATCGTCCATTGATGTCTGTTTTCGATCTTGTCGCGGTACGGTTTCATAACCTTTGAAACCGCGATATTCGCCTTTTGCAGTTTATCCACATTAACACCCTTGATCCCGTCGGGATCTTCGCCTATAAGGTAAATGCGGCAGGGCAGTTCTTCCGTCATCAACTGCATTTTTGCCTTTTGCCATTCGGGAACTTCGGAAAGCGATTTGAGCGTTCTGTTTTTGAAGGAGAGTTTCGTTATCGGCTGGCAACGCCATTCAACGGAAACGCAGCTTGCTCCCGCCTTGTAGCATTCGTCAACAACAAGCGGAGTAAATTCGTAAAGTTCCGCTTCGGAGTAAACGATGACTTTTTGTCCTTTTTGAACGTTTGCGCCGACGCGCGCTATGAGTTTTGCATATTTTTTCAAAAGAGTTTTTTTCATTTTTGCTGTCTCCTATGTGATTTTAATCTACTTTTACAAACGCTATATCGGAGATTCCGACAAGGAAATTTTCCGCATAACTTCCGCTGTTAGCTATCGTTATGCGTGTCACTTTCGTGATTTTTGCACCCTTTTCGTAAAAAGCGGCAAGCGGGATATAAACGGTCATTGTTTTTCCGGGGTCGAGCGCCATGCGGAAGGGGATCTCTACCCTTGCAAGCCCCGCATCGACCGCGACCGACATGGACGTTATGAAAGACGCGGTATTGTTTGTCATTGTTACGGCGATATGCGTGCTGCCCGCCAATTCGGACGCTTTGAGGTGTCCGAGGTCTTTTAATCTGAACTTTGCAACGTTGTTTGCGTCGCGCAGGTCGAGTTGGATATTTCCGTTTTCAAAGCCGATAACGGCATTCCCCGACGTCTTTGCAACGGCATTGTAATCATCTTCCGAAATTCCGCCTTCGGCAAAAATGCTGTGAACCGCCGAGTTGTCAACGCTTTTCGCATAAACGGTTTTTATGACGGTCTCTTCGTTTATTTTTATATTCAGGTCTTGTCTTGCTTCACGGCAGTTGACTGTGAGCGTATATTTTGATATGTTTTCATTTACCGCCGTTTCTGCCGTTTCTTCGCCGTTTACGGAAACGGAAGCGCCTTTCGGAGCGTAGACAGTAACATAACGGATGTAGAAAAGCGTGTCGTTCGAGTCCGTAACAACGGATATGAGCGGCGCGTTTTCGTCAAACGTCAGAATGTCTTCATAAGTCTTTGTAAGTATTTGTTTATATGCTTTTTGGCTGTCGGAATAAACTCCGTCTATCTGCGTGTCGAGCGCGTTTTTTGCGTTGGAGTAATACAACCCCATTAATTCGTTGATGAGTGCGTCCGAATAGATGCCCGCTTTTTCCGCCGCGGTCTTCAACTGCTGTTCTCTTGTTGTCAACAGTTCATAGTATTCGCCGCCCTCGCGCAGATAGCGCAGGCGTATGCTTTCGCAGATAATGTTGTCGTTTGTTATGCCTTTGCCTTTTTGCCCGGGGTAGAAGAATGTCGCTCCGCCGCCTCGGGGATCCCATATTTCTCCGGGGAGGAAGCAGTAAACATCGTTCCACATATCCCTGCACAATGTCAGATTTTCTTCTTTATATGAATCAAAAGAGCCCGAATGGTATATCGACCATATAAGCATGCCGTCAAAGTCAAATTCTTTTGTTTCGGAGAAGTGCGCCATTGTGTGTGCCAGCGAATTGTCGGCTATCTGCCCCGACTCGTTTTCGTAACGCCACATCGTTGCGCCCGTTTCCTTTATTCTCCGTCTGAGGTCGGCATTATGCGCGGGAACATCGCTCAGACACCAGAATTTCAGATGCCCGAGAAGCCCCATCTGCACCGAGTTCGTGGGACAAAGGTCTTTCAGGTCTGGAATAAATTCGTTAAGGTAATCAAGATATGTGCAGATATCGGGCACCATGCTCGAATTCGGTTCGTCGCGCGTGTAAATGTAGCATCTGTCGAGAACCCCGTTCTCGCGCAGTATGTCACAGATGACTTTTAATCGTTCCAGCTGCCACAGATCGATGTTCAGACAGGTGATCCTGTCATCGGCTTTGAGCGAATCAACAATATAATTAGCGTATTCTTCGTCCGTTTCAAAGTCCCAATGTCCTTTTGCAAGCGTGGACGGCGTAAATCTGCTTCTGAGCAGCTTTTCACGCAGATCCGTTTCAAGTTCGTGCCATTCCTCTTCGGGAAGACCGGGAAACTCTTCTCTTACTCTGACGAACACTGCGCCGTAAGTGTCAAGAGAAGCTTTTAGAGGAATATCAACGTCAAGAACATTTATTTCAACGGGAATATCAAATTTTGTCCCTCCGAAAGAGACCGTCACAACTCCCGTGTAAAGCCCCGCTTCCGTTCCGAGAGGCACTTCCGCGTCGAACCAAAGCGCGCAGTTATGCCCGACTTCGGTCTTAAACTCGTCCGCAACTTTGTCCGTCGGAATAAGCCCGTCGGGGTAATATGTATTCTCCGAAATCGTCGGAATTGGGTGGAAGTATTCTCTGTAAGCGGAAAAACAGCCGTCGGGGAGAGTCTCTCCTTTTTCATTTGAAAAGGAACCGACCTCAACGCTTATTTTTCCTATCTCGGAAACTTTGTCCCTGAAAATGAACTGTGCGCTTCAGAGGTCGTTTCTGCCTATGTCGAAGCGGAATTTTTTGTCCATGGTCTTCGGGATTTCTTCGCTACGTTCGAGTTTGACGGAAGACGGAATGATGCTTGCGTAAACATCGCCGCTGACAAAAGCGTATTTGTCGGGACGGACGGAAACCTTACATCCGCAAACGGACAGTGCAAGCGATAAAAGCAGAGTGAGAGCGACGGCTTTTTTCATGGTTTTCATCCTTTCAAAGTGTTTCGGACGCTTTCCGAGACGTCGTTGTACGAATAAAGAGAACCTATTACAAGAACAGGTTTTTTATATGAAAGGGCGATCTTAACACCCTCTTTTATACTGTTTGCGGCGCGCGCGTTTGCCCCCGCTTCGCAAAACTCTTCCGCAAGCGCTTCCGCGGGGAGCGCGCGCGGAGACGTCGGCGCGATACATATCACACGGTCGGCGATCTTTGCAAGTTCTTCCGCCATTTCGCCGTGCGCCTTGTCCGCAAGAATGCCGACAAGCAGATTTATCTTTTTATCCCCGAAATATGCGCGGACGCTTTCGACCGCCGCGCGGACGCCCTGCGGATTGTGTCCGCCGTCATAAAGCACAACGGGTTCGTCCGCTATCTTTTCAAACCGCGCCTGCCAAACGGCGGAGGAGAGTCCGTCTTTGACCGCCGTTTCGGAAATTTCAAAACCGTGCTTTCTCAAAACGTCAATCGCTGCCAGCACCGTTGCCGCGTTGGCAGGCTGATAAAGCCCGAGCAGGCGAATAAAATATTCTTTGCCGTCAAATTCAAATTCCGTTCCGTCAAGCGTTGTCGAAAGTATTTTGAACAAATCGGGATTTTTGACCGTCAGTTCCGAATGTTTTTCTTCGCACTCTTTTTCTATGACGGCAAGAGCTTTTTCGTTGTTGCCGCCGTAAAGCGCGGGACAGTTTACTTTGATTATACCCGCCTTTTCCCATGCGATTTTTTCTATCGTGTCGCCGAGGATTTCGGTGTGATCGAACGCTATGCCCGTTATGACGGAAAGCAGGCTGTTTTTTATCACGTTGGTCGAATCGTATCTGCCGCCCAGCCCGACTTCAAGCACAACTATGTCGCACTTTGTCTCGTAAAACCACAAAAATGCCGCGGCGGTGATGAAATCGAAAGACGACGGCGGCGTTTTCATCGTGTCTGCCTTTTGTCTTACCCTCAAAAAAAGGTCGTTTATGTCGTCCTCCGCTATCGGAAGTCCGTTAACCCGTATGCGGTCGTTAAAAATTACGATATAAGGCGACGTGTAAAGCCCGACTTTATACCCCTGCTTTTGAAGCACGGAACTCATCATCGAGCAAAAAGAACCTTTGCCGTTCGTGCCCGCAACATGGATAAACCTCAGTTTGTCCTGCGGATTGCCGAGCAGAGAAAGCAACTCTTTTTCGCAATCCGTGCCGAAGCGTGAGCCTATAAGCCGCAGTTTTTCGAGATATTTTTCGTTCTCTTCATTCATTTTGTTTCACCTCTGAGCCGTCCGAAAAACGCTCTTGCGCCGCTGTTCAGAACCACCAGCCGAATTATAACGGTTATCGCCGTGTAATTTATCGCAAAGGACGGAAGTCTGCCAATCACATAAAGATAAAACGGCGTGCCCTTTGCGTACCACAGCCACAGTCCGAACGACGTCACGAGCGCAGACCCGACAGCCGCGGCGGGAATTATCGAAAGAAACAGACGCAGCGTCAGCGGCAGCTTTACAAAAACGTAATTGTAAAAAATGCCCGAAAGGAACGCTGTCAGCACAAAGCCGAGCGTGACCACGGGATTTATCGTATATCCCGCAAGAACGCAACCCAAAAGATCGGCAATAAGAGCGGTTATCGCGCCCGCGACAGGCGAAATATAAATTGACGCGAATATGACGGGCAACGCGCCGAGACCTATCCGTATCGCGGATCCCACGGGTATCATAACGAATTTGTCGAGAACGACCGTCATTGCGATGCAAAGTCCCATGACCGCAAGCGTTTTGGGTGAGAAGAGAGTTGTTTTGATGTTTGTTTTCATAAAAGCCTCCTTTCCCGTTTTGCCACAAAAAGGAGGCTCAAAAAACGGCGAAAGACAACACGGAAAAGGTTCCGTGCGCCAAACGCCGCAGTGTATCTCCGAGATTGCACAACAGCGGGATGCGAACGCAAAACCGTGTCGCCCTCTGCGACTTCGTCCGCGGACAACTCCCTGTTCCGACGGCACTTCAAGTGTTTTGAAAACACTAACGCTCTGCGTTCTACTCTGTTAAAAAAATATATTTTTCATGGGAATATCGAAGATCTTTGAATCTTAGGCTGAATGTGATCAACCTAAAAAGGAGGAAAACTTCTTTATCCCTCTGAAATACAATTTGATTTTGTCGGGCTGTGTCTATTCAGCCTGATTTTGAGAGCCGACAGTTATCTTTTCCCAAGAGTCGACCTCTTTGACATACGCTTCTCCGTCCGATCCGACAGCCCATGCGTCGGTGTATTTCGGCTCAACGGCGAAATTGCCTTTTTCGTCGATATATCCCCAGCCTTTTTCGGTTTTGACCGCAGCATAGCCGTTTTCAAAACTTTCGGCATCGAGGAAAACGCCTTTTATCAACTGTTTGCCGTAAACATTGACAAACGACCACGAACCGTTTTTGCAAACGGGAAGAAAACCCGACGAATAATACTTGATATTTTCATAAGAAAATGTTCCGAGTTCTTCTCCGTCAAGCCCGATAAGCCCGTATTTTCCGCTTTTTTTGACAGCGGCAACGCCGTCCGAGAACGGCTCGGCGTTTTCATATGCAGGCTCGACGAGCCATTTTTTATCAATAACGGCTTTGCCTTTGTCGTTCGTGCTTTCAAAAAATTGAAGAAAGCCCCATTTACCGTCTTTGCAGACCGCCGCATACCAATTACGTTTTCCGTCGGTCGAATATTCGGTTGCCGGCCTTGCGTCGTCAAATTCGGCTTCCGTCAATGTCAGCGTTTTGCCGTTATATTTTGTTTTGTAATAATATTTTTCGCCCGAAAGCACTGGGTAAACGTCTGTGTCCGACGATGTGACGAACTTTGCGCTGCGATAAACAACGCCGCTTTTTGCGGTTGCTTTTTCGTATGTTTTTGAAAAGTTTTCGCCGCTTTTTCCAAGCGTCAGGCAAAGAATGAGTATGACGAGAGCCGCCGCGGCGACGGCAAGCCATGCAAAAAGTTTTGCGTTACGTTTTTTCTTTTTTCCGCGTGCCACGGCAAACACCTCTCTACAATCAAATATATATTTTAATTATTATAGCAGACGCAGGAGAAAAAAGCAATAGATTTTCGAATAAAAGCATTGACTTGACACAAAAATTATACTATAATGTATTAGTAAAAATTAACAAAACAGGAGGCCTTTGATATGGAAGAAAGAGGCGGTATTTCCGTACAGACGGAACATATATTTCCGATAATCAAACGTTGGCTTTATTCGGACAAGGATATTTTTCTGCGTGAGATAGTTTCGAACGCAAGCGACGCAATAACAAAACTGCGTCATCTTTGCGCGATAGGTGAAGCGCAGGGCATAGATGAGTCCGATTACCGCATAACCGTGACGCTTGACGAAAAGGCAAAGACCGTTTCCGTTGACGATAACGGCATAGGCATGACCGCAGACGAGGTCAGAAATTATATAAACAACATCGCGCTTTCCGGCGCGCTTGATTTCGTTAAAAAATACGAGGGCGCAAACTCCGAAAATGACGGAATAATCGGTCATTTCGGTCTCGGCTTTTACTCCGCGTTCATGGTTGCGGACAAGGTTACGATAGAGACGAGATCTTACACCGACGCACCCGCCGTTAAGTGGACGGGTGATCAGGACGGCAGTTTTGTTATGGAAGACTGCGAAAGAGCGGGACGCGGAACGAAAGTTACGATGTTCCTCACCGAAGAGGATAAGGAGTTCGGCACAAAAGCAAAACTGACGGAAATTCTTGAAAAGTATTGCGCGTTTATGCCGTTCCCGATATATCTTGAAATCGTCGGAGAAGAACCGAAAAAGGACAAGAACGGAAACGTGCTTGCTCCCGAACCGATAAACGACACGCAGCCGCTGTGGCAAAAACAGGCTTCGGAATGTACGGAAGAGGATTATAACGAGTTCTACAAAAAGGTATTCAACGATTACCGTGAACCGATATTCCACATTCATTTGAACGCGGATTATCCTTTGAATTTCAAGGGGATTCTTTACTTCCCGAGAATGACGAGCGCATACGAGGGCATAGAGGGACAGATAAAACTGTTCTACAACCGCGTTTTCGTTGCGGACAATATCAAGGAGATAATTCCCGATTATCTGCTTATGCTCAAAGGTGTTCTCGACTGCCCCGAAATGCCGCTTAACGTTTCGAGAAGCTATTTGCAGTCGAACGCGTATGTCGCAAAAGTCAGCGCGCATATCGTCAAAAAGGTTTGCGACAAACTTGTTTCGATGCACGATACCGAGCCTGACAAGTTCAAGAAAGAATGGGACGAGTTGAAGACGTTTGTCAAATATGCGTCCATGCGTGACAGAAAAGTTTACGACAAACTCAAAGACATCGTTTTGATGGAAACTGTTGACGGCGACTATGTAAGCCTTAAAGAATATCTTGAAACCGCCCGCGAAAAGGACGGCAAAAAGGTCGTTTATTACGCAACAGACAAAAAACAGCAGGCAGTTTACATCAATATGTTCAAAAACGAGGGTATCAACGTTGTCGTTCTTGCCGACTTTATAGACAACAACTATATGAGCATAGTTGAGCAGAGCGAAGAAAACGTTAAATTCCTGCGCATCGACGCAGAAGCGGACGCGCTGAAAACGGACGGTGAGTCAGCCGAGAACGAAAAGGTTAAGGAACTGTTCGCGAAGATAAGCGGAAACGATACGATGAAAATTACGTTCATGCCGCTTAAAGACACAAAAATCCCCGCGCTTCTTAATATCGACGAAGAAAGCCGACGCTTCTCGGAAATGATGAAGATGTACGCCGCTGCGTCGAAGAAGATGCAGGAAGATCTTCCGCAACAGGCAACGCTTGTTCTGAACACCGAAAACGCGCTTATCAAAAAACTTGAAACGAACTGCGAAAACGGTGCTTCCGATATTGACGAGGCTATTGCAAGACAGATCTACACGCTTGCGCTTATCGGACAAAGACAGTTGACCGCCGCAGAACTGGAAGCATTTCTTGACAACAGTTACGGATTACTTGAAAAATTATAAGCGGGCAAAAAAATATAATCAGGCATGTCCGACTTTTACAAAACGGACGGTGGAAAACTCGAGTTTTTCACCGTCCGTTGTCTTTATTTGATTTTTGTCGGGTTTTCCGCATTACTGCTGCAAAATTATCGCAATGTCGGAAAGTATGTCAAGCGCCTTTTCGAGAACGGCATTGTTTGAATAAACGCCGACATCAGCCACTTCGCAGCAGAGTTTTGCCAGACGCAGCCTTTCTTTGATGTCATCGGTTTCGACGGCAAGCGCAAGATACGATTTTGCAAGCAACGCGCAGGCTTCATCATAAAACTCGAATTTGCCGAATCCGTGAGCGGCAACGGGCTCAAACATTTCGATGACCTTGTCAAACTCGTTTGCCGAAAACCGTGCTTTTGCAACGGTCAGCGTTTCGCCGTCACCGTCCTGCGGCACAAGCACGGATATAGGCACGTCAAGTCTTTCCGCAAGATATTCAAGAGTTCCTATCGACGGAACGGAAACACCGTTTTCTATGCGGCTTATCATGTTTCGCGTGATCTTGTCTCCCGCAAGTTCGCTTTGCGTCATTCGCCGTGCGATGCGTGCTTTTTTAAGTCTTTTTCCGAATTCGCTTTTATCCATGATTCTTTTGCTCCTCTTTTACGTTCCGAGGATATTATAGCAAACTAAATCTTGCTCTTTCGGGCTATACGGCAAATTTTTTGAAACGATATTCCGAACAAATTGCGTTGTTGCGCCGCTTTTGATAACGCAGGGTCTGCCCGCCGCCGGGCAGATGACGATTTGTTGCGGAAAAATCGCTCAAACAGTGGCATTTCTTAAAAATCCGAAAGAAAATACTTGAAAATAATTATATTTAATGCTATAATATATATCATCACTCTTTTTGCGATTTCGGCGCAGACGGGTGACACGGTGTCTGCGGCGGCTGTGCATATTCGGCGCGGAAAAGCAGCCCTCTTATCTGCTTGCGGCACCGACACAAAAGAAAAAAAAAGAAAGGACGGCGGTTTCAGATTCAACTCAAATATATCGAATTGCAAGGTTTTAAGTCTTTTCCCGATAAAACCGTTATTTCTTTCGGTGACGGCATAACCGCCATAGTGGGCCCCAACGGCAGCGGAAAAAGCAATATCGCGGACGCCGTTCGCTGGGTCATGGGCGAAACGTCTTCAAAGACTTTGCGCGGACAGAAAATGGAAGACGTCATTTTTGACGGAACCGTCATGCGCAAACCGCTCGGTTTTGCCGAGGTCTCGCTCGTTCTGGACAATACGGACAGAACGCTTGACATCGAATATGACGAAGTTGCGATAACTCGTCGTTATTACCGTTCGGGCGAAAGCGAATATTTCATTAACCGTTCCGACGTCCGTTTGCGTGACATTCAGGAACTTTTGAGAGATACCGGTCTCGGAAAAACGGGCTATTCCATAATCGGACAGGGCGCGATAACAGAAATAATCGCGGCGAAGTCCGCCGACAGACGCGCGCTTTTCGAAGAGGCGGCGGGTATTTCGAAGTTCAAGCACAAAAAAGACGAAAGCGTTCGCAGACTTGCGCAGACGCAGGACAATATAACCCGTATCAAAGATATAACTTCCGAACTTGAAGCAAGGCTCGGACCTCTTGAAAAGCAGTCGCAGAAAGCAAGAAAATATCTTGCGCTCCGAGAAGAGCGAATGGGACTCGAACTGACGCTTTGGACAAACAGGCTCGACGCCATAAAAGAAATTCTTGCCAACGCGGAAAAACAGACCGAGGAACTCCGTGCAAGTTACGAGAAGACGGAACTTGACCTGCAACAGACCGAAACAAAGGTCACGGAACTTTCCGCACAGGGTGAAGCGCTTACCGCGGAAATTGAGCGGATAAGAGCCAAAAACAAGGAAAAAGAAGAGATTGTTCAACAGAAAAAAGCGCAGATACTCGTTGCCGAAAACGATATTTCGCACGCAAAAAAAGATATAGAGAAAATGACGGAGTCTCTCGGCAAGACCGACGAAGATGCCGAAAAGAACGCCGTTCTTGAAAAGGCGCATCTTGACGAGATCGCGGCGCTTGAAAAGAAACTTGCGGAAAAGGACGCAGAACTCGGACTTCTTGAAAAAGAAGCCGCCGAAGCGGAAGCGGAAAAGGCCGCTGCCGCACAGACGGAAGCGCAGATAAACGCGGAACTTGCGAAACTGAACGATTCGCTGACGTTTCTGAAAGTCCGTCTCGGTTCTCTCGAACAGGCGGAGCAGACACGTTCGGAATATATAAAAGAGCGTTCGCAGGACATTGAGGACGCAAAGGCGCGAATGAGGTCCATCGAAGCGTCGCGCACCGAGACCGAAAAACAGATAGCGGACGCAAAGGCGTTGCTTCAAGAAAATGAAAACGTTACGGGCGGTTACGACGTCAAGTTGAAATCCGTCACGGAAAAACTGACGTCCGTCAGAACGGAACTCGGCGCAAAGGCGTCCGAACTCGACAAATATCTGAACCGCCGTCAGATACTCTCGGATATGGAAAAACATTACGAGGGTTTCCAGAACAGCGTTAAGGCTGTTATGACAGAATCTTCCCGCGGTACGCTGCTCGGTATAGAGGGTACGGTTTCGGAACTTATCGAAGTTCCCGCAGAGTATACGACAGCCGTTGAAACGGCGCTCGGCGGAACGCTTCAAAACATTGTCACAACCGATGAAAGAAGCGCAAAGAACGCAATAGCGCTGCTCAAAAACAGAAATCAGGGACGTGCGACGTTCCTGCCTCTTTCCAACGTTCGCGGCGAACGGTTAAGACTTGACAAACTCGAAAACGAATACGGCTTTGTCGGACTTGCGGTCGATCTTGTAACTTACGACAAAAAATACGACGGCGTTATGACCTCTCTTCTCGGCAAGACCGTGGTCTGCGACGACCTTGACTGCGCGACAGCCATTGCAAAGAAAAACGGTTATGCGTTCAGGTTCGTAACGCTTGACGGGCAACTTGTCAATGCGGGCGGCTCTCTTACGGGCGGTTCGGCGGCACGAAATTTCGGTATTCTTTCACGCCGCAACGAGATAGAAGAAATTGCTGCGCTTTGCGAAAAACTTGAAAAGACCATAGACGGGCTTGAAGAGCGCGAACATAAACTCACCGCAGAGAAAAATTCGGTCGAGGCTTCCGTTGAGGGAGTGCTTGCCGAAAGCCGCAGACTTGAAACCGAACTTGTGCGTTTGAACGGCGACGCGGCGCACTATCGCGAATATGCCGAGAATATGGCGCAGCAGGAAAGTTTGCTGAAACGCGAACTTGAATCGCTTGCGGCGGCACGCGGCAGGGAAGCCGACGAAAGAGCTCTGCTCGAAAAGAAGTCGGCGGAGACAGAAAAAGAGATAGCGGCGGAAACCGAAAAACTTTCCGCGAATGCGTCCCAAACAAGACAGGCGGACGCTGCGCTTGCGGAAAATACAGAGAAAAAACACGGTATTTTGCTTTCGAAAGCTGATATATCAAACTCCGTCGAAAACATTTCCGCGCAGATAGCGCGATTGCATGAAGAAGAACGGCTCCGCTGCGAAAACGCGGAAAAGATACGCGCCGACATAAAGACGCTCGAAGAACAGATATACGCATACGAACAGGTTATAATCGTTCTTAACAGTGAACTTGAAGATTTCGGCAAGGAAAGCGCCGCGGACGAATTGCTTATCGGCGAAAAAATTGCCGCGAGAGCGCACCTCGAACAGCAGGCGAACACCTTGCGCCGTTCGGAAAAAGACCTCTACGATATTCGCGAAAAACTTTCGAGGGAGATAGAAAAGCAGTCCACAAAACTCGAGGGAGTGAGCGAGGAAAAAGAGACGCTGACTTCAAAGATCTGGGAGGAGTACGAACTGACGCTCTCCGAAGCAAGGGAACACCGCGTGGAGATCGAAGACGTTGCGGACGCGCAGAAGAAAGTTTCTTCCATAAGGGCATCGATGAAAGCTCTCGGAGAAGTAAACCTCGGCGCGGTTGACGAATATATCGAGGTCAAGGAACGTTACGACAGGCTTTCCGAACAGGTGAACGACCTTGTTAAGGCAAAAGAGGGGCTTGAAAAAGTCATAGACGAACTGACGGCGAGAATGAAAGACGTTTTCAAAGAGCAGTTCAAAGTCATCAACGAGGAGTTTGAAAAAGTCTTCCGCGAACTGTTCAACGGCGGCAGCGCAAAACTTGAACTCGAAGACCCCGAAAACATTCTCGAATCGGGCATAGATATATACGTCGCACCTCCGGGCAAGATAATAAAGCATCTGTCCTCTCTTTCGGGCGGCGAACAGTCGCTTACGGCGATAGCGTTGTATTTTGCGATACTGACGATACGACCCGCACCTTTCTGCCTGCTTGACGAGATAGAAGCGGCGCTTGACGACGTTAACGTTGTGCGGTATGCGGAATACCTGCACCGTCACGACAAGACGCAGTTCATCGTTATCACGCACCGTCGCGGAACGATGGAAGCGGCAAACAGACTTTACGGCGTTACGATGAAAGAAAAAGGTATATCGAGAATCCTTGCCATCGACGTCAGCGAAATAGAAAAACATATCTGAAAAGGAATCGAAAATGGGATTTTTCAGCAAAATAAAAGAGGGTCTCAAAAAGACCCGCACATCAATAGGCGAGGGCTTCAATTCCGTCTTTTCCGTGTTCCGAAAGGTTGACGAGGACTTTCTCGAAGAACTTCTGGAACTGCTTATTATGGCGGACGTCGGTTACGAGACCTCGGAGCGCATCATAGACGAACTCCGCAAAAAGGCGAAACTCGAAAATCTTAACGATTCGGAAAGCGTCAAAGCGGCGCTTGCGGAGATAATCGCCGAATCCATGCGCGGCGGCAACGACCTGAATATTTCGACAAAACCGTCGGTCATTCTTGTCGTAGGTGTCAACGGCGTCGGAAAAACCACCACGATAGGCAAACTTGCGCACCGTCTTTCCGAAAGCGGCAAAAAGGTCATTATCGGCGCGGCGGACACGTTCCGTGCGGCGGCGATAGACCAGATAGCGGTCTGGGCGGAAAGAAGCGGAACGGATATAGTGAAGCATAAGGACGGCGCAGACCCCGCGGCGGTCGTGTACGACACGATAGCGGCGGCGAAAGCGAGAAACGCCGATGTCATAATCTGCGACACGGCGGGCAGACTTCACAACAAAAAGAACCTTATGGGCGAACTTGAAAAAATAACGCGCGTCATCGACCGCGAACTGCCCGACGCGGACAAGGAGATTCTTCTTGTTCTTGACGCGACGACGGGACAGAACGCCATCGAACAGGCAAAGGACTTCAAAGAGGCGGTCGGCGTTACGGGCGTTGCCCTGACAAAACTCGACGGCACGGCAAAGGGCGGCATAACCATTGCCGTTAAAGATGTAACGGGTGTTCCCGTTAAACTCGTCGGCGTGGGCGAGGGTATGGACGACCTGCAATATTTTGAGCCCGACGCATTCGCAAAGGCGCTTGTCGGCATAGAGGACGCGGAATGAAACAAAAGGTTTTGCTTGCGTCAAACAACGCGCATAAGATAAAAGAGATACGAGCCATTCTCGGCGATTTTTTCGATATTGTTTCCCTGCGTGAGGCGGGCGTCGAATCCGACCCCGAAGAAACGGGAAAAACATTTGAGGAAAACGCCCGCATAAAAGCCGTGGCTGGCATGAAAGCAAGCGGAATGCCGTGCATTGCGGACGACAGCGGACTTGAAGTTCTTGCGCTTGACTGCCGCCCCGGAGTTATGAGCGCACGGTATTCGGGCAGTCACGGAGACGATGCTGCAAACAACGAAAAACTGCTTGCGGAACTTGCGGATAAACCGGACCGTTCCGCACGTTATGTGTGCGTTATCTGCATGGCGTTTCCCGACGGACGTGAACTTGAAGCGCGCGGAGAATGTTACGGCGAGATTTTGAAAGAGAAGCGCGGAAACGGCGGCTTCGGTTATGACCCCTTGTTTTACTTCCCGCAGTTCGGCAAAACGTTTGCAGAGATTTCCTCGGAAGAAAAAAACGAAGTCAGCCACAGAAATGCGGCGCTTAAAGCATTTGAAAAATTATGGGAGAAAGAAATAAATGACAAGTAAAAAAAGAGCGTATCTTCGCGGTCTTGCAAATACTGCGGAAACGATACTTATAATAGGCAAAGACGGCGTGACGGACAATGTTCTGAAACAGGCGGACGACGCGATAGAGGCAAGGGAGATAATCAAACTCAAATGCCTTGAAACCGCCATGATGACCCCGCGTGAAGCGGCGGAGGAGATAGCCGCCGAGATAAAAGCGGAAGTGGTTCAGGTGATAGGCTCAAAAGCCGTGCTTTACCGTCCGTCGAAAAAACCGAAGATAGTTCTTCCCAAATGAGAACGGGACTTTTCGGGGGGACTTTCAACCCCGTCCACAACGGTCATATCGCCGCGATGAAAGCGTTTTGTGAGGCGGCAAAACTCGACCGACTTATAATCATGCCCACGGGAACGCCGCCGCATAAGCGGTTTGAGCGTGAGGTGTCGGACGCGGACAGGCTCGAAATGCTGAAACTTGCGGCGGGCACGCTCGGCGAGGTCAGCGATTACGAAATGAAAAAAGAGGGAAAAAGTTACACTGTCGAAACGCTCGAATATCTGAAAAGCGTTTACCCGAACGATGATTTTTTCCTATATATGGGTTCCGATATGCTTCTCGGATTCGAGACCTGCTGGAAACGCACGGAAGACATAATGAAAATGTGCTCGATAGTCGCGCTTTCCCGTACGGGAGACGATATTGAAAAACTGAAAGCGTATGCAGAACATCTGAAAAAGGATTATTGCGCAAAAGCCGAGGTTTACGGGTATGAACCGTTCGTCGTCAGTTCATCGCAGGTGCGCGGAATGATTTCCGCGGGGGAGGACGTCTCCGCGCTCGTTCCCAAAGCGGTCTGCGATTATATAAAAGAAAAAGGGCTTTATCGGGGAGGCGTGAAAAATGGCTGATCTTTCCGAATACAAAAAACTTTTAAAAACGCTGCTGAAACCCGAAAGGTATGCGCACAGTCTCGGCGCTTCGGAAACGGCGAGAAAACTTGCCGAGAAATACGGGACGGACGCGGACAAAGCGGAACTTGCGGGACTGCTTCACGACATAACAAAGAATATGTCGAACGCGGAACAACTGAAAATGCTTGAAAAATACGGCGTTCCGCTGACGGAAGCCGTGCTTGCCTGCCCGTTTATATGGCATTCCTACACTTCCGCGTTTTATGTGCGTGACGTTCTCGGCATAAGCGACACGGAGATTTTTGACGGAATATATTATCATACTACGGGTAAAAAGGGCATGACCCTTTTCGAAAAGGTAATTTACATCGCCGACCTTGTCGAACCCACAAGAACTTACCCCGATGCAAAAAGACTTTATGCTCTTGCGTTTGAAGACCTTGACGAAGTTGTTTTCGAAAGCGCAAAGTGGTGTCTTTTCAAAAACAGCCGCGACGGCGGTTATATATACGGCGATACTTTTGAATTGTATAACGAATGCGTTCTGAAACGGAGGGAAAAAGATGAACGAAAAGATTTTTGATATGGCAAAAATTGCGGCGACCGCTTTATCCGACAAAAAAGGACAGGATATAAAGGTCATCAAAGTTGCCGAAAAGACGACGCTTGCGGATTATCTTGTTATCTGCAACGGTTCGTCTTCAACGCAGATCCGCGCGCTTGCGGACGAGTGCGAATACCGTCTCAAAGAAGCGGGCTATGCGGAACTGCACAGAGAGGGTCAGCCCGGCGGGGACTGGATCCTTCTCGATTTTAAGGATATAATAGTGCACGTTTTCAGCAAGGAAGCGCGTGCGTTTTACGATCTCGAACGCTTTTGGAAAGACGGCGAAGAGATTGAAATGGATTTTGACGTAAAAGAGGAGAACTGAAAGACAATGGATTACGATTTTTCGAAAGTCGAAAAAAAGTGGCAGGCGCGTTGGGATGATAAAAAAGTCTTTGTCGCAAAAGAAGACAAGACAAAAAAGAAGTTTTACGCGCTTGTTGAGTTCCCGTATCCGAGCGGCGCAGGAATGCACGTCGGACATATCAAGGCGTACGGCGGACTTGAAGTTATCGCAAGAAAGAAGCGTATGGAGGGGTACAATGTCCTTTTTCCGATAGGCTTCGACGCTTTCGGTCTTCCGACTGAGAACTATGCGATAAAAACGGGCATACACCCCCGCAAAGTTACGGATATGAACATCGCGCGTTTCACCGAACAACTCAAAAAGGTCGGCTTCTCGTTCGATTGGACAAGAGTTATAGACACGACCGACGAGGATTATTATAAGTGGACGCAGTGGATATTCCTGAAAATGTTCGAGCACGGGCTTGCGTTCCGCGATAAAACGCTTGTCAACTACTGCCCGAGTTGCAAAGTCGTTCTTTCCAATGAGGATTCGCAGGGCGGCAAGTGCGATATATGCCATTCGGATGTTGTTCAGAAGTCAAAGGACGTTTGGTATTTGCGCATAACCGAATATGCGGATAAACTTTTACAGGGACTTGAAAAAGTCGATTATCTGCCTAACGCAAAATTGCAGCAGCAGCATTGGATAGGCAAATCGACGGGTGCGTTTGTCAATTTCACGCTTGCGGGAACAGATGAAAAACTTCGCGTTTACACCACCCGACCCGACACTCTGTTCGGCGTTACGTTTATGGTTATCGCGCCCGAACACCCGCTTATCGAAAAATATGCGGCACAGATAAAGAACAAAGCCGACCTTGACGCTTACAGGGAAGCAAGCGCGAAAAAGTCCGAGTTTGAACGCACGCAGCTTGTCAAGGACAAAACGGGCGTTCGCATAGACGGACTTGAAGCGGTCAACCCCGTCACGGGCGGCAATATTCCCATATATATTTCCGACTATGTAATGATGGGTTACGGCACGGGCGCAATTATGGCTGTTCCCGCGCACGACCAGCGCGACTGGGAGTTTGCGAAGAAATTCGGCATAAACATCATTCAGGTCATCAAGGGCGGCGATATAGAAAAAGAGGCGTATGCCGGCGACGGAGAAATGATAAATTCCGATTTCCTGAACGGTTATACGGATAAAAAATCATCTATCGAAAGAATGATAGAATATCTTACGGAAAAGGGTATCGGCGAAAAAGGCGTTCAGTACAAGATGAAGGACTGGGCGTTCAACCGTCAGAGATATTGGGGCGAACCCATTCCCATAGTTCATTGCCCGCATTGCGGACTTGTTCCCGTTCCCTATGACCAACTTCCGCTGCGTCTGCCGAAAGTTGAGAACTTTGAACCGGGCACGGACGGAGAGAGCCCGCTTGCAAAGATAGACGAGTTTGTCAACTGCAAGTGCCCGAAGTGCGGCGGCGACGCAAAGCGCGAAACGGACACCATGCCGCAGTGGGCAGGTTCTTCGTGGTACTTCCTGCGCTACGTTGACCCGCACAACGACAAAGTTTTTGCCGATGCGGAAAAACTGAAATACTGGATGCCCGTCGATTGGTATAACGGCGGTATGGAGCACGTTACCCGCCACCTTATCTATTCGCGTTTCTGGCATAAGTTCCTTTATGATATAGGCGAAGTACCGTGTGACGAACCTTATATGAAGAGGACCGCGCAGGGACTTATTCTCGGTCCCGACGGCGATAAAATGTCGAAGTCCAAGGGCAATGTGGTTGACCCGCTTGATGTCGTAAACAAATACGGTGCGGACGTTTTGAGAACATATATCCTGTTCATGGGTGATTACGGTCAGGCTACCCCGTGGTCGGACAACAGCGTCAAAGGCTGCAAACGTTTCCTTGACCGCGTATGGGGACTGAACGACATTGTCAAGGGCGGCGACGGCTATTCGAAAGCGCTCGAAACGCCGTTCCACCAAACAATTAAAAAAGTTTCCGCGGATTACGACTCGATGAAGTTTAACACCGCAATAGCGGCGCTTATGACGCTTATCAATAAGATTTACGACGAGGGAAGTCTGACGAAAAAAGAACTTGCGTCGTTTATCACGCTGCTTAACCCCGTCGCACCGCACATAACCGAGGAAATGTGGGAAATGAACGGTTTTGACGGAATGCTCTGCGAGCAGAAATGGGTCGAATACGATGAGGCGAAAACCGTTGAAGCGACGATAGAAATACCCGTTTCCGTCTGCGGAAAACTCAGAGGAGTTGTTTCCGTGCCCGCCGACGCGGACAAGGACGCTGTTATTGCCGCCGCGAAAGAGGACGAAAAGGTTCGGTCGTTTATCGCAGGCAAAACGATTGTCAAAGAGATATTCGTTCCCGGCAGAATGGTAAATATAGTTGTTAAGTAATCTGTCTTCAATATCAGGGAGGTTATAATGAGACATATCAAAAAAATATTTGCGGTCGTTTTGCTCTGCGCGCTTATTCTTACGAGTTGCGCTGTTGTTCGTCCCGCGATGTTCAAAGGCAAATCTGCATCCGAATGGGAAAACAAATTCCGTTCGACATACGTTTCGCTCGAAAAAACGGGAACACCGTCCGAAGAACTTAGCGGTTTTGTTGTCCGCGTCGAGGGAGAGGACAGAAAAAGCGATACGATAGGCGGCGAAGTTATCGAGGATTCCGACTATTCGGGAGGCAAGGCGCTGCGTGCAAACTATGCGCGTGACGACTCGACCACGCACGGCGTTAATCTTTCGGTCACCGTCCCCGAAACGGGTTCGTATTCTCTTGTGACGGTCGTAACTCGCTACGGCAGAATGAATACGGCGGACTTTGACATTTATGCCAACGATACATACGCTTACAGCGTAAATACCAAGGATGACGTTATTTCCGAAGAGACAGTTACGGGCAAAGCCAATATGCGAAAAATGACGCTGCCGTCGATAATGCTCAATAAGGGCGAAAACACGGTTTCTTTCGTACTTCAAAATACGGACAGACAGCCAAATAAACCTAATTTTTATCTTGATTATATAGAACTCAAACCCGACCTTTCCCCGTCTGCTTCCGGTAATATCGGTTATGCTTCGACCCCGACTGGCGACTATTCCAAACAGGCTGTCGCGGCTGCCGAACTCGACGTTTACACCGGTTCGTGGGATATGAGAGCGACGTTCAATCTCGTTTCCTTTGCTTCCACTGAGGAAGAGGCTGCCGACATCACGGTTAAAATAACCGATTATTACGGCGATGTTGTTTTGGAACATACCGAAAGACCCGTTTTCGGCGCATATACGCTGAAAATCGACCTCGGCAAACATCCTACGGGTTATTTCACCGTTTCCGCAGTAACGGGAACGCAGACGCTCTTCACCAAGTCCTATGTGGTTCTTCCTCCCGTTGAGGACAGAGACCTTGAATCGGATTCTCCGTTTGCGTCGGACTTCGCGTCCTATCACCTGCTTGCCGACGAGTTCGATCTTGTTGACAATTACGCCGCCGCGGCAAAACTCTGCGGCGTCAGCGTGCTCCGCGAGCGCCTTGACTGGACGGAATGGACAAAAGGCAATTATGATTTTCACAGAACCGATAAGCATTTTAACGCTATCGCCGATATGGGTATGAAGATAATGCCGTTCATATCAAGCGCGCCCAACTGGATCACCGATACGGGCAAAAAGATGTATATGGCGTCTCAGCTTGAAATGTATCAGTTCACCAAACGCGCCGCGCAGAGATATACGGATATATCGCAGGCGTTTGAGATATGGAACGAGATGAACTATTTCGTGGACGCTCCGGCAGACGTTTACGCCTCTTTCTTCAAGGCGGCGTCCTTCGGCGTCATTGACGGCGGCAATTCTCTTCCGAAGATCGTCGGCGGTCTTTGCGAGGGCGAAGGCTGGACATACGCGGAGACATATACGGATCTGCTTTGCCGCAACGAACTCTTCGATTACAGCGACGCGTTCAACTGGCACTATCATATCTACGACAATAAATACGACCGTCCGTTCTCGGAGTTTATCAACGGCACGAGCGGAGGAAAATTCGCCGCGTTTGCGAACGCGCGTCTCGCAGATCTTCCGTCCTGGTGCACTGAGGCGGGAATTAAACTTTTCCCCTCATCCAAAACCGAGGATCTTTCCGAAAAACAGCAGAAAATACAGTCGAACTATATGGTCACCTCCGCTTGTCAGTCCCTTGCCGCCGGCACGGACAAACATTTCTGGTTCATTCTTCTGAAAATGGAGGAGACCGACGGCAGCGGCTGGGGCTGGTTCGGCTCGTTCGGGTCAAAAAATCAACCGTTTTCGTCCGTTGTGACAGAAGCGGTTATGACTCAAACTCTCGGCAAAGGCATATATAAAGGCGCGCTCACCGGGCTTCCGAGCGGCGCGGAGGGACACGTTGTAAACAACGGCGCGGACGATGTTATCGTTCTTTGGGCTAAATCCGACGCCGACGTGACGCTTTCCGTTCCCGGAAACGTTTTGAAAACCACCGTTGTCGGCAACCGTGAAGTGCTTTGCCCGACAAACGGAAAAATAACCGTCAAAGCGGGCGTTGAGCCGATTTTTATCACGGTTGACGGAACCGTTGACGCTTCCGTATATACAGCAACTTCAAACGCTCCCGTAAAAACCGTGACCGCAAAGACCGATTATTCGGCGGGTGAAAGAGTTGTTCTGACGCAGCTTTGGTACGATCTTTCCGATACCTCCGCATACAAGGCCGCGCGCAAAAGCGGTTATCGCGTTTCCGCAGGCGGCAATACGATTACTCTCAAAATCGTAAATTTCAACGATTTTGAGGTTACGGGAACGGTAAGCGGCTCCGCGGACGGTTACACCGTTACGGGCAGCGGCGAAACGATAACCATTCCCGCGATGTCCGAAACGGAGGTCACGTTTACGATAACTCCGAACGGCGGAACAGGTGCGACCTATCTGACCTTTGAGGGCACTTTCAACGGAAGCGAAACCTCGAAGTCCGTTTCGAGAATCTACGGATAAGGTGACTTGTATGGAATTTTCCGAGCTGACAGAAAAAAGACGGAGCGTGCGCGCCTACGACGCGACAAAGACGGTAACGCGCGAACAGATTGAAAAAATAATCTGCGCCGCGCAACAGGCTCCGTCATGGAAAAACCGCCAGCCTTCGCGCTTTTACTGCTTGCTGACAGGCGAAAAACACGATTTGTTTTGCAGAGAGTGTCTGCCCGGACGCAACGCGGCAAAATCCGCCGGAGCGGCGCTTATAGTTACAACGTTTGTCAAAAACGTCTCGGGTTTTTCCGGGGACGGACAGACAGCGGACAACGAGTGCGGCAACGGCTGGGGATATTACGACCTCGGGCTTGCAAGCGAGAATATCTGCCTTGCCGCAAAGAATATGGGACTTGACAGTCTGATAATGGGACTGCGCGACGGCGAAAAGATACGCGCTTTTCTGTCCCTGCCCGGAAACGAGCAGGTCGTATCCGTCATCGCCGTGGGGTACGCGGCAGAATCTCCCGCAAAGCCCGCGCGCAAGGCGACCGGCGAAGTTTTGAAATTCATCTGAGCAACAACACAAATGGCGGCGTTCCTTCCGTGTGAGAGGAACGCCGCGACGAATTGACCCGAAGAGGTATTTTATGAAGCAGAAAGAACCCGCGCCGCATATCGGCATAATGTTTAACGAAGACCCCAACCACCATATCGGAGAAACATGGGCAACGCGAAAGACCTATAACAAGGGCTTCCGTTTTTCCGAGGAGAGCGAAAGAGAGTTTGTGCGTCAGTACGAAGGCTCGCAGCTGACCGATTTTTTGATAAACGTCAATTTTATGCGTTCCGTTTATCCGTCGAAAACGATTGACAGTTACTGCGAAAGTTGGCTCGATTTCAACGAAAAAGGCGAGCCCGTCGATGAAAACGGAAACGTTCTCGAAGAAACGGACAACCCGTATTACGAGGCGTTTGTCCGCGATAATTTCGATATTTTCGAAAGCTGGATAAGAAATTTCCGGGAGATAGGCGTTCGCCCGTGGCTTTCCTTCCGCATGAACGACATTCACGGCGTTGCGGAAAACAATAAGCCCATGCTGACAAAGTTTTGGCTTGAACACCCCGAAGCATACAGAATACATCACCATGTCCCCGACGGATACTACGCGCGCACGCTTGATTACGAGCAGCTGCAGGTTCGCGACCTGATGTACGCGTATATAAAAGAGTCTCTTGAAAGATATGATGTTGACGGCATCGAATTGGATTTTATGCGCGAGATGTTCTGCTTCGCGCCGGGCAGAGAATTTCTTTGCCGCGATCTGATGACCGATTTTGTCCGCAGTATCCGCGCGCTCTGCGACGAGTTCGAGCAAAAACGCGGTCACCGTATAATGACGGGCATAAAACTCTTTTCGCTTCCGCATCAGGTCTTTGACGCGGGTTTTGACTATTTTACCTACGCAAAAGAGCGTCTTATCGACGTGTTTGTAACAGGTCCGCGCTGGGAAACGATAGACAACGACATTCCCGTGGAGATATGGAAAGAGATATTCGCTCCTTACGGCGTCAAAGTCGCCGCGGGGCTTGAGCTTATCCTGCGCTGTCATCCGCGCGGAGAGTTTTACTATCTGAACACCGTGGAAACTACAATGGCGTCCGCCGCGCAGTATCTTGCGGCGGGAGGAGACTTTACGTACCTTTATAATTATATGCGTCCGACGAAAGTGGACTATTCGAAAGATTGGGTCTATTCGATATATCAGACAGAGAACTATCAGCGCCTTATTCATAATGCGGGCGCGAAGGAGACCGCGCTTCCGCTTCCGAGGCGACACGTTAAAACTTTTCACGATATAGAGCCGCAATGGGAAAGCGCAAAACTGTCGCCGCTTCCGCTGACGGTTGCTTATGATTATACATATTTCCAAGTCAAAGTCAGAGCCTGCGAAGCGCCGAAAGACGCAAAATGCTATGTCATTCTCGGTGCAAAGAGCGTTGAAAAGGATGAGATAACGCCCGAGACGTTTGATATCTATATGAACGGTGTTCATCTTGAATACGGCGGAAAATGTGAAGTTACGCCGTATACCAAATGGCAGGGCTACTATTTCCCGATTCCCGATTCTTCGCTTGTGGCAAACGGCAACGTTATAGAAATTGCCCGTGCCCCCGGTGCGGAGAGTTATTCGGTTGAGTATGCGGAGATCCGCGTCAACGCCGCTCTTGAAAAAGACCAATGGGAAAAAGACCACCTTGTTTGGATAGAACTGTAAAAGACGCATAAATAAGAGGGACAAAAACCGCCGAGAAGCGGATTTTGTCCCTCTTTGCCGAAAAATAAGGCTCGGCGCAATATAATTGAACGGAATTTTTGTTTATAATATTCGGTTTACCGTAAAAATTATACAAAACGGAAAAAAAATGATTTTACCTATTGACATTCAGGCGAAAGCGTGATATAATACAGCCAAACCGATGAGAAAGAGTAAGTAAGTCTTAACACTGTTTCAACAGAGAGCCGCAGACGGTGGAATTGCGGTGGAATAAGATCTGACCGAATGGACTTTCGAGGGCGATCGGAAACGGAGCGTATGCTTCGGAGTATGTGAGACGGAGCGGGACTCTCCGTTATCAAAAGTCGGCGTATGATTGTACGCAGCGAGCGGATGTGTTATAACGGCACGTCAAGCAGGGTGGCACCGCAGGAATTTTCGATCCTGTCCCGGCATTATTGCAGGGACAGGTCTTTTTTTTATTTATTTGCCGTTTTTAAGCACGGTGACGACAGAGGAATATATTATGTTATACAGAAGATGGCGCCTCGCGCCGAAGAAAAGTTTATATAATCACAAATTGAACGTTTCACATTACAAATATCCAAAATAAAGAAAGCAGGTAAATCAAAATGAAAAAAATAATCGCACTTGCGCTCTCCGCGCTGTTTATATTCGGACTTCTCACCGCTTGCGGAAAAGACGCAAACCCCACGGACGGCTCGTCCGACGCAAAGAAAGAATACACCGTCGGTATATGCAACTATGTTGACGACGCTTCCCTTAACCAGATAGTTGAAAACATTCAGGCGCGCCTTGAAGAGATAGGCAAGGAAAAGAACGTCACGTTCAAAATCGAATACGATAACTGCAACGCGGACGCAAACCTTATGTCGCAGATAATCGCAAACTTTCAGGTGGACAATGTAGACCTTATGGTCGGTGTAGCAACCCCCGTTGCCATGGCAATGCAGGCTGCGACCGAGGACACAAAAACGCCCGTCGTATTCTCCGCCGTTACCGACCCCGTTTCCGCGCAGCTTGTGCAGTCTCTCGAAAAACCGGGCAGCAACCTTACGGGAACTTCCGACTATCTTAACACCAACGCGATAATGGACATCATGTTCACCGTCAACAAAGACGCGAAAAAAATTGGCTTGCTCTACGACATAGGTCAGGATTCTTCCACCACCGCCATTGCCGACGCAAAAGCATACCTTGAAGCAAAAAATATCGAATATATCGAAAAAACGGGCACGACCGTTGACGAAGTTTATCAGGCGGCTCAAAAACTTGTTGAAGACGGCGTTGACGCTGTGTTCACCCCGACCGACAACACGATAATGAAAGCCGAACTTTCCATTTACGAAGTTTTCGCAAACGCAAAGATTCCCCACTACACGGGCGCCGACTCGTTCGCTCTTAACGGCGCATTCCTCGGCTACGGAGTAGATTACATCAACCTCGGCAGAGAAACCGCGGATATGATAGCCGAAATTCTGCTTGAAGGCAAGAATCCCGCAGAAACTCCCGTTCGTACCTTTGACAACGGCACGGCTACCGTCAACACCGAAATCTGCGCGCAGATAGGGTACGATTTTGACGCGATCTCTTCGGCAATCGCTCCGCTTTGCACCAAAGTTGAAAAGATAGTTACCGCCGAAAGTTTCGACGGACAGAAATAATCCGAAAGGGAACAGTTTATGGGATTGCTTTTGCAAACCGCCGGTGAACTCGGCTTGATAAGCGCGTTGACCGTGCTTGCGTTATATCTCAGTTATTCAATGTTAAACGTCTGCGACCTTTCCACCGACGGCTGCTTCACTCTTGGAGCGACTGTCGGCGCGGTCGTCGCAATATCGGGTCACCCGTATCTTTCCATTCCCGCCGCGATGGCGGCAGGGCTTGTTTCGGGCTTTGTAACCGCGTTTCTTCAAACGAAAATGGGCGTTAACAGCCTGCTTGCGGGAATAATCGTCAACACCGCGCTTTATTCGGTGAATATCGCGGTCATGGGCAAGACCTCGCAGCTCAGTATGAACCGTGCCGACACCGTTTTCACAAAGGCAAAAGACCTTTTGGACGGCACTTTTCTGGCGGGACAGTACAAACTTATTGTCGCTGCCGTTGCCGTAATCGCCGTTTGCGTGATTTTGGCGCTTTTTCTCAAAACAAAACTCGGGCTTGCCGTCCGCGCCACGGGCAACAATCCCGATATGGTTCGCTCTTCTTCGATAAATCCGACGTTTACCACCATTGTGGGGCTTTGCATCGCAAATGCTTTTACCGCCCTCTCGGGTTGTTTGCTTGCACAATCGCAGAAATCCGTTAATATAGACATCGGCACGGGAATGGTCACGATAGCGCTTGCGTCGCTTCTTATCGGCGGCGTTTTCACGGGCAAAAGAAAAATCCCCGTTCAACTTATCGGAATGGTTCTCGGTGCGTTCATTTTCCGTCTCGTTTATACGGTTGCGCTCCGCTTCGATATGCCCGCATTCATGCTCAAATTCGTTTCGTCGGTTATCGTTGTTTTGGCTATATCCGTTCCGTATCTCAAAAGCAAGTTCCCGATGTTCAAACGCAGGCTCGACCGTTTCTTCAACAAAAGGAGGTCTTCTTAAATGCTGAAAATCTCCCATATTTACAAGACTTTCAATCCCGGCACGGCAGACGCCAAACTTGCGCTCAACGACCTTTGTCTTGATGTGAACAAAGGCGATTTCATCACGGTCATCGGCGCAAACGGTGCTGGAAAATCAACGATGTTCAACGCCATAGCGGGAACGTTTATGACCGATAAAGGCGAAATAATCCTTGACGGAAAAGACGTGACGCTTGTCCCCGAACACAAACGCGCCCGCAGTATCGGCAGACTTTTTCAGGACCCGATGCTCGGCACGGCACCCGGAATGACCGTTGAAGAAAACCTTGCTCTTTCAGCAGGTCGCGGAGGTTGGCTCAGTCACGTTTCAAAAGCCGACAAAAAGGCTTTCCGTGACCGTGTTGCGCTTCTCGGAATGGGACTTGAAGACCGAATGCATCAGCGTGTCGGACTTCTTTCGGGCGGTCAAAGACAGGCTCTGACGTTGATGATGGCGACCTTTAACCCGCCAAAACTGCTTTTGCTTGACGAGCATACCGCCGCACTCGACCCCGGAACGGCGGAAAAGGTTCTTGAACTGACAAAAAAAATCGTCTCGGAAAACAACCTGACCTGTCTGATGATAACGCACAATATGCAGTCCGCGCTCGAACTCGGCAATCGCACGATAATGATGAACGGCGGTCATATCGTTATGGACGCCTCGGGCGAAGAACGCAAGAACCTGACCGTTGCGGATATGCTCCGCAAATTCAAAGAATCGTCCGGCAAAGATTTGGATAACGACAGAATGTTGCTTATCTGATTTTGCCTATTTATAAAAACTGCAGATGTCTTAACGGCATCTGCGGTTTTGTCTGTTTAGACGGAATATGCTCAGGGAACAAGCAAATATAATTATATTTACGAAAATCTTGACAGAATAATATCTTTGCGATATAATAATAACGAACAGCGGTGTTCAATTATACCTGAATGTGTAACGACAATATCAAAAGGACTGTACAGGATAAGGGTGTCTTGAAATATGGACTTTTCTGTATTATATGAAAATGGATTTACAGAACGAAAAAAAAGTCCGAAACATTTTTTTTTCAGAGTTCTGGGGGACGGCATTTTTCAAAGAATTGTGTTTTATAACGAACATCAGTTTCATTATCCGATAATAGATTTTTCTGTTTGTTCTCTTTATGGCGTATTGGATAAAGCGTTGTTTGAAACGCAGACTTTCGCATATCCGCAGTTTGAGGTCGCAAGACTTTCAACTGCAAAATCATCTTGGAGTTTTTTCGAAAAATATGATTTTCAATTTGATAAGGAGATTGCAAATAATAAAGTTTTAGAGGAACAGGAAGAAATTCTGTATAAAAAGTGCATTCCTCTTTTGAACAGTATAGATTCTCAACAAAAGCTGATTGAGGGGTTTAAAAAAATTGACTTTGAAATACCATTAACAGTATTGATTGAGCCTGAATTGCTTCCGGTTTATCTTTATCTTAACGATTGGCTTCATGCCGATATGATATGTTCATATATAGTTGAACAAAACGGATTCAACTCGGAAATAGATTTTTCAAGTATTCCTTCGCAGGAAAGGGAACTGTATTATCCCTTTATAACTCAGTTCAGGAGTTGGGAAAAAAGGAAATTTGAGGATTTTTCTCCATATTGGCAGGGAGTTATAAAAAATAATATTGCACGGCTTGAACACGTTCGTGCAAGAGATGAAGAGTGGCGAAAGGCTTATCTTGCAGAAAACTATTCAAAAAATATGGAAATCTGCAAGAAAAAGCATTTCGTGAAATAGTTTGACGCAACCCCGCGGAGAAGTTTCGGCTTCTCTGCGTGGTAAAGAAAGGAAAAAAGGAAATGAAAAGAAAATTTATTGCAATTACAGTATTGATTTGCGTTTTGGGCTGTCTTTGCTCGTGCACGCAAAAAGATGTGACGCCGACTTCCGCACCGACTGCGCAACAGACGACGGAAGCCCCGAAGAAGACGCTGACGGCTGATGAAGTCGTGGCATTGATTCATGATAAATTTGATACAGAGAAAGAAAATTGCCGATTTGAAGAGATTTCGTCCGGGACGTCTGTGACTGTTTATGAAGACGGAACATCGGAAAAGGAAAATACAGGAAAAACCCGCACGGCATTTAAGAAAGAAAACGGAAAAATCTCGTTCAGACTTGATGTGGAAAGTGGTTCAGACGGTCAACCGTTCAATATTATTCAGGCATATCAAAGCGGTTGGGCAAAGGCGTTGGAGTATTCGACGTATGGCGGATATTCCGGTGTTTCATTTGAGGATCTGTCCGCATATTGGGGCGCGCAATGTACCATTCTTGACGATTATTCTTCTTGTGAGATTACTAATGACGGAGAAAATACGGTATATACGTTTTCTTTTGAAGACAGCGAATCGGGCTTGGAAATAAATGAGCCCGACGATGGGTCTGTTTTTCAGTCGAAGACAAAAGAATCTCAAATGAAAAAGGTTGTTGTGCTTGACAAAGACAATATGCCGATTTACTATATTGCAAGCGGTGTGACCGAGGGCAATTACGGCGGCAAAAAACAGACAACGACATACAGCACGCGTTTTGATTGGTCTTTTGAAAACGTGGAAATTGATTTCAGCGACCTTTCCGACTATCTTTATCTTGCTACGGGTGAGAAAAAGCAGTAGGCTGCGAGCGAAATTAAGATTACATGGCAAGATACAAGTGATTTGCGCGGAGAAGTTTCGGCTTCTCCGCGCAAAAAGAGGTAAGTAAAATGAAGGGAAGACCTACGTTTTTTGAGTTCGTTAACGGGATGTCGTTTAACGGCAGCAAAAAAACCGTTTGGATCAAAAGCAAGAAAACAGGAGAAGTGTTTGGCGTCAGAGGAAAAACGGCAATGCTGATAAGTATTATGCAAGGCGTTTTTAATGTTTTTGTTGTCGTGGGCGGCGGTTTTCTGATACGTTACTTGCGCGACGTTGTCGCTCCGACACGGTTTGTGTATTATGTTGTGGGCATAGTTCTTGCTGAATTGGTTTTGCTGTTTGCGTATCTTGTCTGCTGCTATTTTTTGATAAGGTTCAAGAGACGGAAACCGACGGGAAACAGGGTTCAAATACATACAACAAAGGAGCAAATATAAATTATACTCGGTATAAAAATGTGGCAACAGATTATAAAGCCTTGTATCTTTTGTACTGTGCGGATTTGAATGATTGCACTACAAAAGAAGATGTTAAACGGCATAATGCTGCGATGAATCAACTGGGTAAATTGTTTCATCAGATCGAGGGCGAGCCGGATAAATCGTTTTTATTGGAATTGTTAACAGCGGGAAACGATCGTACAAAAGTCCTTGTTGCTGCTCATTGTTTGGGCTTTGGCGTATACATTCCAAAAGCAAAAAAAAGTTTTGTCAACATTGGCGAAAAGTAAAGCGGAGCCTATTTTAGCCTTTGAAGCGCAGACAACATTGGATGTTTGGAAAAAGCAAGGTTATTTAAGCTTTTAATTATAGTATTTGAGGTTGAAAACAACGCATTTTCATTGCGGATAAACGGAGAAAAGGAAAATGGGCGTAACAAGAACTTACACTCTGAAAGGTGACAGGGACAAGGTATACAGCCGTGTAGTCAAGAAAATGGAGAGCGAATCTTCATTGGTCAAAGCGGGCGCGGTGTCCGACGGATTGGATTGTACGCCATCTGTCGGGTACAGAAAAATGCGTATATGTTATACATATTATAAGGGCGCAAAAAAAGGCGAGCCGCAGGAATCTTACGAGTGCTACGGAAAAGCAAGATTTGAAGAAGTTCCCGAGAACAAGACGCAGATCTCGGTAGAGTTTGTTGACAAATATAAAAAGTTTTCGATAGTCGATGTTATTTCGTTGATAATATTCTGCGGCGTTGTGCTTTTGGGCGTCGCTTACGCAATTGCCACATACCTGGATTCCGGGGATATTTCGCTTTCGTTAAGCGCATTTATAGCTCCCATAGTCTTAGGCGCCGTGGTTGCGCCTTTGATTAGACTTGTAGGAAAACGCAACGAGCCGTCAAGCAACCCGTCTGAAAGATTGATTGAATTGACAGACAAGGCATTTTCGGAACTCACCGAAGAGGGTGATGAAAAAAACAGAAACACTCATAATATGAAATTTTAATATGATTTGCCCCGCTTTTTACGGCGGGGCTTATATATTGACTTTTGCCTTTATTTACGTTATAATGATATTGAAAAAAGCAGGTATATTCTGCTATTAAAAATAAGGCTATACGGAAAAAAGCAGGTTTTGTTTAATGAAATACAGATTTTCATTGAGCGCAGCGGACGCTCGCGAACACATTGTAAAAAAACTCGATTCATGCAAATTCAGCGAAAATGAGTTTTCGGATAAACTTTCGTATATAAAGCTTCCGTTTTCAAAGGAAAAATTGCTTGTTACATATAAATATATGAAAAGCGGCAGCGGAAAGGACGATGTGTATACTTCCGCAAAAAGTTATGCAAAACTCAATTTTGCGAAGACAGGCAAGTATTCTACGGAAGTCACGGCAGATATTATAAACAAAAGAAAGAAACTCTCTTTTTCGGATTTTCTGAACGTTCTGATGTCTACGGCTATGATGGTCGTAACTTTCCTTGCCGTGCTGGCTCTTCTGTTTGAAAATATAAAAAATAATTTTTGGATAGTGGCGGCGGTGTTTGTTATCGCCTGGGCGTACACAGCATTTATGCTTTCTCTCAAACAATGGCGCGACGAACCCAAAGAAGACCCGACCGAGAGAATCGAAACACTTCTTGCGGAATTGTTCAAAGATGAGCAATTCTGCGAAAAGATAGACTGACGGGAATTTGTAAAAGACTGGATTATTCAAATGAAAAAGATATATAAAATCGATGCATCGCTTGACCTTGCATATAACCACATTGCAGCGGCTTTGAAAAACAAAAGCCCTTTGGGCAAAAAGAGATATGACGGTTTGTCTTTTGAAACCTTTTTTCCTGTTAAAAAAATCCGCACATCGTATATGTTTCAAAAGCGCGCAAGCGAAACACAGGTTTTCTCTTGCGGAGAAAGCGAAGACGTTTCGGATGAGGGGAACACAAAGACATCTTTTAAAAGTTATGTTGACTATTCCTTTTGTAAGGATGACGATGATGACTCAAAAACCGTAGTTGTTGCAACCTTCAAAAACAATAGAAAAAAAATTGAGTTTATAGATGTTTTTGCCGCTGTTTGTCCGTTGATCGTTTTTCTCTTTGGGCTGCTTTCCTCATACGCTCTTTCTGATGACGGTAATATATTTGTCGACCCCGTGTTGTATTTGTCCTTTGCGCTGTCAGCTGCCCTTGAAGCGTTTTTTCTTTATGTGTTAAGGAGCAAAGAACCGCATTTTGACCCGGCGGAAAGATTGGAAAGGCTTGTTGACGAGGCTTTTGCAGAAATCGAGGAATGCAAGTGTATAGAGGTTCAAAAATAAGCGGAGAAAAAACAACTTGCAAAGAGGTATGAGAAGCGCTGTTGTTTGCAATGTAATTGTTTGCAGAAAAAAGGTAGAATACAATGAAAATCAAAAAAGTCGTCAATAAAAACTTACGGAGCATCGTCTCGTTCGAAATTGCGGACGGACGCATTTTCGGCGCCACGGGAAGACGCATTATAGAACTTGATTCCGATTTGAACCGTGTTTCGGAATACAACGGCTTTTATTATACTTACAGCGTCAAACTTTCGCCCGACAAGAGAAAATTGCTTTGTGTGTCGCAGGGGAATATATTTTACATCATTGATCTTAAAACTGGCGAAGTTAAAAAGAATATTCTTCGCGGCAAATATCGCGGTAATCTCGAAGGCAGAGGGTGCTGGTCCTCCGACGGTAAATATATCTATTTGCCCGTGTGGTCTTCAAAAGACTTTTTGTGTGCGTTGCGTAAGTATTCGGTCAAAGACGGAAAATTCGAGGATCTGTTTGCCGACAGGTGGAAAATCTTTGATTTTATCTATGTTGAATCTCTGAAAAAAATACTTATGTTCGTTTCCGAAAAAAACGGTAAATGCGCTTTTGTCTGGTTTGATGAACAGACGGAATCCGTTCGTGAAATAAAATTACCCGAGGGTATTGATGTTTTTCCCTCGGATATGGTCGTAAATGAAAAGGAAAAGACCATAACGTGCTATTGCCTTTTGGGAGACCCCGTTGTTTTCGATTTCAACGGTAAAGCAATCGGGGGATTTGTGGAAATAAGAAAAAAGAAGAGAGCCTTGCCGTGTCCTAACATAAAGCCGATTGATACCGATTCGGAAGATATTGCCGAAGTGAAGCGCATATTTGAGGAAATCAAAGAAGAGTGGAAAACGGCTGAATCTTTGCCCGAAACCGAGCCGGAAGATGAGCAACAACTCTCCGAAACGGTTCAAACCCTTATGTCGGAAGAGTTTGAGCTTCCCGAAAGCATAATTTCCTCTCTCGACGATGAAGAAGACGGTCTTTTCTTTGTGGGAACATGTATGCGCCTTATGGTTTGGAACAGGAACAACCGTGAAGACTGCGCGGAACTTCCCGTCGAGTTCGGAGTAAAAAAGATTAGAAGATTGGGCAAAAACAAGGTCTTGGCTGAATGTATGCACAGCGTTATCTTGTGTGAGGTTACAAGAAAATAAGAAAAAGAGGACTTGAAATGAACATAAAGAAACTTGACATTGTTTCGCAGGGGGGAGGGACAGTTAATTGCAGATCTCGTTTTTATTCCGCTTTCAGCGGGTTTCCGTATCTGAAAACGTTTCATTTTACTGTCGGAAAAAATGTTCTTTACGAGGAGATAGATTCAGGGGCATGGGCTCTTTGTTATGCAATGTCGATGTACGGGATTGATAAAGAGATACAAATAACGAACGAGCCCGATATACGGTTGAACGGAAACCTTTGCACGTTATCTGAACTTGCGCCGCATTGTTGCTATATGGACCCTTTATATCCTCTGTTCTCGAAAAAAATATCCGTCAAACAGGCGGTCGAACACGGAATAAAACGAAATTCGTTGCCGTATTACGCAGAAGACATTCGGGTTCTTTTCAAAATCGACAAAGACCGCTATGAACGCCCGCTGTCAGGCATGGGAAATGAGATATTCAAGGCAATGGGGGCAATAGGCGTTGCGGAAGACAAGGATATTTTTTGCTTTCCGTGGCAAAGCAGGAAAAGATGCGCAGGGTATCATCTTCATTTTCCGCAAACGGCGGACGCTCTTGCCGAACTCGGGAAAATTGTCGTGATTCCGCTCGGGCTTGATGTTCCCGAAGCCGAAAGCGAGGTCTTGTCCGAAAGCAAAATGTATGTTTCCGATGTTCGGAATTACTCAGAAATCGGGGATTGCGACGTTATTGTTTCGGACGGAAAATATACTGTTTGCTGCTATTGTTATGATAGAAAAATCTCTGTCGGAGAAAAAATCAATGTGCTTTGCGGGGACGTATCTTCCGATATAATCAAAAGTGAAAAAAGGGAGTTTTCTGCGGAAAAAATTTCGGAGCCGTATGCTTATTCCTTTTCGGCGCAGGTCGCTGACCGTGACCGAAGCATTGTAAGAGTAGGAAATCTCTTTATTCGCTTGCTTGCATCTCTTTCCCTTGACTTTGACAACGGAGATTTTATTATATTTTCGTCGTCGCAGTTAAGCATTTTTGAAGATAAGAGATATTTTTGAATGCGGACGGGTAGTGCTTTATCCGCCATCATCGTTGTGTTTTGCATTGTTCGGGAAGTGAATAAGGCAAAACGCAAATCCTGATTTTTGGTGAGAATATTTATCCTGTGAATTATACACGGCAGACGCTTTTGCGCCTGCCGTGTACTTTTGTTTTGTGGTTTTTATCTTTCTTCTCTGAAATAGGAAAGTCCGAGACCCTCGGGGGCTTGGTTTTCTTTCTTGTTTCTTATGCTTGTTACGATAAGAACGATTATCGTTACAACGTAAGGAAGCATTTTGATAAGCGGTTTTTGCGTGGTGGAGATGCCGGGAATATAGTTGCCTATCTTGTAGAGCGCGCCGAAAACGAACGAACCGAGAATGGCGAGATTGGGCTTCCAAAGCGAGAAGATAACCAGCGCGATGGCAAGCCAGCCGATGGCGTCGATGGTGTATTCCCAGTTGCCGCCGAGGTTGTCCATGATGTATCCGAGACCGCCGAGACCCGCGATGCCGCTGCCGAGAATTGTTGCGATATAGCGGTATTTGGTAACGCTTATGCCTGCTGCGTCCGCAGTTGCGGGGTCTTCTCCGACCGCACGCAGGTGAAGTCCCGTTCTCGTCTTTTTAAGAACAAATGCGCAGATAAGAGCGACAACAATGGAAAGATAGACCATTGCGCCGTAGGAGAATATGAGTTTGCCGAACGCGCCGAGTTTGTCCGCAAACGGGAGATATGCCGTGAAGAATTTGCTTGCGGTCGAAAAACTTGAAGCCTCGACAAGCGAGATCATAAAGTCGGAAACGCCGATACCGAGCGTTGTGAGAACAAGACCCGTAACGTTCTGGTTGGCGCGCAGCGTAACCGCAAGGAAGCAGTAGATAAGTCCCATAAGACCGCCGCCGATGAACGTGGCGAGTATTGGCAGCAGCACCGCAAGAAACGGGTTTGCCGCGTCTATGCCGCCGACGCTTGTTACATATATCGACTCCGCGCAGCAGCCGAATGCCGCGCCTACGCACATTGTTCCGGGAATGCCGAGGTTAAGGTGTCCCGATTTTTCGGTCAGTATTTCGCCGGTTGAACCGAACAGGAACGCCATGCTCGAACGAACTGTCTGAAAGAGAAAGTTAATGATATCCACGGTCGGAAACCTCCTTTGACGAATGACGGAACATTATCTTGTAGTTTACGAAAAATTCGCTTCCGACAACGAACAGAAGCACGATTGCCGTGACAATGTCCGAAATGGAGCCGTCTATCTTGAAGCCTGTTGCGACCTGCGTTGTTCCGACTTCGAGGAACGAAACGAGCGCGGAGGTCAGAACCATGAGCAGCGGATTGAATTTTGCCATCCACGAAACGAGGATAGCCGTGAAGCCTATCGAGCCTATTGTGTCGGTCGGGCTTATCGTGCAGTCAACGCCGCCGACGATGAGGAAGCCGACAAGACCGCATATCGCACCCGAAAGGAGCATTGTTCTGATGATGACTTTTTTGACGTTTATGCCGATATAAAGCGCCGTGTTGCGGCTTTCTCCGACAACGGATATTTCATAGCCGTGCTTGGAGAATTTGAGATATACGAACATCAGCACGGTTACAAGAACAACAACAAGAATCGAAAGGAACCATTTGTTTTCTATCTGCGGGAGCGCATAGGCGTTCATCGGTTGGAGTTTGCCCGAACCGTTCGGCGCCCATACTGTTATGCAGGCTTCGACAGCCTGAACCGCGATGTAGTTCATCATCAGCGTGAACAGAGTTTCATTTGTGTTCCACTTTGCTTTGAAGATCGCGGGAAGAACCGCCCAGATCATGCCCGAAACAAGGCTGGCAACAAGCATGAATGCCCAAAGCAGACCGTTGGGGATTTTTCCGCCGAAATAGAACATGATTGCGGTTGTGGAAAGTGCTCCGATAAGTGCCTGTCCGTTGCCGCCGATGTTCCAGAACTTCATCTTGAACGCGGGGGTCAGCGCAAGCGCCACGCAAAGCAGCGTTGCGGTTTTATAAAGGAATATCCAGAATCTGCGGGAGGTCTTTGCCATGCCTTCGACCATTGAGGTAAAGAAGTCAACGGGGCTTCTGCCCGTCATCAGCACAACTATGAGCGTGCAGACAAGGAACGCAAGCACGACCGCGCCTATTCTGACGGGAATGCTCAATTTGAGCGGTGCGGAGGAACGCTTGACGATATGGAAAAGCGGTTCGTGATTTTTCTTTTCGTTTGCCATTATTCTTCCTCCTTTTCGGCGCTTGCGGTTTTTGTCATAAGCAGACCTATTTCTTCTTTCTTTGCGGTTCTGCCGTCAACTATGCCGGTCACTTTGCCGGAACCTATTACAAGTATACGGTCGCAAAGTTCTATAAGAACGTCAAGATCTTCGCCCACGAAGATAACCGCGACGCCTTTCTGCTTTTGCTCGTTGAGCAGATTATATATCATGTAAGAGGAGTTGATGTCAAGACCTCTGACGGGGTATGCCGCCATAAGCACGGTCGGCGCTGCCGCAATTTCTCTGCCGACAAGTACTTTTTGAACGTTACCGCCCGAAAGTCTGCGGACGGGAGTCGATGCGGAGGGGGTTACCACTTCAAGTTGTTTTATAATGGAAGCGGCGAGGTCTTTCGGCTGCTTTCTGTGCAGAAACGCGCCTCTGCCTTTTCTGTAAGAGCGGAGCATCATGTTGTCAACGATGTCCATATTGCCCACAAGTCCCATGCCGAGACGGTCTTCGGGAACGAACGAAAGGCGAACGCCGAGTTCTCTTATTTGAAGAGGGGTCTTGTCTCGGAGATTTTCGGTCTTTCCGTTTTTCGGGTTGTTGTAAAGAATTTCGCCGGTCTGAACTTTTTGAAGTCCCGCGATGGCTTCAAGCAGTTCTCTTTGCCCGCTGCCCGCAATGCCCGCAATGCCGAGGATTTCTCCCGAACGCGCCGTGAACGTTACGTCGTCAAGTATCTGAACGCCGTCCCTGTTTTTGCAGTTAAGACCGCTGACTATGAGTCTGTCCGTCGGGTTTTCGGGCTCGGTTCTGTCTATGTCGAGACTGACTTTTTTGCCGACCATCATTTCGGTCAACTCCGCCTCGTTTGTATCTTTCGTTATGACCGTTCCGATATATTCGCCCTTTCTCAAAACGGAAACTTTGTCGGAAAGGTCAAGCACTTCATGCAGTTTGTGGGTGATTATGATTATGGACTTGCCGTCCTCTTTCATCTTGCGAAGCACCGCGAAAAGTTTTTTTGTTTCCTGCGGGGTCAAAACCGCCGTCGGCTCGTCAAGAATGAGTATGTCAGCGCCGCGGTAAAGAACTTTGATTATCTCAACGGTCTGTTTTTCGGAAACGGACATATCGGAAATGCGCTTCATCGGGTCTATCTCAAAACCGTAAGCCTCGCTTATCGCGCGAATTTTTTCGATGCTCTTTTTCGGGTCGAATTTTTCATCGTTGAGACCGAGAATTATATTCTCAGCCGCCGTGAAAACGTTGATGAGTTTGAAGTGCTGGTGTATCATTCCGATACCGTACGCGAATGCGTCTTTCGGGGAACGGATAACGACTTCTTTGCCGTCTATCAGAATTTCGCCCGAGTCGGGAAAATATATTCCCGAAATCATATTCATCAGCGTCGTTTTTCCGCTTCCGTTTTCGCCGAGAACAGAAAGAATCTCTCCTCTGTTGACGGTCATCGAAACGTCCTTGTTCGCAACGATGCTTCCGAAGGTCTTTGTAATATTTCTCAGTTCTATTGCGGGTGTTTCCATTTTTGACCTCCTGTTATGTCGATGTTTCAAAGATATATTGCGGAAACAATACATTTTTCAGACATCGACACGGCTCTTTAATGAAAGCAAAGGCGGGGCTTTGAAACCCCGCCTTTTGCGGTTCGGCAGATAAAAGTATCTGTCTGATTACTTGTCAAGTCTGGTGATACCGTCAATCTCGATTGTGAAGTAAGGAGCGGAACGGTATTCGGATTCGTGGAAGTATCCGTCGGAGATCGCGTTGGTCTCGGGAACATAGTCGCCCATATCGTCAACGTCCGCAAGGAACTCGGTAAGAGTTTCGCCGTTTACGGTGAACTTGGAGGTGTCGAACACTTTAAGAGTTCCTGCTTCAAGTTCTTTCTTAGCTGCTTCAACAGCTTCTTTGGTTCCCTTTGCGGCAACAGCTTCGTTGATGTCGGTCAGAACAACGGAGCCGGTAGCAAGAGTGCCGGTCCAGTCAGCAGCGATGGTCTCGCCCTTTGCAACACAGTTGATAATGTATTCAAAGTACGGCTCCCAGTCGATTCTGGAAGAAACAAGGAATGTGTTCGGGCAGGAATCAATGGTGGAACCGTTGTAAGATACGTTGGGAACGTTTCTTGCTTCGCAAGCGGAGGGAGCACCCATGGAGTCCGCGTGCTGGGAAATAAGAACCGCGCCTTTATCCATAAGGGAGTTTGCCACGTCTCTTTCTGCGTCAACGCTGTACCAGGAACCGGTGAAGTCTACCATCATCGTAACGGACGGGCAAACGGAACGAGCACCGAGGAAGAAAGATGTGTATCCGGAAATAACTTCTGCGTAGGGGAAAGCGCCAACATAGCCCATAACGGCCTGCTCAGCGGTGATTTTGCCAGATTCGATCATTTCGTTGAGTTTCATACCTGCGGTGATACCTGCAAGATAACGACCCTCATAGATGGATGCGAAAGCGTTGTGGTAGTTTGCGACTTTTTCGGTGTGCGCTTTTGTTCCGGTTGCGTGGCAGAACTGAACATCGGGGAATTCTTTTGCTGCCTGAAGAATGAAGGGTTCATGACCGAAACTGTCCGCGAAAACGATGTTGCAGCCCTGGTCTGCAAGGTCAGCCGCAGCGTCATAGCAAGCGGAGGATTCGTCAACGGGATACTTAAAGATAACCTGGTCGTCGGAAAGACCGAGTTTTTCCTGCGCTGCTTTTGCGGCTTTCATGAAGTTAAGGTCATAGGTGGACTTGTCGTCATGAAGGAAAATGAAACCGATCTTGATCTTGGAATAGTCCACTGTAGCGTCGCCGCCGTCTGTGGACTTGGTAGCATCGGTTGTGTTAGTTGTGTCTCCGCCTTTGCAACCTGCAAGCGCGAAGAGAGAGCATACCATGATTGCCGCGAGGCAAAGAGCAAAAATCTTCTTGCACATAGTACTACGTACCTCCTGAAAAAAGAAAAGAATGTTATTTCTCGGATACGGGAGTTCCCATATCGTCATAGACTGAAAATAAAAAATCGGCGTACCGTCGCGGCACACCGTTCATAAAACAACAATAACCCCTATGAAAAAACGAGGGGAGAAGGTTATTGAAGCTTATAGTCGGAACATTTACGGCGTCCGGTAGAAACTTTCTGTCCATATCACAGATGATATACAAGCCTTGTTCAATTACAAATTCATTTTAGCAGAAAAAATATCCGTTGTCAACCCCGAAATTGCTTTGTTTGACATTTGTCACATTTTGCCGAAAACAGCTGAAAAGAGTCGTTATAAAATACCAAAAAGAGAGGCGAACAGACCCTCCGTTTTGCTCAAAATGCCAAGGGGTTGTAAAAAACCGAGTTCTTTACAACCCCTTGCTTCGTTTTATTTGTTTTCTTTATAACTGTCTTTAAGCCCGACTGTCAATCCGAAAGTGTTCTCCTTGCGGCTGTCTTTGCAGAAATATCCCGTTCTGACAAACTGGAATGTGTCACCCGCCTTTGCGTCGGCAATGGCTTTTTCCGCTTTGCAGTTTTCGAGAACCGTCAGCGAATTGGGGTTGAGATAATCGTCAAGCACGATACCCTTTTCGCGAGTGTTTTCAATATTGAAGAGATTTTCGTACAGGTTGACGGTCACGTTTTCGCATTCGGAGGCGGAAACCCAATGTATGGTTCCCTTTACTTTTCTTCCGTCCGCGGGCATTCCGCAGCCCGTTTCGAGGTCGGCTTCGCAATGAAGTTCCTTTATGCTGCCATCGTCGTTTTTGACTATCTCTTTCAGTTTTACTATATACGAACCCATAAGCCGTACTTCTCCGTCCGGTTTGAGACGGAAGAATTTCGGCGGAGGAACTTCCGCAAAGTCGTCGGCGTCAATATAAAGTTCGCGTGTAAACGCAACCTTTCTCTTGCCTGCCTCGTCGTTTTTCGGAATGTTCGGGAGTTCGAAATATTCTTTTTTATCCTCGGGGTAGTTTTCTATAACGACTTTTATCGGATGCAGAACAACCACTCTTCGCGGCGCCGTTTCGTTCAGTTCTTCTCTTATGCAATGTTCGAGAAGCGCGCTGTCAACAAGCGAAACCGCCTTTGCAACGCCCGCTCTTGCGATGAAGTCGAAAATGGCGGAGGGAGTGTATCCTCTTCTTCTCATACCGCAAACGGTCGGCATACGCGGGTCGTCCCAGCCGTCAACCGTTCCGTTCTCCACAAGTTTGCGAAGCAGCCGTTTCGAAGTTACGGTGTTTGTGATAAACAGTTTTGCAAACTCTCTCTGCTTCGGCTTTTTCTCAAAGCCCACATTGTCGATGACCCACTCATAAAGCGGTCTGTGGTTCTCAAATTCGATGGAACACATCGAATGGGTTATGCCTTCGAGCGCGTCCTGAATGGGGTGAGCGAAGTCGTAGAGGGGGTAGATGCACCATTTGTCGCCCTGTCTGTGGTGGCGGCAATGCAGTATTCTGTAAATAACGGGGTCGCGCATATTAAGGTTCGGGGAGGACATATCTATCTTTGCGCGCAGACATCTTTCGCCGTCCGCGAACTCACCGTTTTTCATTCTTTCGAAAAGATCGAGGTTTTCCTCAACGCTTCTGTTCCTGTAAGGACTTTCCTTGCCGGGTTCGGTAAGCGTTCCGCGATATTTTTCATCCCATTCGTCTGCGGAGAGGTCGCACACGAACGCTTTGCCGTCCTTTATGAGTTTTACGGCATATTCGTAGCATTTATCGAAATAGTCCGAGCCGTAGAACACGCCGTCCGGGTCTTCGCCGATGAGCCATTTCAGATCTTCATAGATTGAATCCACAAACTCCACGTCTTCTTTGGTGGGGTTCGTATCGTCATAACGCAGATTGAATTTGCCGTTGTACTGTTTTTTTGCGGTGTAGTTTATATATATCGCCTTGATGTGGCCGATGTGCAGGTATCCGTTCGGCTCGGGCGGAAAACGTGTGTGCACTTCATCGTAAACGCCGTCCGCAAGGTCTTTTTCTATTATATCGAACAGGAAGTTCGAAACTTTGTTTTCTTCCATATTATATATCCTTTCTTAAAGGGCTTTTTTCGCATTCTCTATTCTCTGCATAACTTTTTCTTTGCCGAGAACTTTCATCACAAAATATGTGTCCGGCGATTGCTGTCGTCCCGTTATCGCAACTCGGAGTATCATCGCAACGTCACCGACGTGACCTCTGTACTTCTCGGGCTCTTGCTTATAGAGTTTCATTTCGGGTGCGAAACCGAGTTTTTCAGCAATCGCTTTCAGGTCGTCGAACCATTCGTTTTGCTCTTTTGTCTCGTCATAGACCGACGGGTATATATCGAGGACTTTTTCAATATCCTCTTTTTGCAGATTTTCGGGATACGAATAATCGGGCGTGAACAACTCGTCATAGAAGAAGTCCATATACGGTCTTACATCGGCGTATACCGCAAAGTCCTTGCGCGGTTTTTTGCCACCGCGGCCTATCGCGAGAATGGATTTCGCGTATTCGGGGGCTCTGTCAAGCAATGCAAAAAATTCGGGGTCGAACTTTTTCGCCCAATCCGCCGTACCCTTGTATATCTCGTCCGCGGAAAGTTTTGAAAGTACGTTCTTTGAAACGTCGTTCAGTTTGTCAAAGTCAAACAGACAGCCCGACGAACTCATTTTTTTGATGCTGAACGGGAAATCGAGGTACGACTTGTCCGCGTTCTGCGCGTGCCACTCTTCAAAGTTGGAATTGAGCAGCGTCATAACGTATTCCGCCACGCATTCGGGGGCATAGCCCATGCGCTCGTAATCGTTGAGGTTTGCACCCATATCGCGCTTTGACAACTTCTTTTTGGAGCCGTTTTCGTCAAGGCGCATAAGCTGCGCGATGTGCATATATTTAACGGGTTTGAAGCCGAGATATCTGAAAAGTTGCAGGTGCTTGGGCAAACTCGGCAGCCACTCTTCGCCGCGTACAACGTGCGTTGTTCCCATAAGGTGGTCGTCCACCGCGTGCGCAAAGTGATACGTCGGAATCCCGTCGGATTTCAAAAGCACGAAATCCTCGTCGTTTTCGGGCAGTTCAAGCGTTCCTTTTATAAGGTCGGTGAATTTCAGCTTCTTTTCGCCGTCGCCGTCCGCAAGAATATTCAGCGAATACGGGTCGCCCGCCGTCAGATGCCTCTCCACTTCTTCAAGCGTTATCGCGCGCTGTCGCGTCTGCTGTTCGCGTCTTTCCTGCGCCGCGCCGTCCCAGTCCTTTTCGGAATTTTCGGATTTCTTGTCCGCGCTTTTTATCTTTTCGAGTTCTTCTTTTGTTGTGAATACGGGATATGCTTTTCCCTCTTCGACAAGTCTTTTTGCGAAAACATGGTATATTTCGGCGCGCTTGCTTTGTCGGTAAGGACCGTATGCGCCCTTGTCCTCTATTTTGCCGTCGTCGCCGAGTATTGCGCCCTCGTCAAAGTGTACGCCGTAATGTTCAAGCGTTTTGACAAGTCCCTCCGCCGCGCCTTCAACTTCGCGTTTTGCGTCCGTATCCTCTATTCGCAGATAGAACACACCGCCGCTTTGGTGCGCCAATCTTTCGCTGACAAAAACAGGAAAAAGTCCGCCGAAATGGACAAAACCGGTCGGGCTCGGTCCGAAACGGGTCACTTTTGCGTCCTCGGGCAGTTCTCTTTGCGGGTATCTTTTTGCAATGTCCTCTTCCGTAAGCGTTAAATCTCCGAACAAAAGTTGTGCAAGTCTTGCGTTATCCATATATCCTCACCGTTTTGCATTGCGCCGTATTTTCGGGGTGAATATACTTCTGCCCAAATATAAAGACGCATTATTTTCCTATTATAATATATTAGTATATCATATATTTCCTTTCATTTCAAGTCGTTTGCAAAATTTTTCGCCGTATTTGCCGAGTTTTGCGCGGAAAGTTCTCCCGATATTTTTCGTACGAAAAGAAATCCTTGTTGTGAAAACGCCCGTTTCAGAAAAAGTTCACAAATAGGTATTGACATATAATATTATATGATGTATAATATTGCACAGAAAACAACAGGGGTGATGAGATGGTATTTCAACTCGGTTCGGCGCTGCTTGATGCGTGCGTGCTTGCCGTTTTGTCCGACGGGGACACTTACGGTTATGTTCTGACGCAGAAAGTCAGACAGGTCATCGATATTTCGGAATCGACGCTTTATCCTGTTCTGCGGCGATTGCAAAAGGACGGTTCTCTGACCACATACGACGTGCCTTTCGGCGGGCGCAACAGACGTTATTACCGCATAACGGAACAGGGGCTTGTAAAGTATCGCGAATATCTTGCGGCATGGAACGAATATAAAAAGAGCGTAGATAAGGTTTTGGGAGGAAAAAGCGATGAATAAGAATGAATTTCTTCGCATATTGAGAGAAAATCTGAACGGGTTGCCCGCAGATGAAGCGGAAAGTGCCGTCAGATACTATTCGGAGTACATTGATGATGCGGGCGGCTCGGTTGCGGTTTTTGAAGAACTCGGCGACCCTGCGGAACTCGCGAAAAAAATCAGAAACGACGGTCAGCCGAAAGACGGCGTTGAAAAAGAGCCTGCTTCGTCTGCCGAAAAGAAATCAAAAATGCCGATTTGGGCAAAGATACTTATAACCGTATTGACTTTTCCGTTCTGGATAGGACCTGTTGCCGCAGTCTTCGGCATAACGGTCGCGTTTGTTTCGGTTGCCGCAGGTTTTCTGCTCGGCGGAGCTGCGGCGTTCGGCAGCGGAATATATTTCGCTTTCCAAGACGTTGCGTCGGGGCTGCTCTGCTCGGGTTCGGGGCTTTTGCTGGTCGGACTCGGCGGTCTTATCGGCGTGGGAATGTTTTATGTCTGCAAATATGAGGGTATAGGCGTTTACAAACTGTGCCGCCTGATATTCACGAACGGGGGTAAAAAATAATGAAAGCATTTGCCAAAATTCTGATAATATCCGCTTGTTTTGTGCTTGTCGGCGCAATAATCGCGGGCGTCGGTGTTGCTCTCGGCGCAAAAGGTTTTGTATTTGACCGTGGAGGGAAACTCATTACCGTCAAGGGTGAAGGCGTCGGCAGTTCTGTGGAAGCAGGCGAAAAACTTGAAGCGTTTTCGGAAGCAACGATAGACGTAAAATGCGGAAAAGTTATCGTTGAGGCGGGCAATGAATATTCGATAGAAATAAAATATTCCGCGGAAGAACTGAAACCGACGTATGCCGTCAAGAACGGAAAACTTGAAGTTACATCGCCGAACGGCGGGTTCTTTCTGAATTTCGGAATGTTTGATTTTGACAAAAACTATGTCAAAGTTATCGTTCCGAGTGACGCGCTTAAAAATCTTTCCGTTGACAGCAGTGCGGGCGAGGTCGATATTTTGGGACTTACAGGCACTTCCTACGGAAAAATCACGGTCAGAGCAAGTGCGGGCGGCATAGATATAGAAAATGTTTACGGCTTCGGAGAACTTAATGTGAAGTCGAGCGCGGGCGGCGTTGACCTTGAAGGCGTGACAGTAGGAAGCGCCGTTGTCAAATCAAGCGCGGGCAGTATTGAAATAAAGGATTTTGAGGGCAGCCTTGAAGCTGATTCGTCCGCGGGCGGCGTTGAAGTGTCCTTGCGCGACGGAGCATATTCGGACGCGAAGTATTCGGTTTCGCTGAAAGCGAGCGCGGGAAGTGTTGAAGTTGACGGCAGGCACATAAAAGGCTCGGAATACTCTTTCGGAAGCGGAAGCAAATATATAATACACATTAAATCAAGTGCAGGCAGCGTAAAGTTCGACACGAACAGATAGAGATATACTTAACCAAAAAAATAGGAAAACGCGGAGAAAGGAAAGGCTTCGCGTTTTCCTATTTTTTATGGTTGAAATACCGCAAAATTTATGATATACTGAAAATACGATATAAAGTCTTTTAAATCGACAGAAAAACATATTTGTGTCGTTCCGTTTTGTTTCGGCTTCCTTTATAATAGAATCAAGAAACAGGGCATTGCCCAAAAAAGGAGACTGAACAAAATGAACACAGACAAAATTTATGCGGAGCAGATTGCAAACGAATACGCACCCAAGGACACTTCAAAAGTGGTTGCATTAAAAAAACTTGACGCGAAAGCCAAACTTCCCGCAACCGTTTTCACTTATACGCTCGGAATAGTTTCCGCTCTTGTTTTCGGCACGGGAATGTGTCTTGCGATGAAAGTTATCGGCTCGGGCACGGTCGGGGCGGTCGTTCTCGGCGTTCTCGTCGGGGTTTTGGGGGTGCTCGGCATGGGCGTCAATTATCCCGCCTATAAAAGAATTTTGGCAAACGGTAAGAAAAAATACGCATTTGAAATTATGCAGCTTGCAAAGGAGATAAGCGAGAAACAGGAGTGAAAAAGGCAAAACAGATTTTGCTGCGGGCGGTTTTTCCGCCGAGACCCGTGGTGTTGATATTGCCGTCTTGCTCATTCGCCGCAACGATATTTGTTTTTGTTCGCGGGCTTGAAAAGACGGCGGCGGCATATCCCGTATTCTTTTTTGCGGCGTATTCGCTTATGATAGTTATCGCCGTTTTTCCGAAAACCATAAAAAGGCTCAGAACATCGTTTCCCGAAGTTCTGAGCCGAAACGGGCTTTTCCGAAAAGTCGCTTCGACCGAAGTCGGCGACAGATACCTTCACGACCGCGCTTTTCGAGGAAGCGTCGGGGTCAGGTTCGGAATGACGACAAATCTGTTTTACTCTCTTTTCCGCGGGGTTGTCGGCATATTACATTCTTCCGTATGGTCGCTGTCTCTTGCCGCATATTATCTTGTTCTCGGTCTTTTGCGGGCGCATCTTTCCCATGCATACAAAGTCCGCAACGAAAAAGGCGGACTGAAATATGAACGTAAATGCTATCGCAGTACCGCATGGCTCCTGTTTTTGCTGAATATCCCGATGGGCGGCATGACCGCGCTTATGGTTCTTACCGACAGCAGATTTTCCTATCCCGGATACGTTATCTATCTTTCCGCGATATACACGTTTTACATTTCGACGGTCTCCGTTGTCAATCTTGTCAGATACAGAAAACTCGGAAGCCCCGTACTGTCCGCGGCCAAGGTTCTGAATGTAGTCGCCGCCATGATGTCCGTGCTCGGTCTTCAAACCGCGATGATTTCGCGCTTTTCTCCGACCGACCATGCGTATTTTGCGCGCACGATGAACACCGTGACTGGTGCGGCGGTTTGTTTCGGCGTAATAGTTATCGCCGTTTTTATGCTTATCAAATCCCGCAAAACAAAATCGGAGGTATTCTCGACTTATGAATAAAAACGAGAGCAAATATTTCAATACCGCCGTAAAAATGGACGCGGCGCTTATGTCGCTTCTCGAAAAGAAAGATTTTGAATACATAACCGTAAAAGAAGTCTGCGCCGAAGCGGGAGTGAACCGCTCGACGTTTTATCTGCATTACGAAAACACCCGCGATTTGCTTGAAGAGAGCATAGAACTTATGCAGAAACGTTTTCTTTCATATTTCGAGCATGACGCCGCTGAGATGATAGGCAAGATAAAAACGTGTCCGCTTGACGAACTTATTCTTATAACGCCGGAATATCTGACGCCTTATCTGACATATATAAACGAAAACAGACGCATTTACGCCGCGGCGATGTCACGCCCCGACACATTTGACTCGAACGGCGCATACCGTGCGATGTTTCGGCACATTTTCGACCCCATTCTTGAACGGTTCAGAGTGCCTGTTGACGAACGTGAATATATGATGACGTTCTATCTTAACGGGATAGGCGCTGTTGTTTCATCATGGCTGAAAAACGGTTGTGCCGATTCGACGGATAAGTTGATGCGCGTTATATTGCGCTGTATTCCTGTATATAAAACCGAAAATTGATTCAAAAAAATATAAAGGTAAAGATAATATGAAAAAAGGACTTATTCTTGAAGGCGGCGCGATGCGCGGACTTTTTACGGCGGGTGTGCTTGACGTTTTGATGGAAAACGGCGTGACATTCGACGGCGCGGTCGGTGTTTCCGCAGGCGCGGCGTTCGGCTGCAACATAAAATCTCATCAGATAGGAAGGGTATTGCGGTACAATACTCGGTTTTGCGCCGATAAACGCTATTGCGGCATGAGTTCTCTGCTTAAAACGGGGAATATATACAGCACGGATTTTTGTTATGGTGAAGTTCCTCTCAAATATGATCCTTTCGATTTTGAAACGTACAAAAAAGACCCTATGGAGTTCTATGTGGTCAGCACCGATGTTGAAACGGGAAAACCAGTTTATCACAAATACACGGGTGAAGATGACAGCGGTTTTGACTGGATAAGGGCGTCCGCTTCCATGCCGCTTGTTTCGCAGATAGTCGAAATTGACGAACAAAAACTGCTTGACGGCGGAATATCCGACTCAATACCCGTCGAATTTTTCGAAAGTCTCGGATATGACCGCAACGTTGCCGTTCTGACGCAGCCGAAAACATATCAAAAGAGCAAAAACAAAATGATGCCCCTGATAAAGATTAAATACCGCAAGTATCCGAAGTTTATCGAGACCGTCGCAAACAGACACATTATGTATAATGCCGAGACGGCGCTCGTTTCCGAAAAGGAACATAACGGTACTCTTTTTGTTATCCGTCCCGAAAGCCCGCTGCCCGTCGGGAGGGTTGAAAAAGACCCCGAAAAACTGAGAGAGGCTTACGAAATAGGCAGAAGCGCGATGAAAGAAAGGCTTGAAGACCTTTTGATATATCTGAACAAATAATATAAAATATGACCGCTGCGGAAAAACCGTAACGGTCATATTTGTTTTATCGGAAAGTTAATTCCATTTCAATCTCGTCTTCGTCGCGTCCCGTTTCAGAAAACCCGAGGTTTTCGTACAGTTTTTTCGCCACGGTCGCGCCCTCGACATAGCAGAGAGCGACTTTTTTGTATTTGCCGTCTTTTTTCATTTCGTCAAGTACAAGTTTTGCGGCTGTTTTGCCGAACCCCTGCCCCTGAAACTTCTCGTCTATGAAAAGTTGGCTGAAAATATAGGCGTTTCGTTCGGGACTGTCGTAGAAAAGCCCCATGCCGACATACGTCTTATCGTTGAGAATGAAAAAGGCTCTGCTTCTGTATTCGCGGTATGCATACGCTCTTGCCAAAAGAACGGTCTTATCCGCCACAAAATCTTTTTGCTCTTCGGAAACTTTGAGCGTGGTTCTCCAATTTTTGCCGTTGACGTCTTCTAACTTTATCATAATTCGTTTTAGTTCTTAAAACTGTGTATCGGCGCGGGAATCCTGCCCTCACGCGAAACGAACGCTTCGCAGGAGGCTTTGTTGACGGGCATCACGGGCGCATAGCCGAGAAGTCCTCCGAATTCGACCGTGTCGCCTACGTCTTTGCCTATTACGGGAATAACGCGAACCGCAGTTGTTTTCTGATTTATCATTCCTATCGCGGCTTCGTCCGCAATAATTCCCGATATTGTCGCCGCCGATGTATTGCCCGGAATGGCTATCATGTCAAGCCCTACGGAGCAAACGCAGGTCATCGCTTCAAGTTTTTCTATTGTCAGATATCCCGCCGTTACAGCGTCTATCATGCCCTGATCTTCGCTGACGGGAATAAACGCGCCGCTGAGACCACCAACATAGGAAGACGCCATAACACCGCCTTTTTTGACTTGGTCGTTGAGCAACGCGAGCGCCGCCGTTGTGCCGGGCGCGCCGACGCTTTCAAGCCCTATTTCTTCAAGTATCTGCGCCACGCTGTCTCCCACGGCAGGAGTGGGCGCGAGCGACAGGTCGATTATTCCGAACGGAACGCAGAGCCGTTTTGACGCTTCCTGTGCCACAAGTTGTCCGACGCGGGTTATCTTGAACGCAGTCTTTTTAATCGTTTCGCAAAGTGTTTCAAAGCCCTGCCCGCGAACTTTTTCAAGCGCACATTTTACAACTCCGGGGCCGCTGACGCCCACGTTGATTATCGCGTCCGCTTCCGTAACGCCGTGGAAAGCCCCCGCCATGAACGGGTTATCGTCGGGTGCGTTGCAGAACACAACGAGTTTTGCACAGCCGAGGCTGTCGTTTTCCTTTGTCTTTTCCGCTGTTTTAAGCACAACTTCACCCATGGTTTTGACCGCGTCCATGTTTATGCCCGTTTTCGTCGAGCCGACATTGACCGACGAGCAGACGAGTTCCGTTTGCGCCAAAGCGTCGGGAATGGATTCCATAAGCAACTTGTCCGCAGGTGTCATGCCTTTTGAAACAAGTGCCGAAAATCCGCCGATGAAGTTGACCCCGACTGTTTTTGCCGCTCTGTCAAGCGTTTTCGCTATCGCAACAAAATCATCTGTCGTTTTGCAGCAGCCCGCGCCGATAAGCGCAATGGGTGTGACCGATATTCTTTTGTTTACTATGGGAATGCCGAACTCACGCTCTATCTCTTCTCCGACAGAGACGAGGTTTTTTGCCTTGCCTGTTATTTTAGCGTAAATCTTTTCGCAGACTTTTTCGACGTCTCCGTCGCAGCAGTCAAGCAGACTTATGCCCATGGTTATGGTTCTGACGTCGAGTTGCTGATGCTCGATCATCGAGTTTGTTTCGTTGACTTCGTATATGTTTATCATCGCCGTCGCCCCGTCAGATCCTGTGCATCATTTCAAATATTTCTTCTTTTTGAGTGTGAACGACAACTCCCATTTCTTTTCCTATATCGGAAAGAGAACTCTCTATCTCCGAAAAGCCCTTTGCCGCCGCCGAAAGATCGACTATCATCATCATGTTGAAATAGCCGTGAACTATCGTTTGCGAAATGTCCAGGATGTTGACGTTGTTTTCAGAAAGGTATGTGCAGGTCTTTGCTATAATGCCTACGCTGTCCTTTCCGACGACCGTGATTACCGCTTTGTTCATTTTTTTCCCTCTTTTACGATTTTTTCAATCTGCTCTTTTATAACTCCGAAGACTTCGTTTTCCGAGATGTCTTTTTTAACCGTTTTACCGTCCTTGAACAGAACGTATTTGCCGTTTGCGCCCGTAACTCCGAAATCCGCTTCTCCGGCTTCTCCTATGCCGTTGACGACGCAGCCCATGACCGCTATTTTTATCGGGGTCTCAATATCCGAAAATTCGTCTTCTATTCTCGTTGCAAGCGCCACCGAATCGACAGTTGTTCTTCCGCAGGTCGGACAGGAAATGACCTCGATACCGCTTTTCCGAATCCCGAGCGAGCGCAAAAGCGTTTTTGCCGTTCTGACTTCTTCTACGGGATCCGCGGTCAGCGAGACCCGTATGGTGTCTCCTATGCCGTCAAGAAGCAATGCGCCTATTCCGACGGCGGATTTTACCGTCCCCGTGCGGAGCGTTCCCGCTTCGGTAACTCCGACGTGCAGAGGGTAACCTCTGTCATTGTACTTTTCCGCAAACAGACGATATGCCGAGACCATAACGCGGACATCGGACGCTTTCATTGAGACCACGATGTCCTCAAACCCGCAGTTTTCAAGCAAACGGACGTTGTTGTATGCGCTCAAAGCAAGCGCTTCGGCGCAGGGGTGTCCGAACTTTGCAAGCAGGTCTTTTTCAAGGGAACCCGCATTGACACCGACGCGTATCGGAATATTCTTTTTGTAAGCTGCGTGCGCAACTTCTTTTATGTGTTCCGCGCCGATGTTGCCCGGATTTATCCGTATCTTGTCCGCGCCCGCTTCGATCGAGGCAAGTGCAAGACGGTAGTCGAAGTGTATGTCTGCGACAAGCGGGACGGATATTGCTTTTTTCAGGTCCGCGAACCGTTCCGCCGAAAGTCGGTCGGGAACAGATGCGCGTATTATCTGGCAGCCCTCTTTTTCCAATGCGAGAGCCTGCGCTTTCAGTTCGTCAAATCTTGTGAACGGCACGTTCGTCATCGACTGTATCGAAACGCTGCCGTCGCCTATCGGAACATTTCCTATATAAAACTGCTTTTTCATATTGCCTATAAGAAGATAACGTCTTTTATCGCTATCACTATTGCCAACCCGAATATAAGCACCATGCCGACCGCGTTTATCACACCCTTGACTTTTTCGGGTATCTGTTTTCTTGTTATCATTTCGATAAGGAGCAGGAACGCCTGCCCTCCGTCAAGCGCGGGGAGGGGAAGCAGGTTTATTACCGCAAGGTTTATCGAAATAAATCCGAGGATATACATAAACGACGCTATGCCCGCGTCAGCCGCCTGTTTTATCACGGTTGACGCTCCGACAGGCCCCGAAATGTATTTTACGGAAATTTTGTTCGTTACAAGGTCGTACAGCGTCTCATACATGACTTTGACCTGCGAAAACGTGTCCGCAAACGTTGTCTTTATAACGTTGCCGACCGTCTTTTTCTGTGCATAGACCTTGAAGTCCACAGAGAACAGAATAAGTTCGCCCCGTGCCGCGTCTTCTTCCGTTGCGGGGTCGCCTTTTGACGTTATGCGCGGAAATTTGACGTCTTTGAGTTCTATCGGTACTCCGTCTCTTTCAACCGTAACATCAACGGACGTTTTTCCGATATTGTCCTGAAACGCTCTTGAAATATCGGTATACGTCGAAATTTTTGTGTTTCCTATTTTGACTATTTTGTCGTTTTCCCGAAGTCCCGTTTCGTAGGAGACGGAATCGTTTTCAAAAACCGCGATCGTCGTTGTCGGCGTACTTGTTGTCAGCGTCAGAACAAACGTTATCAGTATCGCAACGATTATGTTCATCGTTATGCCCGCAAGCATAATGATAAGGCGCTGCCATTTGGGCTTTCTGTTCAGCGCGTTGTCGCATTCGCTGTCCTCGTTTTCGCCCTCCATGGAAACAAAGCCGCCTATCGGAAGCAAGCGTATCGAATACGCCGTGTTTCCGTCGGGGTCGAGTTCGGGCTTTTCTTTTGAGAAAAACGAGGTGACTTTTTTCTTGCCTGTCGCCTTAATTTTTTTGACGCTTATCAGTTTGGGACCCATTCCGAGCGAAAATTCATTCGTCTGAACCTTGAATATCTTTGCCGCAACAAAGTGTCCGAGTTCGTGAATGAATATAAGGAATCCGAGCCCGAGAACCGTATAAAGAACCTGCAAAACTACATTCATAAGCAACCCTGTCTGACCTTTCGGTCCGTTTCAAAAATATCTTCTATGTCGGGATTCTGTATTATCGGAGTGTCGTTCAATGCCCGCTCCGCAACGTCCGCTATCTGCAAAAAGCCGATTTCGCCGCCGAGAAAACGAGCAACCGCAACTTCATTCGCAGCATTGAAGACCGTTGGCGCCGTGCCGCCCGTTCTTATCGCCTGCCTTGCCAGCGAAAGAGAGCGGAAAGTTTTTTCGTCGGGTTCGTAAAACGTCATCTTCGCAAGGCTTGCCAAATCGAGTTCCGCCGCGGGGGACGGCCTTCTGTCGGGATAAGTTATCGCGTACTGTATGGGAACTCTCATGTCCGGCAGCCCGAGCTGCGCGATTATCGCGTTGTCCTCAAACTCGACCGCCGAATGAACGATGCTTTCTCTGTGAATAACGACTTTGACCTTGCTTTCGTCCACTCCGAAAAGGCGGACAGCCTCGATTATTTCAAGTCCCTTGTTCATCAGCGTTGCGGAATCTATCGTTATTTTTTTGCCCATTTTCCATGTCGGGTGCGCAAGCGCTTTTTCGGGCGTTATGTCTTTCAGTTCTTCCGCCGTCTTTCCGAAAAACGGTCCTCCCGAAGCGGTCAGCAGAAGTCTTTTTATCTTTGCTTTGCCTTTTCGTGTTTCAAGACATTGAAATATTGCCGAATGTTCGCTGTCCACGGAAATTAGAGAAACATTCTCTTTTTTTGCAAGGTCGCAAATATATTCACCCGCGGTAACTATCGCTTCTTTGTTTGCGAGCGCCGCCGTTTTGTGCGCCTTGATTATCTCTATTGTCGGGCGTGTTCCCGCCATGCCCACAATGCCGTTGACGATGAGTTCCGAAGCGTCGTTTTTTATTGTTTCAAAAAGACCGTCTTCGCCGCCGAGAACTTTTGTTTGTGTGTCCGAAACCCTCGATTTCAGCGTTTCCGCCGCGGTTTTATCCGTGCAGACAGCAAAACTCGGTTTGAATTTTCGTATCTGTTCTTCGAGCAGGTCAATGCTCGAATGCGCCGTCAGCGTTTCGACTTCGCACCCGAGATTTTCCGCAACGTCAAGCGTCTGCGTGCCTATCGAGCCTGTCGAACCGAGGATGGATATTCTTTTTTTTGTGAAATCTTTTATCATTTTGCAAGCGCCGCTATCCCGTCGGCTATAACCTTAACACAGCAGAACGCCGCAGATGTGAACATAACGCTGTCGAATCTGTCCATAATGCCGCCGTGTCCCGGAATGAGTTTTCCGTAATCCTTGATGTTGTAATTTCTTTTGACCACCGAAGCCGAAAGGTCTCCGATAACCGCAAAAATGCCGCCGAAAAGCCCCATTGCGATATATACGGCGAACGGGACATTTTCCGTGCCGACGGCAAAACGGACGATGAGCCCCATTATGACGGAGAACAAAACAGAGGTCGCAACGCCGCCGATAAAGCCCTCTACGGTCTTTTTCGGGCTGACGTGCGGCGCAAGTTTATGTTTGCCGAAAAATCTGCCGACCATATATGCTCCCGTATCTCCGCCCCATGCGGTGGTGAAGACGAGTATCAGATAATAGAGTCCGTGTCCCGCGTCCGAACGCAGTATCGTCAGCGTTGAAAAGAAAAGAGAAATGACTATCGTCATACAGAACAGCGGACAAACGTTTTCGAATTTTATATCTTTCGCAAAACCGAATATTGCGATAATGAACATAAATCCCGCAAGCGCAAAAAGCAGGGAAAAACGCCAACTGACGCTTGTTTGCGGAATGAACTGATAACCTATTGCATAAGCAACGCAGAACGGCATATAAATTTTGCAGCCTTTTTTGTTTATTGCCGTTCCGACTTCATATACAGCCAATGCGGAAAGCAGAGCCACCACCGTATTCATTATATACGGAACGCTCGAAAAATATATCCAAACTATCAGCAGTGCCGTCAGCACCGCCCCCGAAATAACTCTTGTTTTCATCTCTTATTTCAATCCCCCGAATTTTCTTGTGCGGTGACTGTATGCTTCAATCGCCGCATCCAGATCCTTTTCTTCGAAATCGGGCCAGCACACGGGAACGGAAACAAATTCCGAGTATGCAGCCTGCCATATCAGAAAGTTCGAAAGTCTCATCTCGCCCGCAGTTCTCACGATAAGGTCAGGATCGGGTTGCCCCGCCGTGTAAATACGGTCGCAGATGTCCTGTTCCGTTATTTTTTTACCCTTATGTTCTTTTATAAACGAGTTGACCGCAGCAACTATCTCCGCGCGCCCGCCGTAGTTGACGGCGATGTTCATTTCCATTTTTTTCTCCGATTTTTCGGAAACGCGCGTTATTTTGTCTATCATATTTCTCTGGATAAGATTGAATACCTTTGTGTCACCGATAAATCTTACACGTGTGTGGGTGTATATCTCGTCCGAATCTTCTTCGAAATATCCTATCATCTTTTTCAGATATTCTGTCAGAATATTCGTCAGCGCGGCAACTTCTTCCGCAGGTCTTCTCCAATTTTCGGTCGAAAACGCATAAAACGTAACGGTCTTCACACCTTTTTTGTAGCAAAGTCGGGTAACTTTGTCAAGCGTTTCCGCACCCGCATAATGTCCCGCGCTTCTTTTCAGTCCGCGGCTTGTCGCCCAGCGTCCGTTTCCGTCCATAATGAAAGCGATGTGTTCGGGCATCTTCAAAGAGTTTTCGCTCATCTCTTCCTCTCTTCTTTTGCAGCACCCGAAAAACAGTCTCTTTCGGTCGGCAAATGTTCGGGTTTTATCTCTTAAAACTCGTCGGCGCACAGATGTACGGTGCGCCGATGTCTTTCTGTTTCAGTCCATGCCTTTTTGACAGACCTTGTATATGCAGCCTCAGGGAACGGACTGTTTCTTTTTTATCAGACGGAAAGTATCTCTTTCGTCTTCTTCTCGGTCGTGTCTTCGATCTTCGCGATGTATTTATCCGTCAGATTCTGAATGTCTTTTTCCGCTATCTTCAAATCGTCTTCGGTTATTTCGCTCTTCTTCTTCTGCGCCTTGAATGCGTCCATTGCGTCGCGTCTTATGGCTCGAATGGCAACTTTTGAACCCTCGGCGGTCTTGTCTATCGTCTTAACGAGTTCTTTTCTTCTTTCCTCCGTCAGCGGCGGAAAAGCAAGTCTGATTATTTTGCCGTCGTTCTGCGGGTTGATTCCGAGGTCAGAAGCCTGAATCGCTTTCTCTATCTCTTTGAGCAGCGACCTGTCATACGGGCTGACGGTCAGCATTCTCGGGTCGGGCGACGATATCTGCGCAACTTCGTTGATTTTCATCATCGAACCGTAATATTCAACGGAAATTCTGTCAAGAACGGATGCGTTCGCTCTGCCCGCTCTTATGGAAGCAAACTCCGTTTCAAGTGCGGCGATGGTTTTTTTCATTTTTTCTTCGTATGCCGTGTAGTCCATAATGACCTCCAAAAATAAATTCAAATTGATTTTTTAATAAAGAACCGTGCCTATCTGCTCTCCCGCGGCGGCTTTTTCTATGTTTGAGCCGTCTCCGAGATCGAAGATGAGAACGGGCATATCGTTGTCTCTGCAAAGAGCCGCGGCGGCGGCATCGATGACTTTAAGGTCTTTTTCAAGCATTTCGCCGTAAGATATTCTGTCATATTTTTTCGCGTTCGGGTCTTTTTTCGGGTCTGCGGTATAAACTCCGTCCACGTTTTTAGCAAATAGGCATATATCCGCTTCGACCTCGATACCTCTCAGTACCGCCGTTGTATCGGTCGTGAAATACGGGTTCCCCGTTCCGCAGCCGAGAATAAGTATCTTGCCGTTTTCCATTGCGTCTATCGCCGCTTCTTTTGTGAAAAGCTGTGCGATTTTCGGCATCGAGAGCGCAGAAAGCACTTCCGCCTTCATTCCGAGGTGTTCGAAAACGTCTTTTATCGCAAGACAGTTTATCATCGTTGCCAGCATTCCCATGTGGTCGGCAACGGATCTGTCCATATCGTTGCCCTGTCTTCCGCGCCAGAAATTGCCCGCGCCGATAACAATGGCTACCTGTGTGCCGTTTTCCGCGCATATCTTGATTTTTTCGCAGACCTTGCGCGCATTGTCAAAATCTATGCCGTGTCCCTCACCGTTGGCAAGTGCCTCACCGCTGAGTTTTATCAGGATTCTTTTGTACCTGTGCTCTCCCATTTTGTCCTCCGTATGACCTGCCGCTCTTTTCGGCGCTGTGCCGTTTCGTTTGCGGCGATTATAATATTGTATATATAATACTATAATTTTTCCGATTTGTAAATAGGCAAAAAGAAATATTATCACTTTTTACCAATTTACTTTTCTCAAATCATCGTGATTTTTTCGGTATAATCCGAAAATGCGCTCCCTATAACGGGCGTTGCAAGCGAAAAAATGTCGGTCGCTCTGCGTTCAAGTGCAATCTGCTCCGCAAATTCGGGAACTGCGGCAAGTTCGGGCGTAAAGTTCGTTATCAGCGGCAAATTCGAACTTTTTTTGATATTTTTCATTATTTCCGCTCCGCGTGCGTTGAACGCAAGCACACGCAAAAACGGTATCGTCGGCTCTGCTTTTTTTATGCCGAGAAACGGCGCGATTATCATGCGGCGAACAGTTGCCATGGTGTATCGTTTTGTCTTTACTTTTTCGTAAAAATCTTCTATCGAGGTCGCTGTTTTTGCCGCTGCGATTATCCTGTTTTCCGCGCCCTCCGTAACGGCGTAATATTCTTTCAGTTCCTCCGCTTCCGCGTTTCTGAAAAAACCGATGAGCATACGTTCGAGGTTCTCTATCTTTGCGGGCGCTTTGCCCTGTAACAGGAGTTTTTCAAGCGTTTCGGAGGTCTCTTTCGGCAGGTCTTCTTTCGGCAATACTCCGCCGTCTATCTTCCGCCTTATTTCGGATGCGGACGCAAAGCCCGTACTTCCTCCGTGATAGTTACCTACACGTTTTATCGCAACGGGTACGATTTTGCTTTTCAGCCGTTTCAGTTCTTTTATATATTCGACCGCCAGAATATCGTTCGGCTTTTCGGGAGCGAACGCTCCGAGTTCTTTCAGCGCGTTTGCCCGTGCGGCGGCAAAAGTTTTGCCCTCCGAAAGTTCTTCTTTCAGAACACTCGAAAATTCAGGCGTTTCAAGCGTTTCGACCGTTTTTTCGAACGTCGGGACATTCGCACTTTCGCTACCGAAACAGAATTTTGATACGACTCCCGTCGCTTCCGCAATTCGGACACAGCCCGCCGCAAACCTTTCCGCCGAGCCGACCGAAAATGATACGGGAAGTTCCAAAACCAGGTCAACGCCGTTCCGAACCGCGCATTTCGCGCGTTCAAATTTGCTCATCACCGCCGGTTCTCCGCGCTGAACAAAACTTCCGCTCATGACGGCGATTATCCCATCTGCTCCGAGTTTTTTTATTTGCGAAATATGGTATGCATGACCGTTGTGGAACGGGTTATATTCCGCCGCTGTTGCAAATATCATTTTTTAACTCCGACAATTATTAAATAAATGTAAAACCGCTTGCAATTTTTGTTAATTTATAATATAATAAATTTGTTGTTCTCGGGACGTTTCGTTGTTTTTAACCCGTCCCGAACATATTATACTATATTTTCGTTAAAAAATCAATACGGCGCGATGCCGCGTTACCTTTTTCGGTCAGGACGGCTCCCGCGCGGAAAAGACAGGTGGAACAAAATGAAAATTCTTGTTATCAACTCCGGTTCGTCGTCTCTGAAATACCAGTTGTTCGACATCGAAACGGAAAAAGTCATCGCAAAGGGTCTCTGTGACAGAATTGGTGTTAAAGGCGCCGTGGGAGCATTTACGTTCAAGACCGATGCGGAAAAGTATCAGACAGACGTCGATATGCCCGACCATGCGGCGGCTCTTAAAATAGTTCTCGAAACGCTCGTAAGCAAAGAACACGGCGTTATTTCGTCCGTTTCCGAGATAGAGGCTGTCGGTCACCGCGTGCTTCACGGCGGCGATAAGGTTTCAGGCTCCGTTCTCGTTACTCCCGAAGTTAAGCAGACCATCCGTGACTGCTTCCCTCTCGGACCTCTTCACAACCCCGCAAACCTCAACGGTATTGAGTCCTGTGAAAAGATAATGCCGGGTGTTCCGCAGGTTGCGGTTTTCGACACGGGTTTTCATCAGACTATTCCCGATTATGCGTTTATGTACGGTATTCCTTACGAATACTATGAAAAATACAAGGTTCGCCGTTACGGCTTCCACGGAACGAGCCACAAGTTCGTTTCCCGCAAGGCTGCGGACTTCCTCGGCAAAAAGCCCGAAGATCTGAACATTATAATTCTTCACCTCGGCAACGGTTCTTCTCTTTCCGCGGTCAGAGGCGGCAAGTGCGTAGACACGACCATGGGACTCACCCCGCTCGAAGGCCCCATAATGGGCACCAGAAGCGGCACGATAGACCCCTCTGTCGTAACGTTTATGCTTGACAAACTTGTTGAAGAAAAACTTGCAAAAGGTGAGACGGTTGATCCGACCAAACTCGGAACGGAACTTTCGACGATATTGAACAAAAAGTCCGGTCTTCTCGGTATTTCCGGCAAGACTTCCGACTGCCGCTATATCGTCGAGGGTATGGAAAACGGCGATGAAAGATGCACTCTTGCGTACAAAATGCTCGTTTACCAGATTCAGAAATTGCTTGGTTCTTACATTGCCGTTCTCGGCAGAGTTGACGCAATAGTATTCACGGCGGGACAGGGTGAAAACGGTCCCGAGACCCGTGAAGCCATCTGCGACGGTCTTGAAGAACTCGGCATAAAGATAGATCTTTCAAAGAACGACTTCCGCGGGCAGGACAGAGACATCACCGCCGACGGCGCAAAGATAAAGACTCTTGTCCTGACCACGAACGAGGAACTTGAAATAGCAAGAGACACTTACAGAATCGTTTCGGAGCAGAAGTAAACGCGCCTTTCCAAACGGCTTAAAACGGGTTTTTTCGAGGCTTCTGTTTTCGAAAATTCCGTATTTTGCATATTGACACTATCTGCTTATTATGGTATAATAACCGTAAAGGTGGTAGTATATTTTCTGTTCGGACACGGATATGATTTCAATAATTATATACGTTTTGGCTTGGATCTGAAAACTCTTTGCAAGAGTTGTATGCCAACAGAAGAAAGGGAAACTTAAAAATGTCTCATACGGAATTTAATTTCGGCGATTTCCTGCGCGTGTTAAAAAAATGGCTCGCGCTTGTCATAATTTTGCCCGTAATCGCCGGTTCGGGTGCGTTCGCATATTTTTACGTGACCTATGTTCCTCAATTCACTGCAACGGCAATTGTCGCATGCAGCGCAAAACAAACTTCGTCTGGCAATATCGACGGCTCTACGCTTTCGACTTCAAAAGAGGTTGCGAAAACATTCAAGTACATGATGACGCAAAGCACAACGTTGCAGGACGCCGCCGACATTTTGCATGAAAATGAGGAGATTGAATACAACGCTTACAACGCGGGCACTCTTGCGGGCATGATCAGCATTACGCAGGTTGAGGATACATATTTGCTCAACGTTTCCGCGACCGCTTCAAACCGTATAGTCGCCCGTGACGTTGCAAACGCCGTTGCGGACGCCAGCGTCAATCTTGCGGGCGAAGACGGAGACCTCGGTTTCGGACAGATTGCGGTTATACGCCGTGCGGATGTTCCGTCGGTTGAAAACGGCACAGGCATTTCCATAAAAGTTGCGCTTGCGACGCTTGTCGGGCTGGCTCTTGCGATAGGAATCGTTTTTCTTCTGTATGTGACAGACGACAGGATAAAGACCCAGGAAGATATTCTTCGCTCTTACAACGTTCCGGTACTCGGCGTTATTCCGCCCGAGTCCGTGCAGTAGAGGGGAGAGGTTGTAATGGTTGCAAACAAACATGCCGTTGAAGATTTGATAACTCTTGATTCGGAGAAGAATTTCCTTTTCACGGAGGCATTCAAAACTCTTCGTACAAATCTCTCTTTTTGTATGTCTTCGAGAGAAAATCACAGAATAGCGGTTACAAGTTCTCTTCCTTCCGAGGGAAAGAGCCTTGTGTCCATCAATTTGGCATACGTTCTTGCGGAAAACGGAAACAAGGTTTGCCTTGTTGACGCGGATATGCGTTCGCCGAAAGTCCACAAATATCTTAAAATTAAAAACGATATCGGGCTTTCGAACCTCCTGAGCGGACAGACCGAACTTGAAAAATGCCTTTTCAGGACAAAATACGAGAATCTTTATGTTATAAAGGCAGGCGCGCTTCCGCCGAACCCCGCCGAACTTCTTAACGGCAAATATATGGATGCGCTTCTCGAAAGTCTTGAAAAAATATTCGATTATGTTATCATGGACACTCCGCCCATGAACATCGTTTCCGACGCCATGGTCGTTGCCAGCCACAAAGCGGCGATACTTTTCGTTGTCCGCGAAAACGACTCTCTCCATTCGGAGTTCAAAGAGTCTCTGCGCAACATCGAAATGGCGAACCTCGATCTTCTCGGCGTGGTTGTCAATGACGCCGCGCTTGAACCTAAGGGCGGAAGATACGGAAAGTACAGAAGATACGGAAAATACAAGCGCTACGGTTATGGTTACGGCTACGGCTACGGTTACGGAGGAAGTTCCTCCGATGATGAGAACGACGATGTGCCGCCGCGTAAGCACCGTGCCGCCGCAAAAAAGAAAAAACGAGAGGCAACCGATGATCGATGAACTTCATTGATGTTCATTCTCATGTCCTGCCTGGAATGGATGACGGGTCACCCGACGTCGAAACCTCGCTTGCCATGCTTCGGAAATGGCGTGACCAAGGCGTTGAAAAAATAATTGCGACCCCGCACTTTGATTTCCGCGACATTTCGGTTGATTCCTTTATTGCAAAAAGGCGCAGGTCTTTTGAGAAACTTTCGCTTGCGATGAGGGAAAACGGAGAGAAATTTTGTGAGATCGAACTCGGCGCGGAAGTAATGTATTCTTCGAATATCTTCGGATTTATCGACCTTTCGGCTCTTTCGATAGGCGAAACCCCGTTTGTGTTGCTTGAATTTGCAACGGAACTGACCTCTGAAAAGGTATCGACCATGCTTTCGGCTCATTCGATGTTTGACATGTCCGTTATTCTTGCGCACACGGAAAGATATAGGTGTTTCGGGTTTATGCACAGGCTGAAAAAACTCAGAAACGCGGACATTCGTTTTCAGGTCAATTTTTCAAGTTTTTTCCCTGATTCCCCGTTTCGGAGAACGGCGGACGCAATGATGAAAAACGACATGGTTGATCTTTTTGCGACGGATGCACACAGTATAAAGACCCGTCCTCCCGAATTTGCGGATATTCTTTGCGAAATTCGCCGTGAGTACGGAAAACGGAATGTTGACAGAATACTTGAACGTTCAGTCAGATATTTCGGTTAAAAAAGATTGGTAATGTTAATAAAAAACAAAATAAAACCGTAAAATTGTTTCGGAGGAAACCACTATGAAAAAAATACTTGCCATCGCGATGACGGTCGTTATGCTTTGCTGCCTCTGCGCAGGCGCGTTTGCGTCCGAGATCAACTCTTCTGAGCAGAAACTCATCGATTACTGCAACAAAGAGTATCAGACAAAAGAAAACGGTGTATACATCAAACTTCCCGCTGATTATGCCGCAAAAGCGAATACGTATTTGATGATGGTTGACATCACCGATGATCAGTTCGCCGTAGCAGAAATGCAGATCAAGGCCCTTGAAAATCTTATCAGAACGGAACTTTCCGTCAGCGCGGACGCTCAGACGCTGAAACTTGAGGAAGTTTCCGATGATTTTTATAATAAGGTTCTCGCTATTTTCAAAAATCTTGCGGCGGCAATAGATGCTTCCGTTGTTATCAGTTCCGATTTCGACAGAACAAATCCGAATACGACAGGTTCCGTTGTCCTTCGCAGCAACTCCGATTCTTCGGCTCTCGTTTATATCTTCGGACAGCCGAGCCCTGCTGCCGGCATTAACGTTCCTGTCATCGTTGCGTGCTCCGCGCTTGCGGTTGCGGCGATTATAGCGGTTGCTTTCTTCGTTGCAAGAAAAAGAACCGTTCGCGGCTAAACATTTTATTGAAATTCCGAGCGCGTTAAGCGCAGAGGACTGTTCGGTAATTTAATTATGTTTGAAACAAAAAACAAAAAACTCAGAATAGTTCTTGAATGTATATGCATGCCGATTTTTTTGGCATGCATATCGTTTACGCTCATTTATACCGTGGTATCGGTCAAAGTGGTCAATCCCAAACTTGCGCTTGATACCGTAAAAACCGTGTTGGGAGGCGACGGTGTTTTTGAGTTTCCCGACAGAAAAGACATCTATCACGGGGACGATAACAACCAGCCGACATCACCATCGGGCAATGATGGCGACCCCGACGATCCGTCTCATACGGGAGAAGACCCGACGGACGACGAAGAACCGACAAACGGGGACGATCCGTCCTCTCCTACATCTCCGACATCTCCCGATGACCCTCTTGACCCCACGTTGCCGACCGATCCCATTCAACCGGACGGGGACTATATAAACATGAAAGACATAGAGTTCCCGATGTTCAACACGGTTTTCGGGGAGATCGAATTGCCCAAACTCGGCAGAACTCTGAATCTTATCATGGGTGAAACCGAGCAGGCGATAACTGAGGGCGCTGCGGTTCATACGTCGAGTTATCTGCCGGGTTACGGCGGCACAACTCTTATAAGCACGCATAACAACAATGTGGTTCGTCTTGACAAAATAGGAGAGGGCGACGAGATATTTGTTCGGACGCATTACGGAGAGTACACATACCGTGTGACTTCCGTCAAGATCGTCGATAAAAATGATCCGAATGCGTTCAAGGTCTCAGACAGAGGATATAACCTTGTTTTTGTTACTTGCTATCCTCTCCGAAAACCGTCAAACGCCACGCAGCGTATGGTCGTTTATGCCGAAATGGTTTCGGGCCCGAAAGTGGTGAGGTGACGGTATGAAAAAGAATCTTGCTTTGCAAACGCTGCGCGCCGTCGGCTCCGTTATTGTGATGATTTGCCTTTGCATAACATTGTTTGCGGGCGCGCTGTATTTTTCTCTCGGCACGTTTTTGACCTCTGCCGACGCATATATAAACATTGCGGACAAGGCACAGGAGAAGAATGAATTTTATTCGGATATGTACAAAAACGCTTGCGAAAGGCTTGTTTCCCGCGGAACTCTCGGCGGCTTTCCGAAAGAAATGTTTGACGGACTTCTTGAATATGATTACGCCGTTACATCATTTAAGGAATATGTACGCTTTGTTGTAAAAGAGCCGAACGGCAAATTTACTTTGCCCGAATTTGACGAAAAACTACGTGCCGCGTGTCTTGCTTACGTTTCTTCGGAAGAGGCAAAGGCTGACGGATTTTCCGCAACCGAAAAGGAGATCGACGAGTTTGTCGGTTATATCGATTCACAGGTCGTTGCGATAATCGCGCTTCCGTTTTTTGCGGGTGTTTATCCTGCGGTTGACGCCGTTTATCAAACGCGCACAGTAGTTGTTGCCGTTGCGGGCTTTGTTCTTGCCGTAGGTATTTTCTTCGGACTTCTTTGCCTGCTTGAACGCGGAAAAATACTGAATGCCGTCCGCCAAACGCTTTATTCTTTGAGCGGGGCGGGTATAATGACGATAGTTATAGGTGTATTCCTTGACGTTCTGAACGGAAACGAATTTTTCAATTTCAGTTCGCAAGCCGTGCTTGACTATCTGAATATTTACAAGGACGCGCTTTCTTTGCGTATAAATATTCTCGGTGTGATTATCGCGACCGTCGGCGTTGCCGCGACAGCGTGCATAGCCGTATTTTCGGGACGGAAAAAGAACCGAGAAAAAGAGGTCTCGGAAAATTCCGAGAATACAAATATCGAAAAAACCGAAAATATAAATAAAGAAAACAACTAAAAGAAAGGACGGCGGATACACCGCCGACGGAACGTTATGAAGATTCTAATTATCAATTCCGGAAGTTCCTCGCTCAAATACCAACTCATTGATATGGAGAACGAAAGCGTTCTCTGCAAAGGTTCCTGTGAAAGAATAGGTATCGCGGACGGAATTTTCACGATGAAATATCCCGACAGGGAGCAGTACCGGATAATTTATCAGATGCCCTCTCATACCGAGGCTATAAAAATAGTTCTTGACACTCTTGTTTCCCCCGAACACGGCGTTATCGCTTCCGTTTCCGAGGTCGGAGCGGTCGGTCACCGCGTACTTCACGGCGGAGATAAGTTCAGCGGTTCAGTGCTCGTAACAGAGGCGGTAAAGGACGCGATAAGAGAATGCATTCCTCTCGGACCTCTTCATAATCCCGCAAACCTGAAAGGCATCGAATCGTGCGAAAAAATAATGCCGGGCGTTCCGCAAGTCGCGGTATTTGACACGGGTTTTCATCAGACCATGCCCGCTTATGCTTATCGCTACGGTCTTCCGAAAAAATATTACGAAGAGTATAAAATAAGACGTTACGGTTTTCACGGCACGAGCCACAAATTCATTTCCCGCCGTGCCGCGGAGTTCCTCGGCAAAAAGCCCGAAGAACTGCGTCTTGTAACGCTTCACCTCGGCAACGGTTCGTCTCTCTGCGCCGTTAAAAACGGCATCTGCGTTGACACTTCCATGGGACTTACCCCGCTTGAAGGCTGCCTTATGGGAACACGCTGCGGTTCGATAGACCCTGCCGCCGTTACTTATATAATGGATAAAGAACATCTTTCTCCCGCGGAAATGGACACGCTGATGAACAAGCAGAGCGGACTCAAAGCCGTCAGCGGTATTTCGCCGGACTTCCGCGACATCAACGCCGCCGCGGACATAGGTGACGAGGACGCAAAACTTGCGCTTGATATGTTCGGCTATCAATGCAAAAAGATAATGGCGGGCTACATCGCCGCTATGGGCGGTTGCGACGCTGTCGTATTCACGGCGGGCGTCGGTGAAAACAGAGCCGAGACCCGCGCAAGGATCACGTCCGACCTTGAATTTCTCGGTATCAAAATTGACCCTGAACTCAACGAAAAAACCATACAGGGCAAAGAGGCGGATATCTCCGCTCCCGGCGCAACGATAAGAACTCTTGTTCTTGCGACAAACGAAGAACTCGAAATCGCGAGAGAAACAAAAGAGATCGTTTCCAAACTGTAATTCGGAACGTAAACTTTCGGAAAGCCGCAACTTTATTAAGTATAAAAGGGACTGCGAACGCAGTCCCTTGATTTTTTGTTTTTGTGTGTCAGTCCGCGAATTTTGCGACTTCCGCGAACATTTCGTCCTTGCTCTTTCCGACGGACGTCGTAAAGCGGCGTGTCTTGTTTTCAAGCGCGGCAAGCGGACGCGGAACGGCTGCTCCCGTTTTTGCGTTGAGTTCGCGCAGGATGCGGAAAAAGTCGTTGCCGTTGTCTCTGTTGCCCGTCAGAGCGGAGAGCACGTCAGCCGCGAATTTGTAGGGGCTTGCGGTGGACGCCGTAACAACGGGTATGTCGGTCGCGTTTTTCTTTGCCGCAAAAAGCGCGACAGCTGTATGTGTATCAATGAGATATCGGTGTTTTTCAAACGTTTCCGCAATCGTCTGTTTTGTTTCGTCTTCGCTCGCGAAGCAGCCGATAAACTCGGACGCGATTTTTTCTCTGACTTCCGCGGAAACTTCATATTTGCCCGTTTCTTTGAGCAGTTTCATACACTCTGCGGTCTTTTCTTTGCCCTGAATGAGCCAAAGCAGTCTTTCGAGGTTTGAAGAGATAAGAATATCCATCGACGGGGAGATTGTGGTGTGGAACTGTCTGTTTCTGTCATATATGCCCGTGTTGATAAAGTCTGTCAGCACGTTGTTGACATTGGACGCGCAGATGAATCGACGGACGGGAAGCCCCATTCTCTTTGCGAGATATGCCGCAAAAATATTGCCGAAATTGCCTGTCGGAACGCAAACGTCAATCTCGTCGCCGAGCGTTATGTCTCCCGCATTCATAAGGTCGCAGTATGCGCTGAAATAGTATACTATCTGCGGCGCAAGTCTGCCCCAGTTTATGGAGTTCGCGCTTGAAAGAAAATAGCCCTTTTCATCAAGTTCTTTTGCGATGTTTGTGTCGGAGAATATCTGTTTGACGCCCGTTTGCGCATCGTCGAAATTGCCCTTTATCGCGCATACGTTGACATTTTCGCCCTCTTGCGACGCCATTTGAAGTTTCTGTATGTCGGAAACACCGTCTTCGGGGTAAAAGACCATTATTTTTACACCGTCAACGTCCTTGTAACCTTCAAGCGCGGCTTTGCCCGTATCGCCCGAGGTCGCAACGAGTATGAGAGCCGTTCTTTTTTCTCCCGTCTTTTTGAGCGCCGTGGAAAGCAGACGCGGCATTATTTGAAGTGCCATGTCCTTAAAAGCGCAGGTCGGACCGTGCCAGAGTTCAAGCACTTTGTGCGTTTTGTCAAGACTCTTTACGGGCGCGGCGTATATGCCGAAACTCTCTTCCTTGTATGCGTCGGTCGCCGCCGAGAGCAATTCGTCGTAGGTGTAATCCGTCAGATAAAGAGAAAGTACGTCAGCCGCACGGTGCGCGTAATCCTCTTCCGCAAGTTTTTTGATGAAATCTTTTGAAACGGTCGGTATGCTTTCGGGAACAAAAAGTCCGCCGTCCTCGGCAAGCCCCTGCTTGATGACCCGCGCGGAGGTTTTTTTATCTGAACCGCCTCTCGTGGATATGTAATACATTTTCTATCCGCCCTTTTAATAAATATACACAATTATTCTATCACATTTTCTGTCAAAATGCAAGAGAAATATTTTGAATGTTGAATATTTTTCATTGACACGACAAGTCTGATTTTGTATAATTTATATGGAGTTATATTGTTAATATAATGTGAATCTTATAAAAGCAGATCCACAATTGCTTTTCGGAGGGTACATACATGAAAAAAATCGCCGCCGCGCTTCTTGCGCTTTTTTCCGTCGTTTCCTTGCTCGGCGGGTGTACGGTCGTTGTCAACGACGAACCGTGCGGGATAGAAAACGTCTATTTGCTGACGAACGCGGAAAAATATGAAAAATACGCGCATATAGGTTCAACGCCCGAAACGGTGATGACGGCAGCCCTTGCAAAAAACGAGGGCGAGGGTATGCAGTTTGTGTATAAACCCGAAAAGGCGCAGACGAACGTCCGCGTTACCGTGTCCGATTTTGTTCTTGACGGAGGCACGGAAAAGATAGAAGACGTTACCGTATACTATCAGCATTATATTTATTGCGCGGCGGCTTATACCGAATATAAGACGCTGCAAAGAGTGGGATATTATCCCGATATTCTCATTCCGATAAACGGCGACTGCTCCGACCTGAACGGCATAGACGTTGAAGCAAATGCAAATCAGGGCTTCTGGGTAACCGTTTGGAGCGCAAAAGACCAGACGGCGGGTGTATACAGAGGTGAAGTGACTCTCGAAACCGACGATGGCGAAAAACGCGTTATTCCCGTTGAAATAACCGTTTGGGATTTCTCCGTACCCGAAGAACCGTCTTTCGATGCGGCTTACAGCATTTATTGGTTCGAAAGTTCTGTGTCGTATAAAGAAGCGTATGAATATGCGCTCCGCTACCGGCTGAACGGAAGTTTTACGCCGTCCGTGCGTTTTCAAGACTATGACGCCGATACCATGGCGAAAAAGACCGCCGAATATCTTGCGGAACATCCCGGGGTTTCGTGCTTTATGCCGTCCGGATATACCGCCGAATACTTCAACGCGCTTGAAAAATACGGCATACTTGACAAATGCTTTACCTACTATTTTGACGAACCCGGCAATTATTATTCGATAAACAAGGAAATGTCGGAGACGTTTGCCTGGGCGCACTCGCTGAATCCGAACGTGAAGAATATGGTCACCACCGCTTCCCGAGACACGATAACCGATGTCGATATCTGGTGCGGAATATGGTCGAGCCACGATTGTGACGAGCCTACCGTCCGTGACAGGATTTCCGAGGGTTACGAAATGTGGTGGTACGGTTGCGTCGGTCCGAAATCACCGTATCCGACTTATCATATCCAGGACGATCTGATGACATCCCGTCTTGTGCATTGGATGCAGAAAGACTGGGGCTTTACGGGTAACCTTTATTGGGTTGCCGATATGAACAAACGCTGTGAAATCGGTTACGGGAAGACCGAATACGGCAGCATGGACAGGGACATTTATACGCAGCCTTATGTTTTCCACAACTCCGAAACGGGCGACGACTGCGTTGGCGCGGCGGGAGACGGCTTCCTCTTCTGCTATGCGAAAGAGGGCGACGGCGTTGTCAACAGAAATATGATATTGCCCACTATACGCCTTGAATCCGTCCGCGACGGCAGCGAGGACTTTGAATATCTGACGCTGCTTGAAAAGAAGATGACCGCGCTGTTTGAAAAATGGGGAGTGACGGAAGTTACGGTCGATGAGTATATGGATACATATTACGACTCTCTGTACAATTCCATGGCGGATTTTGACCGTGACCCGAAATATATGATAAAGATGCGTGAACGCGTTGCTCACGATATTCTGAACGCCGAATGCGCGATAGACGTCGAAGCCGCGCCGACGTATGAAAACGTGAACAGAAGAACCGTTGCCGTCTACGCGGAAAACGGCTCCGACGTGGTTGTTGACGGAAAAACCGTTGCCGGAGAAAGCCGCGGCGCATATTCCGTTTATACGGCAACGTTTGATATGAACACGCTTGCGGACAGAACCGAAATAACCGTTCTTGTAAACGGCAAAGAATACACACGCGTTCTGAAATCCGTTGAGGAATCGGAACTTATGGAGGAAGCAAGGCTTGCGGTTCAGGCTGATGCGGAAGAACTCGGGCTTTCCGTTTCTTCCAAAGATGTCCGAATAGCTTATGAAAACAATACCTTTGAGCCGAATGCTTTTCCCGAACTCGGAAGCCTTGACGCGCAGCTGTCGCAGAACGGCTCCGTTCTCTTCGCAAAACGGCTTATCTCCAAAAACCGCGAATACGGTGCGCAGACCGCAAAACGCATCGCTGCAGACATAACAAACACTATCCCTCTTGCGGTAATGAACACGCCGACCGATCTTATCGGCTCTCCGACCTCGGAAACGTTGACGCTGTACGTTCCGAACGGTGCGGAGGTCAAAGTGAACGGCGAAAAAGCGACATTCGTCTCTTCGGAAGAAAAACACGATGTTTACGCGGCCGTTATTGACGTCGGCAATGATTCAAGACACTTTTACGATGTTGAAGTGACGCTGAACGGAGTGACGCAAACATGGAAAAAAGTCGTTCTTCATCAAATTGTCGAAACGACGGAATTGCTTAACATAAATGCTTCCGATCTCGCCGCAAAACTTGCCGCGGTTTCGAGAAACAAAGACTCGATATATGAAGTTATCGAGTATAACGGCGCTCCCGCGATAAAATTCACCGTGGACGGCACGCACGACCTTACCATCCCGTCCTCGGTTCTCCAAATCGCGAACCTGACCGATTATTCGGGGATTATTGTCGATGTTGTCGGCGTTTCCGAAAATACCGCAGGATTTGATGTTACCGTGCAGGCAAGTATGGGCAGCAAAAAACTTGATTTCCCGATAATCGAAAAGGATTTTGACGGACTTCTTCCCGAGTCATTCGGCGGCAGTTTCAGAAGGAACAAGATAACGCGGTTGCTTTTCTCCGCGGGGTCGGATTCCATGTACGGTTATCCCGACGGCGGAACATATATTATCAAGGGCATTTATGCGATGAAAGATGTTGATGATATAGCAAAAAAATAAATAAAATACAAAAATCGAGTTTGTCAGAGCGTGAAAAGGAGAATTTTATGAAAAAAATCATTGCGGCAGCATTATTCGTTCTGCTCGTTGTTTCGCTTCTCGCGGGCTGCACGATTACGCGCTGTCCCGTTGAGTGCGGAATAGAGAACATCTATTTGCTGACCAACACCGAAAAGTATCGGAAAGATGAGGAAATATCTCCCACTCCCGAAACAAAACTTACGGCAACTCTTGCCAAAAACGAGGGCGAGGGTATGCAGTTTGTTTACAGACCCGACAACGCGAAGAAAAATGTTCGTGTTACCATATCCGACCTTGTGCTTGACGGCGGCACGGAGAAGATAGAAGGCGTAACGCTGTATTATCAGTATTATCACTACATTTCGCAGGATTACGTCACGGGACGCGGCAAAGGCTGGTATCCCGACCTGCTTATTCCGATAAGCGGCGACTGTTCCGACCTGAACAAACTGGACATCGAAGAAAACACAAATCAGGGCTATTGGATAACCTTTTACAGCGACAAAAACCAGACTCCCGGACTTTACAAGGCGGAAGTGACCGTTGAGGCGGATGGCGACGAACCCATAAAGATACCCGTTGAAGTCACCGTTTGGGACTTTGCCGTTCCCGAAGAACACTCTTTCGACGCGCCTTACGGTGTCACAGGCGGTTCCGTTCCTTATGAAGAGACTTATGAATACCTGCTCCGTTACCGTATAAACGGATACAATATACCGACCGTCAGAGGCGGCGATTCCGATGAGGATGCCGCAAAGAAAACCGCTGAATATATAGAAACGCATCCCGGCGTTTCGTGTTTCAGAGCGGACAGATATACGAAAGGATATTTTGACGCTCTCGAAAAATACGGTGTTCTTGACAAGTGCTTTACCTATCCTTATGACGAACCCGCCGACACCGTTGAGATGAATAAGAAAGTTTCCGACACTTTTGCAAGTTACCATGCGCTGAATCCGAACGTTAAGAATATGATAACCACGGCGTCCAGAGAAACGATGTTTGACGTCAACATCTGGTGCGGCGTTTGGTCTGCGGCGGACAGCGACGAACTGACCGTGCGCGACCGTATTTCCGAGGGCTATGAGATGTGGTGGTACGGCTGCCTTGTTCCCGTAAGATACTACCCGACTTACCACATTCAGGACGACCTTATCTCCGCGCGTCTCGCGCATTGGATGACAAAAGACTGGGGCTTTACCGGCAACCTTTATTGGGGCGCGGACTGGTATTACCGCATTGAAGCGAAAACAAACCGAGCCGACGGTATAAGAGATATTTACAATTATCCCGGAACTTGGCACAGTGATACGAAGGAGTATACCACTCCCGCAGGCGACGGATTCGTTGTTTGTTACGGAAGAGAGGGCGACGGCGTTGTCAACAGAAACATGATAATGCCCACTCTCCGTGCCGAGGCGATACGCGACGGCAGCGAAGATTTTGAGTATCTGACGCTTCTTGAAAAGAAGATAGGGGCTCTGTTTGAAAAATGGGGCGTGACCGATATAAGTCTCGACACTTATCTCGATACATATTTTGATTCTCTTTATATTTCTATGTCAAACATGTACCGTGATTCCGCCTTTACGCAGAGAATGCGTGAGCGTATCGCGCACGACATAATGCATGCCGAAAGCGCCGTAAGTGTTGAAGCCGCTCCGACATTCGAAAACCCGAACAGAAGAGCAGTTACGGTCTATGCCGAAAACGGTTCGAATGTTGTAATAGACGGCGAAAACATTCATGGCGAGAGCCGCGGCGACTATTCCGTTTATACAAGATATTTCGATATGAACAATATCGCCGACAGAACGGAAATAACAGTTACCGTGAACGGCGAAGAGTATACCCGTGTTCTCAAAACGCTTGAAGACATGGAACTTATGGAAGAATCCCGCGCCGCCGTTCAGGCAGCCGCGGAAGAACTCAAGCTTCCCATTGCTTCAAAGACTGTCCGCAAATTGTTTGAAAAAAACAGTTTCAAACCTTACGAGTATAATAACATGGGTTCGACTTCTCCGGTAGACGGCACAGGTATTTCCGATAACAGGGAATATGCTCAGGAAGTATGGAAGTGTCTTGCTCTTGATATAAAGAATACAATTCCTCTCGCCGTTATGAACGAGGCAGGCGATCTTTTGGACGAACCGAAAGCGGAATATCTGACGCTTTACGTTCCGAACGGGGCGACCGTAAAAGTCGAGGGCAAAGATGCGACGTTTGTTGAACAGACGGAAAACTATTCCGTTTACTCCGCAAAACTCGACACAACCGGCTACGCAAGATATTTTTACGATGTTGAAGTTACGCTGAACGGCGTTACCGAAACTTGGAGAAAGATAGTATTCAATCAGAGCGCGGAGATGTCCCCGCTTATCAATATGAGCGCGGAAGACCTTGCCGCAAAACTTGCCGCAGAGCCGAAAAACGCGGGCACGGACTTTGAAGTTATCGAATACGAGGGAGCACCCGCGATAAAAGTAACGATAAATGCGGAGCATTCGCTTTCAATTCCCAAATCGCTCATTCCGTCCCTGAATCTGAAACTTTACAAGAAAATCATTGCGGATATCGTCAATGTTTCAGACGATCATGGCGGCTTTGCCGTTTCGATAAGAGCATCCTTTGCTACCCCCGTTACCGAAATTGAAATTCCGAGTAATGATTTTGACGGCTTTGCGATAGGCGGTATGCCTGCGGGACAGTTCGGAAAAGTGACCGCGGTTACGCTTCTTTACAGCACAAAATACCAAAAAGAGGTTACGCTCATCATTCGCGGTCTGTACGCGATGAAGAATCCCGACGACGCGGCACAGCAAAAGTAAATAAAATAACGGCACAGTAAAAACTTATTCCTCTCCGTGTTTTTGAAGACACGGAGAGGATTTTCATTTTTAATTTGCGCCGAAAGGAAACGTATTCTTGCAAATTTTGTATAATATGCACATAAAACCGATTTTTCGAGGTTTTTCGATGTGAAAAATGCAGAAAAAAATATTGACAGATTGTTACAGCTATGTTATAATATGAAACACGGAAAACCTATTGTTTTTTGCCTTTGCCGACATTCTCGGCAGAATAGGAGTTGTTCGCATGAAGAAAGTGAAACGCATACTCAGCGTTCTTCTTATCGTTGCGCTCACGGCGACATTCGTCGGTGCGTTTTCGATAGGCTCATCGGCGGTGACGCCGCTCGGATGTGTTATACAGAAGGACACCAAATGGAAGTCGTACTATTACGGCGGCGGAAACCTGTACGACACGGGCTGCGGCATTTTTTCGCTTGTCAACGCGGTCGGCTATCTTACGGGTATACGCATGAGCGTGACGGAGGTCGCGGCGTGGGCGCATGAAATAGGCGCATATAACGCGGGCTCTTCCGCAGGCGGTACGACGAGAGGATACCTTTATCCGAAAGTGCAGGCGCAATACGGTTCGCGTTACGGTTTTACCGTTGATTGCGGCGGCAGCGGCGGCACGGGATATTGGAACGTTACGTCTTACAACACCACATTGCAGAACCACCTGGCAAACGGCGGCGTTGCGATAGGGCATGTTCCGGGGCACTTTATCGCGCTTGTCAATTATTCGGGCGGGAAATATCATGTTTACGAAAGTTATCCGTCTTCCACAAGAGGCACTCAGAACGCAACAACGGGCAGCATTTGGCTGACGCCCGCACAGTTGAATTCCGGCTATGCGGGAATGAAACTTGACTGGTTCTGTCTGCTTTCATATACGGGCGGCGGCACGGAGAGCGGAGGTTCGTCGGAAAATCCCTCGACAAATCCCGGCGGCGGAGGAAATACGGCTTCGACCGCAACGCAGCCTTTCCGCACGTTCTATTACAATCTGAACGGAACGACAGATACGGCGGATTCATCGCTGAATGATTTCAATTCTTACGGCATGAGTTATCCGGGCGGCTTTATAAACAGCCCGTCTTATGTCGGCGCTTACAGCACTCTTGCGTCGAATTGGAGCGCCGTTGCGGGCGAACTGACAAAGGACTGCACACTTACTTCACGGGGCACGGAATACAAAACATCGCTCCCCATAAGACTGTTTCTTGACGGACGCACTCTGACCGCGGTTTCGGGCGGGTATGCGTTCAATCAGGAAAAGGCAAATACGACAACGATAACGGGCAACACCTTCGCCGTAAGTTCGGAAGAGGGCACGGAAACTTTCGGCACAATAAACGGCAACGGCAACTGTGATACGGTTGCGCAGTCGGCGGGAACACTGAATTTCCGAAATCTTACGCTCAATTCTTCAAGTTCGAGCGGCAATAACAACGCGTTTTATCAGACGGCGGGTGACGCTACGTTCCGCGGCGTTACGGTCAGGGCTTCGGGTTCGGACTACGGCGCGGCGGTAGGTGTTAAAGGCAAACTTTCTTCCGTTGCAAATTCTTCGTTTATCTCAACAAGAACTTCTTCGAGCGGAACGGACGCTTCGTCGGGCATACATCTGCGCGGCGGTTCGATAGGCACTTGGACAAATTCGAACATAACGACTTCTTACGGCGAAGCTCTTTGGGTTGACGGCGGTTCGGTTTCGATAATCAACGGCGGAAACTTCACGGGCGGAACGAACGGCAACGGCATTTACATAAGCAACAACGGCACCGTGGGCACGGTAATGAACGGCGTTTTTGCCTCGACCGGCGCAAACGCGGGCATTAACATAACCTCGGGCTCGACGCTGAACACGATAAGCGGCGGTACGATAAAGGGTATAACGATATCCGGAACGCTCGGAACGATAACGGGCGGTACTTTCGATTTTTCGACGTACACAGCAAGCAATTACGGCACGATAAAAAATTATATCGCTTCCGGCAAAGCGGCAAGGCTTGATTCGACCTCCGGCAGCGGAATATTCACAGTGGTTACTAACAGCGGGCTGACTTCGGGAACATATATGGCGGCGCCGAACGGAGTTGATTACACCACGGGAACGGCAACTATAAACGGTGTTTCGTATACGACTTATACCGTTTCGACGCAGACCGTTCCCGTCGAGAGTGTTTCTCTTGACAAAAACACGCTTTCACTTTCGGTCGGCGGAACAGGCACGCTTGTTGTTACCGTAAATCCGTCGAACGCAACGGATAAAACCATAACTTGGACCACTTCAAACGGAGGAGTTGCCACGGTTTATAACGGTGTCGTAACCGCAAACGGCGTCGGCACGGCTGTTCTTACGGCAACCGCGGGCGGCAAAAGCGCCTCCTGCACCGTAACGGTAACACAGGCGACCACGGCAACCGTAACGATAGACAAGGGCTATGCCGCAGTCAACAAGGGCGGAACGGTAACGCTGACCGCAACTTGCAGCGGCGGCGCGGTTTCGTGGGCGTCTTCGAACGCTTCGGTCGCAACCGTTTCGAACGGAGTTGTAACGGGCGTGGCGAAAGGCGAAGCCACCATAACCGCTTCCTGCGGCTCGGTTTCCGTCAGCGCAACTGTACGCGTTACGGATTATACGTCTCCCGCATGGGGCGTCGATGTTTCGCACCATCAGGGTACGATAGACTGGGCAAAACTCAAACAGAGCGGCGTCGATTTTGCAATAATCAGGCTCGGTCTCGGCGTGACCGACTCCTCTGGAACGCTGACTTACGACCGTCAATGGGCGGCAAATATCGCGGGCGCGAGAGCGGCGGGTATAGATATAGGCGTTTATCTTTACGCTTACGCGACAACGACTTCCGCGGCTCTTCGCGAGGCTCAACTTGTCGTTGAAGAACTTAACAAGTACCCGGGTTATTTTACATATCCTGTTTGGTACGACTTTGAAAACGACAATGCCAAATCGACTTCCCGCAAGAGTGCGAATGCCGAGGTTATAAAGACTTTCTGCGATTACGTCGGCAATGCGGGCTATTACACGGGAATTTATACATACACTTCGTTCTTTACGAGTTATATCGACGATTCGCAGCTTACTTCCTATGACCATTGGGTTGCGCAGTACGGCGCAAACGACGGCGAACCGCATTCCGTTTCATATACGGGCGCTTACGGAATGTGGCAGTATACGTCGATGGGTCTCGGAAAGGTCGTTTCGGGCTCGGTTCAGAGTTCGGGACTTGACCTCAACTATGCATACAAGAATTATCCCTCGATAATCATCAACAACGGACTGAACAAGTTCGATACTTCTTCAAAATCCGCAACGGGCGGCGTTCCGACAGTTCCCGTTACGGGAATTTCGCTGAACACGACCTCCGCGTCTATGCTCGTCGGCGAAAATCTGACTCTTATCGCAACAGTAAATCCGTCGAACGCAACGGATAAAACCGTTGTCTGGTCAACATCGAACGGCAGCGTTGCAACCGTGTACGGCGGCGTTGTGACCGCGAACGGCGCAGGCACTGCAACGATAACTGCAACGGCGGGCGGCAAGAGCGCGTCCTGCACGGTTACCGTAACGGCGACCGTTCCCGCAACGGGAATAACGCTGAACAGGACTTCCGCAACGATGAATGTCGGCGAAAATCTGGCGCTTACGGCAATGGTAACACCGTCCAATGCTGCGGATAAGACCGTGACATGGACATCGACCGTACCGACGGTGGCAACGGTTGAAAACGGCGTTGTCAGAAGCCTCGCGGCGGGAACAACGACGATAAAAGCGACAAACGCAAGCGGGCATGTTGCCGAGTGTACGATTACGGTAACTTCTTCGTATGTTTCGACCTCTCGCGTAACTCTTTCGTCTTCAACTTTGGCGCTCCGCGTCGGCGAAACATTCTCTCTCAACGCAAAAGTGGCGCCGCTGAACGCGACGGACAGAACCGTTGTGTGGGCATCCGACGATGAAAACGTGATAAGTGTTTCGTCCGACGGAAACGTTACCGCACTCGGTACGGGCACGGCAAATGTCGTTGCCACGACCGTTGACGGCAAGAGCGATATATGCACCGTAACGGTAACTCTTAACGGCGCGTCCGCGACAGACCTTGTGTTGAATACAACCCTGCTGCATCTTACGGAAAACGGAATTTACACGCTCCGCGCAACGATGAACAATTCTGTCCTTGCGGGAGCAAATGTTTCGTGGGCGACGTCCGACACGGACGTTATAACCGTTTCAAACGGCAAAATTACAGCCGTCGGTGCGGGTTTTGCAACCGTGACGGCGACCGTGGGTGAAAAGAGCGCGACCTGTGCCGTCTATGTGTCCGCCGCATACACGCTTGTTGAAGAAATAACGCTTGACAGAACGTCGCTTTCGCTTACGCAGGGAACGGCATTTTCGCTGACCGCGACCGTTACCCCGACGAATGCGACAAATCAGACTTTCTTCTGGGCAAGTTCCGACTCCGCGGTCGTAACGGTTGAGAACGGCGTAGTGGTTGCTGTTTCCGAGGGTACGGCAACCGTAACCGCAATATCTGCGGACGGCGCTTCCGCAACCTGCGCGGTGACCGTTACCGACCCGAGAACCGTGGTTGAAAACGGCTTGTGCGGCAATGCCGTTTCGTATGTGCTTTATGACGACGGCGAGCTTCTGATAAGAGGTTCTTCCTCAATGGATTCTTTCACGCAGGGCAATGCACCGTGGAAAGCACACCTTTCCGAAATAAAGAAAGTCACCGTTCTGAACGGTGTGACTTCGATAGGATATTATGCGTTTGCGGGTTGCGAAAATCTTGAAACGGTCATACTTCCCGAAAGCGTTAAGACTATCGGAAGATATGCGTTTGCGGGGGCTGTGAGCCTTGTGTCGGCAGACCTGCCCGACACGGTTACGGAACTCGGTTCTCACGCTTTCTTCGGCTGTTCGTCTTTGACCAACGCGGTCATTCCGGTCGGTGTGACAAGACTTGCTCCGTCCGTTTTCGAGGATTGCACATCTCTTGAAACGGTTGTGCTTCACGACGGCATAAAAACGATAGGTGAAAGCGCATTCGAGGGATGTACCTTGCTGACGAACATAAATGTTCCTATCACGGCTGCCGTAAAAGATTATGCTTTTGACGGTTGCGCAAAACTTGACTCCCAAAAAAATTAAACGGTGAAATCAATTGCCGCGAACGGGCATTGTTCGCGGCGATTGCGGTTTCTTCTTGTCAAATATCTATATATTACTATTGACAAAAAAGAAAAATTATTGTATTATATAAATAATGAGAGTCTGTTTGGATACGCTCATTTCCATGCGGACACAGGACTCGAAAATCGGTTTTCGGGTCTGTCTTCGCGATTTCTTATTGCAATACAATAAATTTCATAAATGAAAGGGTTTTGTTATGAAAAACGGTTTTAAAAGACTGTTGGCAACGGTACTTTTCTTTGCTATGGTACTGTCGCTTTCCGTCGGTTTGGCTCTGTCGGGTTCGGCGGCAACGTATCCGATAGATATCGGTTACGCGGCTTCGTCGGGCGGCGCGTGCGACGGCTGGATATACGAACTCGGGCTCGGCAGTTATGTCACTTCCTCAAATGTTTCGTCCTCGTATACCAATTACAGGATAAACCTTGTAACGGCTTTCGGTGATTCTTCTGCGTTGGCGTCGAAAACCGCATATTTTGAAAAATTCAATCAGAATGTTGAGGGATATACAACGGGAACGATGCGCCCGCTTGCCGCGCCCGCATATATTTATTTGCAGGGCTACAATTACGGTACTGCGTCCCTTGTTTATTCTCACAATCAGGCAAATACAACTATAATAAACGGTAAGAATTATTCCGATTCCGCTCCGTATACGGGCACGGGCAGTTCTGTCGGAACGATTTACAAGAGTGCCACGAAAGACGACCTTGTTGCTTTGAGCAGCGGTAATCTTACTTTTATTAACATTCTTCTTGACCACCGTGCGACTTCGGGCAATCTTGACGCCGTGTTCCAGACCGGCGGAACGCTGACGTTTTCAAACTCGACCGCACAGGTTGCCACTCTCGGAGCGGGACTTCACGTTCAGGGCACGGGAGTTATAGACAAAATTGAAAATTCGACCGTTAAAAACACCAATACGGCGGCGGCAACGGAAAACAACAAAAACACCGCGTTGCTTGTCGGCATGGGCGGCAATTATACTTCAAAAGTCGGAACGGTCAACACCATTACGAACTCCGCGTTCAGTTCCGTTACGGGTTACGGTATCTGGACAAGAGGCACGATAGGCACAATAGGCGGAAACACCACCGTTACTTCGACCGGCAGCGATGCTGTCTGGGTCGCAAACAGCGGCGTTATCAACACGATAAGCGGCGGTACGTTCACGGGCGGTACCGCAGGTAACGGTTTGTGGATAAGTGACGGCGGCACCGTCGGCACGATAAGCGGCGGTACGTTTTCTTCCACGGGTACTGCGGGACTTAAAGTAGACACAAATTCCAAGATAAATTTCATAACGGGCGGCACGTTCAACGGCGTTATCGTCAACGGCACGATAGACTCGATAAGCGGCGGTACGTTTGATTTCACGTCCTATAAATCGAGTTATAATACCATTAAAAATTTCGTTGCTTCCGGTAAGGTCGCAAGACTTGATTCGCAAAGCGGCGGCGGCAAATTCACCGTAGTGAACAACAGCGGCATTACGTCGGGAACATATATGTCCGCTCCGTCCTGCGCGGACGGCTATTCCGCAACGCAGGGAACAACATCGATAAACGGTGAGACGTTCACCACTTATACCGTCGGTGTTGCAAATATCCCCGTTCAGAGCGTTGAGATAACCCCGTCTGTCGTTAATATGACCGTCGGAGACACTTACGATATAACCGTAACGATCACCCCATCGAATGCGACAAATCAGACCGTTACATGGCAGACCTCCAACGGCGGAGTTGCAACCGTTTGGAACAGAACAATAACCGCAAACGGCGAAGGTACGGCGGTTCTGACCGCAACTGTTGACGGAAAGACCGCACAGGTCACCGTAAACGTTTCCAAACCCGATACACGAATTGATGTTTCCGAGTATAAGGCAAGCGGCACTTATCCCGAAATGAGCGGAAAACTTTTCGCTGGATGGTTTGCTGATGAGGCTTTGACGGAACCCTATACCGAGGAAACGGGTCTTGCTTACGCAAAGTTTGTAGATGAAGGCGTGCTTGTTGTTAAAGGTCAGCTTTCCGCTGGAGCGACGACCGCATCTTCTTCCGTAAATCTCCGTCTTATAACAACGGTCGATTCCGATATGTATTCCCGTGTCGGATTCAGAATTACATACAACGGCAAGACCGTAAACGTTGACACTCGCCGTGTTTACAGCGCCATAAGCGCGAAAAACGGAGACCTGACGGTTACATATTCTCCCACGAATATATGTGCCTCCTCCAAATATTTCATGACCTTTGTTCTTTCAAATGTTCCGTCCGCAGCGTATTCGAAAACGATAACTGTCGTTCCCTATTGGAGAACTCTTGACAATACTCTTGTTTTCGGCGCGCAGTCCGATATAGTTATCGCGAATCAACTTCCCGAACCCGTTATTCCCGTTGAAAGCGTGACTGTTACTCCGAACACCGTCAATATGACTGTCGGAGAAACTGCGGATGTAACCGTAACGATAAACCCGTCGAACGCGACGAATACAACGGTTACATGGCAGACCTCCAACGGCGGCGTTGCAACCGTTTGGAACGGAACGATAACCGCGAACGGCGCGGGAACCGCGGTTCTTACGGCAACCGTTGACGGCGTGGAAGCGACCTGTACCGTAAACGTTACGGCTGCGACAGAAGATTCCGATTACATCAAGTACATGAAGCGTAAGTACCCGAATTACGTTGAATCGACGGTCGGACTTGACATAACATTCAAGGAAGACCTTGTCGGCATCTGCTATTCGACATGGCATGACTATGCGTCTGTTTACAATGCGGGAACGTATTACAACGCAACCGAAATTCTTGCTTCCACAAAAGTTTTCGGACCTTACCCGCTTTATCACTATTGGGCAAAACCCGCTCTCGGATATTATTCGAGCAGCGATTCATCCGTTATCAGAACACACATGACGCAACTTGCGAATGCGGGCGTAGACTTCATCATTATTGATAACACGAACGCTGCGCTGCCCATCATAGATGCGGCGATAAACTCTTCCGTTTCGTCTCAGACATATTGGCAAAGCGTTATAACTTCGAGCGTTACCGCGTTGCTCGACACCTGCGTTCAGATGCGTTCGGAGGGACTTAAAACTCCGTATGTTGTATTCTGGAACAGAAATACGGATTCCGAGAACTGGGAGATATTCGGCAGAATCAGATCTCAGTTCCTGACAAAAGACAAATATAAAGACCTTTTTGTATATCTTGTAAACGACAACAACGGACTTGCAAAACCGCTTGTTCTCGGAACGGGTTCGACAACTTCGACGCAGGGTACGGCAGAAGCGAACGTTCCTTCTTACTATGACGCATATCTGACTTACAGAACGATGTGGGGTCTGCAAACCGTCCGCGCAACGACCGATTGGAGCTATCTCCTTAAAAACAACAATCAGCCCAGACGCGGAGAGACAGATTCCACGACAGGCAAAACGTATTATGAGCAGATGCCCGTTGCTCCCGCAATGCAGCAGACTTACATGACCGCAACCGGCACGGCGACAGGCAGAAAGAACGGCGCAACGTTCCACACTCAATGGCAGAACGCGTTCAATGTCAGACCCAAGATAGTTGTTTTGGCATGGTGGAACGAATGGGTTGCGCAGAACTACGGCTCGACCTCTTCGCCGACATTCACGGATAACTACAATCAGGAATACAGCCGAGACATCGAACCGATGAGCGGCGGACACGGCGCGAAGTATTACAACATGATGAAACAGTACATCGCGGCGTACAAGGCACACGAAAACTGCCCGAATCTGACGGAGTCGAACGTTTCTTCCACGATTTCCTAACAGTAGACAATAAAGAAGCCGACCGGTTTTGCCGGTCGGCTTCAAGCGGAAAAAGAAAAGGGAGTATTTCTTTGAAAAAAATGTTTTTGCGCCTCTATAAGCCGTGAAAACCGTTCCCGCTTGAACAAATTGCGACACTTTGCCGTATTCATTGCAAAAAGGAAAAAAGTGTGATAAAATAAACAAGTACTATTTTTTAAGGAGAAAAACGGATGATAACTGTTTCCGATGTGACCTTTAATTTCGGAGGTCAGGTACTTTTCAAAGATGTTGATCTGAAATTCACACCGGGCAACTGCTACGGTATAATCGGCGCGAACGGCGCGGGAAAATCGACTTTTCTGAAAATGATCTGCGGTGAACTCGAACCGACGAAAGGAACCGTCACCATTCCCGAAAAAACGAGACTTTCCGTTCTCAAACAGGATCACTTTGCTTATGACGCGTACACGGTTCTCGACACAATAATCATGGGCAATGAACGCCTTTATCAGATAATGAAAGAAAAGGACGCTCTTTATGAAAAAGAGGACTTTTCTGAAGAGGACGGCATCAAAGCGTCCGAACTCGAGGGCGAATTTGCGGAACTGAACGGTTGGGAAGCGGAATCCGACGCGTCGAAACTCGTTCAGGGTCTCGGACTTAATGAAAGCGTTCTTTATGAGCCGATGTCAGGTCTGAAAGAAAGCGAAAAGGTCAAAGTTTTGCTTGCGCAGGCTCTTTTCGGCGATCCCGAGATAATTTTGCTCGACGAGCCGACGAACGGTCTTGACATCGAGGCGGTTGCTTGGCTTGAAGATTTCCTCAGCGACTATTTCGGAACGGTTCTCGTTGTCAGCCACGACCGTCACTTCCTCAACAACGTCTGCACGAACATCGTCGATATCGACTACGGCGGCATAAAGATGTATGTCGGCAACTATGAGTTTTGGTATGAGTCGAGCCAACTTATGCAGCGCGTTTTGAAACAGCAGAACAAGAAAAACGAAGAAAAAATAAAGGAATTGCAGGAGTTCATTTCACGCTTTTCCGCGAATAAATCAAAATCGAGACAGGCAACCGCGAGAAAGAAACTTCTTGACAAACTGACGGTTGAGGAAATCCCCGCGTCAAGCCGCCGTTATCCGTTCATCGGCTTTGACATGGACAGAGAAGCAGGCAAGGATATTCTTTTCGTTGAAAATCTTTCCAAAACCGCACCCGACGGAACCGTGCTTTTCAAGGACATCACGTTCACCGTCAACAAGGGCGAAAAGATCGCGTTTGTCGGCAACGAAATGTCGATAACCGCGCTTTTTGAGATTCTTGTCGGCAATTCCGACCCCGACAGCGGTTCGTATAAATGGGGACAGAGCATAACATACTCTTATTTCCCTCACGACAATTCCGATTTCTTCAACGGCTGTACGCTCTCCATTCTTGACTGGATGAGACAGTATTCCAAAGACCAGACCGAAACATATCTGCGCGGCTTCCTCGGCAGAATGCTTTTCTCCAATGACAGCGTTTACAAAGAAGTTCGCGTGCTGAGCGGCGGTGAAAAGGCAAGATGTATGTTCTCCCGAATGATGCTTTTCGGCTCGAATATGCTTATTCTGGACAGACCCACCGACCACCTCGACCTTGAATCCATAACCGCCGTCAACAACGGTCTTTCGGCGTTCAAGGGCAACGTTATGTTTATGTCGCACGACTATGAAATAGTGAACACAGTTGCCGACAGGATAATAGAACTGACGCCCGACAGAATGATAGACAAAAAGGGCAATTACGAGGATTATGTCGAGTTCAAGAAGTCGCTCGGCGAGGGCAAGATTTCTCTCGGTACTTCTTATTCCGAATAATCGGGCAGTCATCTTTACGGTTTTGACCGTAAATGTTTGGTGTATATTCCGCCTTATAAATCAATAACAATACCGCAGGTTCTTTGTGAACCTGCGGTTTGAAAATCGAATATTTATTATATTTATATTGCGTATTTTTCGTACTTCTGAGCGTCTTTGCCCAAGACGACTTTAACCTTTATTCCCTCCTGAACATATTCTTCGGAGATAACGTCGTGCCTGTCATGCAATTCGCTTATGACGCCTGCGTCGGAATAGGGGACAAGGAGCGTATACTTTTTCGACGGAACGAGCCTGTCAAGCAGCTTTTGCCGCAGATCGTCAAGCCCATCTCCCGTTTTTGCGCTGACCCAACATACCTCGTCCGTGAAAAGGTCGGGCGGGATAACAACGGTTCTGTTTCTCGGAATAAGGTCGTTTTTGTTGAAGACGATAAAAGACGGTTTGCTTTCCGCACCGAGGTCGGCAAGTATCTTTCGGACAACTCTTATTTGACTTTCCGCTTCGGGGTCGGAATAATCGACGACAAGTAAAAGCACATCCGCATATATGGACTCTTCAAGGGTCGAGCGGAACGCCTTGACGAGCGCTGTCGGAAGTTTTCTTATAAAGCCGACGGTATCGACCAACAACACTTCGCGGTTATCGTCTGTTTTAAGTTTGCGCACGGTCGGGTCAAGCGTGGCGAACAGTTGGTTCATCACATACACGTCCGCGCCGTCGCAAAGCGCGTTCATCAGCGAGGATTTGCCCGCATTGGTGTAGCCGACGAGCGCCGCCGTGGGCGTGCCCTCTTTTTCGCGTCTGCGCCTGTTCTGCTCACGTCGTTTTTCAACTTCGGCAAGTTCCTGCTCAATGTGAGTTATTCGGCGCTGTATGTGACGTTTGTCCGTTTCGAGTTTCGTTTCTCCCGGACCTCTCGTGCCTATGCCTCCGCCGAGACGCGAAAGCGCTTTGCCCATGCCTTGCAGGCGCGGCAGACGGTACTTCAACTGCGCCAATTCGACTTGCAGTTTGCCCTCGGTCGAACGTGCGCGCTGTGCGAAAATATCAAGTATCAGCGTCGTTCTGTCTATCACGCGGCAGTCGAGAATCTCTTCAAGTTCGCGTACCTGCGAACCTTTGAGTTCATCGTCTGCAATGGCGAGGTTGACGCCGTTATTTTTTACAAATTCGGCTATTTCCTCTGCTTTTCCGCGTCCTATATAAGTTGCGGCCTCCTGTTTTTCGCGGCGTTGAAGCGCTTTTGCGGCAACTTCTATGCCTGCCGTGTCGCAAAGTCTTTCAAGTTCGTCAAGCGAAATTTCCGCTTCGCCGTCATCCGTGTCAAGACCTATCAGAACCGCGACGTCTTTTTCTTCATCCTGTGTAAGATATATTTCAGCCATAAATTTTTTTCTCCGTATAACAATTATCTGTATTTTACCACATTTATATAAAAATTTCAAGCAGTTGAGAGGTATTTTATGAACGCGAGACAAAAAGGAAAAATAGATCTGTTTTTCGGCGGACTTGCGTCGAAATTTGAGTCTTCCCGCGAATTTTTTGTTGGATTGACATGGAAGACGGTTTCTGGCAGAAAGGAATATAACGGAAGCACCGCGCTCCGTGACGGAAAACTTGTTTACAGTTTTGCCGAACGAAAGAGTACGACGATATGCGCACATTGCTTTCCGACCTCTGTGCCGTTATCCTGCAATATGACAGTGCCGTTGTCGAATACCGCGAACGCGGTCACGGTTGCCGAGTATTGATAGACGACAGAAACGTCAAACTTGAAAATTTTGAGATAAAAGAAGAGATCTCCGAGACGCATGGACTGAAAAACAAAGAATACAACATCGATCTTGCAAAAGCAGCACCGCTGCTGAAACGTCTCGGTTTTATGACCGCCGACGGCAAAATCAAGAACGATATGATAAGAAAATACAACCAGACCGACCGCTTTCTTGACCTCGTCGGCGGAATGTTTGACGGAATGAACGACATAACCGTTGTCGATTGCGCCTGCGGAAAATCGTATCTTTCGTTTATTCTTAACTATTATCTTTGGGAACAGCGCCACGTCCGCGCAAAATTCATCGGCGTAGACATAAAACCGAACGTTATAGAGGAAAGTAACAAGTTAGCCGCGGATCTCGGCTATAACAATATGCGCTTTGTCTGCGAAGATCTGCGAACATACGATGCGCCCCGCGCCGACGCGGTTATTTCTCTTCACGCCTGCGACGTCGCAACGGATATGGCTCTCGGATTTGCCATAAGACATAACGCAAAGAACATAATCTGCGTGCCGTGCTGTCACAAAGAACTGCTTGACGCATACAAAAAGCCTGACCTTGACCCCATAATCAAGCACGGCGTTTTCCGCGCAAGGCTCAACGATATTCTGACTGACGGACTGCGTTGTCTTAAACTTGAAGCCTGCGGTTACAAGGTCTCCTGCGTCGAATACTGTTCTCCCCTCGATACGCCCAAGAACCTGCTTATCAAGGCAAAAAAAGTCTCCGACGGCGACCCGAAAGCGGAGGCGGAATATCGTCGCCTGCTGTCGGAACTCGGCGTTCGCCCGTCAATTGAGTATTATTCGGTCAAATGCGATGACTGACTTTCGTTTGAAAAAAGTAAGACGATATAATAAAAACCGAGCGGTTTCTCCGCTCGGTTTTTTGCCGGTCGTATGTTATGTTTAATAGAAGATTTCACGCAGGGAGAGGTTCGTGCCGTTTATGCGCAGGGAAAGGGTCGTCTTTTTGACTACCGTTGCGCCGCCTGCGGTATAATCCGTCCATTTTTCCGTGACCGTTGCGGAAACGGTATAGTTTTCTTCGTCGAAAGTCACGGATTCAATGGTGTAATGGTCAAGGCTTGCCGCGCCTTCATCGCCTGCTGTCGAGGGGATAAGATAATATCCGCTCTTTGTGTATCCGCTTTCGATAGAGCCCGCAAAAGAAAATCTTCCGCTTCCGAAAATCTCATTGACCGACTGCTGTATTTTCGATACGCTGACAGCCGAATATGTTTTTGTCTGCGATGTTGCGGAAAGGTATTGCGCTTCGGCTTCCGTCAGAATGCTGCCTGACGTTTCTTTTCCGTTTTCGAGAGTTACCTGTGTGCCGATCTTGTAAAGCTTCGATTCAAGAAAACTCGGCGCTCTGTAAGAGCCGTTTGCATCTTTTCTCGGGAACACGCTGCCATACTGCGACGGGCTTGTTATGTTGAGTTCCTTGAAACGGTAAAGGTCGTATTTGCCGTAAACCATATTGACGTAGTTTTTCACGTCTTCTTCGGAAACGGGCCAATCCTGTATGACGGGCGCGGTCGTAGGTTCATCGTCCGGTGTTTCATCGGGAACGGTTGTCTGTGTATTGTTCGGATTTTCCGTCTCGGGCGGAATGTTTGTTGCCGGCTGTGTCGAGGGCTGCTCCTGTTCCGTCGTAACGGTCGGCGTAGAGTCGGATTTATCGCCGCAAGCCGCCAAAAAAGACAGACAAAACGCCGCGCAAAGAAGTGCGATAACAATTTTTTTCATTGTAAAAAATCTCCTTTCTCTTTTTCGGAGTTCGTCTGTATTATATGATGAAATTTCCAAAATGTCAATACATTTCATATTAAAGTCGCTCATGTGCGTGTTTAAGTTCGAAATTGAGCTGCGACTTGATAAAAACGCCCGCGGCAGATACCGCGGGACACGAGTTTAATCGAATATGACGTTTTCCAAATAAAGGAATCCTTTTTCATAGCCGATAATATATGTCGTCTTTACCGAAACATCACGGCAGACGCCGTCGCTGCCGACCTCCTGCCAGTTTTCCGAAACAGAGACCGATGCGCCACTTTCGTTAATTCGGCTGTTTGATATACTGTAATCCTTAAGAGCCAAAACAGCATCTCCTCCGCGACCTCCCGGCATAACGTAGTATCCGCTTTCGGTACAGTTGTTTTCGATGCCTCCGGAAATTTGATACTTATCGCTGCCGAATATTTCATTTACCGCTTTTTGAACTTCTGAAATTTTGATTGCCGAAAAATAAGGAATGCCATACGTTTTGTCAAAAAAATCCTCTTCGCCGTCCGTGAGGATTCCGTCCGCATCTTCGTGAATATTGAATTCTTTTCCTGCTAAATAGAAATAGTTATCCAAAAAGTATGGGAGGACGTACGAATTCTCCGATTTTTGCGGGAAGATGCTTTTCGGGGAACGGATATTCCATTCTCTGCTTCTGTATATCTCATATTTATCATACAGATTTGAAACAAAAGCTGCCGCGTCTTTCTCCGAAACGGGATTTGTCGATGTCGTTTGTTCCTCGGTGTTTGCCGGCGCTGTATTCTCTTGTTGATTTTTGCCTTTGCAACCCGCAATTAAACAGATGCAAAAAATCAGCGTGAATAATAAATAAAAAGATTTTTTCATGATACTTATAGTCCTTTCTTCTGTTTGTGCCTGCATTATAACGCTGAAAATGTTAAAAGTCAACGCTCTTTTTGTTAAATAAAAATAAATTCCGCACGGGATTTCCGTGCGGAATTTATTTTTTACAGATTGATTTTTATAAGTTTCGACTTTCGCTCATCGTTCCACTATGGGAGCCGCTTTGTCCGTTATGCATGCGGGCGTTACGATAACCTTTTTGATGGTCTTGTCCGACGGAACGTCGAACATTATCTTTGTTATCGCGCCCTCGACTATTGAGCGAAGACCTCTTGCTCCCGTGTTGCGCTCTGCCGCACGGCGCGCTATCGCGTCTATCGCTTCGTCGGTGAATTCAAGCGTTACGCCGTCCATCGCCAAAAGCGCTTTATACTGTCTTATCAGCGAGTTTTTCGGCTCGGTCAGTATCTTTTTCAACGCTTCCGCATCAAGTTTGTCAACGGTTACGACATCGGGGATTCTGCCGACAAGTTCGGGAATAAGTCCGAATTTTATCAGGTCATGCGCTTCGCATTTACGAAGATAATAGGACGAATCCTCTTCTTTTTTGCTCTTTATGTCGGAGCCGAAGCCTATTGCGTTGCCCGAAAGTCTCTTTTGAATTATCTTGTCAAGCCCCTCGAATGCGCCGCCGCAGATAAAGAGGATATTCTGCGTGTTGACAGGTATGCACTCCTGATTCGGGTGCTTTCTGCCGCCCTGCGGGGGAACGTTCGCAACCGTGCCTTCGAGAATTTTCAGAAGCGCCTGCTGCACGCCCTCGCCCGAAACGTCGCGGGTTATGGACGGGTTTTCGCTCTTACGCGTTATCTTGTCTATCTCGTCAACATATATTATGCCGTATTCCGCGGTCTCCGTGTCCATGTCTGCCGCTTGAAGCAGTCGCAAAAGAATGTTTTCCACATCTTCTCCGACATATCCCGCCTCGGTCAGTGTTGTTGCGTCCGCTATCGCGAACGGAACGTTAAGCGTCTTTGCAAGAATCTGCGCCATAAGCGTTTTTCCGCTGCCCGTGGGACCGAGAACAAGAACGTTTGATTTCTGTATCTCAACGTCTTCATCGTGCGGGTCACGCTTTGAAAATACGCGCTTGTAGTGGTTGTAGACCGCAACGGAAAGCATTATCTTTGCTTCGTCCTGCCCGATAACGTATTCGTCGAGTACCGCTTTTATCTCCGCGGGAGTTTTTATCTCGATATTCTTTTTCTTTGCTTCCGATTTTGCTTTTTTGAAACCTTTCAGATATTCGCCGCAAATTTCAACGCACTCGTCACAGATATATACACCCTCGTACATACTTGCGATAAAACGCTTGTCCTTGTCGTCATCGGTCGCCCCGCAAAAGGCGCATTGCTTTTTTTCTTCTGCCATATACAATTACCTTTCGGGGTTATCTTTTTGTTACGACTTTGTCTATCAGGCCGTATTCGCAAGCCGCAGCTGCAGTCATGAAGTTGTCTCTGTCGGTGTCCTTTTCGATAACTTCGAGCGGTTTGCCCGTGTTTTCGGAAAGTATTCTGTTGAGATCCGCTTTGATGCGGAGAATGTTGTCTGCGTGGATCTTGATGTCCGTTGCCTGTCCCTGGAATCCGCCGAGAGGCTGGTGAATCATTATCTCGCTGTTGGGAAGCGCATAACGCTTGCCCTTTGCGCCGCTCGAAAGCAGGAACGCGCCCATACTTGCCGCAAGACCTATGCAGGTCGTGCTGACGTCGCACTTGATGTAATTCATTGTGTCATAGATAGCCATACCCGCGGTAACGCTTCCGCCGGGGCTGTTGATGTAAAGGTAAATATCTTTGTCGGGGTCAACGGATTCAAGATAAAGCAACTGTGCAACAACAAGGTTTGCGGTCGTGTCGTTTATTTCGTCCGTCAAAAATATGATTCTGTCGTTAAGAAGACGGGAGAATATATCGTAAGATCTTTCGCCTCTCGATGTCTGTTCAACGACATAGGGTACCAAACTGCTCATGTTTTCGCTCCTCCTCGGATTGATTTTTTTGAAAACGCAGGGGAAAGCCACAAGTGACCTCCCCCTCCGATTATACGCTTATATCAGACCGATTATTCCTCGTCGGATTTCTTGGTCGTCTTTTTTGCTGCTGTCTTCTTTGCCGCAGGCTTCTTTTCGGCGGTTTCGCCGTCAGCCTTTTTAGCGGTTGTCTTCTTTGCCGCGGGCTTCTTTTCGGCGGTTTCGCCGTCAGCTTTTTTAGCGGTTGTCTTCTTTGCCGCGGGCTTCTTTTCGGCGGCTTCGCCGTCAGCCTTTTTAGCGGTGGTTTTCTTTGCCGCGGGCTTCTTTGCAGTCCTCTTCTCCGCTTTTTCTTCGGTTATCTCAGCCGCGTTTTTAACAGCTTCGAACGCCTTGCGAACAACGAGGTCTTTTGTGATGCTGTCGGTCAGGTAGTCGGACTTGATCTTGTCAACTTCCGCGCCGTAAGCCTTTGCGAGTTTGTCGTATTCCTCGTTGATGTCAGCCTCTTCAACGATAACTTTTTCTTCCGCCGCGATTTTTTCGAGAGCAAGACGGTCCTTAACGTCGCGAACCGCGCCGTCTCTGAACATATCTCTCATCTGCGCGGTGGTGGAGTTCATATATTTTGCGTAGGTGTCAAGGTTGAGTCCCTGGCTTCTGAGTCTCTGGTCAAAAGACTGCATCTGATAGTCGATTTCGGACTCATACATGCACTCGGGGATTTCGCCCTCTACAAGTTCCGCAAGTTTGTCGGAGATCTGCGCGTCAAGATCCGCTTCCGCCATCTCTTCTTTTCTCTTTGCTATCTTGTTCTTTATATCTTCGGTGAACTCAGCAAGAGTATCGAATTCGGAAACGTCTTTCGCGAAATCGTCGTCAAGAACAGGGAGTTCCTCAACTTTGATCTCGTGAAGTTTAATCTTGAACACAGCCGCTTTGTCTTTGAGCTCGTCGGTGTATTCTTCGGGGAACGTAACATTTACGTCGAACTCATCGCCGATGTTTTTGCCGACTATCTGCTCCTCAAAGCCGGGAATGAAACTGCCCGAGCCGAGCTTGAGCGCATAGCCCTCGGCTTTGCCGCCGTCAAACGCTTTGCCGTCAACGAAGCCCTCGAAGTCTATCGTTACGGTGTCGCCGTTCTGCGCCGCTCTGTCGTCAACATCGATAAGACGTGCCTGCTGTTTCTGATAATCCGCAAGTTCTTTCGCAACGTCCGCTTCGGTAACTTCAACGGATTTCTTGGTCAGTTTAAGACCCTTGTAACCCTTTATCTCTATCTCGGGTTTAACCGTAACGGTCGCTTTGAAGCGGAAGCCGTTCTCGCCGACTTCGAGAATCTCGACATTGGCTCTGTCAACCGGCTCTATCTTTGCTTCTTCAACAGCAGCCTTGTACGCTTCGGGATAAACTTCTTCCATCGCGTCGTCATAGAAAACTCCGGCGCCGTACATTCTCTCAACCATTTTTCTCGGCGCTTTGCCCTTGCGGAAGCCGGGAACGTTGAGTTTTTTTACATTCTTTCTGTAAGATTTTTCAACAGCCGCTTCAAACTCGTCTGCGGGAACGCTGATTTCGAGTTCAACGACATTTTTTTCTTTGTTGGTAACTTTTTCAAGTTTCATGTTGACCTTGTCTCCTATTTTTTCACATTTACAGGGATTATAGCATATTTAATATATAAAAGCAATAGTAAATATATTTAATTTAAAAAAGGTTTAAAGTTTTGCCGCTATGCACAGGACAAAAACGGCGGAAAAAGACTTTCATACCGAAAAAATTGTTCGGTTATTCGGTTATATTTCCTGTCTTCTGAAAATGATGATTCCGAAAACAAATGCCGCCGCCATATAAACCGCGGAAACGGCAATCACGCGTATTGCCAATTCGGAAGTGAGGTTAGCAGACGTCCCGTTTATGATGTCGAATATGTTCATGTTGAGCGGAGAAGTCGCCTGAACATCGGAAAGACAACCCGAAAGCCAATAGTCCGAAAGACGGAATTTTTCGCTGTCTATCGCGGCGTCCGCAATCTTCAATAAAAGAGCCGTTATCTGCGGCGCAAAAATTCCGAACGCGATCGCAGCTGCGGTTTTTTTGACCGCTTTGGAAAACATATAAATAATCGCCGTGAGAGAAAGAACTATAAGCAGCTGCAATAAAACCGCGTTCCAAAGTTCGGCATTGAATTTACCTATTCCCCAAAAAATGCTTCCGAATACAAATGCGGAAACACTTGATGCAACAAAGACCAGAGCCGCTGCCGTCATTGAAACAAGAAACTCCGCCGTAAAAATCTTGCAGCGTGAAAATCCTGCGGAAACGACTGTTTTTATTGTTCCGCGCGAATATTCCGAACAAACGAATATTGCCGCAACTATCGCAATTACTATGTCTATATCTCCGAGTGAAGTCGCGTTTCTGAACGCTTCCGCACCCGTGTAGCCTATTCCGAAATAGGTGTCGACATCATTCATGTCCGATGTGATATTTGTCGCAATCTCTATAAGTTTGAATGCTCCGAGAGAAAGGAACGCAAGCGCCGCCGCGACAGCCATAAATATCCAAAAACTCTTTTGCCTGAACAGGCGTCTGTATTCAAATCTGAAAAGTTTTGTCATATCAGCCGCCCACCCTTTCGATAAAGTATTTTTCAAGCCCGTCCGTCGTAACGTAAAGTGCGCTGACAGCCACTCCGTTTTGTACGAGCAGTTTGTTCAGTTCCGCGCTCCGCTCCGCACCCACGGATATTTCTATCGCGTGTCCGTTGACGGTTATCGCCGCTTCTCCGACTGCGTTTTTGAGCAGTTCCGCGGCCTTTTCTGCGTCGTCCGCAACTATGCGCAGTTTGCATTCGCCGCGAGCCTTTATTTCGGCTGCGCCGAGTTCGTCCACCAGCACACCGTTGTTGATTATTCCGTACCGCGTAACTATTTTTGACAGTTCGTCGAGCAGGTGAGACGATATAAGAACGGTTATTCCGCGCTCTTTGTTCAGTTTCACAATGAGGTCGCGCACCTCTTTCATTCCCGCAGGGTCGAGACCGTTTACGGGTTCGTCGAGAACAAGAAATTCGGGGTCACCGAGCAACGCTACCGCTATGCCGAGACGCTGTTTCATTCCGAGCGAAAATTTGCCTGCCTTTTTGTTGCCGACATCGCCGAGCCCGACAAATTCAAGGATTCCGTCAATGCTGTTCGCGTCCGCACCTTTGAGCAATGCAAAACGCTTCATGTTTTCCTTTGCCGTGCAGTTCGGGTATATGCCGGGCGCTTCTATCAGCGCGCCTGTTTTTCTGCCCGCTTCTTCTCGGGAAATGCCGCCGAAAAGTTCAAAACTGCCCTCGGTCGGCTCAGAAAGCCCGAGAATGACACGCATGAAAGTTGTTTTGCCCGCGCCGTTTTTGCCGATGAAGCCGTAAATGTCGCCCTTGTTTATCGTCATGTTGACGCCACGGACAACATATCTTGAACCGTATTTCTTCGACAGTCCGACGGTTTTCAGTACAGTTTCCATATTCCCTCCTCAGTTTATAAGTATCGGTTTGAAGCCGATGTAATCTCCTGCGATAAGTCTGAAATCTATGCCTTCATGAATGCCCGTGACCGCAAGCGCGTGCGCCGTCGGTCCGTGCAGATGTCCGTAAAAAACCCTCTTTATTCCGAATTCGTGCAAAACGTCCATGATGGGCGCGCATCTGTCGGAAGCAAACAGCGGCGGAAAATGCAAAAAGACAACGGGCACGGCATCGGGGTCGAGTTTTTTTGCCGCTGATATCGAAAGTTTAAGCCTGCCCGCTTCGCGAGCCACAATTTTTTCGTCTTCCTGTGTTCCGACGTCCGGAATCCACCCGCGTGTGCCGCAGATATATTCGTCGCCGACATGAAAAGCGTTGTTCTGCAACAGTTCTATGTCGTCAAAGCCCTTTTCTTTGAGAAAAAGATTTATCTTGCGCAGAGTCGACCACCAATAGTCGTGGTTGCCCTTTAATATAATTTTTTTGCCGGGAAGTCCGTGGATAAGCCTCATGTCCGCTTCGACTTCTTCGAGATTTATCGCCCACGATGTGTCTCCCGCTATGACGCAGGTGTCGTCTTCATTAAGACACCAATTTTCTTTTATTTTGCGTACATGGTCGTGCCATTGCACGCCGAATTTGTCCATGGGTTTGCCGACGCTTTCCGACAGGTGCAGGTCGGCTGTTGCATAAAGTGCCATATCGTTCTCCGAAAAAAACACCGCGCCGTGATTTTTTTGATCGGGCGCGGGATATTTTTGCGTGGTCTGCCGAAAACTCAAATGTCGGGCAGGAAACAGAAAAAAGCGTATTTGCTTTTTTTCGGTTTTTGCGGCTTGGATTTCTTGCCGCTATTCTATGTTTTTGAGTATCGGTGCAAGTTGGTCTATATCGTCAAGCGTTATTCTGCCGAGTTTTGCCGCACGGAATTCGTCAAGCAACATAACGGACGCGCGTTCTTCGTCCGGTCTGCCGCCGCTCAATATAAGTCCGCGTTTTTTTGCGATAAGCCCGAGCAGGTCATAGTCGTCCTCGGGCAGTTCTCCCGTCAGTTTATAGCGCTCGCGGAAATTCTTTTCGTAATGCGCGCGCAGTATTCCCAAAAGGTCGCACGCCAATGCTTCCGTGTCAACGACGTTGTCCTTTATCGCGCCGGTCATGGCAAGTCTTTTAGCCGAATTCTGATTTTCGAGTTTCGGCCAAAGTATGCCGGGCATATCAAGCAGATCTATACCGCCGCCGAGAGATATCCACTGTCTGCCTCTCGTAACGCCGGGTCGGTCTTCCGCCTTTACAAGTTTTTTGCCGCAAAGACAGTTTATGAATGTGGATTTTCCGACATTAGGGATTCCCGTTACCATGATTTTGAGCGAACGCCCGTGCATTCCTTTTTCCGCGTTGCGCTGTGCCTTTTCGCTGAAAACGGCGGTTATCTTTTTCATTATGTCGGAGACCGCCGCCGCGCGGTTTTTTGTTTTGCTGTCAAACAGAACAGCGGTATAGCCCGTGCTTTTATAATATTCGAGCCATTTTTTATTCTGCTCGGGGTCGGAAAGGTCGCTTTTGTTCAGCACAATGAACTTCGGCTTGTTTTCCGTCATTTTTGCGATATCGGGGTTTTTAGAGGAAAAAGGAATACGCGCATCGACAAGTTCTATCGCAACGTCGATAAGAGGCAGACATTCCGCCATCATTCGTTTTGCTTTTGTCATATGTCCCGGATACCAGTTGATGTTAGCCATTTGCCTTTTCCTCCTTTTCAAGGATGCGTCCGTCGGAACGGACGGTGTTATTTTTTTCTTACGATACCTTGCCGAACTTGTCGAACGGGGAGAATCGGAGCAGCACTTTGCCCGCTATTCTGCGAGTGTCAACGCAGCCGATAACGCGGCTGTCCTGCGAATTGAGACGGTTGTCCCCCATCACAAACACATGTCCGTCGGGAACTGTGATGTCAACGCACGGGTGTCCGTTTTCGTCGGTCGTCAGCGTATTTGCTCCCGCAAGCGCTCTGTCTGCGGGTCTTGTCTGTTGGAACGAGTCGAGATAATCCTCTTGCAGAACCTGCCCGTTAAGATAAACGCGATAGTTTTGCCCGTCATCGGACTTTATCTCCAAATGGTCGCCCGCAACGGCGATGATTCTTTTGACGTAAAGAATGTCTGAATTGTCGCCTATTGCGCGCAGGTCGGGTTCGAAAACGATTATGTCTCCGCGTGCGGGCGTATAAAACAGGTCGGAAACAAAATATCTGTCTCCGTCCGCCATAGTCGTATCCATCGAATGACCGTCAACGTAACCCGTCTTGAAAAGAAACGTCATAATGAAAAGCGAGGCAACGACCGCCAAAATCACCGCTTCGAACACGTCGAAGAAGTCTCTTAACGGTTTTTTGCTCGGTTTTTTCGGCATATTTTCGGCATTTTCTGCGCCGAAAACCGTATTTTCATCCATAAAACAGCCTCCTTGCCTCGGAAAAGTAAAAAGCGGCAGCCTTGCGGCTACCGCTGAAAGAATAATCAGAGTTGCTCTTTAACCTTAGCCGCTTTGCCGACTCTGTCACGCAGATAGTACAGTTTAGCGCGGCGAACCTTACCTTTGCGTACAACTTCAACCTTGTCGATAATGGGCGAGTTGACGGGAAAAGTTCTTTCAACGCCTACACCGTAGGAAACTCTTCTGACAGTTACGGTCTCGGAAACGCCGCCGTGCTTCTTCGCGATAACGGTGCCTTCGAATACCTGAATTCTCTCTCTGTTTCCTTCTTTGATTTTAACGTGAACCTTAACGGTGCTGCCTATTTCAAACGGGAAAGGCTCCGCTTTGATCTGATCCGCGGTAAAATTCTTAATGATCAGTTCTTTCATTCTCTTTTTCCTCCTGAACAGATTTTGTGTCAAGATAAAGCAGGGCTTTCGTGCAGAGAAAAGCAGAGGACTGCCCCATAAATCATGCCTTAATATTATATCATACCCCGCCGCGTTTTGCAATAGACGAAGTTGAAATATTTTCAAACATTGTGTGAAATCGTCTCTTTTTCGCGTTTTTTCGCAATAAATTTTAATATGAAGCCGCGTATCATCAGAAAGATGCCGAACGCGTAAAGGCCCGCAAGAGGCAATGCTATCAGATCTCCGATATACGAATAAAGCGTTCTTTCGGTAGTCGGCACAATGTCCGAAACAAGCACCTCTTCCGCATCGGCGTTTGACTTTTTCTCAATCGTTCCGGAAGCGGAGATCACGGCGGAAATGCCCGTGTTGCCCGCCCGCGCCATATCTCTGCCGTTTTCCACGCAGCGCATGACCGCATGGCAGAGGTGCTGGCGCAGCGCCGCGCTGCCGTCAAACCAAGAGTCGTTGCTGACCATCAGAAAATATTCCGCGCCCGCTTCAACGTCTTCGCGTGCGACATACGGGTAAATGGATTCGTAACATATCAGCCCGCCCGCCGTTCCGAACGAGGTGTCAAGCGGCGTCGGTTCCGTTCCCGCAACAAGATTGCCGAAATTGGCGGGAACAAACACGGAAAGCACGTCTGAAAGCGGAATGTATTCACCCATAGGAACAAGTTCGCGCTTGTAATACGGCTGCGGAACCTGGCCGTCGGCGCGTATCGCGGTAAGCGCATTGTATTCGCCGTGTTCGCCGTTGAAAATGCCCGTCACGAGCGTTGCGTTTCTCTCTTTTGCAAATTTTTTCAGAAAAGCCATAACGTTTTTGTTGCTCATATTTGTCGTGACCGCCGTTTCGGGCCACAGGTATATGTTCGGCTTTTCGTCTGCGACGGAGTCGGACAATTCCACATACTTTTCTATTGATTCGGAAAGCGATGTGTCCCACTTTGTCATTGAACCGAGGTTTGCCTGAACAACGGCGACTCTTACCGTCTCCGAATTGCTGCGTTCCTTTTCGACGGCGGAAACGCGGACCGCGCCGTATGCCGCATTCAGCGAAAACAGAAGCACGGCGGACAGAAAATATAATGCCGCCCGCTTATAACTTTTTGTTCTGATTATCGCAAATGCCGTTTCCGCTGTAAGCGAGTTGAAAAACGCAACGATAAGCGAGACGCCGAGCGAACCGAACAAAGATGCGGTCTGTATGAGCGTGGGGTGAGACGCTACGACCGTGCCGAGCCTGCCCCACGGAAAAGAAAGTTCCCATGCGTGCGCCTGCAAAAACTCTGCAAAAACGTAAAGGGCGGGGAAGAGGACGAACATCGGAATTTTTGTCCCGCGCAATCTGTCAAACGGCAGAAACGCAACGGTAAACACAAAGCCCTCGGCAGCCGCAATGGTGATTATTGCCGCCGTCATTATCAGATAAGACGGAACTGCGGGTATGCCGTAGTTCGTCATCGGACACATTCTGTAAAGCCACAGCATATTGGGCAGATAGTACGCCGCCGCATATACAAAGAAACACTTTTTCGTGCCGAAACCGCCGTCTTTGTAAACGCGCAGCGCCGTTATCATCGGAACAAGGGCGACAAATGCAAGCAGGTCGAGTTTTTCGACCGTGAACGCCGCGAACATCAGAAGTCCCGACAGCGCGGAAAGCGCGACAAGCCGACAGGGTGTGCGTTCTTTTTTTATCCGTTGCTTTTTCTTCATCGTCCGAAGTTCCTTTCAATCATATTTCCAAAATGAATTATAGCATTTTTTCCTGCGTTTGTAAATATCGGAAAGGATAATTTGCATACAATTAAATAAGAAATCCGCAAAAAAAAACGTGGACGGGAGCATGAAATGAAGGAAAAAGGCAGACTTTTGAAAGATTCTTTCATCATCGGCGCGACGGGGCTTTCGCTCAACTTGGTCGGGCTGTGGTTCAATATATATCTTTCGGGAACTCTCGGCACGGAGGGCATAGGGCTTTTTCAACTTATAGCGTCCGCATATATGCTTGCGACCACGTTTGCCACTTCGGGAATAAATCTTTCCGTGACCCGCGTTGTTGCCGAAGCGCTCAGCCTGCCTGAGACGCGGGAAACAGCGACGCGACGCTTTCGTAAGTGTCTTGCCGTCTCTGCCGCTCTCGGCGGGTTTGCCTGCCTGCTGCTGTTTGTCTTTTCGGGCGTTATCGCACGTTCCGTATTGTGCAGACCCGAAACGGAGATGTGCTTTCGTATACTTGCTTTCGGACTGCCGTTTATGAGCGCAGGTTCTTGTCTGAACGGGTTTTTCGTCGCGGAAAGAAAAGCGTACAAGACCGCAATAGCCAACGGCACGGAGGAAGTCTGCAAGATAGTTTTTGCCGTTCTCGTTTTTGCGCTGCATCCGCCGACAAGCCTTGTTTCGGGTTGTGTCGGACTTGTTCTGGGGCTTGTCGGGGGCGAAGCCGTCTCCTGCATTTTGGCTTACGCTTTTTGGCTTGCCGACGAAAAAACTTTGCCACGCTCGAAAGGCGGAACTGCGGGGACTGTGCGAAAAATGCTTGCGATAGGCGCGCCCGTTGCTGCAAGTTCTTATTTGCGGACGGGGCTGACAACGGTTGAGAATCTTTCCGTTCCCGTCGGACTCGTGCGTTACGGAATGACCGATTCCGATGCTCTTGCCGCATTCGGTGCGGTCAAAAGTCTTGCCGTGCCTGTCATTTTCTTTCCCGCTTCGTTTATGTACGCTTTTATAAAAGTCATGATTCCCGAAGTCGCGCGAGCTTACACCCTCGGCAAGACCGACGCCATACACGAACGCGGAGGGCATATAATCCGTCTTACGCTTGTTTTTTCGTCGGTCGTGACGGGGATTTTTCTTGTTTTTTACGCCCCGCTCGGCGCGCTGCTGTTCGACGATGCGGAAACGGGCAAACTGCTCCTTTATCTTGCGCCGCTTATCCCCGCAATGTATGTGGACGGCGTTGCGGACGGAATACTGAAAGGCATGGACGAACAGGTTGCCGTTATGCGATATAATATATATGAAGCGATCATACGTCTTGTTGTTGTTTTTACCCTTATTCCCGTTCTCGGTTTTGCGGGTTTCATGGCAACGGTCTATGCGGGAAACGTCATAAATACTTCTTTCAGCCTTGCCCGACTTCGCAAAAAAGCGGGGATAAAAGCGGAGCCGTTCGGCAGCGTGGTGCTTCCGACCTGCCTGACGGTTGCCGCAGGATTTCTTTTTAAATCCGTTTTTTCGTTCTGGCAAAGCCGCTTTTCGGTCATTGTCGAAGTTTTTCTGACCGTCGCTCTCTGTGCGGCGGTATACGCTTTTTTTCTCTTTCCCAAACTGCGGGAAAAAATCAGAGCGTCTTCTCCGCGGCAGAACGCCCGAAATCGCGCGCGTAGGAATATTCTGTAAAAGAAAAGGAAAGCATAAGGAGTGAAAAAAACGAAAGGACGGAAAAAATATGAAATTCCTTTATTCCGTGTATCTGTTTGTCGCGGGTGGTTTTGTTTATCAGATGATAGAAATGGCGTGGCGTTCCAGAACGCATTGGTCAATGTTCATTCTCGGCGGCGCTTGCTTTTTAAGCGTGAACCTGCTCCGTCTGACCGTGCTGAAAGACTGCAATTTGTTTCTGTTTTGTCTGATAGGCGGGCTTTGCGTGACAGTGCTTGAATTTATAATGGGCTGTATAGTCAATCTGCGTTTCGGCCTCGGTGTGTGGGACTATTCGTCAGTCCCTTTCAATCTGCTCGGACAGGTCTGCCTCCCGTTCAGCATAGGCTGGTCGATGCTGACGCTTCCGGGGTTGTGGATGGGACGCGTTCTGTGTGACGTGGTGGGGGTTAAATTCGGCTCTGCGTGACGTTTTCGGAAATGAGTATGCGGGAGCGTAAGAACGCCAGCGCCGCAAAAATTAAAAGGAAAGAACAACGGCTCGACAGTCCGACAGATAAACAAAACACATCAAACATTGATTTTTTGCATTTTTCTATCCCTGCATTATATAAATGTGTAGGCAAAACGGGGATTATTGGTGAAAGTACACATAAAAAACATAATTTATTGTAAAAAAGCACTTGTAATTCCCTTGAAAGTATGGTATACTTGACTTGAAGAGCGGGCGACCGCTCTTTGAGATTATGTAAAGAAATATATTTGATAATAAATGAAAGACCGAGGATTTGCGTTTGGGAATCTGTGAGACCGTTGCCGAAGTCGTGACCCCGTTTCTTGAAAAAGAGGGGCTTAAACTTTGGGACGTTGAATTCAAAAAAGAGGGCGCGGAGTATTTTCTGCGCGTTTACATCGACCGCGAGAGCGGCGTGGGCATAGACGACTGCGTAAAAGTGAACGACTTTTTAAGCCCCGCACTTGACGAACTCGACCCCATTCAGCAAAGTTACTGTTTGGAAATATCTTCGGCGGGACTTGTCCGCGAACTGAAAAAGAACGAACATTACGACCGTTATCTCGGAAAGTTCGTCACGGTTCACACATACAAGAGCCTTGACGGGGTTCTTCCGAAAAAATTCGAAGCAAAACTCGTCGGCTACGACGAAGATAATATAATATTGGAAATCAAAGACGAAAAGAGGAACGTCGGACGTTCTCTCATATCCAAAATAAGCATTGATTTGGTTTGACGGAGGTTTTGAAAAAATGAAAGCGAACAAAGAGTTTTACCGCGCGCTTGAAGACTTGGAAAGAGAAAAGAATATTCCGAAAGAATATATGCTTGACAAAATCAAGGCGGCGATAGCCTCCACGATTAAAAGAGACAAAAACGTTCCCGCAGATAACGTTGAAGTTATTTTTAACGAAGAAAAAGAGAACATAAAAGTCTGCATAAAGAAAGATATAGTCGAAACGGTTGAAAATCCGCAGACGGAAATTTCGCTTGAAGAAGCAAAGCAGATAAGCCGCCGTTACAAACTCGGTGACGTGGCAATGCTTGAAGTCGATCCCTCCGCAGTCGGCAGAATCGCCGCAAAGGTCGGAAAAAACGTTATCGTTCAGGCGATAAACGAGGCTGTGAACGGCTCCGTTATTCAGGCGTTTGAAGAAAGACAGGGTTCGCTGATGAGCGGCACCGTGAGAAGCGTTGACCCGAAGAGCGGCACCGTTATGGTGGAAGTCAACGGTCACGAACTTCCGCTGTTCCCGAGAGAGCAGATTCCCGGCGAGAGTTTTGAGCCCGACGATGTTATAAGACTTTACGTCAGCGTCGGTCAGCCCAATCTGCGCAGAGGTTCGACCGCAAAAGAAGTTATGCTTTCGAGAACCACGCCCAAATTCGTTGAAAAACTTTTCGAGGTCGAAGTTCCCGAGATAGCGAGCGGCGTTGTTGAAATAAAGGGCGTTTCGAGAGAGGCGGGTTCGCGCTCGAAAGTCGCGGTTCGTTCCAACGACCCGAACGTTGACGCCGTGGGTTCCTGCATAGGACCGAAGCGCTCGAGAATAAATACCATTCTCGAAGACCTTGCGGGTGAAAGAATAGACCTTATAAAATACAGCGAAGATCCCGGCGAATTTGTTGCGGCGGCGTTGTCCCCCGCAGAAGTAAGACTGCTTGAAATCGACAATGAACAAAAGAGTTGCAAAGTCGTTGTGGGTGCCGATCAACTTTCTCTTGCGATAGGCAAAACGGGACAGAATGTTCGTCTTGCCGCAAGACTGACCGGTTACAGAATAGACATTCTCAGCGAATAATGGCAAAAAAAGACAGAGTTCGCGGCGCTTTTATGCGCACTTGCGCGGGGTGCGGCGGACGGTTCGATAAACGGGAACACGGGTTTTTGAGAATAGCAAACAAAAACGGCGAGACAGTGTTGGACGAAAACGGCAACCTCGGAGGCCGCGGCGCTTACATCTGCCGTGACGTGAACTGCATTGCAAAACTGAAAAAGTCGGGCAGACTTTCAAAGTTGCTGCGCCTGCCCGTTCCCGCCGAAATATACGACATTGCGGAGGAAGCCGTTGACCGATAAATTCAAAGGTATGCTCGGGCTTTGCCGAAAAGCGGGAAAACTCATTCCCGGGGCGGAACTCATAGCAAAAAACAAAAAGAAATGCCTGTTGCTCGTCTGTGCGTGTGACGCTTCGGACAGGACGAAAGCGACGGTCGAGGCGTTCAATATAAAAACGATACACACCGATATGACGAAGCAGGAACTCGGAGCCGTGCTCGGTATGGGAAACGTTGCGGTTGTCGGAATAACCGATGCGGGCTTCGCGGCGGCGACAGAAAGTAAACAGGGGGAAAGAACATATGGCAAAATATAAGATAGGCGAGATCGCAAAAGACTTCGGAGTGAAAGTTACCGATGTGGCGGACATTCTGACAAAGTATTTCGGAGAGGGTCAGTATAAGCACAGTACCGTGCTTGAATCCGACCGTCTTGACGTGCTGTTTGACCACTTCACACAGGCGCAGGGTTTCGGAACTCTTCAAGAGTATTTTGACACCTACGACGAGAAAATAAGAGCAAAAAAGGCAAAAGAAGCCGAAGAAAGCGCAAAAGCCGAGGCTTCCGAGAAAACGGAAGAAGCGGCGCCCGTTCAGGCTCAGCCCAAAGAGGAAAAGAAAGAAGAAAAGCCCGTTGCGGAAGTGAAAGCCGAAGCAAAAACGGAAAACAAAGCCGAAGTAAAAGCGGAAAAGCCTTCCGCTGTTGCTCCCGCGCCCGCAGAGGAGAAAAAGCCCGAGCAGACGCATGAGCAGAAAGACAGAAAACCGCAACAGAAAAAACAGCCCCCTCAGAAACAGAAGATGAAGACGATAACTCCGCGTCCCGCGGCAACCCCCGCCAAGGGTGGAGTTTCCATCGTCGAGGACAGCGCTCTCGACTCTTCAACTCTCGGCAAATCGGTTGTTGTTGATACGAGAAAACAGACGAACGTTAACCTTTCCAAATATGACGAAAGACTTAACGACATCGTCGGCGAAAAAGCGAACAAGGATTACGGAAAAGCAAATCAAAGAATAAAACAGAAGAATAAAAGAAAACCCGACAACGCCGCAAGAAGAAAAGAAGCGGAAGCAAAACTCAAAAGAATGGAACAGTACGAAAAGGACAAGAAAAAGCACCTTTCGAACATTGTCCTTCCCGAGGAAATGTCCGTTTCCGAACTTGCCGCGGAACTTCGTATGACGACCACGCAGGTCATTCAGAAACTTATGCAGCTCGGAATATTCGCTTCTGCGTCGCAGATAATAGACTATGACACCGCGTCGCTTGTTGCGGAAGATCTGGGCGCGACCGTTACAAAACAGGTCGTTGTTACGATAGAAGATAAACTTATCGACGATTCGGACGACAAGGACGACGATCTTGAAACAAGGGATCCCGTTGTTGTTGTCATGGGTCACGTTGACCACGGTAAGACGTCGCTGCTTGACGCCATTCGCCACACGTCCGTTACCTCGGGCGAAGCGGGCGGTATCACCCAGCACATCGGCGCTTACAAAGTCAAGGTCGGCGACAGACAGATTACATTCCTCGACACCCCGGGGCACGCGGCGTTTACTTCCATGCGCGCGAGAGGTGCGCAGGTAACGGACGTTGTTATCCTTGTTGTTGCTGGCGACGACGGCATCATGCCGCAGACCGTGGAAGCGATAAACCACGCAAAGGCGGCGGGCGTTCCCATCGTTGTTGCGGTCAACAAAATGGATAAACCCGAATCCGATTTTGACAAAGTTATGCAGAGCCTGACCGAATACGACCTCGTTCCGTCCGCATGGGGCGGCGACGTTGAGTGCGTTCCCGTTTCGGCTGCGACCAAAAAAGGTATCGACGACCTTCTTGAAACCGTTCTTCTCGTTGCTGATATGCAGGAACTCAAAGCCAACCCGAACAGAGAAGCGAAAGGTACAGTTATCGAGGCAAAACTCGACAAGGGCAGAGGCCCCGTTGCAACGGTTCTGGTTCAGAACGGAACCCTGCATTCGGGCGATGTTATCGTTGCGGGTACGGCGGTCGGAAAGATACGTCTTATGACTGACGACAACGGCAGAAAAATTCAGGACGCGGGACCGTCCACTCCGGTTGAGATAATAGGCCTTTCGGAAGTTCCCGCCGCAGGCGACGTTTTCCATGCGGTCAAGGATGAAAGAATGGCAAGAGAACTTGTCGAGCAGAGAAAGGCAGAACAGAAAGAAGCCGCAAACAAGGCAAGAGCGGTCACGCTCGACGACCTGTTCTCGCAGATACAGGATGGCAATATGAAGACTTTGAACATCATCGTCAAGGCCGATGTTCAGGGCTCTGCGGAAGCCGTTAAGTCCTCTCTTGAAAAACTCAGCAACGATGAAGTCCGCGTCAAGGTCATTCACAGCGCGGTCGGCGGAATCAAGGAAAGCGACATCATGCTTGCCTCCGCTTCGGGCGCTATCGTGATAGGCTTCAACGTCAGACCCGACGCCGTTGCAAGAGACATGGCGGAAAAGAACAAGGTGGACATTCGCCTTTACAGAATAATTTACGACTGCATCGAAGAAGTCGAAACGGCAATGAAAGGTATGCTTGCGCCGAAGTTCCGCGAAGTACATATCGGTACTGCGGAAGTGCGTCAGACATTCCGCGTTTCGGGTGTCGGAACCATCGCGGGCTGTATGGTAAAACAGGGTAAGATAGCCCGTAACGCAAACATTCGCCTTATCCGTGACGACATCGTTATTTACGAGGGCACGCTCGATTCGCTCAAACGTTTCAAAGACGATGCGAAAGAGGTTGCCGAGGGTTACGAATGCGGTGTCGGACTTGACAAGTACAACGACCTTAAAGAGGGCGACATCATCGAAGCATTCATCAATGAGGAAATTCCTCGCTAAAAGAACTGAAATCAGCCCGGAAAGAGAAATTTTTCCGGGCTGTTGCAAAAATATGAAGATTATAAAGGATATTTATACAAATGGCAAACGGTTACAAACAGGGCAGAATAAACGAAGAGGTCAAGCGCGAACTTGCGCTTATAATCCGTGACGTCAAAGACCCGCGCATTCCCCCGATGACGAGCGTTGTTCATGCGCAGGTATCGCCCGATTTGAAATATGCGAAAGTGTTCGTCAGCATTCTCGGCGACTACGACGAAAAAGAAGTTCGCAAGGGACTTAAAGCCTGCAAAGGTTATATGCGCAGTCAACTCGGTCAGAGACTTTCTCTGCGCAATGTTCCCGAGCTGACTTTTGAGTTTGACAAGAGCGTTGAGATGGGCGCAAGAATAGACAAGATACTGCGTGAGATAGAAAAAAGCGGGGAGGACGGCGAGCAATGACAGAGACCCGTCTTCCCGAAAGCGATCTCGCTGCTTTTCGAGAATTGCTTTCAAAGGACAGAATTTGTATTTATATGCACCGCTCTCCGGACGGCGACACGATAGGCTCTGCGCTGGCACTCGAAAGAGTTCTGAAAAATGCGGGAAAAAGAGTTTGTCTTGCCTGCTCGGACATCGTTCCGCGCAGACTGCGTTTTGTCACCGACGGAATAATTGCGTTTGAACCCGCATTTGAGCCTGCGGTAAAAGTCAGCATAGATGTGGCTTCCGAAAAACTGCTCGGTACAAAATATGAAAATGAAGCGCATGGTTTCGATTATTGCATAGACCATCACTATACGAATACGCATTATGCAAAAAAGACCGTTGTTTGCCCCGACGCAAGCAGCGCGGGAGAAGTGCTTTTTATGCTTCTCGAACAGACCGGAACGACGATAGACGCAAAGACTGCGGAATATCTGTATACCGCAATATCGTTTGATACGGGCTGTTTCAAGTTTTCGAACGTTCGCCCGCAGACTCACCTCGCGGCGGCGAAGCTTATTTCTTTCGGCTTTGACACGGCGGATATAAACAGACAGCTCTTCGACGTTGCTCCGATGAAGCAGCTGCTTTTGGAAAAGACAGTTATCGACAATATAAGAACATATCTTGACGGAAAAGTTTCGCTTTGCTGCATAACGCAGGATATGCTCAAAGGGCTCGGACTTGAAGACAGCGAAACGGACGGCATGACAAACGTTGTCCGTAGGCTCGAAGGCAGCGTGGTCAGCGTTACAATGCGTCAACTTTCGGACGGCACGATACGCGTGTCTCTGCGCTCTGAATGCGACTTCAACGTTGCCGATGTTGCGGCTTGCTTCGGCGGAGGCGGCCATGTACGCGCCGCGGGCTGTTCGCTTGACGGTGAACCCGCGGAAGCAATAGAAAGAATAGTTTCCGTCATCTCGGAAAAGTGGAACAAAACGGAAAAATGATATTTGTGATAGATAAGCCGTCGGGCATGACGTCCCACGACGTTGTGTGGCGCATGAAACGCGCGCTCGGACGGAAAGTCAAGATAGGACATACGGGAACGCTTGACCCGATGTGTACGGGGGTGCTTCCCGTGCTGACAGGCAACGATACAAAACTTTCGGACTTGCTCGGCGGCGACAAGGAATATGTGGCAACGATGCGGCTCGGACTTGTGACGGACACACAGGATATAACGGGAGAAGTTCTGGAAACGCACGGAACGGACGGAATCGGAGAAGATGACGTCAGACGTGTGCTTGCTTCTTTTGTCGGCGAGACGGAACAACTTCCGCCGATGTATTCTTCCGTCAAGGTTGGCGGCAAAAAACTTTACGAACTTGCCAGAGAGGGTAAGACCGTAGAGAGAAAAGCGCGGAAAATAACGGTTTACGAAACAGAATATCTCGGAACGGCTGCCGAAAATGAGTATAAATTCCGCATTGCCTGTTCAAAAGGAACGTATATCCGAACGATTATAGACGACGCGGGACGTGCGCTCGGCTGCGGCGCGTGCATGACTTCTCTTCGCCGTACAAAAGCAAACGGTTTTTCGCTTGCAGATGCCGTGCCGCTTGAAGAAGCGGAAAAACTTGCAAAAGAGGGACATATTGCGTCTGTCTGCCGCAGCAGCGAGGGGTGCTTTGAAAATCTCGGACGTTGTACCGTTCCCGAAAACGGCTTGAAGTTTTATCTTAACGGCGGGTCGATAGGCGAAAAAAGACTTTCCGATGTGACCGAAAGAACGGAACTGATGAGGGCGTATTCCGAGAACGGAACGTTTTTGGGGCTTTGCCGCCTTGAAGAGGGCGAAATCAAAGCCGTTTGGAAGAGAATATGAAAAACGTAGTTATAACGGGGAATTTCGACGGTGTGCATCTGGGACATCGCCGTGTTGTTGAAACCGCAAAAAAAATTGCGGACGAGCAAGGCTTTTCGACCGTCGCATTCACATTTTCGAATCATCCCCGAAATTTTTTCAGACCGCAAGACCCCCTTTATTTTATAACGTCGCCCTCCGAAAAGGAGCGGCTTTTGCTTGCCTGCGGCGTTGCGCGGGTCGAAACGGTTGATTTTAATGCCGCATTTGCGGCGATAAGCGCGGAAGATTTTCTTGCGCTGTTGAAAGAAAAATATGACTGTGCCGCTGTTGTCTGCGGAAAAAATACAACATTCGGCAGATTCGGCGAGGGCAACGCCGACAATGTTGCGTCTCTTGCAGAAAAGCAGGGAATGCAGGCTGTTGTCTGCGACCTGAAAACGCTTGACGCGGACGGGGAGCAGATAAGTTCTTCCGCCGTGCGGCGTTATGTATTGGACGGGAATATGCAAAAAGCGTCCATGATGTTGGGCAGACTGTTTTCTCTTTCGGGACAGACCGTTCACGGCAAAGGCTTGGGCTCGGGCTGGGGCTTTCCTACGGTCAACACCCGTTTTGAGCCGCTTCAACTGTTGCCGAAACGCGGCGTTTACGCAACTTGCGCAAAGGTCGGAAACGACCTGTTCCTTTCCGTGACAAATGTCGGAAAACGTCCGACCGTCGGCAATTCCGACGAAATAACCGTTGAAACCAACATTATTTCGCGCCTTGACGGCGAAAGCCTTCCGTCGCTCGACCTTTACGGCGAAGATGTCAGAGTAGGCTTTCTTGAATTTTTGCGGGAAGAAAAGAAGTTTTCATCTGTCGAAGCGTTGAAAACGGAAATAGAAAAGAACAGAGCGTATACGGTCGAAAAATACGGTTCGCAATTCAGTAAAATTGTGAAATTTTAATATTCTATTTTTAAATTTTAGTACAACTTTTATAAAAGCACTTGATTTTTGCACATATTTATAGTAAACTATATAAGCAATAGTACCAAACATTACGGATCGGAGTAATTTTCGAAATGTCAAGCAAGTTATATCAGAACGTTATCCAACAAATGAAAGATACGACGGACAGAGTTGTCGGTATTCTTGACGAGTCGGGTTCCGTCGCGGTTTGCAGCGATCCCGCGCTTGTCGGAAAAAGCATGGGCAACAGCCTTTCCGATATTATGGGAATGAACGACCTTGTGTTTGCCGACGGGTATACATACAGAGTTATCGGTTCCCGCATTAAAATGGATAATGTCGTTTTTGTAAAGGGAACGGACGAATTGGCGCAGAACATCGCCGCCGTGCTTTCCGTTTCTTTGAACACGATGAAAGACTTTTACGACGAAAAATACGATAAATCCAACTTTATCAAAAACATAATGCTCGAAAATATTCTGCCGGGCGATATTTACGCGAAGTCGAAAGAACTTCATTTCAGCGGCGACGTTCCCCGCGTCGTTCTGCTTGTTCGCCTTATCGACAGAACCGAGGTCTTTGCTTACGATATAGTTCAGAGCCTTTTCCCCGATAAGACGAAGGATTTCGTTATCAATATCGGAGAAAACGATATCGCGCTTGTCAAAGAGGTCAAACCGAACACCGAATCACGCGACCTTGAAAAACTTGCCCGTTCCATAGTCGACACGCTGAACAGCGAGTTCTACACCCGTGCCGTTATCGGCATAGGTACCGTGGTCAACTCTCTGCGCGACCTTTCCCGCTCGTTCAAAGAGGCGCAGGTCTCGATAGAGATAGGCAAGGTCTTTGACGTTGAAAAAATAATCATGTCTTACGACAATCTCGGTATAGGCAGACTTATTTATTATCTTCCCACAACGCTTTGCGAGGCTTTTTTGCAGGAAGTCTTCAAAAAGGGTTCGATAGACGCGCTTGACCACGAAACGCTCTTCACCATACAGAAATTTTTCGAAAACAACCTGAACGTGTCCGAAACATCGCGCAAACTGTTTGTTCACCGAAACACGCTCGTTTACCGTCTTGAAAAAATAAGAAGACTGACGGGGCTTGATTTGAAACAGTTCGACCATGCGATAGTTTTCAAGGTCGCGCTCATGGTTAAAAAGTACCTGCAATCAAATCCCACCAAGTTCTGAGCATTGTCCGCCCGACATCTTTCGGAAAGGCGGACGGTGTCCGTCGAACCGAAAAAACACAGCGACAATGAATGAATATCCGAACTTGAAGGTAGAGACCCTGACAGGGCCTGTACCTTCTACGGCTTAATATGGGGTATGTTTTTGTTTGTATATATGTGATAAAACAGCCCCTCGGATATGTTTCTTTTGCATAAAAAAGGAGTAAAAAATGGTAAATTTGAAGTCCGTTACCGTAACTCATAAAAACGGCACAACGGCGCTCAAAAGGGTCAGCCTGCGCATTGATGACGGCGAATTTGTTCTCATCAACGGTCACTCCGGCGCGGGAAAATCGACCATCGTCCGCCTGCTGACGGCAGAGGACGTTCCGACGAGCGGCGAAGTGGTTATCGACGGAGTTAATACAAAAAATCTGACACACAGACAGATTCCGAAGTTCAGAAGACGTCTCGGCGTCGTTTTTCAGGATTTCAGACTTATTCCGACAATGAATGTCTTTGACAACATCGCATTTGCGATGCGCGCTGTCGGAAGAGGCAGAAAAGAAATCAAAAAGCGCGTTGCCGCGGTTATGGAGATAGTCGGACTTACCGGCAAGGAAAAATCGCTTCCTACACAGCTTTCAGGCGGTGAACAGCAGCGTGTCGCGCTTGCCCGAGCTATTGTCAACAACCCGAAAATGATAATCGCCGACGAGCCTACGGGCAATATCGACCCCAAAATGTCGGCGGAAGTTATGGATATGTTCAGTCTGATAAATCAGACGGGAATAACCGTTATCGTCGTAACGCACGAGCAGGCCTTTGTCGATACTCTTGACGCAAGAGTTATAACGCTTGACCACGGAAATATATTGAACGACACGGCACACCCCGAAGTTGCGGAAGAACTCCGTTTGCGCCGCGCCGCTCAAAACGGTGATTCCGAGGAAGAGGACGAGTACGAAGAAGAGGTCGTTTCGGAGAAAAAGGCAGTCCCCGAAAAAGAGCCTGTTTCCGAAACTGCCGCACCCGCTGCCGAGATCTCGGCGCCTGTACAACCCGAACCCGCGCAGCCCGAACTTACGGTAGTTTTACCCAAAGCGGAAAATACCGAAGAACAGAGCATTGCGGAGTCGGAACAAATCGCGGTTGAAGCGGCTGAAACTGTTTCGGAAGAAACTTCGGAAACCGTTGAAGAAGAACCTTCGCCCGAGAAAAACGTGGCCCAAAAGGCGGAGGAATTCCTTGCCTCGATAGGCATAGATACCGAAAAGATACGCACGGAACAGCCGACCGAGATATTCGTAAAAGAATCGGTTGAAACAGACGAAACGGCTGCGGACGGCACTGCGGAAGAATCAAAAAGTGAAGAGGAGGCTGAACAAAGATGAGTTTTGACGGTTTTCTTTTCTCACTCAAAAATGCTGTTTCGAACATATTCAGAAACTATGTTCTGACGATAGCTTCCGTTATCGTTCTCGGCGTTTGTCTGCTTTCACTCGGCAGTACGATGCTTGTTGTTCAGGACGTTGACGCCATAGTCGATTCCGTCGGCAGCGAAAACAGGGTCGTTATTTTCCTGAACGAGGATATTTCTCAAACGGGCATAAACGATGTGCGCGCCCAACTCGAACAGATAAAGAACATAACGAACATTGTTTACGAATCGCCCGAACAGTCGCTTGAAAATTATACGTCGCAACTCGGCAGTCAGACCGTTACGGGACTTGACGCCGCCGTTTTCAGACCTTCGTTTATTTTCGATATAATAGACCTGAACAAATACGAGCAAACGGTCTATGCCATTGAGCAGATTGATGGGCTCGGCGTGTTCGAAAGCGGTGAAAGCGCGGGACAGCCTGCTATCAGAACAACTAAAACGCTGATCAACCGAATAGTTTATATAAAGCAGCTGCTGTCGTTTTTCTCCGTTGTCGTTATAATTGTATTCTTCTTCCTCTCGATGTTCATTATCATGAACTCGGTCAAGATGAGCGTGTTTGCGAGAAGAACGGAAATAAACATTATGAAATATGTCGGCGCGACCGATTTTTACATACAGTTGCCGTATTTCATCGAGGGACTTCTGATAGGCCTTTTCAGCGGTATCGTTTCATTCTTTGTTCAAAGAATGCTCTACGTCTCGTTTATTTCGCCCATGCTTTCGGATATCGTTCCCGGCGCGACGCTGTTCTCTTTTGATGAACATTTCTGGCTGATATTCGGACTTTTCGCTCTTGCCGGAAGCGTGATAGGTGTTATCGGCTCGGTTTTCCCGGTTAAGAAATATCTGGACGTTTAATACAATAAGATTTATATACATACCTCACTCAACACCCTGCAAAAAGGAGGCATTACAATGAAAAAGACGATATGTCTTGCACTTGCGGTTATTCTCTGCGTCGGCATAGTTTTCGGTTTTGCGCTTTCGGTTTCCGAACCCGCCGTTGCGGCAAGCAATCAGGAAAAACTCGAAGAGGCAAAAAAGAACCTCGAAGCGGCGCGCAATGAGATAAAAGACATCAAGAACAGACTTGCCGAACTCGGAAACAACAAGCAGGAACTCATGGCAAAAAAGAACCTGCTTGACGAACAGATAGAGGCAACGGAAGCGCAGATAGCGCTTATAAATTCCGCGCTTGAAGTCATTGAAAAAGAACTTGAAGAAAAAGGTGCGGAACTTGCCGTTGTTCAGGATAAATACGATGCAACGATGGTGAAGTTCAGAGCCCGCGCCCGCGCTTCTTACGAAGCGGGCAACCAGTCCTATCTGGAAGCGATATTGACCGCAACCGACCTTTCGCAACTTATAACAAAACTCGACCTCGTCGAAGCGGTTGCGGAATATGACAGCAAACTTCTGAACGACCTTTCCGAACAGGCAAAGTCGATAAAGGTACTGTACGACGAGATAGAAGACCGCAAAAACATGAAGCAGTCCGAACTCGAAGAGCAGGCAGAAGCGGAAGCGGAACTCATTTCAAAGAAATCCGAACTTCAAACAACTCTGACAACGCTTATGGCGGATGAGGAAGAACTCGAAGCGCAGGAGCAGGCGTGGACTGAAAAAGAGGCGGCTTTTGAAAAAGAAATAGCAAAACTTGCCGATAGTTCCGCATCATATTACGGTGATGAGTTTTGTTGGCCGGTTCCCGCATCTTCATACGTTTCTTCCGGCTTCGGTTGGAGAACATATACTTATAAAGGCAAAAAAGTAACGGGCTTCCATCATGCGATAGACATCGCTGCGGGCACGGGCACAAAAGTTGTTGCCGCAGGAGACGGCACCGTGCTGCGTGCGGGTTGGGTCACAACAGGCGGAGGCAAACAGGTCGTTGTCGATCACGGCAGCAGACTTTTGACTTACTATAACCACCTTTCGGGATTTGCCGTTTCCGCAGGCGCGAAAGTCAAACGCGGTCAGACAATCGCCTATGTCGGCATGACGGGCACCGCAACGGGTCCGCACCTCGACTTTGCGATAATGTACAAGGGCTCTTATCAGAACCCGTCGCTTTATGTCAATCCGAGAAACTCAAAACCGTCGAGATCCATTAAAGACCTCGTTCGTTCTTAAAACTCGGAGAAAACAGCAGAAAAACAAAGCCTGTCTGCGGAAAAAACCGCAGACAGGGTTTGATATTGTTTTGAGAGGTTTGTCAAGTGAAAAAAAGTATCATTGCCGCATTTGCGGCGGGCGTTCTTGCCGCAGTTATTCTTTTTTCGGTAACGGGTTGCTTCGGAACGCTTAAAGTAAATACAGGTTCTTACACCACCGACACTTCCGTTGAAAAGAAACTTGCCGAGATGAAATCCGTCATTGACGCTTATGCGATAGACGAATTTGATGAGGAAAAAGCAAAAGAGGGACTTTATTACGGGTATATGCTCGGTTTGACCGACGATAAATACGCCGCATATTATTCCGAAGAAGACTATAAAAAGATAGTGGACGATCTTCAGGGCAATTTCGGCGGTATCGGGTTGCAATTCTTTAATTACGCAACCGCAACGCTTGAACACGGCATGACCGTTTATCGCGTGCTCGGCAACTCTCCCGCAGAAGCGGCAGGCTTGAAAATCGGGGATGTAATAACCTCCGTAAACGGCAAAAAACTTGACGGAATGACCTATGAGGAAGCTTACGATTATGTCGTTGATTTTGTGAACAAGGGCGAAACGATCTCAATGGTTGTTGACAGAGACGGGCAAACTTTGAATTTCAGCCTGACACCCGCGCAGTTCACGCAAAAATACGTTGAATATAAGATACTCAAAGACAATGTGGGATATGTCAGCATATATCAGTTCGGCACAAACTCCGTTTCCGAACTCAACGAGGCGTTGACGGAACTTGAAAAAGCGGGCGTTAAGGGATATGTTTTCGATGTCCGCAACGACCCGGGCGGAGAACTTGAATCCGTTTGCTCAATGGTCGATATGCTTGTCAAAAAAGGCGAGACCATAATCACGATAGAGGGCAAAAAATCTACCGAAACAAGAACCGCGAAAATTGACCCGTTGGTTTCGGGCAAACCCATTGCGGTTGTTGTCAACGGCTCGACCGCATCCGCCGCAGAGATGTTTTCTTCCGCTCTGCGCGACCTGAACGGCGCCGTTCTTGTCGGGGAGCAGACTTTCGGAAAAGGTATCGGGCAGACGACGCGCAGACTTTCGGACGGTTCGTATATAAAATTCACGACGTTCAAATATTTCACCGCCGCGCACGTCGATTTTAACGGAATAGGTCTTACTCCCGATATCGAGGTGCTTCTGACAACGGAAAAGCGCGCAAACCTTTATAATCTTTCTCTTGAAGAAGACGACCAACTCTATGCGGCATGGAACGCAGTAAAGGGTTGAAACTTCGCATTTATTTATACAGAAAATCAGACTTGAAAGAGGTTTTATAATGAGCAAACAGATCGAAATGACGCAGGAAGCGTTCGACAAACTTGAAAAAGAACTCATGGATATGAAAGCGCTGCGTCCCGAGATAGCGCAGGAGATTCAGGAAGCGCGTTCGCACGGCGACCTTTCCGAAAACAGCGAATATGACGCGGCCCTTGATAAACAGGCAAAGCACGAGGAAAGAATCGCGGCTCTCGAAGAGATGAAAAAACACGCTAAGATAATTGACGAGTCGAGCATTAAAAAGGGCGTCGTTTCCGTCGGCTCGGTTGTAGGCGTTCACGATTTTGATTTGGAAGAGGACGTTGAATATATCATAGTTTCCACCATTGAATCCGACCCGCTTGCAACTCCCGCAAAAGTTTCCGACCAAAGCCCGATAGGCAAGGCGCTGCTCGGTTGCAAAAAGGGTGCGGAAGTAACCGTTGAAATTCCGAACGGAGAAAGCTACAAACTTAAAGTTCTTTCCGTCGGCAGAGCAGACAAGAGATAAACAGGAACGGAGAAACATATGAACGAAAACAATGTCAACGGTCAGCCTTTGACCGAAGCCGAAGAGCAAAAGCAACTCAGCGAACAGGTGCGCATACGCCGTGAAAAGTTGGCGGAACTCCAAAGTGAGGGCAAAGACCCGTTCGTTATAACCAAATTCGACGTCGATCACCACAGCGGGGAGATAAAAGCCGCATTTGACGAACTCGACCAAAAGACCGTAACCATCGCCGGCAGACTTATGTCCAAACGTATCATGGGCAAAGCGTCGTTCTGCAATGTTCAGGATCTGAAAGGCAACATTCAGTGCTACGTTGCGCGCGACAGCATAGGCGAAGAAGAATATAAAGCGTTCAAGAAAATGGACATCGGCGACCTTGTCGGAATAACGGGTTTCGTTTTCAAGACCAAGACCGGTGAAGTTTCCGTTCATGCGGAAAATGTGGTGCTTCTTTCAAAGAGCCTGCAAGTGCTTCCCGAAAAGTTCCACGGACTTTCGGATACCGATGCAAGATACCGCCGCAGATACGTTGACCTTATCGTCAACCCCGAAGTCAAGGACACATTTGTTAAGCGTTCAAAGATAATCGCTTCCATCAGAAGATACCTCGACGGTCAGGGCTTTATGGAAGTCGAGACCCCGATGCTGGTTTCCAATGCGGGCGGCGCGGCGGCAAGACCGTTTGAAACGCATTACAACGCGCTTGACGAGGACGTAAAACTCCGCATTTCGCTTGAACTTTATCTCAAAAGACTTATCGTCGGCGGTCTTGAACGTGTTTACGAAATAGGACGTGTTTTCAGAAATGAGGGCATAGACACCCGTCACAATCCCGAATTTACGCTGATGGAACTTTATCAGGCGTTCACGGATTATCACGGGATGATGGATCTGACCGAAAATCTTTATCGCCATGTTGCGAACGACGTTCTCGGCACGACAAAAATAACATACAACGGTATTGAAATGGATCTCGGCAAACCGTTTGAGAGAATAACCATGCTTGACGCCGTTAAGAAGTATTCAGGCGTTGATTTCAATGAGATAACGACGCTTGAAGAAGCGCGCGAGGTCGCAAAAGAACACCATATCGAATTTGAGCCGCGCCATAAGAAAGGCGATATTCTCAACCTCTTCTTTGAAGAGTTCGTTGAGGACAAACTCGTTCAGCCGACTTTTGTTATGGATCACCCCGTCGAAATATCTCCGCTGACAAAGAAAAAGCCCGAAAATCCCGACTATGTTGAACGTTTTGAGTTCTATATGAACGGTTGGGAAATGGCAAACGCATATTCCGAACTCAATGACCCCATAGATCAGCGCGAGCGTTTCAAAGCACAGGAAGAACTGCTCAAACAGGGCGACGAGGAAGCAAACCGCACGGATGAGGACTTCCTTTACGCTCTTGAACTCGGAATGCCCCCGACCGGAGGTATCGGATTCGGTATCGACCGCCTTGTTATGTTGATGACCGATTCCGCGTCCATCAGAGACGTTTTGCTTTTCCCGACAATGAAGCCCCTCGACAAGTAAAAGTCGAAAAAAACCAGTATTTATGCGGGTTTCGGGACTTTCCAAACCGTATAAACTTACCTCTTTACACCAAATTTACACCAATCGGTGCTGAAAACGGTGCAGGGACTAAAAAATCGCATAATTTTGAGTTTCACACAGCTCCTGAGAAGTTACGACTTTTCAGGAGCTTCTTTCATTTCTCATAGTTTTCGGGCTACATCGCAAACTACACCAATTCCGATTTTCTCAATATAATGGGGATAATCACAGAGGAAGGGGTGGTTGTACTATGACGGGCAGTTTAGCAAGCGTTCACCCGGAGCTTATTTCTGAATGGTCAGAGAAGAATTTACCGCTGACGCCGGATAAGATAACCTTCGGTTCAAATAAAAGAGTGTGGTGGAAAGGTGCTTGCGGACACGAGTGGGAAACGAGCGTCAAAGCTCGCTCAAAGGGCGAGAAATGCCCGATATGCTCAGGAGCGAGAGTAATAGAGGGTATCAATGATTTAGCCACATTGAAGCCCCTGCTGGCTCAAGAGTGGTCTGAAAAGAACGAATTAAAACCCACCGAGGTTTCTGTCGCTTCTCATAAGAAGATTATTTGGAAATGCAAACACGGACACGAATGGGAAGCAAGCGTTAAAAGCAGAACGATAAACGGTACAGGCTGTCCATACTGCTCACATAATAAAGTCCTTGCAGGGTTCAATGACCTTGCTTCACAGTATCCCGATATTGCTGCTGAATGGTCTGACAGAAATCTTCCGTTGCTGCCTACAATGGTGACAGCCTTTGCAAACAGTAAGGCTTGGTGGAAATGCAATGATTGCGGAAACGAGTGGCACACTCTTATTTCAACCCGTTCTGGTGGGAGCAGATGTCCGTATTGTAGTGGATATACATTGCTCAAAGGATTTAATGACTTGGCGACTACGCACCCTGACCTTGCCGCCGAGTGGTCAGAAAGAAATTATCCTCTATTACCTGATGAGGTAAACGCAAAATCAAGACGCAATGTTTGGTGGAAGTGTAAGACCTGCGGCAATGAGTGGAAGTCCGTTATCAATGCCCGTGTAAATGGAACAGTATGCCCGGTTTGTGCGGACAGGGCGGTTCTTGCAGGATACAATGATTTAGCCACAACGGACAGGAAACTGCTTGCTGAATGGGATTATGAAAAAAACTCTCTGCTCCCGACACAAGTATCAAGAAAGTCGATGAAAAGTGTGTGGTGGAAATGTTCACTCGGACACTCTTGGAAAGCAAAAATCAGCGACAGAACAATTCTTGAAGGAAAATGCACCGTATGCGAAAGCGAATATCGCTCCGTGTTCCCCAGCTTGGCTGTTGCCTATTACGCAAATAAAAAAGGACTAAAGGTTCAGCTCGGTTCGGATAAACTATTAGGAATACCACTTGAAACCTACATTCCGTCAGAAAAGCTGGCGATAGAATTTACGAGTGGCTCAGAACAGATGGAGGTTCTCAAAAGCCACTTATGCAAGCAACGAAATATAAAACTCGTAAAACTCCCTTTTAAGACAACCGAAACGGAAGCGGAATATTCCGACAGAGTAAAAGCAGTTTTCAAAAGCGTACATATCTTTATTTATTCTGATGTCGAAGCAGATGTTTCGGTAATCAGAGAAAAATTCAATGAATGGAGGAAAAGACTATGAGAGAAGAAAAGTTCCATATCTATCTAAATGATGACGAATACAGCAGAGTGATACAATCACTTATCCGTTTGAAGAACAGCCTGATAGCACAAGGCAGATATACCGACGGGGTTGACGATGTTCTCTGCAAGGTACTTTCAGCCAAGAAAAGAAAGCTCAAAATTAAATATATATATACACGAAAAGAGACCGCCTACACGATGTAAGCGGTCTTTGCTAATTTGGAGTCAGTTTGATAAATTTCAGTTATGTCTTTGTTTTGATTTCCCATTATACTTCAGAATTTTGAATATTTCTACCCGCCGTCTATTGACCTCAATTTCGAGGAAAATAGGCGGCTTTTTTTATTTTCGAAAAAATTTTCAAGAAATTTTTGAAAAAGGGGCGATTTTGGGTGTGCATTTTG
>ERZ772812.23-NODE-23-length-177982-cov-173.151871_pt1 | contig 177982 bp, 148 predicted proteins | sample MGYA00511343_ERZ772812 | MGnify/ENA primary metagenome ERZ772812 (study PRJEB29015, sample SAMEA2737706) | human gut metagenome | biome: human gut; feature: human-associated habitat; material: faeces | place: China | collected 2012 ...
ATTTTCTTTTGCCGTACTTTGTTACCCGACCGAAAATCAGCTAAACCATAATTTAAGAATTAAAAAATTTTTCCCTCAGATATTCAATATTTTCATAGGAATGTTCAACCTCTTTTGAATAAAGTCCTATTATTCTATGCCTTTGTTCAATATTAAGTCCGCCATTATTCACAAACAAAAATAATTGCAGGATATACGCAGATTTTACCGCAAGCAAAATAAGGCTAAAGCACTCTGTAACATCGTAGGTATCAATAGAATTAAGAAAATATCGGTAAACATAATAATACATTAGATTTTTGTATTCGTAATCATATTCGCCTATATACTCACTAAAACGCAAAATATCTTTGCTGTCTGCTTTATATTTTTCTGCCCTTTCAAGCAAGGCCTTCCACTCGTCTGTCATAATATCAAGCTGCAAAAGCAAGTCTATTGTCTGCTTGTAGTCAGCAATAAAGCCGTTTTCGTCAAACTCTGTTTCAGCCTCATACTCCACTCCGTCAAGCGCAGACTGCACCTCAATGCAGATTTTATATATCATATCCAGGCAATCAAAAATGCCGTTGTTGTCATTGCCAAGTACAGAAAAAATATTCTCCCTTGCGCTATACAGCAAATCCATTACCTCAGTATCATAGTCGCAAGGCTCAGCGATTTTTTCATCTTGTGTAACAATCAACTTTTGCATTGCGCCCTTTTTCAGCATAAGTCGGAGTGCTTCGGGACAAGCGAGCGAAAGTATTTTTTCTTGAAATTTCGAGTAGTCAAGAATAATTCTCGGAAATCTTTTGCAGGTTTCACAAAGCGAGTTTTCGCCGAGGTTTATATAAATATCGCACAACATATTCTTATTCCAAAATGGACAACGGCTATTGTCAAGGGTAAAAATCCTGTCACCATCTGAATCTATCGTCATAACATTTCTCAGTTTTTCGCCGATTTTGCCCTCGGCGTTTTTATACTTTAAATAGCTGTCATCATCAACCACAACATCCCATTCCTTGCAGCAGCTGTCGGGACATTTATTTGCAATACATTTAAAATCCCTGTAAAATTCGTGGTAAGCAATTTTCATAGTGTACCTCTCGCATTTATTTTTAGTTCTATTCTATGTTGGAGTAATATTAATAATGGTTTAGCACACTTTCGGTCGGGCAAAAAAAGTAACAAAAAGCCTAAACTTTCCGTCCCGAAGTTAAAATTTATAAAACTAAACTTTGTGTGTTAAGCCACAATTTACCCAACTTTTTGATAAAGAACCCAATTTTTCAACATCAGCATAATAAAATGTTAAAAACTCCCGACCGTAACTACTGTTAAAGTCGGGAGTAAAAATTACATCTCAGTGATTATTTCGTTTACTGTCTTTCCCGGAGGAATCATTGGAAGTACATTCTGATCGGGGCTGATTCTGCAATCAACAAGAACAGGCTTATTGAGCGCAAATGCCTTTTCAAGTACGGGCTTAATATCCTCTTTTGTGTTAATTCTCATTCCGTCAATGCCGAACGCATTTGCAAGGGCAACAAAATCAGTTGCACGATGCGGATCGGTCTGAGAAAAACGGTTGCCGTAAAACAATTTCTGCCACTGGCGAACCATACCGAGCACAGTATTGTTCATAACGAGAATTACAACAGGCAAATCGTAAGATTTCATTGTAACAAGCTCGTTTAAGTTCATATGGAAACTGCCGTCACCTGTAACGAGAGCTACTCTCTTGTCAGGGTAAGCCATCTGAGCGCCGATTGCTGCACCCATACCAAATCCCATTGTGCCAAGACCGCCGGAAGTAAGGAATGTTCGTGGAGTCTGAGCCTTGTTGAACTGAGCAACCCACATCTGATGCTGACCTACATCGGTAGCAACAATATCATCGTCACTCTTGATTTCGTTGAGTGCGTCAAGAATATCTTTTGGCTGAGGGTACTTGTCATCGGCAGGAATTTTATTATCTAAAAAGTGTTTCCACTCGCCGAGTACAGAAAGCCATTCTGAATGATTCTGCTGTTCCATACCATCGCAAAGTGCCTCAAGTATATTTTCAAGGTCGCCGAGCACATACTCGCTAACCTTAACATTTTTATTAATTTCTTTTTCGTCAATTTCAAGCTGCACAATTTCAGCCTGAGCGCCAAACTTATCTCTGTCGCCTGCTACTCGGTCAGAAAATCTTGCGCCGCAAGTAATAATAAGGTCGCATTTATCGGTAGCCATACCTGTTTCATATCCACCGTGCATACCTATATTGCCCATACAAAGCGGATGGTCGGCAGGAATACAGCCAAGTCCCATAAGTGAGCAGCAAACAGGAATGTCTGTAAGCTCGGCAAACTTTTTGAAAACCTCGGTTGCGTTTGCGCTGATAATACCGCCGCCTGCATAAATAATAGGCTGCTTTGATTTTCTTATCATATCCTGAACCTTTTTGATTGTTTCAGGATTCTTTATGCTTACTCTTGGAATTTCCTGTGGCTTTACAGCCTCAAACTCTGTCTTGTTAGCTGTAACATCCTTTGGAACATCTACAAGAACAGGGCCTTTTCTGCCCGACTGAGCAATTTCAAAAGCCTTGCGGAGAGTTGGGGCGAGGTCATCAACCTTTTCTACAATAAAACTTGCCTTTGTAATAGGCTTTACGATATTTACAATATCAACTTCCTGAAAGCTATCTCTGCCGAGCTGGTCTGTGGTAACATTGCCTGTAATGGCAACAACAGGAATACTGTCGATATTAGCGGTAGCAATACCTGTAACTATATTTGTAGCACCCGGGCCTGAGGTTGTAATAACAACGCCTGTTTTGCCGGTAGCTCTTGCGTAACCGTCTGCTGCGTGAGATGCTCCCTGCTCGTGAGCGGTAAGAACATGCTTGATCTTGTCGCTGTACTTATAAAGAGCGTCATATGTATTGAGAGCCGCACCACCCGGATAGCCGAAAACGGTATCAACTCCTTGCTCTAACAAACATTCACAAATAATTTCTGCACCTGAAAGCTGCATTTTCCTCTCTCCAATCCTCTTTACACGACACTTTATCTATATATCTATGCCTTTAGCTTAATGAGTTTTATATATACGCTACTTTTTATTTTACATAATAACAGCAAAAAAGTCAATGTTTTTCGGTTCTTTATCAAAAGTCAGTGTGAATTATTGTTTAGCGTAATTTTGGTCGGGCAAAAAATAAAACAAAAGCAATACCATCCGTCCCGAATATAAAAATCAGGTCAACCTTTTCAAAGGCTGACCCAACTTTAAACTTATTAAACTAAATTTTTTGTATTAAACCATTCTATGCTTTTTCCATCTGCCTGAGAGGTATCTTGCAAGGTATGCCACTGCTCTTGCGTACCAATCAACGAACATTCCTATCCATACCCCCAAGACGCCCATACCAAGCACCATAACAAGGATATAGCTGCATACAATTCTGAATATCCACATTGAAATCATACTTACTCCGAGGGAGAAGTTTACATCTCCGGCGGCTCTGAGTGCATTTGGCAAAGCAAAGCTGAGCGGCCAGCCTACAAGCGAGGCGATGCTGAAGCATCTGAGTACAAATACCGCCGTATCGCTTGCCGAAGGCGAAAGTGAAAATATATTTACTAACAGGGGAGCAAACGCAAACAAAAGCCATTTGCACGCCCAGTCGCCAATATAAGTCATTATCATAAGTTTTTTGGTGTAGAACTTTGCGGCGTCCATATCCTTAGCGCCAACGCACTGTCCGATTATTGTAACCATTGCAAGTCCGATTGAAGTACCGGGAATATTTGGGAAGTCGATAATCTGAAACGCTATTGAATTTGCGGCGATTGCGTCAGTGCCGAGTGTAGCAACCATTCCCACAACAACGATTTTACCAATCTGGAACATTCCGTTTTCAATGCCGCTCGGAATACCGATTTTTAAAATTCTGACTACATAACTCTTTTTTGGAATAAACTTTCTGATTTCTCTGACTTCCATAGGATTCTTTTTTGAAAAAATAAATCCGCTCATAATAAATCCCGCCGCTACCCTGCTTATGAGGGTTGCAAGCGCAACACCGGCAACACCGAGTCCGCAGCAATAAACAAACACAGCATTAAGGCTGATATTAATTATATTCATCAATATGCTGATCTGCATACTGATTTTGCTGTTGCCTGTACTTCTAAAAATTGCCGCACCGGCATTATACATACCCAAAAACGGATACGAGAGCGCCGTAAAGAACAGGTAAATACACGCCGCATCCATTACATCCTGCTCGATTGAACCGAAAATAAGCGAGAGCATTGGGTTTGTGAATATGCAGAAAAAGATTGTTGCCGCAAGCGAGAAAATCATCATAAGCGTTTCAAGCTGAGCGCAGGTCTGCTTTGCCCTTTCGGTTTCCTTGCAGCCGCAATACTGACTTGCAATTACAAGTCCGCCTGTGGCAAAAGCCGCCATCACCTGAATGATTAACCTATTTATATTATCAACAAGTGCAACACCCGAAACCGCAACCTGTCCGACTGTTGATACCATAAATGTGTCAACCATTCCCACGCTAACCGCAAGGAGCTGTTCAAAGATAAGAGGAACAATAAGTCTGAAAATATATTTGTTTGAGAACATATACTACCTTTCCTACCCTTTCATCAAAAACAACATCAAAATTTTTGATTTGTTTGTTTTTCATTCCTTTTTCTATACATTTTCTGTTTTTCGTACATATAATAGTACCGATTTACAGATTTGTCAAGAATTAAAAATGCCGAAAAAGTACAGTATTTGCAAGCTGTTTTTATGTCAAATATTTACACTTATTTATTAAAAATAAACTTACACAAAACCATGAATTTTTACGGAAATTTCTATTAAACTTTACCTTTAATTTACAAAGGCTTGAAATTTTAAATTATTTAGCTAAAGTTGTGCGATAAACCATAAATTACTCCAACTTGCGATAAAGAACCTTTACAAAAAACTCCCGCCATAATGACGGGAGTAAAATTTGATTTCTTAAGGGGCGAGAAAGACCTTATTTTTTGTTGTAAACTTCTTTATTAAGTTTGCCCTCTTTGCTGCAAACTATAACATTTGTTGCGGCATCACCGATTACATTAAGAGTAATAACTGCCATACCCGGGAGGTAGTTCATAGCAAGTATCAAAGAATATCCGATCATACAAAGCTCTGAATTTAAACCAAGTCCCATCATTACAACATAAACCATTGTTGTTCCGGCTACCGGAATAGCCGGTGTACCGATTGCGGTACAGATTGACAAGAAAGCTGTAAGCATTAATGTTACAGGTGTAATCTCCACACCTGCTGCGGTAGCAATAAATGTAATTGCTATCATATGCATTGCTGTTGTACCGTTCATATTAACGGTCATACCAGTTGGCAATACAAAACTTGTAATATCCTTTGAACAGCCAAGCTCCTCGGTACAAGTTTTTGTATTAAGCGGCAATGTTGCGGCTGATGAATTTGTAGCAGCAGCAAACATACCGATTTTTGCGCTCTTTTTGAGGAATGTAAATGGATTTAAGCGAGTTGTAAGGAAAATTCCGATTGGATAAATTGTAACAACAAGCAAAAGACTGACAACGATTGTTGTAGCAATCCACACGAGTGTAGGTGAAATGTACTCAACACCATATACAGCAAATGCTCTTGCTATCATACAGAAAATAGCAACAGGAGCGACCTTGTTGATAAGGAAGTTAAGTGCCATTTGAACAACATCGTTTAAAACCTCAATAACTCTCTTTAAAGGAGCTGCCTTTTCTCCCATAGCTGTCATACAAAGTCCCAATACAATGGCAACTACAACAACCGAGAGAATTGCGTTATTTGATGACAACGCATTAATTATATTTGAAGGAACAGCATTAACAACAGTAACAAGAGGATTGTAACCGTCCATAGTTACGAGGTCTTGCGCTTGTTGTTCCGGCAAATTCACATTGAACCAACCCATTGATTTTACAAAGTAAGCACCTACACCTGCAAGTGCGGCTGCAACAATATAAAAGCAAAGGTAGCACACAAAAGTTTTACCGGCTATTCTGCCAAGCTTTTTAGGGTCTGCAAGACTGCAAAGAGCAAGGCTGAGTGAACAGAGTACAAGCGGAACTATCATCATCTGAAGTCCACGCATAAAAAGCTGTCCTATAATATAAAAGAGTCCTATACCTTCGATTTTGGTAGTGGCTGTAATATCTTGGAAGAAAATAGCGTCAACTACCTTCCATATGCCCTCGTTTTCCGTACCAACGAGCTGTGCCTTAATTAAAAGACAGATAATACCAACACCAAATCCGGCAGCAACAGCAATCAGCATTTTCTTGACTATTGAAGATTTTTGCTTTTGTGATTTCATTTCTACATCTCCTTTTTAATCACTCAACGCTATAACAAGGTGTGATGCATATTAAAAGCCCCACATATGCAGTTTTTCCACCAATAATAACCAATAATCAAAAACAAACTAAAAAATATTAAATTGTCAAAAATAATTTAAAAAATATATAAAGCACTATGGCTTATTTTCAAATTAATATTAACGCCGACAGCTGATTTTTTATTCATACAAAAGCTCAATATTGTTGCCTGCACAAAAGTCAAGCCACCTATCGTCAGGCTTTTTATCGGTAACAATGCAGTCAACATCGCCCCATGTAAGAAAATTAACAAAAGCTGTCTGATTAAATTTTGTATGGTCCGCAAGAAGAATTACCTTTGAGGCTCTCTTTGCCATTTCCGACTTCAGCACTGCCTCTCCCTCTGTGGAGTCCATAATACCTTTTTCTATATCGAGTGCCTTGCAGGCGAGCAAAGCAACATCTACATTATATCTTGCAATATTTTCTTTTGCGAGTGTACCCTGAAACGAAAGCGAGTTTTCGTCATATGTACCGCCGGTAGAAATAACCTTCATTTTTGCACCTTCAAGCTCCTGCAAAATCTGAGTAGAAAAGCTGATAGCGGTAATATCACTGTTGCTCTTAATCAGCTTTACCACCTCCATTACAGTGGTGCTGTTGTCTGCCATAATTGTATTTACATCAGAAAGTCTGCCGCATACAATTTCAGCGATTTTTTTCTTTTCTTCGTTATTAATAGAACGCCTTTTAAAGAAATGAATATGATCCTTTTGGCTTACTGTGTTGAGCACCGCACCGCCAAAGGTTCTTGTAATAAGTCCTTCGTTCTTGAGCTTTTCAAGGTCACGGCGGATTGTCTCCTCCGTAACATCATATTTCCTGCTGAGGTCGGTTACAAAGACCTCGCCCGAAAGCTCTATTTCTTTTTTTATCTTATCAATTCTTTTTTCCATCAGTACATTTCTCCTAAAACAACAATATCTCTCATCAATTAACTATATTATATTTTAACAATTATTATCTAATAAGTAAAGACTTTATGTAAACAAATACAAAATTTTAACATTTAGAGAAATATGTTTTTGAGGGTTAGTTGCTGTCTGCGGCTGAGCTTTTACCGCAGACAGCTGACTAAAAAAGAGCACATAAACAAATATACGAAATATATTGAAAAAACTTGTTAGATAATTAATCCTTGTCGATTGCTTCAACCATTTCACGCATCATAGCAACATCGGAAGCCTCAAGCTCAAGCTCTGCTGACTTAACATTTTCAGCAATCTGGTCAACAGTTGTTGAACCGCTGAGGAGGTTAATGAAGTCACCCTGTGCAAGAATCCAAGCAAGTGCAAGGTTTGCGATAGTACAGTTGTACTTTTCGCAGAGTGGTTTCCACTGATCCATAACATCCATAGCTTTCTGCATATTCTCAGGCTGGAACCACTTTTTAGGAATCTGAGCGCCAACAGGCTTGTAATCTCTTGGCATTGTGCCTGAAAGCAGACCCATTTCAAGTGGTGAATAAGCCTGAATTGTAACACCGTTCTCACGGCAGCATGGAATAATCTCATCTTCAATGCCTCTGTCAAGGATTGAATACTTAGCCTGAACTATGTCAAGCTCGCCCCACTTGAGGTACTCTTCAATCTGCTTGATGTCAACATTTGCTGCACCGATAGCCTTGATTTTACCCTGAGCCTTAAGGTCATTAAGCACTTCCATTGTTTTTTGAATCGGAACATAATACTCGCTGCCCTCGATTGACTGCCAGTGTGTCATATATACATCAACATAATCTGTGCCCATTCTCTTGAGTGATTCTTCAATCTCTCTCTTGATAGACGCACTGTTGAGGTTTTTGTAAAGCTGAATACCGTTTACCTTATTGAAAAGGTCGCCCTTCATCTCCTGATCCCATGTAACACCGCACTTTGTGATGATAACAACATCTTCACGATTCATACCCTCAAGAGCCCTGCCGAGAATTTTCTCGCTGTTGCCAAAGTTGTAACCAGGAGCAGTATCAATAAGATTTACGCCGAGCTTTGGAGCTTCTCTGATTGTATCTACTACAACCTGAAGGTCGTGGTCGCCGCCCCATGCAGAGCCGCCGCCGATTGACCATGTGCCAAGTCCCATTCTTGAAATATCTATACCTGTTTTACCAAGTTTCATTGTCTTCATTGTAATCACCTTTTCTCTCATATTAAAGTTGATTTTCTGCCCTGTATGGGGGAACGCAGGGCAGCTGCAAAGTGTTTTTAAAGAATATAATCCTTATGATATTTTTCAAGCATATCTTCTACCATCTGCTTGTTTTTAACGCCTGTTGTAGCGCCTACATACTGAACAGAAATGGCAGCTGTGCAGTTTGCGTAAATACCACAGTCACGAATATCTTTGCCCTGTAAAAGAGCTGAAATAAATCCTGATGCAAAGTTATCGCCTGCACCGATTGTATCAATGGCAGTTACGCCCTTGCACGCCGGAACAATCATTGCGCCGTCTTTATTGCGGATGTAACAGCCTCTCTTGCCTATCTTCATAATTACATTTTTAACTCCGCAATTATAAAGAACATCGGCAACCTTTGCCTCGTCGGTTTCGCCTGTCATCAGACAAGCCTCGTCAAAATTAGGGAAGAAATAATCAACATAGCTGAGTGCTTCCTTAATATCGTCAAGTGTTTCACCAAGGCGAGGTTTAATCATATCGGCGGTAATTGTCATACCCTCGGCTTTTGCAACCTTAAATATCTCTACAAGTGCCTTGCCGTCAAGAAGCGGGCAGTTAAAAATACTTGCGAGTGAAAGGATTTTAGCCTGTTTCATTTTCTCAAAATCAACATGCTCAATGTTTTCTTTCCAAAGACTGCCGTTGCGGTTTGTAACAAAAGTTCTTTCGCCGTCATCGGTAACAAGTCCGATATTCATTGATGTATCAATATTAGGGTCAACCTTGATACCCTCAACATCAATATTGTCTTGTTTGCAGGATTTAAGAATAAACTGACCTGCTGCGTCATCGCCTATGCAAGCGATAATGCCTGTTTTAAAACCGAGTCGGCTGATAATTGTAGCCTCGTTCATTGCGTCGCCGCCAACCGACATTGCAATGCGGTCAACCGGATATGATTCTATATCGAATATATCTCTTGATACGGGTCGCAGAGGAATATCTACGACCGCAGCACCAAGACAAATTACATCTAATTTTTTATTACTCATTACTCATCAGCTCTTCCGTCGTCACCAAATAATTTAATCTTATACATAGCTCTTTCTTTAACAGCCTTTCTAACCTCACGCTCTAATGCGAGGAATGGCTCATCCTTGTGAGCATTAACAGCCTCCATAGCTGCCTGACAAAGCTCTGTGTGAATGTTAATCTTAGCAATACCAAGTGAAATAGCTTTCTTAATGTCCTCATCACCGATACCTGATGCACCGTGGAGTACGAGAGGAACATCAACCTCTTTTGCTACTGCCTCAAGAACATCAAAAGCGAGCTTTGGCTCTGAAGAATATACGCCGTGAACATTACCGATAGCAACTGCGAGTGAGTCACAGCCTGTTCTCTCAACAAATTCCTTAGCCTTTGACGGGTCTGTGTACTGATACTCTGAGAGAGCCTCTTCGTAAACAGTTTCGTTGCCAACATGACCAAGTTCAGCCTCAACGGGAATGTTGTATGCGTGGAAATAATCTACACATCTCTTGATTTCAGCAACATTTTCCTCATATGGAAGAGCAGATGCGTCACGCATTACTGAATTCATACAGTGGTTTACTGCATTGTGGAGAATTGTCATATTTCTGCCGTGATCCCAGTGAAGAATTACAGGTACTGTTGCTTTCTTTGCCATTGACTCCATCATATAGCAATAATCTTCAAAGGAAGTGTTGCCTGTAAAACCTGTACCGAATGAAATAATAATCGGAGCTCTGAGTTCCTCAGCTGCATCTATAACGCCCATGAGCATTTCAGCATTCCATACATTGAAGTGTGGAATTGCATAATGACCTTCTGTTGCTTTTCTTTCCCAATATCTGATATCTGAAATCATAGTTAATCACCTTTCATTAGTAATAGTAATATTTAAAAATTATTCAGCTACTTTGATTACGCCCTTAACCATATTGGCTTTCTTAACAGGGTCGATAGCATCCATAAATGCCTGCTGAACATCCTTGTAGTCATAAACATTTGTAACCATATCTTTAACATTGAACTTGCCTGTTGCAATAGCCTCGATTGTCTGTGGGAAGTTATTGCAGTAACGGAATGAAGTCTGAATTGTAACTTCTCTGTTAATCTTGAGGAAGTCAATCGGAACAGGCTTAGACTGTGTGCCGACCATCATAATCTTGCCGCCACGAGCAACAATCTGAACTGCCTGCTGAGCTGTAAATACAGAACCTGCTGCCTCAAATACGAGCTCGCAGCCATGGTCACCGAAATATTCAGGTGAACGGAGAAGTGCAACTGTATCCTGCTCCTTGCCGTTGATAACTCTGCTTGCGCCGAGCTTTAATGCAAGGTCAAGACGGTTCTGCATAATGTCAACAACTGTAATATCAGTAGCACCGAGGCTCTTGCAAGCCTGAAGTACCATAAGACCGATAGTACCGCCGCCTAAAATAACAATGCTCTTACCAAGCTGAGCGCCGCCGAGAATTGCTGCGTGCATACCAACTGCTGCCGGCTCAACAAGTGCTGCCTCCATTGTTGTCATACCCTCAGGAATGTGATATGTCCACTCCTCAGGATGAGTCATATACTGTGTGAGTGCACCCTTGTAGTTAGGCTGTGTAGCCATAAAATCCACATCAGGGCAAATATTATATCTGCCTGTACGGCAATATTCACATGAATCATCAGGTACACCCGGCTCTATAAGGACTTTGTCGCCAACCTTAAATTTGGTTACATTTGCGCCGATCTTAACAACTTCGCCTGCTACCTCATGACCAAGACCGATTTTCTGATTTGGATCCTTAGGTGGAATGAACGGGCCAAACTCAAAGCCGTGAATGTCTGAGCCGCACATACCAACATATTCAACTTTCATTAAAATTTCATTATCTTTTGGTTCAGGAACTGCGCACTCCTGAATTTCAAACTGCTTAGGTGTAACTAAAATTGCTTCTGAATTTTTCATAACGAGAACCCCCTAAAAAAAGTGTTTTGCCTTGGCACCCGAGGTTATACGGGTGCCAAACGAGTAAATAATATGCCAATAAACTTACTTGTAAATTAATCTACCGCACCGATGTCTTCAACAGATTCGCCTCTTGTTTCAACACCGAGGAAGATGATAGCAACAGCGATGATAACTGCAACGATTGAAATAAGAATGAATACACCGCCTGAGCCTAATGAAGATGCTGCTACATTTGTAACGAGGAATGGGAAGAAGATGTTACTTACACGACCCATTGCGTTACTAAAGCCTGAACCCGAAAGTTTTGCTGATGTAGGCCACATTTCAGGAACATATACTGCTGATGCGTAGCAAACATACATATAAATAACTGTGTTAAGCAAGAAGGTCATTACAATAAGACCAACCATACCAAGTTGTGGAGCGAGCAAACCTGTTGCAACGCCAAGACCTGCCATTAATACAAGGAGAGAAACACCCATAACTCTGCGAGGAATTTTATCCATAATGAGAGATGCGATAAAGATACCGAATGGAGCGCCGAATAAACCAAACATTGTCATAAACTGTGACTGTGAAGTATCAAAGCCCATACCTTTGAGCATTGACGGCATCCAGTTCATAAGTGTATACTGGATTGTGTTCATACCGATAAGAACGAGTGAACCAACGATTGTACGCTTTAAGAGTTTGCCTTTGAAGAGTGCTCTGTAAGGGAGCTTCTTAACAGGCTTAGCTTCTTTAACTTCGATTGGAGGAAGTTTTTTGCCTGTTGACTTTTCAATTTCTTTTTCAATGCTTGTCATGATAGCATCTGCTTCTTCGTATCTGCCCTGTGACTCAAGCCATCTTGGTGACTCAGGGAACTTCTTAACGATGAATACGCAAGCGATGATTGAAAGGATTGAAGGAATCATAAACTGGATTCTCCAGTTCATAGCCATGCTTACACCTGTAAGACCAATGAGAAGTGCGATACCGTTGCAAATTGGGTGAGCCCAGTTGCCGATGAATGATGTACGGCTTGACCATGTACCACGGTTTTTACCGGGAACATACTCTGTAAAGCCTGCAAAAAGAACTACGAGCAATGCACCGAGTGCAAGACCCTGTAAAAGTCTGAATACATAAAGAACATAAACATTTGGTGATAATGCACCGCCAATCATAGCGATGATGTGGATAACTTCGTAAAGAAGAATACTCTTTTTACGACCGATTTTGTCGCCGATAGGACCGCCGATTAACGCACCAAAGAGCTGTCCTGCTGTGTAAGTTGTGCCCCACATTGCAAGGAGGGCTGTACCCGGCTCAAGCCAGTGAATTTCGTTTAAAAGAATGTTCTGAACGGCACCGCCGATACCGTTTGACCAACATACCAAAAGTGCAAATGCTGTAACAAGCCACATTTTGATATGCCATTTTGATTGAGGCAAGCGGTCAAGTCTTGCGCCAATGTTGACATTGGATTTGCTAGCCATAGATTTTTCTCCTTTTATTCACTTCTTTAATTTATTTTTACAATTTGATTTTTCTCTCGGCACCGTCAAGCTCTCGCTCAAGATCTGCCTCCATAATGGACCAAGCTTTTTTAAAGTCCGCATCCTTGTTCCACAATGCCGGAGGTCCTAATACCACGAGGTCTGCACCTGCTTCATAGAGTGGACGATACAAGCCGCTATTCATTGAACCGTCTGCCTCGATTATGAACTTCAAACCTCTTTCTCTTCTGAGTTTAGCCAGCTGATTGATTTTTACAAACATCTGTAAATCAACAGGCTGTCCTGAGATGCCGGGATCAACAATCATAATTGTAACTTTATCGAGTAACGGAAGATAATATTCAATAGTAGAAAGCGGAACCGATGGGCTTAAAGCTATGCCGGCTTTACAACCGAGCTTTTTGATTTTATGTATTGTTACAAAAGCATCTCCCTCAATGCAGTCTGTATGAGGAGTAATGTAAGCAGCACCTGCTTTTGCAAAGGTTTCAAGGTACTGTTGCGGATGCTTTACCATGAGGTGAGCGTCCATAGGTTTTAAATTCTTGATATGCTTGTTAAGATAATCAAGATAATCAGGGCCTATACCGTAGCTTGGTACATAAACGCCATCCTTAATATCCATATGAAGAAAATCAGATTTTTCATTAATCAGCTTAACCTGTTCTTCTATGTGAAATAAATCACAACAACCTACCGATGGGGCAATCATTAGCTTTCTCATTGAAAATCCTCCAAAATGCATTTAATACATTATTAATTAATCGTCATAATCATATGTGAAGATAACCTTGATAGCCTCTTTCTTAGCCATTGCGTCAAAGCCCTCTCTCCACTGTGAAAGACCGAGTCTGTGAGTAATCATTGGTTCAACCTTAATCTGACCTGACTGAAGAAGTCTGATGCAGTTTCTCCAAGAAGTTGAGTCATAAGCCATGTGACCGATAATGCTCTTGTTCCAAGAAGTGATATCGTTGATTGAGAACTCAAGTGGTTTAAAGCCCATACCGACTCTTACGATTTCCGCATTTGGTCTTGTCATTTCAAGAGCCTGCTTTAATGCGATGTTTGCGCCTGAGCACTCAATAACAAGTCCGAGGTTATCTCTGCCGCAAATCTCTGTGCATCTTGCAACTACATCTTCTCTTGAACCATTTACACAATGTGTAGCGCCAAGCTCTTTAGCTACGCCAAATCTTACCTTTGTGTCGTCCTCAAGACCAACCATTACTATGTTTACAGCGCCCATAAGTTTTGCAACCTGTACTGAGAACAAACCAAGCGGGCCTGTACCGAATACTACAACATCCTGTCCCGGGATGAGGTGTGACTGCTGAGCAACTGCCTTGTAAGCATTACAGATTGGGTCGAGCACTGCAGCCTCTTCATACTTAACGCCCTCAGGAATTTCCCAGATAGCGTGTTTATGAATTGCAAGAATTTCACCCGGTACTTTGCAGTACTTTGAGAAACCGCCACCCCATGTGTTGTTGTCAAGTCCAAGGTTTACCTTATGCTCGCAGCAAAGGAAATCGCCGCTCTCACAAGCCGGGCAAACGCCGCATACATGAGCACTGTTGTCTGATACAACTCTCTGACCAACATGCCAGTCTTTTACATTTTCACCAACTTTAACGATCTCGCCGGCGAACTCGTGACCACGAACTGACTGCTGCTGTCCCTCGCAGTTTGTATCATCATAACCGTTATCTACGCCCCAGTGTTTCATATCAGCACCGCAAATTGCTGCGGCCTTGATCTCAAGAATAATATCATCAGGTCCGCACTCAGGTACAGGATAGTTGTCCATCATTTTGTAGCCACCGAAAGCTGTTCCGAATCTTTTTAAAGCATGCATATTTAAGTCTCCTTTTTTTATTCCGCCTCAAAGCGGTTATTTATTTGACACCTATATAATACAACATCTTTTTGTGGATTTCAAGCATTATTTTCTGTTTTTTGAACATTTGTATGCTTGCACAAGTAATTTCTCGTTTCTTTGTGTAATCTGCCGTAATAAATACATTTATTTGTATATATAAAATAATTTTTATGGTAATATTACTACTATTCGCTTGTCGTTTGTTAATTAAACACTGTTTTTATAATAAAACAGCTTATTTTTAAAATGTGCGTTTTGGTCAAAACCGAAATTCTACTATTGCACAAAATGGAAAATTCTGTCTATTTTCTGCGTTTCCCACATTTTTATTTAGATTTTAAAACAGTAAAAATAAGCCTGACACCACAAATCACGCAGTGTCAGGCTTTTATATCTTTATTGTATTTTAAATTACTCAACAATCCAAGTAACCGTCACCTTTTCCTCTTCCGTACTAACAGGTGACTTTAATTTGTCTGATAATTTATACGATGGACCTGCACTAATCTTATGTACTCCCTCGGCAAGCATGTGAATTTCTTCATCATCATCTCTATTCGGACCTTTTATGGTATCTATTCCTGTAATTTTTTCTCCAACAGACTCTGCGATTGCCTCTGCCTTCGTCTTTGAATCAAGCACCGCCTCTTTTAAAAGTTCTTTATGTATTACATTTATATTTGAAATACCATAATCACAATCTACATCTGCATTAAAATTCTTGTTCTTTATAAATGACATAATAAAATTCAAAAATTTCATATCAAATGCTGAGTAAATGTTTATTTCTCTGCTAGCATAAAAAATTTTTTTGCCCTCTTCATAATACCTCGCATCAACCGAAGTATCGCCCAAAACTATATTCTCAATATCAACGCCGTTCTCATCGAGTACAGAAAGGAACTCCTCACATTGGTTCATCACCTTTTCGAGTGCCTCTGTCGTTGAAGTTTCGCGAGTTCTAAAATCAACAGTAATTTTCATCACATCGCAATGACATACTCGCTTTGCATTGCCTTCAATAGTAAGTTTTCCCATAGTCATATCTCCTTTATAGTATTATAAGAATAGTTTTATATTCTCTATCCTTATCTAAAGTATAACAACTAAGGTGTCCAATAAACAGTACTTTGCTTTTATAATTTCAATTTTTATTTGTGGCTTTTAGTTGGAAAAGTTATGTTTTACCCGACCTTAACTTACTACCGCTAAAGTCGGGCATTTTTTACTTTCTTCTCTTAACAAACGGAACAGGAGTTTTATCATACTCATCAAGTCTGTTGCCATAGAGATAATAATTTGTTTCCTTTGTAATAACAGGTGCGAGCACCACCATTGCAAATATATTCGGCAATGTCATAAGAGCGTTAAAAATATCCGACATTGTCCATACAATATCAAGAGATGTAATCGGAGCAATAAGAAGAATAACTATAAATAGCACCTTGTAAGGGATAATTCCCTTTGGACCGAAAAGATAATCAACACAGCTCTCGGCATAGTAACTCCAACCAAGAATTGTTGAAAATGCAAACAATACGATACCGACAACAAGAATCGGTGTGCCTATGTACGGAATCTGTGCAAATGCGGCAGATGTAAGTTCGCCGCCCTCGATAGATACTGTATCTATGTTAGGATTTTTTATACATGAGCTTACAATTACAAGTCCTGTCATAAGACATACAACAACAGTATCCCAAAATGTACCTGTCGATGAAATAAGCGCCTGACGAACCGAGTTTCTTGACTGGGCAGCAGATGCAACAATCGGAGCAGAACCCATACCTGATTCGTTGCTGAAAAGACCTCTTGCAACACCGTAACGAGCCGCAATCATAATGCCTGTACCCGCAAGTCCGCCGCCTAATGCCTTAAAGCTGAAAGCCGACTCGCAAATAAGTGTAACTGTCTGCCAAAGCACATCAAAGTTAATTGATAAAATAATGATACAACCGATAACATAGAGTATTGCCATAAGAGGTACGAGTTTTTCGCATACTCTTGAAATAGACTTAATACCGCCGAAAATAACAAGAGCAACGCAAATTGCAATTACAATACCCGAAATAAGCGCAACCGTCGAAATATCCATTCCGAAGAAGTGGAGCATATATGTTTTGTCAGGATTAAAGGTTGTATCCATAATCTTTGCAATCGCATTTGTCTGAACACCGCAGCCAACGCCAAAGGATGCAAACAATGCGAATACCGCAAACAATACCGCGGCCCACTTAAAGTTAATGCCTGTTTTCTTAGATACGCCGTTTTCAATAGCATACATTGCGCCGCCACGCATTTTACCGTCTCGAGTTTTTACACGGTATTTCACCGCAATAAGCGACTCGGCATACTTTGTGGCAATACCAAACACGCCTGAAATCCAGCACCAAAGCACCGCACCTGCACCGCCAAGCGCAATAGCCGTACCTACGCCGATAATATTACCTGTACCTATTGTAGAGGCAAGTGCTGTTGTAAGCGCCTGAAACGGGCTGATGTCGCCGTCTGAATCAGGGTCTTTTGTAACAGAAAGTTTAATCGCTTTAAATGTTTTGCGCTGAACAAACTTTGTTCTGACGGTCATATAAATGTGTGCGCCAAGCAAAATCACTATCATTGGCACGCCCCATAAAATGTTGTCAAACTTTGTAAAAAAGTCATTCAGCATTTGTAGAAAATCCATCGAGTTCAATCCCTTCTTCTTTTTTGCTCAATTGCTCAAGGTTACTGTATATTACAATCCTCAAGCTCCCTCAAAATCCTTTTCACATCACTTAGTCCGTTTGCAATATCGTGCAAAAGCGGAATTATATCATTACTCGGCTTGTCGAGGTCAGGCACCATTACGGTTACACAACCTGCCGAACTTGCCGATTTAATGCCATTTGGAGAATCCTCAAGCGCAACGCAGCTTTGCGGAGAAAGTCCGAGCATTTCCGCCGCCTTGAGGTAGATGTCGGGTGCAGGCTTGCCAACGCTTACCATTGACGCACTCACCGTAACATCAAAATATTTATATAAATCGTGAGCCTTGAGGTACCGCTCTGCCCTTTCAGGCGGAGTTGCGGTTGCAAGAGCGACTTTATAGCCGTTTTCTTTTAAAAACTCAAGCAGTTCCTTTGCCCCGTCCTTTGCCTCAATACCGTTTTTCTCAACATAACTGTCCATAAGCTCAACTCTTTTTGAGCGCACAGCCTCGTAATCAAAGTCCTCGCCAAATATTCCCTTGAGCTTAGCCGAGGCAAGCGGCCGAGCCATACTCCTTATTGACAAAGCGTGTTTTTCTTCCATAGGAAATCCGTAAAATCTTCCTGCCTCGCACCAAAAGCGAACATAAAGTTTTTCGGAGTCGAGAATAACTCCGTCCATATCAGATATTACACCTTGAATTTTCACCGCTTACACCTCTTTTTTATCTGCTTATTTGATATAAATATTCCTGTGCAAATCAGCACCACAGAAACAATCATTTCTATGCCGAACACGCTTTCGCCGAGCATAATTCCCGACAGCAGTGTGCCGAACACAGGCACAAGCAAATTGAACACACAAATTCTGCTTGCGTGGTGGTGTTTGAGCAAAGCCGTCCATATCGCAAAAGCGGCAGCTGAAACAAAAGCAAGCCAAAAAAGCACAAGCAATGCCTTTATGCTTGAAAAGTTAAGTTTGCCTCCTGCTATAAATCCTGCAATTAAAAGCAGTATTCCGCCAAACGAAAGCTGAAAACCCGTGACCGAAATCGGTTCTCGGTCACGAACTATGCCCTTAGAAATAAAATTACCTGCTGCCGCCGATAAGGTGGACATCAATATCATAAAATCGCCGAACAGTGTATCGGCAGTTACACCGCCGCCGCTGTTTACACACAAAACTCCGCAAAAGCCGAGAATACAACCGATAATTTTACAAACATTGAGCTTGTCCGACTTAAAAAACAGCGGAGCAAAAAGCACAGTAAAAAAGGTTGCACAGGCGGTTATAACCGAAGTGTTCGCACCGCTTGTAAATCCTATGCCGATATATGTAAAAATATACTGCCCGAAAGTCTGCACAGAACCAAGCAGCATAACGGGCAAAATGCCGCTTTTCTCAATTTTAGGCAATCGCTTGTTTTTGACTAAAAAGATTAAAAGCACCATTATTCCTGCAAGAGTAAACCTTGCACCTGCAAAAAGCAGCTTAGAGCCTATGTCATTTGCGGCTATGCCAAACTCGGCATAACCAACCTTTATAAACGGAAACGCAGTGCCCCACAGCAAAGTGCAAAATATTGCAAGTGCAGCGGCTACCTTGTAATTTTTTATGCTCATCAGCTTAAATACGGCTTTAATTCTTCAAGCATAGCCTCTTTTTTGCGGAGTCCCGTAAGTCTGAGCACTTCTTCGCCGTCTTTAAAAAGAATAAGTGTAGGAATACTCATTACTCCAAAGTAGTCGGCAACCTGTCGCTCGGTTTCCACATTCAGTTTAAAGAATTTCATCTGCGAGCCAATCTCTGTTGAAATCTCCTTAAAAATCGGAGTCATCATTTTGCATGGATTGCACCACTCTGCCCAGAAATCAACAAGCACAGGAACATCTGCACCAAGAACTTCGGATTCAAAATCTTCTGAAATTATTTCTTTAACCATATCAATACCTCCTGCTTTTATTATTAACTTATATACTTGCATTATCAGTAAAATAAAAAATTTTCTGCTATTTTACATTATAACAGAATATGCGTATTTTTTCAACTTTTTTTGCATTGCGCCAAATTAAATATATGTATAAAAAATCAAATTTGCATATCAAATCGGTAACTATGACAAGGGTCGGGCATAAAATATTTTGAAAGGATGATTCGCTATGGACAATAGATACCCGTTTACCAATACTCCCCTGCGCTATCCATACAACGCACTTGAACCGTACATTGACGAAAAAACAATGATTCTTCATCACGACAGACATCTGCAAGCCTACATTGACAAGCTAAATTCACTGATGAGCAACTGCAAGCAAATTCAGCGCCTGAGCCTGCACGAAATATTAAAAAATCCCTGCCGTATTCCGGAAGAAAAACGCAGAGATGTGCTGAATAACGCGGGCGGCGTGTATAACCATAGATTTTATTTTAACGGTATGAGTCCCGACTGCCGAGGACTTGAGCGAGGGATACTTCACCGCAAAATGAGCGAGAGCTTTACAAGTTTTGAAAATTTCAAAAATGAGTTTACCGCCGCCGCAATGTCTGTTTTCGGCTCAGGCTATGCGTGGCTTGTATATGACGGCAAAAAGCTGAAATTTATCACCACCAAAAATCAGGATACTCCGCTCTGCCGAGGTCTTGTACCGATACTTAACATTGATGTGTGGGAACACGCTTACTACCTAAAGCACTACAACGACCGCAAGTCTTACATTGACGATTTTATCAAGGTGGTAAATTGGGCAACAGCTGAAAAAAGACTTTGCAATCAGAAAAGTTTTTAACATTTTTGTGTGGTGAGCGTTGAAATTTTTATATTTATTATAATTTGATTAACATGTGTAGAAGATTATCTTCTGAATATTGTGAATAATAAAAAGGTTCTTTAATTATGAATTAGGATAAATCGTTGTTTAACTCACGGTTTAGTGTAATAAATTTAGGTCAAGACTTTTTAAAGGCTTGCGGGTTTGGGCAGCGCCCATAATATCTTACGATATTACAATTTATCCGGCGCAAACAGCAAGTTGTTTGCGTGCTAAAACTAAGTTTGTTAAAACAGGCGACAGCCATTAAAAAAACTATATTTTATTAACAAAATAACGATTTCCTTTTCTTGTTGCTTTCGCTTTTCAAGGCTAATGCCGTTGTGTTCAAGCCGCCAAACAGCAAGCTGTTTGACTATCAAAACTTTGCGTTAGCGAAAAGTATTTGTGGGCTTTGCCCACACCCACATCCTTTGAAAAGGTTGACCAAACTTTTATAATACTTGGCAAAATTATTTTGCTAAACCATAATTTACCCAAACTTTTGATAAAAAGCAAAAACCGAGTGTTGAATTAACAGCACTCGGTTTTAAATATAAATTTACTTTTTCTTCTCTTTCGGTTCAACTTCTTTTTCAAAGTTTGCCGCATCAGATGCATTTGCAGAATTAAACTTGTAGTCCTTACCTGGGAAAATTGCGTTAAGAACTATACCTGCGATTGAAGCAACGGCAAGCGGTGAAAGTGTGATCGTAGCACTGCCGATTGCAAAGCTTACTGTATCGCTTGAAAGACCAAGTGCACATACAAGAATTACAGCAGCAACAATAAGGTTGCGGCTCTTTGTAAAGTCAACCTTGTTTTCAACAACATTTCTTACGCCGATAGCTGAAATCATACCGTAAAGTACGAATGAAATACCGCCGATAATACAGCTTGGAATTGAACCGATAATTGCGGATACAATCGGGAAGAATGAAACACCGACAGCAAAGAAAGCGGCAATTCTGATTACTCGTGGGTCATAAACCTTTGTGAGCGCAAGAACGCCTGTGTTTTCGCCGTAAGTTGTGTTTGCAGGGCCGCCGAAAAGTGACGCTACGGTTGTTGCGATACCGTCACCTGTAAGTGTTCTGTGAAGACCCGGGTCCTGAATGTAGTTGTTGCCTGTTGTTGAACTGATAGCACAAATGTCGCCGATATGCTCCATCATTGTGGCAAAAGCGATAGGAACAATAGCGATGATTGAAGATGCGATGAGTGCTGTATTGGAATAATCAATTCCGCCGAATACGGTTTTCTCCCAATGAATCGGAATACCGATAAGACCTTCACTGCCGAAAATATTGCCCTTAGCAATGTTATCGCAAATAGTGTTTACGCTTGTGAAATCGAAAATCGGCTGATAAACACCGTTAGCATCTGCACCGCCTGAGAATAACCACGGTACATTCTGAATAAGGTCGGGATTTGCCTGCGAAATAAAGTAAAGGACAAGCCCTACACCGTAAGAAATAAGCAATCCGAGAATAATCGGAATGATTTTTGCCATTCCCTTGCCCCATATGTTAAATATAACAATCACGGCGAGAGCAACAAAGGCAAGCAGCCAGTTAGTCGTACAGTTTGAAACGGCAGACGGAGCAAGTCCAAGTCCGATTGCGATAATGATAGGGCCTGTAACAACAGGTGGGAAAAATCTCATAACCTTGTCAATGCCAACTGCCTTAATGATAGCGGCAAGGATAAAATAGACAAGTCCTGCACACGCTACGCCAAGGCAGGCATACGGTAACATACTGTTAGGGTCGTCAGGTGAAAGTGCCTTAATAGCGGCATAACCGCCAAGGAAAGCAAATGACGAGCCAAGAAAAGCAGGTACTTTAAACTTTGTAATGCAGTGAAACAACAGAGTACCGAGTCCTGCCATAAGCAAGGTAGTCGAGATGTCAAGTCCTGTGATAATCGGAACAAGAATTGTTGCGCCGAACATTGCAAACATATGTTGAATACCAAGGATTATCATCTTTGGTTTGCCAAGTTTGCGGGCATCATAGATTGCGCCATTGTTTTTATCCATTTTAATTCCTCTTTCTCTTTTTTGAGTTTTTATCCGTAAAAACCCCATTCTTTTTAATTATACTGTCTTGAAATAATAAAAGCAATATATTTTTATTATTACATAAAATATTGCGTTTTAAGTTTATAATTAAATAAATAATTGAAATTATGATTAATGCACAGTTTAGACTGAATTATCACACAGTTGTGATTAAACAATTTGAAAAGTTTGGTCAACCTTTTCAAAGGTTGTGGTTGTGGGCAAAGCCCACAAATACTTTCCGTTTATGCAATCTAATGATAGCAAAACAGTTCGCTGTTTTGCGGCTTAAACAAATAAACGAAAATCTTTGCGAGAGCAATAAAAAATACACTTTATTTTCATAGTCAGCGCATTGCGTTGACTATGTTTTTAGCGTTTCTGTTTACAATGGCTACCACCCGTTTTAACAAACTAAGTGCAAATAAGCCAACAGCGTGGCTGTTGGCACCAGATAAATTGTTAGATTGGAAGATTTTATGGGCGCTGCCCAAACCCGCAAGCCTTTAAAAAGGCTTGACCAAACTTTTAACTTTGGGACGGAAAATTTGGCATTTACATTACTTTATTGCCCGACCGAAAATCAGCTAAACCATTATTTACACAACTTTGATAAATAACCAAGATTTCAAAAATATTCTATAAAGCACAAAAAGAGCCGACTCTTGCGAATCGGCTCAATTATTTAAGAAATTATAAATTCAGTCAGAATTATTCGTTAATAGCGATAACTGCGCCTGAACCTACTGTTCTACCACCCTCACGGATAGCGAAACGAAGACCTACTTCGATAGCGATTGGAGTGATAAGCTCAACATCCATCTCAACGTTATCGCCAGGCATACACATCTCTGTACCCTCTGGGAGTGAGATTGTACCTGTAACGTCAGTTGTTCTGAAGTAGAACTGTGGACGGTAGTTGTTAAAGAATGGTGTATGACGGCCACCCTCGTCCTTTGTAAGAACGTAAACCTGACCACGGAACTTTGTGTGTGGGTGAATTGTACCTGGCTTAGCAAGTACCTGACCTCTCTGGATGTCAGTTCTCTGAACACCACGGAGAAGTACACCTACGTTGTCACCAGCCTCAGCATAGTCAAGAGTCTTTCTGAACATCTCAAGACCTGTAACAACAACTTTTCTCTTCTCGTCTGTAAGACCAACGATCTCAACTTCCTCAGAAGTTCTGATCTGACCTCTTTCAACTCTACCTGTAGCAACTGTACCACGACCTGTGATTGTGAATACGTCCTCAACAGGCATAAGGAATGGCTGGTCAGCCTTACGGTCAGGAGTTGGAATGAACTCGTCAACAGCATCCATAAGCTCGTGAATGCAAGCATACTCAGGAGCATTAGGATCCTTAGAATCGCTTGTGAGTGCGAGGTAAGCTGAACCCTTGATGATTGGTGTGTCATCGCCTGGGAAGTCATACTCGTTGAGGAGGTCACGGATCTCCATCTCTACGAGCTCGAGGAGCTCAGGATCGTCAACCTGGTCAGTCTTGTTCATGAATACTACGATGTAAGGTACACCTACCTGACGAGAAAGAAGGATGTGCTCTCTTGTCTGTGGCATAGGACCATCAGCAGCAGATACAACGAGGATAGCGCCGTCCATCTGAGCAGCACCGGTGATCATGTTCTTTACATAGTCAGCATGGCCTGGGCAGTCAACGTGTGCATAGTGACGTTTTTCTGTCTCATACTCAACGTGAGCTGTGTTGATTGTGATACCACGCTCTCTCTCTTCAGGAGCCTTATCGATGTTAGCGTAATCAACGAAGTCAGCATCGCCTTCTAAGTTGAGAACCTTTGTAATTGCAGCTGTAAGTGTTGTTTTACCATGGTCAACGTGGCCAATTGTACCAATGTTTACATGGGGTTTATTTCTTTCAAATTTTTCTCTTGCCATTGGAAATTTCCTCCTTAAATATGGTAATTCATTGTAATTTACATTACAATAGATTTAATGCTATTGTATCAACAAATTAACAAAAAATCAAGAGGTTTTTATAAAAAACCTTATATATTCAGCAAAAAGGATTTATCAGTCCTTCTTAGCTCTCTCGCTCATAATCTTTTCAGCGATGTTCTTTGGAACTTCTGCATATGTGTCAGGCTCCATTACATACTGACCACGGCCCTGTGTCTTAGAACGCATATCAGTAGCATAACCAAACATCTCAGAAAGCGGAACATGAGCTGTTACTCTCTGTGCACCGTTCTCAGCTTCCATACTCTGGATCATACCACGGCGAGAGTTAAGGTCGCCGATAACATCACCAAGGTATTCGTCAGGAACGATAACTGTAACCTTCATGATAGGCTCAAGGAGAACAGGATCAGCTTTTCTCATAGCCTCTTTGAATGCCATAGAACCGGCAATCTTAAATGCCATTTCTGATGAGTCAACCTCGTGGTAAGAACCATCATAAAGCTCAACCTTAACGTCAACTACATTGTAACCTGCGAGTACACCGCTGAGCATTGCGCCCTGAATACCCTGGTCAACAGCCGGGATATATTCCTTAGGAATAGCACCGCCGACAATGTTATTAACAAATTCGTAACCCTTGTCCTTGTTAGGGAATACATTAATCTTAACATGACCGTACTGACCCTTACCACCTGACTGACGAGCATACTTCTCATCAACAGAAGCCTCTGTACGGATTGTTTCTTTGTAAGCAACCTGTGGAGCACCAATGTTAGCCTCTACCTTAAACTCACGGAGAAGACGGTCAACGATAATCTCAAGGTGAAGCTCACCCATACCTGCGATAATTGTCTGACCTGTTTCTTCATCAGTATAAGCACGGAATGTTGGGTCTTCTTCTGCAAGCTTTGCAAGAGCAATGCCCATCTTTTCCTGGCCGGCCTTAGTCTTAGGCTCGATAGCTACTCTGATAACAGGCTCCGGGAACTCCATAGACTCAAGAATTACAGGATGCTTTTCGTCGCAGAGTGTGTCACCTGTTGTTGTATTTTTAAGACCAACAGCAGCAGCGATATCACCTGCATAGCAGCAGTCAATATCTTTTCTGTCGTTAGCGTGCATCTGAAGAATTCTGCCCATACGCTCGTTGTTGTCTTTTACAGAGTTGTAAACTGTGTCACCGGCATTTACAACACCTGAGTAAACTCTGAAGAAGCAGAGCTTACCAACGAATGGGTCAGTAGCAATCTTAAATGCGAGAGCCGCAAATGGCTCTGTATCAGAAGAATGTCTTTCAACCTCGTCACCTGTATCAGGGTCTGTACCCTTAATAGCAGGAACATCAGTTGGAGCCGGCATATAATCGATAATAGCATCAAGGAGCATCTGAACGCCCTTGTTACGGTATGAAGAACCGCAAGTTACAGGAACCATTGTATTGTCGATTGTAGCTTTTCTGATTACCTTCTTAATTTCATCAATAGAGATTTCCTCGCCGCCGAAGTATTTCTCCATAAGATCCTCGTCAAGCTCAGCAACTGACTCGATGAGTTTCTCGTGATACTCGTTAGCAAGATCCTGCATATTCTCAGGAATCTCTTCCTCACTGTAATCTGTACCGTCTTCGTTGTGGTAAATCTCGGCCTTCATAGTAACGAGGTCGATAATACCTGTAAAGTCGCTTTCGGCACCGATTGGGAGCTGAATCGGAACAGCGTTACATTTAAGTCTGTCCTTCATCATCTGAACAACATGGTAGAAGTTAGCACCCATAATGTCCATTTTATTTACGTAAACCATTCTTGGTACACCGTAGTTATCAGCCTGACGCCATACTGTTTCAGACTGAGGCTCAACGCCGCCCTTAGCACAAAGAACTGTTACAGAACCGTCAAGTACACGAAGTGAACGCTCAACTTCAACAGTAAAGTCAACGTGACCAGGTGTATCAATGATGTTGATTCTGTGTTTCTTGTACTGATGCTTGCTGCCGAACCAGAATGCTGTTGTTGCAGCAGAAGTGATTGTGATACCACGCTCTTTCTCCTGAACCATCCAGTCCATGGTTGAAGCACCATCGTGTGTTTCGCCGATTTTATGGTTTACGCCGGTATAATACAGGATACGCTCTGTTGTTGTGGTTTTACCGGCATCGATGTGCGCCATGATACCGATATTTCTTGTCTGTTCAAGTGAAACCTGTCTTGGCATAAAATCCTCCTCTAAAAATTACTCCGGTAATAAAAATTACCATCTGTAATGAGCGAAAGCCTTGTTTGCTTCAGCCATCTTATGAGTGTCTTCACGCTTCTTGAAAGCACCGCCTGTGCTGTTAGTAGCATCAAGAATCTCTCCTGCAAGTCTTTCCTTCATTGTTCTTTCATTTCTGGCTCTTGAGTAAGTTGAAATCCAACGAAGACCGAGTGTCTGTCTTCTCTCAGGACGAACCTCCATAGGAACCTGATATGTGGCACCACCTACACGGCGAGCCTTAACCTCGAGAACTGGCATTACATTTTCCATAGCCTGCTCGAAAACCTCAAGTGGGTTATTACCTGTCTTATCAGCAATGATTTCAAATGCACCGTAAACAATCTTCTGAGCAACGCCCTTTTTACCGTCGTACATAATGTTATTGATAAGACGAGTTACAAGTTTTGAATTATAAAGCGGATCTGGTAATACGTCACGCTTCGCAATAGAACCTCTTCTTGGCACTTTGCTTCCCTCCTTCACAATAATTGAGATATCATAGGTACTCGAAAGCGACAAACTCCCGTATGCCAACAAGAAATCCATACATATATATAGAAATCCTGCCGCATAGCAGAACTTAAAATCAATTTAAGCCGAAGTTATGTCAATTCCTTATTTACCTGCCTTTGGACGCTTTGCGCCATACTTAGAACGAGACTGCATTCTTCCTGCAACGCCCTGTGCGTCGAGTGTACCACGAACGATGTGATAACGAACACCAGGCAAGTCCTTAACACGGCCACCACGGATAAGAACAACGCTGTGTTCCTGAAGGTTGTGACCAACGCCCGGAATGTAAGAACTAACTTCGATACCGTTAGAAAGTCTTACTCTGGCAATCTTTCTGAGAGCTGAGTTAGGCTTTTTAGGTGTAGCAGTCTTTACAGCTGTACACACACCTCTCTTCTGTGGTGAGCTCTGATTGATAGCAACACGCTTCTTAGAGTTCCAACCCTTTAAGAGTGCAGGAGCCTTAGCTTTCTTTTCGGAAACCTCTCTGCCCTTTCTTACCAACTGGTTAAATGTAGGCATATTTTTCCTCCTTCCCAAAATATTAAGAAATTGATTAACCGCTCTGACAAGCAGAGCCGATTGGCGAGCAAGGTGCAATTACACATTGCTCCACAATTTAGTATTATAACCCAACAAATATCATTTTGTCAAGCATTTTTATCCCGATTTTACGGCATTTTTACTTACATTTTCAAGTTTTGTGCTGTGGCAGATACTATTTTACCCCAAAATTTCCTGCATATACCGCAAAAACTGCCCTCCGACAAATCAGAGAGCAGTTTTATATAAAAGGTTATCAATTTTTAGCTTTGCCAAATCAGTTATTCTCAACCTTAAAGCCGTTATCCTGAGCGTATTTTTCGGCTGCTGATCCTTTTTTTGCTACAATAACAAGGTCTTTTGAAATAACATTTTCCTCATTTAAATCTAAATATCCGACACTGACATCGTCGATATATGTTACAGACTCCGGAATTGTAATCTTTTTAAGATACTTGCAGTTATAAACAGCATAGTCTCCAATGCTTTCAACACCATCTTCAAAAACAATTTCGGTTACGCCATCTAAGCCCCACAAAGCATAGCCCTCAATATTCTTAACAGAGCCGGGGATTATAAGCTTCATATTCAAATCATCGGTGTCGATATTCGAATAATTATAAACATATATCTCACAAACGCTTGTTACAGGCTTGCCGTTAATTTCGTTCGGAACTCTGATTTCAAAATTCTTATCGGTAAATGTTTCGTCAAATGTGTCCATATAATTATAGCCTGTGATTTCAATTTCGCTGCCGTCGTTAATCTCCTGATAGTAAAAATGGCTTGCACTGTCGTATTTGCTTTCATTATCTTCTACAAATATGCTTACGCCTTCCTTAACACCGCCAATAACCGAACCGACAGCCTTAAAAGCGTTGCAGGCTACAACACCGACAACAACAGCAAGAATAATTATGATACCGAGAATAACGCTGATTACAATAGCCGCAACCTTGCCACCGCTCATGCCCTTTTTAGGCTGATTAGGCATATTGTTAGGAACATTTGTAAACTGCTGACCTGTGTAGCCGTTATTTACAGGCATACTGTTTGACGGTGTAGATGCACCCGAATAGCCAACAGGCTGAGAATTATAATTATTTGCACCAAAGTTATTTGGCTGTGCGTTAGAATTATCTGTACCAAAATTGTTTGGCTGTGCGTTAAAATTATCTGTGCCGAAATTGTTTGGCTGTGTGTTGTAATTATCCGCACCGAAGCTGTTTGGCTGTGAATTGTTGTCAGCAACATTCTGCTGTGCAGATTCGGAATTATAATTGTTTGCTGCAAAATTATCCGACTGTGAAGGCTGTGTTTGAGTTTCCTGCTCTTTTACAGGCTCTTCGACAGGAGCGGGTGTGCCACAGTTTGTGCAAAACTTACCTGTGATTTCATTTCCGCAATTAGGACATTTCATTTACTATACCTCTCCTTAAATAAGCAAAATATATTTGCCATACTATTGCATAATTATACCATTTTGTTTACGCAAAAATCAATTGCTTTTATTTACATATAAAAAGCAATATATTTTATATTTTTATAATTTCATAACAAAAAGGTTCTCCGCAGCAGAGAACCTTAAGTTTATTATTTGGCATAATTTCATCAAAGCAATTATCTCAACTTTCGATAAAAGCCTTTAGAATTTAAACGCTAACGATTAATCAAAGCATCAGTTATATTCAATGTACAAATCGTTATCCTTAGCATATTTGTCGGCAGCCGAGCCTTCTTTAACGTATATGTGAGTAAGCGGAGAACGGGTATATTCTCTTTTGCCGACAGGCTCTGAAAATGTATCTCCCGCAATATTAAAGCCTACCGCATGCTCACCTATAACGGTCACCGATTCCGGAATATTAACCCTATCAAGCGAATAGCAATCCACAATAGCGTCAGGCTCAAGAGTTTCAACACCGTCTTCAAGGGTAATTTCACGCACATATTCCGACAGGTTAAAAGTATCGCTCTGTATTGTCTTTACTGTACCCGGTATTGTAATATGAATATGGAGAATACCCGAGGAAAGAGGATTGGACGGATTGATTTTTTCGACAGCAGTTACGGTTTTGCCGTTAATTTCACTCGGAATATTAAAATAAAAATTGTAAGTATCATCTACAACTTCATCCGTAAAATTATCGTAGTAATCCCAGGTATCAATACCTGTGACTGTAACAGTTCCGTCATCGTTTTCAGTGTAATAGCAATACGAGTTTTCGTCCAAATCAATACTCACGGACGAAACGGCAGCAGAGTCATCCGCACCCGTAAACTCACCTGTTCCCATATTAAATTTATTGTTTTTGATTACATTCGTTATGACGATATATCCGATAACACAAAGGCTGATAATCAATACACTTACAATAACAAGAACAACTATGAGAGTTGTTTTTGATTTTTTCTTTTCACGGGTATTTACAACATCCGAAAACGGCTGATTTTGATTAGTATAACCGCTCGGCATTGCGCTGTTGTTGTAATTAGGGTTTCCGTAACTATGCTGTGAATTGTAATTTTTTTGAGCATAGTTGTTTACAGACTGCGTGCTGTAACCGTTTTGTGCGTATTCGTTTACAGGCTGAGCACCGGCACTGTTTAAAGCAGTATTTTCAACTGTAAATTTTGACACTTCTTCAGAATTATTTATATTTGCCTGTTCGTCGGATTTTTCCTGAACGGCTTTTTCCTGTTCTAATTCTTCCTGCGGTACGGGTCTGCCGCAAAAGGTACATATATTACCCTCAAATCTTTCTCCGCAATCCGGACATCTGTGCATTTTCTGTTCCTCCAAATTTCATATCAATTATATCCCATATAACAGCATAATTATACCATTTTGATGCATATAAATGCAAGCATATTTTTGGATATAATAAAGCGTAAAATTACAATTTATTTAACTAAAGTGCATAACAAAAGGCTCTCCGTTCAGAAGAGCCTTAGCTTTAAAAATTATGTTTCAGAAAATATTTCGTAAAGCGATTTAAGATTTTATCTTAAATTTGCGCAAAGTCATAATTTATTATTTACGCAAGCGCTTTTTCAATTTCCTGTGCGGCATCGTCAAGGTAGTTGCCCTCAAAAAGTTCTACTCTGCCCTCATCAACGCATTTTGCAAGGTCGCTGTCGATTGGAAGTTTTGCAAGCACCTTTGTGTTATATTTCTCGGCAATTTCATCAATATGACTTTCGCCGAAAATGTTGTGCTTTTTACCGCAGTCGGGGCAAACAAAATAGCTCATATTCTCAACAAGTCCGAGAATCGGCACATTCATCATATTTGCCATTTTTACCGCCTTTTCAACAATCATTGAAACAAGCTCCTGCGGAGATGCCACAACAATTATGCCGTCTATCGGCAGGCTCTGGAAAACCGTAAGCGGAACATCGCCTGTTCCCGGCGGCATATCAACAAACATATAGTCCTCGTTTTCCCATATAACATCTCTCCAAAACTGCTTTACTGTGCCTGTAATAACCGGTGCTCTCCACACAACAGGGTCAGTCGGGTTTTCAAGCAAAAGATTAACCGACATAACATCAATGCCTGTTTCTGTTACCGCAGGAATAATTCCGTATTCGTTGCCCTTGGCTCTCTCATTTATGCCAAAAGCCTTTGGAATTGACGGGCCTGTAATATCGGCATCAAGAACAGCAACCTTTTTGCCAAGGCGGTTAAAGGTTACCGCAAGAGTTGAGGTTACAAGGCTTTTGCCTACTCCGCCCTTGCCCGATACTACGGCAATTACTTTCTTTACAATGCTGTATTGATTAAGGCTTTCACGCAAACTTTCCGAATTTTTTGACTTGCAGTCAGAGCTGCAAGATGAACAATCATGACTACATCCCATATTTTTTACATCTCCATTTTATACAATTTGTGTTGTTTCGTCGGGAACATACTCCGTTACAGGTTCTGTATCCGGGGCAGGTTCGTAAGTTTCGGGTTCGGTATATTCTTCTGTGTAAGGCTCTGTTTCCGGCTCGGTGTACTCCTCTGTGTAAGGCTGTTCTGTGGTTTCCTCCACATACTCCGTGTAACCGGGAACATACTCAGGCTCGGTTTCGGGTTCAGAAGACTCCGTTGTCGGCTGTTGAGTTGTTATAGCCGCCTTTGTTGTCGGTACGGTTGTTGTCTCAGGCTTTTTATTCTGGAATGAACACTTTGACAACACAAAAGCAATAACACAAACCAATATAACCGCAACAGCCACCACAATACAAATTAATGTGGCTTTATTGTTTTTCTTTTTTGATTTTTTATTCTTGCCCTTATGGTGGTTAATATGAAAATCGTTTACATAATAGTCATCATTACCCGGCTTTCTGCGTTTATGCTCGTGCCTGTGCTCGCCTGTCTGACCGTCAAAGTCATCGCCGTAATCCTTATTGCTCTTGCTCGGATTATCTGACGGAATATGCTTTTTGCTTGCTACCGACTGAAAATTAAAATCGTCGCCGTAGCTGTCTGTGTAATCGTCCTTGCCCTCTGTGCCGTCCTGCACACTTTCAGGCTCGGTGCTGTCTACATCAAAATTTTCAACATCGGCAAATCTATCCTCTTCCTCGTCCCTCCTTGCATGACGGGCAACATACACTGCCTCTTCCTGTTCGCCGTCTATACCGTCAAATTTATCCTTTTCATCCATAAATTCACCCTCTTAAGCTAATTCAAACAAATAATTACTACTGCTTAAATAATAAAACAGCGGCTCGAGTTTGTCAAGTCGCTGTTAATTTTATAAGTAAAGCAAAATTATTCTTCTGTGCTTTCCTCGCCGTCATTTTCGCTTTCAACGGTTTCTGTTGTTTCCTGTGAGCTTTCCTCGTCAGCCGCCTTAAGGTCAGCCTCAACGCCGCCCTCAACGAGCTTTTCCTTGTTTTCGCCCTCGTCCTCGGCCATTTCATAGCCGCTGAGGAATGTATAGGGAACGCCATAACCAAATACAACACCTGCGAGTGTTGCCACAAGACCGAGTGAAGACTCATTTACTACAAATGCATCGTGAAGCGGCATACCGCTTGCAATACTTGCGATCATTATGTATAAAGCAGGCAACACCATAACAATTAATGTAAGTGGTGAAAAACGCTTAACAGGCTTGCCGTCACCTACTCTTGTTGCATAGAACAAAAGCAGACCGAATACTGCATATACAAAAAGCTGAATTACATTTGAAAAGACTTCGCTCTGTCCGAGTGCAAAGTTTGCAAAAAAGTGTGCGCATACTACAAATGCGAGAATAAGGAATGCAGAGAAAAACAGATTTACTGTATCCTTTTTATTTGTTTTTTTCATAATAGTGCCTCCGAGCATCAAAGTTAATTAGATTTTATCATGCCATTGTGACAGTTTTTTGAAAAATGTTCAGCAAATACCGCACAATACAGCACACAGTGAGCTTTGCGCCTTATTTTTTCGCCTTAGCGGCAAGGCACACCCAACCTTTTTCAAGGTGCTCTTCTATAATATCAAAATCCTTGCCGACAGATTCTTTAACTTCTTCGGCACGAGTGTCAATAATACCGCTCATAATATAAACCGCATCGTCTTTCATAAAGTCTTTTACACCTTTTGAAAGGAACATAATTGCGTCTGCTACAATATTCACAAGCACAATGTCATACTTGCCTGTTACCTTGTCTGTAAAACTGCCGCAAATTCCTGTAAAGCGGTCTGCTACCCCGTTGATTTCTGCATTTTCTTTTGCGGTTCTTACCGCAACATCGTCAATGTCAACACCTACTGCGCTCTCTGCGCCCATAAGCAAAGACGCAATGCCGAGCACGCCGCTGCCGCAGCCCACATCAAGTACCTTGTCGCCTTTTTTCATATACTTTTCGCACATTTCAAGGCAAAGTCTTGTGGTTTCGTGGCTACCTGTACCAAAGGCAAGACCGGGGTCAATATTTAAAACAATTCTGCCCTGCGGATCGTAATCATCTCTCCAGCTCGGACGAATAAGGAGCTTTTCGCCGACGGCAATCGGATTAAAATACTTCTTCCAATTATTTCTCCAATCCTCCTCGGCGCAGTCGAGCAATTCAATTTTATGCTCAATACCCTCGGCGTTATACCTTTCAGATAAAAATGCCACCGCCTCGTTAGGAGAAACATCAGGCTCAAGGTAAATGTGAACATAGGCAATGCTCCTGTCTTTCTTGAGCAAATCCTCATCTATAAGGTCTATGTGTGCAATCTCCTGCACCTCCTGCTCAAGCGCAGTGTAGTCCTCTATATAAATTCCGTAAGGCACTACAACATTTGCAATGTCGCCTGCCCTGTCTATATCCTTTGCGTTTACCGCAATTTTTATTTCTGTCCAAGACTCCATTTGTTAAGCCCCTTTATATACTGTTATCAGAATTATTCGTTGAACATTCTCTTTATTTTTTCAAAAAAGCTGTTGCGCTGTGCGTAGTTCTTTTCGTTTGTAACATTTTCAAATTCCTTAATAAGCTCTTTCTGCTTAGCGTTAAGATTCTTAGGAACTTCAATGGTTACACGCACATACTGGTCGCCTTTTCCTCTGCCGTTAAGGCGCTGAATACCTTTGCCCTTAAGCTTAAATACATCGCCCGGCTGTGTACCCTCGTGAACCTGATACGAAACCTTGCCGTCAAGAGTAGGAACAACCACCTCTGCGCCGAGAGCAGCCTGTGCAAATGTAAGAGGAAGATTGCACCATACATCGTCGCCTCTGCGTTCAAATACAGGATGCGGCTGAACATTTACATATACATGAAGGTCACCCGAAGGGCCGCCGTTGTAACCTGCGTTGCCTCTGCCACCGACATTAAGAATCTGCTGATCCTTGATACCTGCCGGAACAGTAATATCAACGGTTTTGGTCTTGCGCTTTCTGCCCGAACCGCCGCACCTAGGACAAGGACTGTCTATAATCTTGCCCTTACCGTGACAAGCGTCACACGCACGCTGAGTTTGCACCACACCAAATGGTGAGCGCTGACTGATTGTTACTCTGCCCGAGCCGCCGCATACCGAGCAAGTCTTTGGCTGAGTGCCGGGCTTTGCGCCTGTTCCGTGACATTCGTCACAAGAAGAAACGCAATCGTAGCTTACGGTCTTTTTACATCCCTTTGCAGCCTCTTCAAACGAAATATAAATGCTCGCCTCAACATCACTGCCTCGGCTCGGAGCATTAGGATTGTTTGAGCGTCTGCCGCCAAATCCGCCGAAAAAGCTTGAGAAAATATCGTCAATATCAATACCTTGACCATAAGCGCCGTAACCGCCTGCGCCGCCTGCTCCAAAGTTAGGGTCTACGCCTGCGTGACCGTACTGGTCATAGCGGGCTTTTTTATCTTTATCTGAAAGTACCTCGTAAGCCTCGTTGACTTCTTTGAATTTTTCTTCACATTCCTTATCTCCCGGATGGAGGTCAGGGTGGTACTTTTTAGCGCTCTGACGGTAAGCCTTTTTAATTTCATCTTCGCTTGCTCCCTTAGAAACGCCAAGCACCTCGTAATAATCTCTTTTATCTGCCATCATTCTCACCTTTTAATAACTTGTTATCAGCTGTATAAAGGTTATCTATATACGCTGTCAAAAATCCATACAGTGCTAAAGGAGCCGTTGCAAAAAACAGCCCCTTCAACAAATTTTAACAGGAAAAACAAATGAAGTCAATCATTGTGTAAATCTTTTTTATCAGTTGCCGTCTACATCCTTAAAATCGGCATCATATACATTAGGATCTCCGTTTGAGCCGCCCTGAGCGCCCTGCTGTGGGTCACCCTGTGGAGCTGCACCCTGAGCACCCTGTGGGTTTGCCTGCTGATAGAGCTTTGCAGAAACTTCGTAAACAGCTTTCTGTAAGTCCTCCTTAGCAGCGTCAATCATAGACTTGTCGTTCTTAGCGATAGCGTCCTTAACTGCAGCACACTTTGTGTTGATTGTGCTCTTCTCGTCCTCAGAGATCTTGTCGCCGCTCTCGTTTACGAGCTTTTCAGCCTGATATACAAGGTTTTCAGCCTCGTTCTTAGCGTCAACCTCTTCACGGCGCTTTTTATCCTCAGCAGCGTACTGCTCAGCTTCCTTAACAGCCTTATCAATATCGTCCTTGCTCATTGAAGTTGAGTTCTGAATCTGAATCTTCTGTTCCTTGCCTGTGCCAAGGTCTTTTGCAGATACATTAACGATACCGTTGGCATCAATATCAAATGTTACCTCAATCTGTGGGATGCCACGCATAGCAGGAGCAATGCCTGTGAGAGCAAACAAACCGAGCTGCTTGTTATCTCTTGCAAATTCACGCTCACCCTGAAGAACATTGATTTCAACCTGTGTCTGATTATCGGCAGCAGTTGAGAAAATCTGGCTCTTCTTTGTTGGGATTGTTGTGTTTCTCTCAATAATCTTTGTCATTACACCGCCCATTGTTTCAACACCGAGTGAAAGTGGTGTAACATCGAGGAGAAGTAAGCCCTCAACCTCACCGCCGAGAACACCGCCCTGAATAGCAGCGCCGACAGCTACGCACTCATCCGGGTTAATGCCCTTGAACGGCTCTTTGCCGATGAGCTTTTTAACAGCTTCCTGAACAGCCGGGATCCTTGAAGAACCGCCAACCATAAGAACCTTGTCGATCTGGCTGATCTGTAAACCTGAGTCTGAGAGAGCCGAACGAACCGGACCCATTGTAGCCTCTACGAGATCAGCTGTAAGCTCATCAAACTTAGCTCTTGTAAGTGTTAAGTCAAGGTGCTTAGGACCTGTCTGGTCTGCTGTAATGAACGGGAGGTTGATTGATGATGTTGTAACGCCTGAAAGCTCAATCTTAGCTTTCTCTGCAGCCTCTTTGAAACGCTGCATAGCAACCTTATCCGATGAAAGGTCAATACCTGTTTCATTCTTAAATGATGTTACCATCCAGTCAATGATTCTCTTATCGAAGTCATCGCCGCCAAGACGGTTGTTACCTGCTGTTGCAAGAACTTCCTGAACGCCGTCGCCCATCTCGATGATAGATACATCGAATGTACCGCCGCCGAGGTCATATACCATAACCTTCTGGTCTTTTTCCTTATCAATGCCGTAAGAAAGAGCTGCTGCTGTTGGCTCGTTGATAATTCTCTTTACATCAAGACCTGCAATCTTACCTGCATCCTTAGTAGCCTGACGCTGAGCGTCTGTAAAGTAAGCAGGAACTGTAATAACTGCCTGAGTTACCTTTTCACCGAGGTAAGCCTCAGCGTCAGCCTTTAACTTTGAAAGAATCATAGCTGAAATTTCCTGTGGTGTGTACTGCTTGCCGTCAATAGATACCTTATATGAAGTACCCATTTCTCTCTTGATAGAAGAAACTGTTTTGTCAGGGTTTGTAATAGCCTGACGCTTAGCAACCTGACCTACCATACGCTCGCCGTCTTTTGAGAAAGCAACAACGGAAGGAGTTGTTCTTGCGCCCTCGGCGTTAGGAATAACTACAGGCTCGCCGCCTTCGATAACTGCTACACATGAGTTTGTTGTACCTAAATCTATACCTATTGTCTTTGCCATAATGAATTCCTCCTGAATATATTTGTTTTACTTTTATACTGATTTATTTATATAAAGGTCTTAGTCGCAATTTGCAACCTGAACCATTGCATGACGAATAATTTTATCGCCGATTTTGTAACCTGTCTGGAACACCTGTGAAATGCAATTCTTTTCAAAATTCTCATCGTCAATCTTTGAGATTGCGTTGTGAATTTCCGGATTAAACTCCTCACCCTGCGCACCGAAAGGCTCAACCTTGAGCTTTTCAAGCGACTTTGCAAGCTGATTTGAAATAAGCTCAATGCCCTTTAAAATATCCGGGTCACAATCTTTTAAATTTGTAATAGCCATCTGAATACTGTCTGCTACCGGCAAAAGCTCTGTAACCGCCTTTGCTGTTGCATCATCATAAATAGAAAGCTTTTCGTTTGCTGTACGCTTGCGGTAGTTGTCATACTCGGCACAAAGGCGAAGATATTTGTCTTTCTGTGAGTTTAGCTCCTCCTCAAGTTCAGCTATTTTTTTGGCGGTTTCATCAATTTCTTCCGTAACCGCTTCAGCTGTCTGTTCGGATGTATTCTCGTTTACAACAGCTTCGTCTTTTGTCACTTCTTTTTTCTTTGACATATTACCTTTCCTTTCTATGTTAATGCTCTATAAGCTCGCTTATTATCTTGCTTACACATTCGCTTATACATTCTATAATCGAAATCACTCTGCCGTAATCCGTTCGTATCGGAGCTATTACGGCAAGCGTACCTGACGGTGTATCCTTTACGCTGTAACTTGAGGATATTACCGAGCTATACGCAAGTTCTATACGGCTGTTTTCCGTTCCTATGCTTACCGAAGTACCTATCGGCAGGCTTGTAAGAACACCTGCAAGATCTCCTTTTCTTGAAAGAAGTTCAATTACATTTCTTGCCGCAAGAAAATTTACATTCTGCATAAACAACGGCTTTGTCTGACCGCTCAAAAAGATTCCGACTTCGTTTGCCTTGTCGGCCGCATCTTTTATCGCCGTAAGCACACTCGGCATAAAGAGTGACAACTCGCCAAACCTTGCCGCCGCTGTTTGTATAAAAGGACGATTTATCGAAGAAAGCTTTACTCCGTCAAACAACTCGTTGAGTGCCTTATCGAAAATCTCAAGAATTTCGGGAGTGATTATAAATTCGCATCTGAACAGCTGATTTTTTATAATGCCGTTTGAGGCAATTACAACAGCCATTGCTGTATGTGAACCCGTCTGCACAAAGCTGATTTTGTGAATCCTGCTTTCTGCGGAATTCGGTGTTGTGGCAACTGCGGTAAGTCCTGTCAGCTCCGAAAGAAGATCTGCGGCCGATTTTAAAATATTTTCGGGTGATTCGGCATTTCTGTAAAGTTTATCCTCCACAAGTTCTCTGCCCCGCTGTGACACCGCCACAATCTTCATAAGATTGTCAACATAGTATCTGTATCCCTGCTGAGTAGGTATTCTGCCTGCCGATGTATGCGGCTGAATAAGATAACCCCTTTGCGTAAGGTCTGCCATATCGTTTCTTACAGTAGCCGATGAAACCTTTAGGTTGGTTTCATCTATCAGAGTTTTTGAACCTACCGGCTCGCCTGTTCTGATAAAGTTTTCAACAACAGCCGAAAGAATTTTTTGCTTTCTTTCCGCAAGCTCCATAGGTATCACCTCTCTGCCTGCGTTTTGTTGTTTTAGCACTCTCTATATGTGAGTGCTAACTCTTATGTTTATACTATAATCTTAAAGTCAGCAAAAGTCAAGAGTTTTATCAGAAAAATTTTACTTTTCAAAAACTTTTTCACAAATCAGTCACTCATATTGACTTTTTACCGCAATATATACTATAATAAGTATTATATCGACTATTACAATTTTCATCTGATAAATCGGCATATTTTTGCCACTGCTTTTAACAAAATACATACTTTCGAGGTTACTATGGGGATTGGTTACTTTTTCAGAGTTTGTTCAGGAGCAACTCTTGGCAAACTTTCCGGTGCAATTAACACTGTTCACACAAAATCCGGCAAAAACAAAGCCGGCATTTTCTTTGATATGGTAGGTTGCTTTTTAAAATACAGAGCCGGATACAACGACTATGTTCTGTTTGAATACTACAATATGACAGCCGACCAGCGCAAAACATATATGACACGCTTTAAAAACAAGCGCTTTATGTTAATGCAAAACGACCTTACAAGCGCAGAGATTTTTAACGATAAAAGATTATTTGACACACGATTTGCAAAATATCTTGGCAGACGAGTTCTTGTGGTTGACGAAAAGGTAACCCTTGAGCAGTTCAGCGAGTTTATAAAGTCATGGGATGTATTCATTGCAAAGCCTGCTTTTGGCGAGTGCGGAAAGGGCATTGAGCGACTTGTTAAAGCCGACTTCAAAAGTGACGAGGAATTTTATAATTATGTTTTTGACAAAGAAAACGAATTTGGTGTACTTGAAGAGGCAATAAAACAACACCCCGATGTTTCAAAAATTTATCCTCACTCAATTAACTGCTTAAGAATTGCCACACTTGTGGTAGACGGCAAGCCGAACATTCTCTATGCTGTGTTCAAAACAGGCAACAACGGCAAATTTGTGGACAACCTTGAAAACGGCGGTTTTGCCTGTCACTTTGACCTTGATACAGGAACGGTAACAGGCCCCGGACATACCTCGAATATGGACATTGCATACGAACACCCCTATTCGGGAATAAAATTTAAAGGGTTTAAAATTCCGTATTGTGAAGAGGTCAAGGAGCTTGTCAAGAATGCGGCGCTTGAAGAACCCGAATTCAAATATTGCGGTTGGGATGTGTGCATTTCCGAAAACGGCCCTGCGATTATCGAGGGCAATGACTATGCGGCATATGACTTTCCGCAGTTGCCTGACGAGGACACTCCAAAGGTCGGATTAATTTCAATTATCAAGCAGTACATTCCGGATCTTAAACTGTAACGGAGATTAACAATGGAAACTATTAAAAGCTTTTACTTTATATTATGGGCGATAATCGCACTGTATATGTTTGTATCGGCAAAAAAGCTCGGTTCGCTATGCTATATTATCGGCGGATTTTTCTCCTTTATGACAGTATGGTATGCAATGAACAGCTTTTCAGGCATAGCAATGTTTGACGGCGTGCTCGGTATTGTGTTCAAATGCGTAGTAGGTGCTTTCCTGCTCGGCTTTGTACTGATTTATGTAATAGGCAAATATAAAAAGAATAAAAAATAAGAGTAATAATGAAAACGGCTGTTCAATGAGAACAGCCGTTTTGTGGTTTAAGATAAAAAGTTTATAATTTTAATTACAATCTGCTATTTCAGCAAAAATCTTTTTAGCTGTCTTTGCGTTATCAAAGATAGCTTTTTTCAGTTCATCAAGCGAAGAAAACTTCTTTTCTCCTCTTATAAAGTCCAAAAGCCGCACATCTGCCACCCTGCCATACAATTCCTCACCCTTATAATCGGGCATCCATGTTTCGCACAACGGGGCAAATTCTCCGACTGTCGGCTTTACTCCGATATTGGTTACACCGCAAAACTTTCTGCCGTCATCAAGGGTTATGCAAGATGCATACACACCGAATTTCGGTACAACAAGTTCTTCGTGCAGTGACTGATTGAGCGTAGGAGTGCCAAGTTTTCTGCCGAGATGCTGTCCATGCACAATCTCGCCGCTAAAGCCAAAGTATGAACCTAAAAGCTCGTTTGCTCTGCGCACCCTTCCGTCTTTTATAAGTTCTCGGATAAGCGTTGATGATACAACACCCTCCTTCTCCTCAACGGGCGGCAAAACCTTCAACTCAATGCCGTTTTCCCTGCAAATTTCAGCGAGCATTTGTGTGTTGCCCTCTCCGTTTTTGCCAAAGGTGTAGTTAAAGCCACAGCACAGCTTTTTGGCTTTAAATGTTTTTATCAGTATATCCTCAACAAATTTTCGTGGTGCAATATCCACCACCGACTTAAAGTCGCACATATACAGGTGCTGTATTCCGATTTCGGACAGCGCCTCTTTTTTGTTTTCAAGGCTCATAAGCGCCTCTTGCGGCTGATTTTTCAACACACTTTTCGGACTTTGTGCAAAAGTATAGCAGATTGGCACAAGGTTTTTTTCACTGCCCTTTACCGCCTCGCCTATAACCTTGCGGTGACCGATATGCAGTCCGTCAAAAAAACCGAGTGCAACAGATGTATTTTCTTTTTCGGGTAATAATTCAAAAAAAGTTTGCATATATTTATTCATACCTTAATTGCAGAGCACCTGCAAGTTAAATTTTTCCACTTTTAAGCAGCATTGCTGTTTTTAGTACGGCTACCTGAGTTTTGGCATCAGGCAACTGGTTGTTGAGCACCATTTCAACAGCCTTGTCGAGTGGGATTTTTTCAACATTCAAAAATTCTCCCTCGTCAGGCTTGCTCTCGCCCTCGCTTTTTATTCTGCATACATAAAGGTGAATTATCTCGTTGGTGTAGCCGGGGGACGGATAAAGCTGACCGAGTGAAGTATACGAATATCCCTGAGCGCCTGTTTCTTCAAGCAATTCACGCTTGCCGTTTTCAAGGGGAGTTGAGCCTTTTTCGAGTTTGCCTGCCGGCAGCTCAAGTACAACCTCCTTGTACGGATAACGGAACTGTCTTACAAAAAACAGATTATTGTCATCGTCAAGTGCGGCAACAGTAACTCCGCCGGGGTGATTTACAACTTCTCTCTTGGACTTTTTGCCGTCCTCAAGTTCAACATCATCAAGGGTGATATGCAAAATTCTGCCGTCAAAAACAGAAGTGCTGTTCAAGGTCTTTTCAAAAAGTTTCATACTTATACCTCATTTGAATTAATTTAAGGAAAAAAACAGAAAGGAAAATTTTATGACAGACTACAATGTAATGCCCGACTACCAAACAAGAAAAAAGATTATTAACAGCATCTGCGAAAAATACAGCTTTGTGCACCACTCGTTTGCAGGCAAAAGCGTATGCGGAAGATGTATTGATGTTCTGCACATTGGCAACACAAAAAATCAAGTGCTGTACTGCGCAGGCTTTCACGGCTCGGAATATCTCACCATTACTGCTGTACTCAAATTTTTTGAGCAATGCGCCGATGCAATGCAAAACGATTCCGTTGTGGGCCGCTACAAAATCAGAGATTTTCTGCGTGATAAAGGTCTTACGATTGTACCCTGCGTAAATCCCGACGGCGTGGAAATTGCAATCCATGGCTCTGCCGCCGCCCTCAAATACAAATCTCTTGTAGACAAAGCCTCAAAAGGCAACAAGGTTTGGCAGGCAAACGCACGAGGTGTGGACATAAACCACAATTTCAACGCAGGGTGGAACGAGCTGAAAAATCGTGAGCTGAGTATGAATATAAAATCTCCGTCCGCAACACGTTTTGGCGGAAATGCACCCGAAAGCGAGCCTGAAACCAAGGCTCTCACAAACCTTTGCAAGCGCAACAACTTTGACCGGGCCATCGCTTTTCATAGTCAGGGCAGAGAAATTTACTGTTCATTCGGCAAGCACACACCCGTTATGAGTTTTCGCCTTGCGTCTGTTTTGTCGCAAGCAAGCGGATACAATATATCAGTGCCCGAGGACATTGCAACAGGCGGTGGATTTAAGGATTGGTTTATTGAAAAATTCCGCCGTCCTGCGCTCACTATTGAGATGGGCAAAGGCAAAAATCCTCTCCCTCTCTCCGACTTTGAACCCGAGTACAACATAATGCTCAATATGCTCTGTCTTGGAGTTATTGTGTAAATCTTTCTGTTTTGTTTTATTGGTTTCTTATCAAAAGTTGGGTAATGTGGGTTAGCAAATTATCGGTCGGGCAACAAAGTAAAGCAAAAGCCAAACTATCCGCCCGAAGTTAAAAGTTTGGTCAACCTTTTTAAAGGTTGTAGGTGTGGGCAACGCCCACAAAACTTCAAACTATCGCAAATTTTAATAGCCAAATGGCTTGCCGTTTGGTGGCTTAAACACAATGGCGAAAGCCTAAAAAATTGCGACAGCAACAAAGAAAAACCACGCTACTAAACTACTGATTTGCCACCTTTCAAGGGCAAATCAGCCGCACACAAAAGCTTTTGCATCCCTTAGAATATCTTTTCTCTAAGACTGTTCAAGCGCAACTTTCTTGCTTTCTGCCACTTATTAGTCTTGACCTTTGTTTTATTTTAAAGTATTAACTCATCTAAAGTTTAGTTATCCTATAATATAATTGTAACTGTTTATTTAGATTTCAATTCAGTGCAATTTTATTATTTTATGGGCTCTGCCCAAACCCGCAACCCTTTAAAAAGGGTTGACCTAAATTTTAAGTTTTTAAAACTATAACTTTGTGCGTTAAACCATCATTAATTAATCTTACCCCAACATTTAAAACACAACCATTTTATTATAATCATCTGCCCGACAACCGCTTTTGTGGTGTCGGGCAGTTATGTTTTTATTTTATTTTAATTAGTCCTCGTCATCAAAGAACTTAATCGACTTTACAATTTCGTCAATCGCCTCGTCTGAAATAACATTAGGCTCATCAAGATATTTTGAGCGCTTTTCAATGCCCTCAATCGCCATTTCAAGCTCCTCCTGCGGAGTGCTCGGCTTTTTTGGCTCTTCATAAACCTCTGTATCCTCAGGATTAGAAATATTCACATATTTCTCTGCCTTTGGCTCTTCCTCAGCCTGCTCGGTTTCCTGCGGCTCTTCTTCCTCAATTACAGGCTCGTCCTCGATCTTAACTTCCTCAGGCTCAGCCTCTTTCTTAATTTCGGGTTCTTCCGCTTTTACCTCTTCAGGTTTTTCCTCGGCTTTTTCTTCAGCCTTCACCTCTTCGGCAACATTATCCTCGGCAGGCTTTTCTGCCTTTACAGGTTCTTTTTCTTCTGCCTGTTCTTTTTCAGCTTTTTTTGCCGATTTATCTATGCCAAAGTTTGGTGCGTCATAATCTTTGTCGAGCTTTTCGGCCTCGGTCATAATTGCCTCGCCAAACTCATTGAGCTTTTTTTCCTGTCTTGCCTCTGCAATCGCTCTCAACTCGTCAAGGTGATTTACAGGCTTTTCTACCTTTTCGTTATCCTCGTTAAAGTAAATATCATACCATACAAGGAACACATAGATTGTCCAAACCTTACGGCTGTTATCCTCTTTGTTGCTGTAATGCTCATCAAGCCAACGAATAAGAATATCTGTATTAAAGAACTTCTCGGCTGTTGCTCCCTTAAACTTTGTCTTAACAACATTGTAGTATTTTTCATCTCTGAGCCATACTCTTGTAGGAACAGGGAAACCGAGCTTTTCTTTCTCGGCGGTAGCCTCAGGCATATGACGAACAGCCGCCTTACGCATAGCGTACTTTGTGTTGTGTCTGTTGCAGCGGAGCTTTGTAGGGAGAGTTGACGCAACCTTGAACACTTCTTTATCAAGGAACGGTACTCTCAGCTCAAGCGAGTTTGCCATACTCATTCTGTCTGCTTTAAGGAGAATATCGCCCACCATCCACATATTAATGTCAAGATACTGCATCTTTGTAACATCGTCATATCTGCGGCAACGGTAGTAATACTTCTTTGCATAGTCCTGCGGACGGCTTGCAAGGTTAGGGTCTTTTAAAAGCTCACGCTTTTCCTTGTAATCATACATAAAGGCATTGCCTATGTAGCGCTCTTCAAGTGGGTCTGTCGCTCTGATAAGGTAATCTCTGCCCTTTATGTCAGGCAGCTTTTTGCATACGGCTCTGATAGCCTTTCTGATGCAATGCGGAACGATTGTCTGATAAAGCTTGAATACTCTCGGCTCGTTGTAGCAGGTGTAACCGCCAAACAACTCATCTGCGCCCTCGCCCGAAAGTACAACCTTTACATACTCGCTTGCAAGTCTTGATACAAAGTAAAGTGCAATACAAGACGGGTCTGCAAGCGGCTGGTCCATATGATACTGAACGGTAGGAACTGCGTCCCAGAATTCCTCGCTTGAGATAAGGTGTGTGTGATGTTCAACACCGATTTTCTCGCTAAGTCCCTTTGCCCAGCTGATTTCGTTGTAGTGCTCGCCAAAGTCAAAGCCTACTGTAAATGTTTTTTGATCGGCAAAATATGTTGAAACATAGCTTGAGTCAACACCGCTTGAAAGGAAACAACCAACCTCAACATCTGCAATTTTGTGCGCATTTACAGAATTTTCAAACACCTTTTCGATAGAATCAACAGCCTCTTCCTCTGTCATCTCCTCGTTAGGATTAAAGCGAGCCTCCCAATAACGGGTAGTTTCAACCTTGCCGTCCTTATACCAAAGATAATGACCCGGCATAAGGCAGAACACACCCTCAAAGAAAGTTTCGGGCGGAACAGCATACTGATATGAAAGGTATGTATCAAGCGCTCTTTTGTTAAACCTCTTAACAAACTTAGGGTGCTCAAGAATACTCTTGATTTCACTTGCATACACAAATTCGCCGTCAATCATTGTGTAGTGCATCGGCTTAATGCCAAAGAAGTCACGAGCAACAAAAACCGACTTATCCTTAGTGTTGTAAATCGCAAAGCCAAACATACCTCTGAGCTTTAAGAGCAAGTCCTCTCTCCACTCCTCAAAGCCGTGAATAAGCACCTCGCTGTCGGTGTCTGTATAAAATTTATGTCCCTTTTCAATAAGAACTTTTCTTAACTCTCTGTAGTTATAAATTTCTCCGTTAAAGGTGAGAACAAGTGTTTTATCCTCGTTATAAATCGGCTGATGACCTGCGTCAAGGTCAATAATTGAAAGTCGGCGAAAACCCATTGCGATGTGATCGTCCATAAACACACCGTCGGAGTCAGGTCCTCTGTGAGTGATGACATCGGTCATATTTTTAATGACCTTATCTCTGTCGATAACTTCGCCTGTAAAGCCACAAATACCGCACATATATAAAACCCCTTTCGGTAATCTGTCAAAACAAAATTTTGTAATTGCATATATAGATTATTGTATCATAATTAATTTGTAAATTCAACAGTAAGAACTCATATATTACGCATATTTACCGCAAAGAATTATAGGAAAATACATATAAAAACAGGCACTCCGCAAAGTGCCCGTTAAAATTAAGTTTGGTTTTGTCTGCTTTTTTTAAATTTTATAATAAGATAAACAAGTGAACATACAAAAAGTATTATACTTATTATCTGCGAAGTTGAAAGACCAAAAAGGAATCCTCTGTATGTGTCGCCACGCAAAAATTCGTCAAAAAATCTTATTACCGAATAGCACAAAAGATAAATTGAAAAAAGCTTGCCCTTAAACACTCCCTTGCTCAATAACCTTGCAAGAACAATGAATAAAATGAGGTTAAGCGTTGCCTCCAAAAGCTGAACGGGAAAGCGCTGAACATCATTTACCGATGACAAAAGCTCATTGCCATGCACAGTATAGCCAAAGCTACTCTCAATTCCGTAACAGCAGCCGCCAAAAAAGCAGCCTATTCTGCCAAAAAAGTGGAAAAGAGGAACACCGGGAGCAATGATGTCGGAATACTCCGAAATGTTAAATTTCTTCTTTTTGCAGTAAATTGCACCGGCTGCCATACCGCCCAACAGTCCGCCGTAGAAAACCGAGCCGCCAAAAATAGTTGCCATACAATTTATAAAGTCGCCAAAGCTTTGAACATATTTTCCGAAATCCGACAATAGCTTTACAATGAGGTCAATTCGGGTAATACCGTATAAAATATGACTGCCTGCAAGCACGCCGATAGCTGAAATCAGCAAAATTACAATAAAATCGTTGTCATCATAACCACGCTTTTTTGCACTTCTGCAAATGTATATTGCACACACAAATATGCCTATAAGCGACACAACGCCGTACATAGATATATCTCTGCCAAATAATTCAAAAGTAGGGAACATAGTTTTTCTCCAAAAAATACAACCTCCTGCACAATGTACAAGAGGCTGAAATCCAGTGCGTTTTCAAATTATGAAAGTAAGTTTGCTGTCTGAACGAGTGCACAAGCTGTACAAATAGCACAAACCATAATAACGCCGGCGAGAGCAATACCGATGATGCCTGTTACAAGACCGCCGGTTGCCATACCTTTGTTAGCATCGTTAAGCTTACGAACCTTTACGCTAAGAACAATAGCAACAATACCTGCTGCAATAGCAAAGATATAGCCATAAGGAATCCATGGCAAAACGATTGATAAGATACCGCAAATAAGTGATGCGATTGCAAAGTTTTTAGAATTCTGCATAATTAAATCCTCCTAATTTTCCTCTCAATTTTATTAGATTGATTTAATTTTACCATAAATTCACAAAACTGTCAATAAAATATAAATTTTTTAAAATAGTTACATTGTGCATACCTGCATTTTCGTTATTTTTACACAACGGAACTATACAAATCAGTGTTTTTATTTATCTTTCAAACACTAAATTATACTCAAATACATATATAATTTCTAAATTCTGATAGAACACTCCGCAAAGTGCCCGTTAAAATTAAGTATTAGATTGAAAATTTTTGTCATCCCTTTTGCGCAAATCCCTTATGAGCATAAACAGAGAAAAGGCAAAAATAAATATACTCAGCCATTGCGAGGTTGACAAAGCGCCAAAATAGCCACGCGCTGAAATATCGCCTCTGAAAAATTCATTTATAAACCTTAAAACAGGATAAATAAGTCCGTATATCCAAATAAGTATTCCGTTTTTAAGATTTTTGCACCTGCAAAGCAAAAACAAAAGCACAATAAAAATTACAATATTTTCGCCCGACTCAATAAGCTGAATAGGCAGTCTGCGCACTCCGTTTGCGCTTTCTATAAGCGAATGCCGATATACAAAGCCAAAGTTGCTCTCCACTCCATAGCAACAGCCTGCAAGAAAACAGCCGATTCTGCCGAAAGCATGGAACAGCGGAATACATGGCACTATGGTGTCGGAATAACTGCGTACATCAAGCCGCTGCGTTTTCATACTTATATATGCGCCGATACACGCACCGATAAGTCCGCCGTAAAACACCATTCCGCCGAAAATATCCATAGCATAGAGCGCAAACATTTTAAAGCTGCTAAAAACTCTGTCGAGGTGGGTAAACACAAAATACAGCTTTTCGTGCTGAGCAACTGCAAATACGATATGTGCCATAATAAAACCGCATATTCCGCCCACAACACCGATTATCACATAGCGATAGCCCTCAATATTTTTGCGCCTTTTCATAGTAATAAACTTTATAACAAGAAAGCAGGCAAGTATGCCGAGTCCTGTCATAAAGCCGTAGTACGGCAGTTCAATGCCGAGTGTTTCTCTTGTAGAAAACATAGTATCTCTCCAAATAATAAGGCAGTGTGAAACACGCACACTGCCCTGTATTAAACATTATAATAAGCAATTAATAATACATTGAGTTAGCATAAGATGCCAAATTGCCTACCGCACACATTACGCAACCAAAGCACGATACGCAAGAAATAATTGAGAGTGCGGCAATTATAAGACCGATAACGCCACATACCAATCCTGTTGTAGCTTTGCTCTTGCCCGCATAATTACCTGTCTGAGCCGCAATTTTATTGTATTTAGATGCCTTTACGATAGCAATAATGCCTGTAACCACACCTGCTACCGAAAGTATGCCCGAACCGATTACACCTATATAAAATCCTAACATTGAAGTGCCCGACATATAGGTGCCGTATGAGCTTGAGCCTGTGCAAATAAATGCTGTCCAAAACATAATAACCGCAACTATTGACGCAACAAGGCTTATAATACCTGTAATCATTGCAGCTTTAGCCTCGGAATCTCCGGGGAACTGAGTTGGAATATTAGGCTGCTGATAACCGCCGTTGTAGTTTTGCTGAGCATAGTCAACATTCTGCTGTGGGTAAGTATTCTGATAATTTTGTGCAAAGCCGTTGTCATAGGTTGGCTGATCATATGCGTTGTTATTCGGCTGATTGTAGTTATTGTCATAACTCTGATTATAATTATTTTGCTGTTGATTGTAGTTATTATCATAGCTCTGATTGTAATTATTCTGCTGTTGATAGCCGTTGTTATACTGTGGGTCGTTGCCACCGTTCGGCTGATAATAATTATTTTCGTTCATAATTTTATTCCTCTCATATTTATATATAACTCTATTCTATTTATTATCCGCAAAAAAGTCAATACTTTTGTCAAAAAATGTATATTTTTATATGTAGAATTGTTTTAATTTCAATGAATGATGTATACATTTTTGTATATATGTGGTAATGGGGAGATTGTGGTTAAATGCATATAATTTGGTTTTATAAATTTAAAATTTAGGTCAACCCTTTTTAAAGGGTTGCAGGTTTGGGCAGAGCCCATTAAACTATAAAGCACACTGATTTTAAATAAAAGCAAGTAGTTAAAATCATATCATAGAATAACTAAATTTTAGATTATTTAAGACTTTATGATAAAACAAAAGTCAAGAGTAATGAGTGGCAGAAAGCAAGAAAGTTACACTTGAGCATTAGTAGAGAATAGATATTCTAAAAGGACTCAAAAGCTTATGTGTGGCTAATCTGCCCTTGAAAAGTGGCAAATTAGTAGTTTGAGCAGCGTGGCTTTTTCTTTGTTGCTGTCGCAAATTTTAAAGGCTTGCGCCGTTATATTCAGCCGCCAAATGGCAAGCCGTTTGGCTATCAAAAATTTGCAATAGTTTAAAGTTTTGTGGGCGTTGCCCACACCCACAACCTTTGAAAAGGTTGACCAAACTTTTAACTTCGAGGGGAAAGTTTCGTTTTTTACTTTACTTTGCCGCCCGACCGAAAGTGAGTTAAGCCTTACCCCACCCCAACTTCCAAGAAAATTAGGTCAACCTTTCAAAGGCTGACCTAATCTAAAACTTCTATTTATATTTTCTTATCAAACTCACTGCCGCATTTTGGGCAATGCACTCTATGTTTGCCTTTTACATTTCTTACTCTGAGCTGAGCCTTGCATATCGGGCATTTTAAGTAGCGGTACTCCTTGCGGTCACGAATTTTTTTATATGTGAGCTTAAACCAACCTGTAACCGCATTGTAAAAAGGCAAAAACGCACGATTTTCGGCACTTCTTTTTGCAATGTTGCGTGAAAAAGTACGAAACACCGTAATGACAATTATCGCAATTTCAAAAGCGTCTATAATCAGTGTAGGAATCGGTGCAAATACAAATACATTCACAAACCAAAGCACGAGGAACAACACAAAAAGGCTGTTGTTGAGCTTATCTGTGCCATATCTGCCCTGCATAAAAATTGCAAACTTCTGCATTAAATTTCGCATAACATCAATTCCTTTCAAAAGCTATTTTATCATACGCCCTTATGTTTTGCAATATACAAAAGTAAAAATAAAAGCATTATCATTCTCTTATATAATCGGCGCAGAAATACACATATTTTACATCTGCAATCACCGCCGAATGTTCGGTTTTTACAACGATTGTTTTCTTGTTTTTTGCGCTCATCTCTGTAATAACCTCGGTGATATTGCAGGTTTCGGGAGAATAATTGAACTTCTCCATAAATTCCTCGGTTGTATAAACCTCTGAATTGTAACCCTCAAAAAGTTCAAGGTTATCGTAATCTATCAGCTTATATTCATCAAGCAAAAGCTCTATTCCAATGTCGGCATTTGTGAGCGAATCAATATAGTACGGTGCGTCATTAAGGAAAAGTCCTGTTTTCAGACTGCCGATAGAAACCGTAAGGTCTGAGTTTACCGCAAGCTCGCCATATCCCGTATCGCCGTTTATTCCGCTGTTTATGTCGGCGCTTACAACATAGGCAGGTGTCATATTTATCTGTGTAATTGCCTGTGCCATTTCGCCCTCAACCTTGCCCGAAAATCCTGTGCCGAGCAAGCAGTCCACAACTATATCATAGCCCTCAAAATTGCCTGCCTCATAAAGCGACATTTCATTTACACCGAGCGACTTTGCGAGCTGATAGTAATAAAGTCCGTCCTTTGAAAAGCCGTCAACCGCTCTTACAATTGTACACTCCATTGAATGTCTTGCAAGAATACACGCAAGCGCATAGCCGTCACCGCCGTTGTTGCCCTTGCCGCACACAACGCAGGTTTTGCCTGCAAATTTCACCTTATCAAAAATGCCCTGTGCCGCCCTCATCATAAGCTCGGCAGAGGGAGTACGCTCCGCTATGGTGCGTGCGTCACTTTCTCTCATATTCTTTACAGATACTACCCTTTCAAAATCCATAGTAATTTCCTTTCGATATGCTATTTACGCAGTGCGTTATATGCCGCAATTACCGCCTCGTCACTGACTGTGCAATGCAATGAAAATAAATCGACCGCAGAAAAAATCTCATCGTACAGCTCAAGAATTTTCAACATTTTATCCTGCTTGCGTGAAATCAGCGTTGCCTCAAGCAATTTTGCAAATACCCTGCCTGCGCTCACCTTTTCGGCATAATTTTTACTGTCACGCTCAAGCAAAAATACAGCTTTAAGCGGCGCAGATATATTTGCTCCTATATTTGACTTGCCCATCCACGGAGTGCCGTAAACATAAAAAACTCCGTCCTTTTTGCGGATTATCGGCTTGTCATCGTTAATCATTGTAACCCTTTCGCCAAAATGCTTTCTCCATAGCGCCGTATGGGTCGATTTTCCTGTTCCGCTCGGCGCAGAAAAAGCATAAGCGCCGCCGTCAAGCATTAAAGCCGAGCTGTGAAAGAAAAGTCCGTCATAGCTGTCGAGAATTTTTCCGCACACCAAAGTGTTGATTATGCTGTTCTCAACCATATAATCTATATCGCCGTTTGCTGTGAGCCTGTCAATCTCGCTTTGCTTTGCCTCTACACAAAAATCCGCCGTCTTTTCATCTGTAATATAATTGGCAAGAATTTCCCTTGTCTTTTCGTATTTTGGATTTATCTCAATATTAAGGTCGGCAATTCTGTATATCGGCATCTCTTCCTCCAATTAATAGATTCCCTGCACTGTAACTTCGCCCGAATTTATGGTGTGCAGAGTACCGTCCTCAAGCCTTACCACAAGTTCGCCGTTATTGTCAATTTTTTCAGCTACTCCATTTAACTGCTGTGAATTTCTGAAAAAGCAGACATTTCTTCCGATAGTGGCGCAAAGCGAGGTGTATTCCTCAAGCGCCTTTTCTGTGAGCCTTAAATCATTGTTTAAAAGCTCCTTTTCAAGGTACTCAATAACAACCGCCAAAAATTCGTTGCGGTCAATATGCTTGCCTGTTTCAAGGAATATTGATGTAGCCTTGTGCGCAATTTCCTGCGGAAACTGCGTGTGCTCAACATTTATGCCTATACCCGTAATTGTGTATTCAACCGCAGAAAATTCAGCACTCAACTCGGTAAGAATACCCACGAGCTTTTTGTGACCTGCAATAATATCGTTAGGCCACTTGATTTTGCAGTCAATGCCCGTATAGTCTTTTATTGCCTTGCAAACCGCAAGACCTGCAAGCGGAGTGATACCTGTAATTTCGTTAGGCGCAAGGTCGGGGCGGAGCAGAAAAGAAAATGCTATGCCGTCATCTTTCTTTGTCTGCCACACTCTGCCAAGTCTGCCCTTGCCATTTGTCTGTTCTCTTGATGCAACAAGCGTGCCGCTTTCACAGCCGTTTGCGCCAAGTATTTTTAAATAATCATTTGTAGATGTTACGGAATCCAAAACGGTAAGATTTTTACCGATAAGTTTGGTATTCAAATGTGATTTTACTGCATATGTGTTAAGATGTTCAGGATAGGCAAGCAGTTTGTAGCCCTTGCGAGTTATGGAGTCGATAACATAGCCCTGCGCCTTTAAAGCGTTTATCGCTTTCCAAACGGCTTGTCGTGAAACTCCCAGCTCTGCCGAAAGCTCCTGCCCTGAAATGTATTCTTCTGTCTGAGAGAGAATCTCAACTATTTTCTCGTGCATAAAAATCATCCAATCTAAAAATTCTTATCCTTTTTAATTATTTATTAAGCTCGGCAATTCTGTCGAGAATTTTGTCTGCAACCTCAGTTTTAGACATTATACCAAGCTCTGTTGTATTCGTTTTGTCAATAATGGTAACAACATTTGTGTCACCCTGAAAGCCTGCACCCTCAACCTTTAGATTGTTGCAGACTATCATATCAAGATTTTTTGTGTCGAGCTTTTTCTTTGAATTTTCAGTCATATTTTGCGTTTCCATAGAAAATCCGCATATAAACTGAGTTTTCTTGTTTTTGCCAAGCTCTTTTAATATATCCTTTGTCGGTTCAAGCTCAATGCTGTTCATTCCGTCCGCCTTTTTCAGCTTATCGCTTGCAATCTGCTTTGGTCTGAAGTCAGCCACAGCCGCCGCCTTTACAACAATATCGGTGTTGTCAAATTCCGCCGTTACGGCATTATACATATCTTCGGCGGTAGTAACATTTATCATCTTTACAAAAGGAACAGGCGGTAAATTCACCTTGCCCGACACAAGAGTAACCTCTGCGCCTCTAAGCATAGCCTGTCTTGCAACGGCATAACCCATTTTGCCCGAAGAATGATTTGTAATATAGCGAACAGGGTCGATACTCTCTTGAGTAGGGCCTGCGGTGACAAGCACCTTTTTGCCCTTGAAATCCTGCTTATCCGACAATACTCTTTCAAGATAATCAAGCAAAACCTGCTCATCGGGCATTTTGCCCTTACCGACTGTACCGCAGGCAAGTCTGCCCTCGGCAGGCGGAACTATAATGTAGCCGAAACGCTCAAGTTTCGCAAGGTTATCCTGCACAATAGGGTTTTCATACATATTTGTATTCATAGCAGGCGAAATAATAACAGGACATTTGCAAGCCATAACAGTGGTGGTGAGCATATCGTCGGCAATGCCGTTTGCAATTTTTCCGATTACATTTGCCGATGCAGGTGCAATAATAAATGCGTCCGCACTTGTGGCAAGCGAAATATGCGCCACATTATACTGAACATTTCTGTCAAAGGTATCTGTAATGCACTTATGCTTTGTAAGCTCCTCAAAGGTGAGCGGATTAATAAAGTTTGTTGCGTTTTGCGTCATCAGCACATTGACATTACAGCCTTTTTTTACGAGCGCACTTGCCACATTTGCCGATTTATAGGCGGCAATGCTGCTTGTTACGCCAAGGATTATATTTTTTCCTTTAAACATTTCAGTCCTCCATATCCTTTAAAAGACCATGTTTTTCGTAAGATGTAATTCGTGTGATTTTGTTGTCATCATCAACAAACACAACCTTCGGCTTATGCTCAAAAGCCTTTGTATTGTCAATCTGAGCATAGCTCATAATAATTACCTTGTCGCCCTTTTGCACACATCTTGCCGCTGCGCCGTTAAGACAGATAACGCCCGAGCCTTCCTCGCCTGCAATAACATAGGTTTCAAAGCGCTGACCGTTATTTACATCGGCAATCTGCACCTTTTCGTATTCCATAATACCCGACGCTTTCATTAAAGCCTCGTCAATGGTAATAGAGCCTACATAATCAAGCTCAGCCTGTGTAACAGTTGCACGATGAATTTTACTTTTAAGCATTGTAACTGTCATAACCCTCTCCCTTTCCGAAAACACGCTTACAGTGTGTCAATATCAACAATAAAGTTATCAATAAGTCTTGTTTTGCCAATGTAAACGGCGATTGCTGTAAGCACATAGCCTTTGTATTCATCAATAGGTGTAATGCTGAGTGCGTCTACCACGCTTACATAGTCAATCTTTGCAAGCGGTTCTGCCGAAATACACTTGATCATAGCGTCAATTACAGTCTTGGCGTTGCGTTCGCCGTCCTCAACCATTTTCTTGCCGAGAGCAATACTCTTGCTGAGAACCAAAGCCGCCTGTCTTTCCTCTGCGGAAAGGTAAGTGTTTCTTGAGCTTTTTGCAAGGCCGTCTGCCTCACGAACGATAGGGCAACCCTTGATTTCAATATCAAAATTAAGGTCAGCTACCATTCTCTTAATAATAGCAAGCTGTTGAGCGTCTTTCTCGCCAAAATACGCTCTGTCAGGAGCAACAATATTAAAGAGTTTGCTTACAACTGTGCAAACACCGCCGAAATGAGTCGGTCTTGTTTTGCCGCAGAGTTCTTTTGTAAGATTATTCATTACAACATTTGTTGAAAATCCGTTCGGATACATTTCCTCGGGTGTAGGATTAAAAATAAGGCTTGCGCCTGCGTTTGTGCAAAGCTCTGTATCCTTTTCAATATCTCTCGGGTAGCTTTCCAAATCCTCGTTCGGAGCAAACTGAATAGGGTTTACAAAAATGCTTACAACTACTCGGTCATTTTCCTTTACCGCTCTGTCAATAAGGCTCTTGTGTCCCTCATGAAGATAACCCATTGTAGGTACAAGACCTACTGTAAGTCCCTGCTTTTTCCATTCCTTAACCTGCTGTCTTACCTCAGCAACAGAACCTGTGCGCTTAATCATTTTTCTTCCTCCATAACCTTTTTCATAACTTCATCATCTATCTTATAGCCATGCTCCTCGCTTGGGAAAGCACCCGACTTAGTTTCATTTATATAGTCGGCAAATGCCTGTCGCATAAACGAACCTGCATCTGCGTATTTCTTAACAAATTTCGGTGTATAATCGCTGAACATTCCGAGCATATCCTGATATACAAGTACCTGACCGTCACATTCTGCGCCTGCGCCGATGCCGATTGTAGGAATATCAAGAATACTTGTAACATATGCCGCCAGTTTTGCCGGAACACACTCAAGCACAACCGCAAAAGCACCTGCCTCTTGTACAGCAAGAGCGTCTTTTACAAGTCTTTTAGCCGAAAGCTCGTCCTTGCACTGAACCTTAAATCCGCCGAAAGCATTTACAGACTGCGGAGTAAGTCCGAGATGTGCCATAACAGGAATACCTGCCTGTGTAATAGCTTTGATTGCCTCGCAAACGCTTTCGCCGCCCTCAAGCTTTACAGCTCCTGCGTGAGCCTCTTTCATAAGTCTGCCTGCGTTTACAAGTGCGTCATAAACCGAGGTCTGGTATGACATAAACGGCATATCCACAACTACCATTGCATCCTTTGCACCTCTTGCAACGGCTGCGCCATGATGAATCATATCCTCCATAGTAACGGCAACCGTGCTGTCATATCCTAAAATTACATTACCCAGTGAATCGCCGACCAAAATAGCGTCCACGCCCGCCTCGTCCATAAGCTTTGCGGTTGAATAATCGTAGGCTGTAAGCATTGTCAGCTTTTCTCCCGACTGCTTAGCTTTAGCAAATGTTGTTACAGTTTTTTTCATTGGTAATTCTCCTTAAAAGTATTTGAACATACCGCTAAAAAGAAATAAAAGGATTTACAAAAACCAAGTAAATCCCGTACCGCTTTTCGTATTGTCCTGCTCCGTACGGATACAAGCAACGAATAATAATAAAAATTTAAAGTGGTACAGTTTCAAAGCGAATACTATCCGCCTTTTATAGTACCACATATAGCGCAAAATTGCAATATTATTATGATTTTGCAAGTGCTGTGCATAACAAAAATTATTGTTGATTAGCCGACTGATATTTGTTATAATGTCATAGTAAAGAAACGGCAGTGGCTGTTTCAGCTCCCTTGTGAAAGGGGGTGTTATATTTTATGGTTGAGAGTATTACATACTTAATTGCATTTGCTATTGTTTTGGTAGCATTTGATAAAATCATAAATGATATAAAAAAGAAATAACCGCCCTGCACTCGCAATACAGGACGGTTAAATAAAATAATTTAGCAAAAATGTTAGCGAAACAGCTAAAGCCGTTCCTTTACACCTTTATTATACAGTATTTATATGCCAAAGTCAACACTAAACGCAGGACTGAAAATTCTGCGTTTTTCTATTGTGCGACTTTATTCGTTATGTTATAATACCGTTGTAAGGAAACGGTGGCGGCTGTTTCAGCTCCCTTGTGAAAGGGGGTGTTATATTTTATGGTTGAGAGTATTACATACTTAATTGCATTTGCTATTGTTTTGGTAGCATTTGATAAAATCATAAATGATATAAAAAAGAAATAACCGCCCTGCACTCGCAATACAGGACGGTTAAATAAAATAATTTAGCAAAAATGTTAGCGAAACAGCTAAAGCCGTTTCTTTACACTATTATATTAACATACAACATAATTTATGTCAACAATATTACTTTAAAATAGGATTTAGGCGCAGTGAAAGCTGTGCTTTTTTATTTGCACCATTCAAGAGTAAGGAAAAATTGCTCGTAGGTGTCGTCCCAACCGTCAATTCCGTTTACTCCGCCGCCGTTTACACTTCTGAGTTTGGAATCGTTCATATCCTGTCCGCAGGCAAAAAGCTCGCCTATACTAACATCATAGCCAAGGCTTTGGCAAAGCGAACAAAACTCCGCCACCGGATCTTCGGCAGATTTGGTGGCAATCAGCTTTGCCTTAAGATTATTATCATTTTTAGCGTCCTTTAAAAGTCTGTCAAGCTCGTGCTGTATCACAAAATTCCTCCGCAACAAAAACAAGGTCACCCAAGCGGATGACCTTAATTACATTATTCAATAGAACTGTCGAGGTACTCCATAAGCTCCTCATCGTCTTTCTTCTGCTTATCTTTAACGATAAAGAAAGCTGTGAGTGCGGCAGATGCTACCGCAACCGCTGAAATAATGCTGATTATGAGCCAAAAGTGTTTCTTTTTCATATGCTGTTCCTCCCGATTATGTTAAATTAACGGCAATATTATATGCGTATTATCTAAATATATTCTATCATTTTTAATGAAAATGTCAACATAAAAACAAAAAAAGCAGAGAAAAAATCTCTGCTTTTAAGGTTGCAATTCAAAATCTTTAACTTATGCAGATGCATTAAGTCTTTTTGCAAGAGATGACTTGCTTCTTGCAGCTGTATTCTTATGCATAATACCCTTAGCTGCTGCCTGGTCGATTTTCTTCATAGCAAGACTAACTGCCTCTGTTTTGTTGGCAGCATTAGTGTCAACAGCGTAGTAAGCCTTTTTGATAACTGTCTTTAAAGCTGACTTTACAGCCTTGTTCTGAGCTGTCTTAACAGCGATAACCTTTACACGCTTTTTTGCAGATTTAATGTTTGGCATTGTCCCACCTCCTTAAAGTATCAGTCATATGTCAATTATAATAGCATATAAGTTCAAAAAATGCAAGAGATTTAAGAAAAAAACTCTGATTTTCTTTCTTTTTACGCAAAATTTTCCTGTGTATATAAATTTTCGCAGTCGATTTTCCTATACATTATATAATACGCAAAATTTACAGCTTTATTTTTGAATAATCCGACACCTGAAAGTTATTGTCAAAACTCTTTAAAGTACCCACAACCATATCGGTTGTAATCTTTGCCATATGCGCAGGCTCAAGGGCGTTTTCATCTGTAAGCCAATGCTTAAAAAGTCCCATACCGCCGGAAATGCAAAAATCAAAAACATATCTTACATCGTACACATTTTTAACCATACCGCTTTCAAATATTTTCTTTATCCTTTCCGACACGAAGGTTTCGACCTGACGGATAAAAGAAATGTCGCCGTTTTCGCTTACAAGAGCAATGCAGATTTCACGGTTGTCATTCAAAATATTATAAATGTGCTCAAAAAATCTGCACATTTCCTCTTCACTGCTTGTGGGCGGATACAAATCAATAGCGTGCTTAAACTCTGTTAAAAGCTCACGCTCAAGCTCCGACACCATACTATATATATCTGTATAGTGCAGATAAAAGGTAGAGCGGTTAATGTCTACCTCCTCCACAAGCTCTTTTACTGTAATTTCTTTTATGCTTTTTTTCTGTGTAAGTACCGCAAGTCCGTGTCTTAAAGCCGCCTTTGTTTTTCTTACACGCCTGTCTGTTCGTTCTGCCATAATTTATTCACCATTCCTCAACATTTCACTTATATAATGTCTATTATTAAACACAAGCGCTTTTTTTAATGCTTGAATGTTTCCTTTATAGATATTATAATATATAACACAAAGAAAATCAACACCTTATCTATTAAAATATATAATATAGTTTAATAACAGCGGAGTTGATTAGTGTAAAGAAAGGAGAATACTGTTATGGTAAAACAGGAATGGAAAAGCCTGTGGCGTAATCCGATACTAATAATTGTATTGGTATTCATCATTGCAATTCCTGCAATTTACACCACTCTTTTCCTCGGTTCAATGTGGGACCCATACGGCAAGCTCGATGAATTGCCTGTCGCAGTGGTAAACCTTGATGAACCGGTCGAGTATGAGGGCAAAACCCTTAATGTAGGTCAAAAACTTGTTGACAAGCTCAAAGAAGACGGCTCACTGTGTTTTAACTTTACAGACACTGAACAGGCAGAGCGTGGACTTGAAAACGGTACTTACTACATGGTAATCACAGTTCCAAAAAATTTCTCTGAAAATGCTACCACACTTACGGATGCAACACCAAAGAAAATGGAGCTTGACTACAAAACAAATCCGGGTACAAACTATATAGCAATGAAGATGAGCGAAACCGCTCTTGAAAAAATCAAGACTTCGGTTGCTCAGGAGGTCACAAAGACCTATGCCGAAACTATCTTTGATAAAATCGGCGAAGCAGGTGACGGAATGAAAGACGCCGCAGACGGTGCAGGCGAAATTTATGACGGCACTGAAAAGCTCGCTGACGGCAACAAAACCATTTCAGATAATTTAAAAACTTTGTCGGAAGGTACACTTACTTTTAAAGACGGCACAAGCGAATTAAAGGTTGGACTTTCATCTTACCTTGACGGTGTAAATCAGCTTTCAGACGGCTCAACTACACTTGCAAACGGTGCTACATCTTTACTTACAGGTGCATTAAAGCTCAATGACGGCGCAAATTCACTTTCTGACGGCACAAAAACCCTTTCATCAGGTACAGCAACACTTGAGAGCGGTGCAAAAACACTTGAGAGCGGCTTGAAAACCTATACAGACGGCGTAAAGCAGGCTAATGACGGTGCGGCTGCACTTAACTCAAACAGTGCGGCACTCACAAGCGGTGCTCAGCAGCTTACCGCAGGCAACGAACAGCTTTCATCGGGCAGTGCGCAAATTCTCGGCGGACTTAATCAGATGAGCAGTACAGTAAAAAGCGGTTTGCCGAGCGAGGATAAAATCACCGAATTAAGCGGTGGTCTTGATACTTATTCGGCAGCTATCGGCAAGATGAACGAAGAATTGCAGAACACTTCACTTCCGAGCGAGGAAGAGCTTGCAGCTCTCAATGCTGTTAAAACCGATCTTACAAACAGCCTTACAAATGCAGGCGACAATGCAAAATCACTTTATGTGCTTGCAGCTCAGTTACAGGCAAGCGGTGATTTACAGACAGCCGCTCAGGTAAAGGAAATTGCAGACAGCCTTGCAGCAAATGTTACATCTGCCGCAAATGACGCAACAGCAATCGGTGCAGTGTTTGAGCAGGTTACACCTTCACTTTCAAAGGTAACCGAGCTTAAGAACGGCGTTGCAGAGCTTAACGAAAACAAAGAGTTGGTTCTCGGCGGTGCTAAGACAGCCGTAAACGGAATGTACAGCGGTCTTGCAAATGTAAGCTATGCACTCGACACTCAGCTCATACCGGGTATGGCAACACTTGACGGCGGTATTTCTCAGGTATCAGACGGCGCTAAGTCACTTTCAAGCGGACTTACAGCTTACACAAGCGGTGTTGCTCAAGTTGGCAGCGGACTTACTCAGCTTAACGATAATTCGGCTCAGCTAAACTCAGGCGCAACTCAGCTTTCAAGCGGTGCAAGTCAGCTTGCAAGCGGTGCTAAATCACTTGAAAGCGGTGCTGATGAATTAAAGAGCGGTACTAAGACTCTTGCAGACGGTACAAAAACTCTTGACGATGGTACAAAGACACTTACAAACGGTTTTGCTACACTTACAGCAAATAATTCAAAACTTTCAAGCGGTGCAAATCAGCTTGCAGACGGCGCAGTAACACTTAATGACGGCGCAGATAAACTTTACGACGGTTCAATAACCCTCGGCAACGGACTCTCTGACCTTAAAGACGGTGCAGACACCTTAAAGACAGGTCTTGAGGACGGCAAAAAGACAATAGACGAAAACAAGGGCGACGATGCAGTTTACGAAATGATTTCAAGCCCTGTTGAATCAAACGAAACTAAGATTTCAAATGTTGAAAACAACGGTCACGCAATGGCAGCCTATATGATGTGCGTTGGCTTGTGGGTACTTTGCATAGCATTCTGTATTATGTATCCTCTCACCGAGCACCATGGCACAATCAAGTCAGGTTTCTCTTGGTGGCTGAGCAAAGCAGGCGTTGCTTATCTTGTAGCACTTGTTTCTGCTTATGCAATGATAGGTTCACTCCAGTTGTTCTTACACTTTGAACCTACCGAGCTTTTAAACACATTCCTTGTTGCAGGAATTACCGCAATCGCATTTATGTCAATCCTTTACTTCTTCAATGTATGGCTTGGCAAGGTAGGCAGTTTCTTAATGCTTATCTTCATGGTAGTACAGCTTGCAGGTTCGGCAGGTACTTACCCAATCGAAATTTCAGGCGACTTCGTTGCTACAATCCACAAGTGGTTGCCATTCAGCTATGCTGTTGACGCATTCAGAGGCACAATTTCAGGTAACGGCAATATCCTTGAAGTAACAATAGTTCTTCTCTCTATTGCAGTTATATTTACACTCCTCACAATTATGATGTTTAACATCAGAGCAAAGATGATTAAGAATAACAAGAAAGGTCTTTACGACTTTATCGAAAAATGCGGTTTAGCTTAATGCAAAGCTCAAATAAATAAACAGCAAAATCCGACTTCATTATGAGGTCGGATTTTTGCTGTTTGTATGGATAATTATTGTTTAACACGCTTTCATTCAAGCAACAATTAAGACAAAAAAGTTTGGTCAACCTTTTCAAAGGTCGTGGGTGTGGGCAAAGCCCACAAATATTATCAACTATTGCAATTTCTGATAGCCAAACGGCTCCGTTTGGCGGCTTGAACACAATGGCGTGAACCAAATGCGACAGCAACAAAGAGAAAAAGCACGCTACTAAAACTACTAATTTGCCACTCTTCAAGGGCAAATCAGTCACACCTATAAACTTTTGCGTCCTTTAAAATATCTTTTCTCTACTTAAACTCAAGTGTAACTGTCTAACTTTCTGCCACTTATTAATCTTAACTTTTATTTTATCTTAAAGTATTTATTAATCTAAAGTTCGGCTATTTTACGATGTAATAACAACTGTTTATTTATATTCAAAATAAGTGTATTTTTAATGTTTTATGGGCTCTGCCCAAACCCGCAACCCTTTAAAAAGGGTTGACCTAAATTTTGAATTTTTTATCTAAAAAGTTGTGATTTCATCCCCTATTAACAAACAAATCACCGTTAAAAATTCCACGCATATATGAAATTGCTATGCCGTAGTTTGTAAACGGTACGCCTGCGTTTTCGGCTTTTTGTCTGCGGCTGTCAACTTCTTTTTCGTTAAGCATACAGCCGCCGCAATGTATTACAAGTTTATATTTTGCAAGTTCGGTCGGGAAATCTCTTCCTGAGCTTGTTTCTATTTTTATATCCTTGCCCGTATATTTTCTCAAAAGTCGGGGCAGTTTTACAGTGCCGATGTCATCGCACTGGCGGTGGTGAGTACATCCCTCGCTTATAAGTACAGTGTCGCCGTCGTTTAGCAGGTCTATGGCTTTTGCGCCCTTTGCGGCAGTGTCAAGCACACCCTTATACCTTGCCATAAGAATTGAAAAAGAAGTAAGTCTGATGTCTTTCGGGGTGAGTTTTGCGATTACTGCAAAAGCCTGACTGTCGGTAATTATAAGCGATGGCTTTTGGGCAAGCGAGTTCAAAGTCTGTTCAAATTCGCTGTCCCTCGTTACAACGGCGATTGCGCCCGAATCGAGAATTTCCCGTATTGCCATTTGCTGCGGCAAAATTATTCTGCCCTTTGGCGCAGCCTTGTCTATCGGCACAACAAGCACTACCGTATCACCTGCGCTAATTAAATCCGAGCAAAGCGTTCTCTGCTCTCTGTCGGATTTTAACAGGCTTGCTATTCTTTCTTTCAACTCAAAAACACCTGTATTTTGTTCTGCGCTTACAAAAATTCCGTCATCTGTATGCGGTGGATTTTTCAGCAAATCAGCCTTGTTATATGCCACAATATACGGTATGTTTTTCTGTTCAAACAGATTTATAAGTTGAGAATCTGCCGCTGTTTTTCCCATCGAACCGTCAACCACAAGCACTGCAATATCCGTTTTTTCAAGCACCTGTCTTGCCTTTTCAACCCGCATTTCGCCAAGACTGCCCTCATCGTCAATACCCGGTGTGTCTATTATCACAACAGGGCCGAGCGGCAACAGCTCCATTGCTTTCATTACAGGGTCCGTGGTCGTTCCCTTTACTTCGGATACAACCGACAAGCTCTGCCCTGTAACAGCATTTACAAGGCTTGATTTACCTGCGTTGCGCTTGCCGAAAAATGCAATATGCACCCTCTCGGCAAGCGGAGTATCATTAAGTCCCATACGCACCTCTTAAAAGCGGAAATCCCGACTGCCGTTTTCAATCTCGGCAATGTGCTGAGCCGCAATTTTTCTTACCTTTTCATTTGGAATTTTCAAAAGCTCTTTTTCAATGAGCTTTTCGCCAATTTTCCTTGTATCCTCGCTTGCGTAATCCATAAGATATTCTTTTAATGTCATAAGTGCATTGGGGTGACAGCAGTTTTGAATCTGACCGCTTTTGCAAAGCGACATAAATCTGTCGCCCGTCCTGCCCTCACGATAGCAAGCAGTACAGAATGACGGAATGTAGCCAAGGCTCATAAGCCAATTTACAACCTCGTCAAGTGTGCGGTTATCCGACACATCAAACTGCGAAGTGTTTTCGTCATCTTCCTCAGGCTCGGCATAGCCGCCAACGCTTGTGCAGGACGCACCACTGATTTGCGATACGCCAAGTCTTATAACCTTTTCACGCACTGCCTTACTCTCTCTGGTCGAAATAATCATACCCGTGTACGGAACAGAAATTCTGATAAGCGCACAAATTTTGGCAAATGTATCGTCATCAATTCCGTTGTCGAATGAATCGGGGTCAATATCGTCTGCGTGCTTTATTCTCGGCACACTTATTGTATGCGGCCCTACTCCGTGAACCGCCTCAAGATGCTCTGCGTGCATTAAAAGTCCTGCAAATTCATAGCGATAAAGTTCCAATCCAAACAGCACACCAAGTCCCACATCGTCAATTCCGCCCTGCATCGCCCTGTCCATTGCCTCTGTGTGGTAGTCATAATTATGCTTTGGGCCTGTGGGGTGCAATTCCTCGTAACTCTTTTTGTTGTAGGTTTCCTGAAAAAGAATGTAAGTGCCTATGCCTGCGTCTTTCAGCTTTATATAATTTTCAACTGTGGTGGCGGCTATATTCACATTCACTCGTCTGATTGCGCCGTTTTTGTGATTTATCGAATAAATCGTCTTTATGCACTCAAGAATGTACTCAATCGGATTGTTTACAGGGTCTTCGCCTGCCTCAATCGCAAGCCTTTTATGCCCCATATCCTGCAAGGCGATAACCTCGTTCTTTACCTCTTCCTGAGTCAGCTTTTTGCGGCATATATGCTTGTTTTTCATATGATACGGGCAGTACACGCAACCGTTCACACAATAATTTGAAAGATAAAGAGGGGCAAACATAACAATTCTGTCGCCGTAAAAATCCTTTTTTATCTGCTCGGCAAGGTCGTAAATCTGCGCAAGCCTGTTGCTGTCCTCGCACGCAAGCAATACGCTTGCCTCCCTGTGATCAAGTCCTTTTCTAAGCCTTGCCTTGTCGATGATTTTGTCTATGAGCGCAAGGTTATCTTTGTTTTCGTCTGCATATTTTAGGGTGTCGAGAATTTCACCGTCATTAATAAATTCCTCTGCCTTCAGAGATTTTTTGTCATACATTTCATATTTCCTTTCATATCACAACTTAGGCTCAATGTAGTTTCCCACATCGGTCACAACCTCGTAGCCGATTGACTTCATTCTGTTTTTCATACAACTTATGCACTGCGCCGACTCATCGCCCGTACAGATTTTATTATCATACAGCGAATAATCTTTCCTATGCTCAATCGGCGAGAGATTTGGCATTACCACATTTGCGCCATGGAGTATTCCTTTTTCTCTGCCTCTGCTGTCTGCCGTACCGAGTGCCGTTGTTGACGGCAACAAAACGCTCGGCAACATAAGCCGTATAATTGAAATAAGCATAAGGCAAAGCCGCACACTGCCTGTGTGATAACTTGCAAAGGGTGTGTCTTTATGCGGAATAAACGGCCCTATGCCGCACATTTGCGGATTTAGATTTTTTATAAAAAGCAAATCATCCGCAAGATTTTCGGCAGTCTGAAAAGGCGAACCGACCATAAAACCTGCACCTGTCTGATAGCCTATTTCTTTGAGCCGATGCAAGCACTCAAGCCTGTTCTTATGCGACATACTGCTTGGGTGCAGTTTTTCATAATGGCTTTTGTCTGCCGTTTCGTGACGAAGAAGATAGCGGTCTGCACCCGAATCATACAGTCTTTTGTAACTTTCGTAACTGCGTTCGCCGAGAGAAAGCGTTACTGCGCAGTCGGGATATTTTTGCTTTATCCTCCGCACGAGGTTGCACATAACATCATCGGTAAAATATCCGTCCTCGCCGCCCTGCAAAACAAAGGTGCGAAAACCGAGCGCATAACCTGTATCACAGCACTGCAAAATCTGCTCTTTTGAGAGGCGGTATCGCACTGCGTTTGTGTTCGACCTGCGTATTCCGCAATAAAGGCAATCGTTTTTGCAAATGCTTGAAATTTCAATCAGGCCACGAATATACACCTTGTTCGAGTAATATTTCTGCGCTGTTTGCTGAGCCTTTTTGCGCAGGTACTCAAGTTCTTCGTCTGAAACAGTATTTATTAATGCTGTAAACTCTGCTCTGTCCGCATTGTGATAGGCGTAGAGCTTATCTATAATTTCATAATTTTTCATATTCTTTAATAAAACGCTGTACGGGTAATACTTTTGCATTGCCTGTTGGGATTTGGTTCGGAGTAAATTTTATAATTTTGTAAAAAGTATGTTTTATCAAACCGCAACTCATCTGCATCAAAAATATTCTTTTAAAAATCGGCAGGAACAAAATTCCTGCCGACAGTTTGTAAAAATTCTGATTTTGTTCTTAAGCCGATATAAAGAACACCATTGTTGCAAATTTAAAAATGTCTGCCACCGCCGCCGTGTGATGAATGACTTGAACGGTGACTGCTGCTGCTCCTGTGACTGCTGTGCGACGACGAGCTTGAGCTTGAACTCGACACGGTAGTATAAGTCACATTCTTGTATAAGAACTGATCCCTGCTTTCGGTGAGGTTCAGCGAGCTGTTCTTTTCAAGGTCGTAGTTTGCACCCTTACCGTTCTGACTGTATTTATAACGGATAATAACGCACGCACCTGCCGCAAATGCTCCCACCGCAAGTGCAAGCACCGCTCCGGTGTACATACCTTTTAAAAATCTGTCGGCAAGCGTAAGCGGCTCGTCTTGAATCTTAACATTGTTATATGATGAGTTGCCGGTGCTTTTGCCAACAGAGTGATAGTACTGCACAGAATCAATAAATTCGTTGCACGCACCCTGATAGTTGCCATCTGCAAGCTCCGCCTGAACATCGTCAAGCATAGTATCCATACGACTGTCATCAAAATAATACATAGCCTCGCCCTTTGTAATGATATACATTTCACGAGAGCTCATATCAACAGTGAGGAACACGCCGCTTTTTTCGTCACCGCAACCGTAATCGTGGTTATCGAAATAATCGTTGCAATAGTCCTCTATATCGTATGATGAAACATTGTTGTTGTTTGTATAGATTATAGTGTCCCAGCCTGTTGCGAGCGTACACTTTTTGAGATTATTCTCAATGCTTTCTTCCTGTGAATCAAGCAAAATGTCCGCATCGTCCGTAAGCTTTTTTGTGCTTTCGGCAAATGCCGTATTAGCAGAAACCGCAAGCATTGCACTTACCGCCAACGCTGTGGCGGCAACGGAAAGTATATTTTTCAGCATAAGAATATACCTCCCAGCATACCGAGAATAAATCCGATTCCCGCCAAAATGCAGGAGAATATAACAAGCTTATCGGTTGCGGCAGGCAGACTGCCGTAGAGTTTACCTGTCTGACCGTTGATGGCAAACGGGTAAATCTTGCCCTTATAATTATAGGTCATAATCCACACCGGCAAAAGCGTGTAGCTCCAGCTTTCTATGTCTGTGCGGTCATAGTAATTGGTTACTTCAACACCTGAATATTCTCGGCAAGTGCTTTTTAGCACCTCTTTGCAATACTCGTCAACCCTTTGGTCAACCATTTGCTGAATATTCGCTTTTTCTATATCTCTTTTTTCAGCCTGAAATCCCGACAAATACGACATAGAAAACTTCTGTGCCTCTGACAAATCAAACGGATGTATGCACTGCAGCATTTCTCTGTCGGTAGATGAAAGCGCCCTTTCAAAAACATTGCGTATATAAACATCGCCGCTTCTGAACAGGTCATAGTACGAGGTTTCGGTATATCGTCTGTCACCGGATTTCCAGTGCCTGTACTTTTTACCCCTTGCCGTCATATGAGAATCCTGTTGAGTATCTATGTACCAATATGGGAAATATACACCTGTCATTTTCTCAATATTTGAGTCGCTTAAAAAATCTTTGGGCAAAAACTTTTTGCCTTTTGTTTTATCCATAAAAGCTGAAACGGCTTGTTCTCGTGACAACTTAAACGGAATAATTCTGTCGGGTCTGAAATCTCCCGACAATCTGCCCTTGAGCACAACAGGATTGTGGCAGTAAAAGCAGGTTGTTGCCGCTGTTGATGATGTTGCAACAACCTCTGCACCGCAAGAATCGCAATGGAACACATATCCATCGTGCATTTCCTCTTTAAACTCCTGTTGAGTGTCCGCACCGCTTTGCTCCCTTTCGGCGTAAATCTGCTGAATTTTCTCAGGCGAAAACTCCGAAAGGCAGTATTCACAACAAAATCTCTGCCTTTCGGGGTTAAATGTCAGTGGTGCGGCGCAGGACGGGCAGTTATAATTGACTGTACCCATCTATTACCTTATCCCTCAAAATTATTCTGCTTTTGTACCGCATTCAGGACAGAATTTCTGATTTTCTTTTAATTCATATCCGCAGTTTACACAGAAATGCTTTTTAGGTGCGTCAGGCTTTTTTGCGCCGCATTCAGGGCAGAATTTGCCTGTATTTACCGCACCGCAAGCGCAAGTCCAGTTGTCTGCCGACTGAGGCTGTACAGGCTGTTGAGCGTTCTGCTGCGGCTGAGCAGGCTGTGCGCCGCCGAGCGGATTGCCCTGTGGCTGTTGAGGCTGCTGTGGCTGCTGATTGTTGTAGTGTGGGTTCTGCTGATAGCCGCCGAGGATATTACCGCCTGCGTTCATACCCATGCCCATACCCATAAAGCCCGCCATAGCGCCGTTTGAGTTTGAGCCTGCTGCTTTCATACCCTCTGCAACATTAGCTGCTACATAGCCCTGCTGAACTGCTGCGTCTGAAAGCATTGCGCCCTTGTTTCTCATATTGATAAGCTCTGTGCTCTCGTCATTATAAGAAATGTTGATAGCAACTGCCTGAACCTGAAAACCACGCTGCTGCTCCCATTCCTCGTCAAGAGTTTTAGCCATATACTGACCAAATTCACGGGATTTACCCTTAATAAAGCTGATTCTGTAACCGTCAGCCGAGAAGTTGTTTATAGCCGAGCTTAACGCTGCCTCAAACTCTGTGTTGTACTGAATTGACTTTGACTTGTAGTCAAAAGGCTGACAAGCTGTTACAAGTCCCTTGTCGATTACTTCCTGATAAAACTTAAGCGGATCGGTAATCTTAATAGAATATGTACCGTGCGCACGGAGGAAAAGTTCTGCATTGTAAAAGCTGTCAAAGTAGTTTACAACATTCTTTGTGCCAAAAAGAATACCTGTGATTTCTGCAAGGTTAATGTAGATTACATACTGCGACTGTGAAGGGATACCGCCGTACTTAATACGTGAGAATGTTTCCTTAAGAGAGTCGCCGAACTGACCGCAGAAAAGCGATGGCATTGAGCTGTTGCTTACCTGGTAATAACCCGGTTCTGCAGTAAAGTCAACTACCTTACCACCGTCAATAAGGAGCATACACTGGTTGTCATATACCTGAATAACCGAACCGTTTGATACGATGTTTGGTGTGCCCTTTGTGTTCTGAGATGTGCCGTGTGTTATCTTTTCACCCGGAACCATTGCGAGAGTTCCGCTCATTGGTCTTGGCTGAATAACCTCCAGCCAAGAATCTGCCAATCCGCCTTTAACCGAGTTAATGGCTGCTCTGATAATGCCCATAGTCTTATCTCCTTTACAAGAAATTTTCTTTATTTTTAAATTTTTGTGAGCTGAAATAAATGTACCGAAGTGGAGAGTTTAATCTTTAGAACAGATACTCCTAAACAACTTTTCAAGGTTTTTTAAGAGTGAGTCAATCTAATTTTCGATATCTGCCAAAGTACATTTTAATTATAAATTAATATGGTCTTGTTGTGGTTGTCTGTTCCCTTACCGATGAGAACTTCCACGCTCTTATGTTGATTTCCGTAATGCCTGTGCCGCAGTATTCGCAGAATTTTTGACCTAAGTTTTTGATAGGTGCGCCGCAGTTAGGGCAATTAAGACCAAGTCCCTCGCTGCCGTTTGCCACCATATCCACATTCTGAATATACACAAGCTCGGTTTCATACACGCTTTGAGTTTTCATATCTCTGCTGCCGTACACTACGCCGCCTGAGCTGTCTGTGGTGTAGGTGTAAGAACCAACGGAAGACACAAACAAAATCCTTGCGGTTGCGCCGTCCTTTGTGTATCGTGAAATCTCCGTACGGTGAATTACAATATCGTCATAGCTCTGTGCATAGCCTCTGTTTGACAAGTCAGCAATAATGCCCTTTACATTGTCTTTTAAGGCTGTGGAACACTCGCCGTATAAAAACTCCGGATTTTTCTCCTCAATAGAGTTCATATAGCTGCGCAGTACGGTTTCTGCTTTATGCTTGTAGTCCTCGTAATCAAATTCGGGAAAATCTCTTTGTATCCTCGGCAAGCAAAGACTTGTCATAGCCTGCAAAGAGCGTGGAGTTTCACTCATTTCCATTTTTTGATTATTAATTCCCTGTGCAAAGGAATCCGTACCGAACATAGTTCTTGAAATTTGTCTTATTCCTCTTTTTATTTTGTAAACTGCCACCGCAATGGCAATGACAAGTGCCGCTATTATAACAAGCGTTACAATAAGTCCGACAGGCACTCCGCCCGAAGAAACCGCTGCACTTTTCGCCAAAAAAGCTGATACGATAAAATTCATCGCTTACTCCTGTGGCTTTACTGAAATGCCGAGAACATCAAGGCTCTCATCATCAACAACAGACGGGCAAGCCGACATAAGCTCGCTTGCGTTCTGTACCTTAGGGAATGCTGTAACATCACGAAGGCTGTCTGTGCCGCACATAAGCATTGTAACACGGTCAAGACCGATTCCCATACCGCCGTGTGGTGGCGCACCGTACTTATATGCTTCTACAAGGAATCCGAATTTTGCTTCAATTTCCTCGTCTGTGAGCTTTAATGCCTTAAACATTCTCTGCTGTAACTCATAATCTGTAATACGCATAGAACCGCTTGAAAGCTCTGTGCCGTTAAGTGTGAGGTCATAAGCCTTTGCAATAACCTTTGACGGGTCTGTGTCGAGGTACTGCAAGCACTCTTCCTTAGGCATTGTGAATGGGTGGTGCATTGCAAGCCACTCGCCGCTCTCTTCGTCATACTCAAAGAATGGAAAGTCAACAATCCAAAGGAACTTAAATTCATCAGGAATAATGTCGAGCACCTTGGCAACCTTAAGTCTTAATGCGCCGAGTGTAGAAAGAACTGTGCTGTTCTTGTCGGCAACAATGAAGATTACATCGCCCTTCTCTGCGCCGAGTCTTTCGTAAATAGCGGAAAGTTCTTCCTCTGTCATAAACTTTTTGAAAGATGCATTCGGCTCGTCAACCCATCTTACATAGGCAAGACCTTTAGCGCCGATGCCCTTTACATACTCTGTAAGTTTGTCAATTTCTTTTCTTGTATATACAGACGCCGCATTCTTTGCAACAATGGCACGAACAGAACCGCCGTTTTCAATAGCGCTTGTAAATACGCTGAAACCGCAGTCCTTTACGAGGTCGGAGATATTCTGAATTTTCATATCAAAACGAATGTCAGGCTTATCCGAGCCGTAGTTTTCCATTGCGTCATTATATGTCATTTTCTCAAACGGAGTTACAAGCTCCTTGCCAAGCACTTCTTTAAACAAACGCTTGAAAAGTCCCTCGTTGATTTCCATAATTTCGTCCATATCAACAAACGAAAGTTCCATATCAATCTGAGTAAACTCAGGCTGACGGTCGGCTCTTAAGTCCTCATCTCTGAAACAACGGGCAAGCTGAATGTAACGGTCAAAACCCGATACCATCAAAAGCTGCTTGTAAATCTGCGGTGACTGCGGAAGAGCGTAGAACTTGCCCTTGTGTATTCTTGACGGTACAAGGTAATCTCTTGCGCCCTCCGGAGTTGACTTAATCATCATCGGAGTTTCAATCTCGATAAAGCCGTTCTCGTAGAAATAATCTCTTGCAACCTTTGCAATCTTACTTCTCATAATAATGTTGTTCTGAATAGGACGGCGGCGAAGGTCAAGATAACGGTATTTAAGTCTTAACTCCTCGTTTGTGCTTGTTTCGTCAACAATTTCAAAAGGAGGTGTCTGTGCCTTTGAAAGCACACGAAGGTCTGTTACCATAACCTCAATATCGCCTGTGGGAATATCCTTGTTCTTGGAACTTCTCTCACATACTATGCCTTTTGCCGCCAAAACATACTCACTGCGGCAAGCAAAAGCTTTATCAAAAATTTCTTTATCCGTCTTATCATTAAACGCAAGCTGAACAATGCCTGTGCGGTCACGCAAATCTATAAAAATAAGCTGACCGAGGTCACGACAACGCTGTACCCAACCGCAAACTGTTACTTCTCTGCCGACATCGCCGATTCTAAGGTCGGAGCAATAGTCGGTTCGTTTAAGTCCTGTCATAAATTCTGCCATTTTTGTATATCTCCTTAAATTAAGTTGTCAACGCTTACAGCTTAAAGCTGTCAACATCGGCAAGCTGAAGTACCATAAATTTCTCTGCAAATGTATCGTCAAGTACAATTTCAGTCTGCTCGCCGCTCGACATATTCTTAATAACTGCCTTGCCCTGCTCAATCTCATTGTCGCCGAGCACCATAGAGAACTTTGCGCCGATTTTGTCGGCATATTTCATCTGTGCTCTTAATCCTCTGCCTACAACATCGGTTTCGGCAATAAGTCCGCAGGAACGGACAGCTTTGATAATTTCAAACGATTTAAGCGATGCCTTTTCGCCCATAACCGCAACATAAAGGTCGCAGGTTGACGGTTTCGGAATTTCAATGCCCTGTTTGTCCATAAGCATTAAAAGTCTTTCAATGCCCATTGCAAATCCGAGTGACGGCAAGTGCTTTCCGCCGAGCTCCTCAATAAGTCCGTCGTATCTGCCGCCGCCGCAAACTGTGCCCTGTGCGCCGATAAAGTCGGTAACGAACTCAAAAACAGTTTTTGTGTAGTAGTCAAGACCACGAACTATTGTAGGATTTACTGTATATTCAACACCTGCGGCATCAAGGTATTTCTGAACGCTTGCAAAGTGCTCTTTACACTCGTCGCAAAGATAATCTGTAATTTTAGGTGCGCCCTGTGCAATCTTTGAGCATACGGGACTTTTGCAGTCGAGTATTCTCATCGGGTTCTTTTCAAGTCTTGAATTGCAGGTTTCGCAAAGCTCGTCTTTGTATCCGTAAAAATACTCCTTGAGCGCCTTGTGGTACTCGGCACGGCAAGTAGGGCAGCCGATAGAATTAATTTCAAGTCTAAGCTGCTTAATGCCGAGGCGGTCAAAAATCGACTGAGCGGCGCAGATAAGCTCTGCATCGGCAACAGGCGACTGTGTGCCGTAGCACTCAAGACCGAATTGGTGGAACTCTCTTAATCTGCCTGCCTGCGGCTTTTCGTAGCGGTAGCAAGACACAAAATAGCTTGCCTTGATAGGTAAGCTGTCATTTACAAGACCGTGCTCAAGCACTGCTCTTGCTGCGCCTGCCGTACCCTCGGGACGAAGTGTAACACTTTCTCCGCCCTTTGTATCGAATGTGTACATTTCTTTTTGAACAACATCTGTTGTCTGACCCACACCTCTTGCAAAAAGCTCTGTGTGCTCAAAAACAGGTGTACGAATCTCTTTAAATCCGTAAGCCGCCGATTCTTTACGCATAACATCTTCTACAAACTGCCAGCGGTAGCTGTCCTTTGGCAAAACATCCTCTGTGCCCTTAATCTTTTTGGTGATTACTCCCATTATTTCCTCCAAATTATAAAACCTTTTATATTAATCGAAAATTCCGTATAAACACAATTATCGGGCAGCACAAAACCGCCCGACAATAAAATCGCTTTTTACTTTAAAATATTTCTCCAGTCAAGGTCGCCACGCTCAAGGCCATGAATAAGTACCTCTGCGGTTGCGATATTTGTTGCAACCGGAATATTGTGCATATCGCAAAGTCTGAGCATATTCATATCATTAGGCTCGTTTGGCTTTGGATTTAGCGGATCTCTGAAAAAGAGAAGCATATCAATTTCGTTGCAGGCGATTCTTGCCGCAATCTGCTGACTGCCGCCCTGTGAGCCAGCTAAAAACTTTTGAATTGTAAGACCTGTTGCCTCTGAAACCATTTTGCCCGTAGTGCCTGTTGCACAAAGGTTATTTCTGCTTAAAACACCGCAATAAGCAATGCAGAACTGAACCATAAGTTCCTTTTTTTCATCGTGCGCAATAAGAGCAATATTCATACACAAATTCCTCCCTATATATTAAAAGGCTTATCCTTTAAATGCCAAGGGGACTCTTTGCCCCTCGAGCCTGCGTGCCAGACAATCAAAAACCGATGCTGCGGCACTCCAGTTAAGCCCTGCAACTCCACGCTGCATAATAACTGATATTCTTATGTCAAACGGCACAAGCGCTATAAGCTGAGTTTGCACCGCATCAATAACTTCATCAAGGTCGGCATAAAAACCGAGCTCGGTAAAAGTTTTTCTGTCAAAGCGGTTAATTACAAGCCTTTGGTTTTTTACACCCAAAGCATCGAGCTTGTTTTTAACCTTTAGTCCGCCTCGTACACTTGTAGGCTCTGCATTAGCTACTATAAGCGCCCTGTCGGCAGGCGTAGCAGCAGTAACAAAGCCCGAACCGATACCCGCCGGTGAATCAATAATAACAAAATCATAATCAGCCTTTAAAGACTCCACAAGCTGACGGAACACACCCGGACTAAGCTCGTTATCGGTATCGAAAGGTGCTGCCATTAGATAAAGATTTTCATTGTTTTTGCTTTTATAAACCGCATCTGTAAAAGAACAGTTGCCGCTTACGGCGTCTGCCGCATCAAAAACAATATCGTTTTCCATATCGAGCATAATATCAAGACCACGCATACCGCAGTCGCAGTCGATAAGCAAAACTTTTTTACCCTGTTTTATAAGAGCAACCGAAAGGCAAATGCACACCGTTGACTTACCGGTGCCGCCTTTTCCGGAGGCTACTACTATAACATTATCCATAATACATACTACCTCTGAATTATTCTATCATATTTTTGTCAAAAGAGCAATAAAAGAGAGCAATTTTATCAAACAAAAATTATATAGACTTTTTATGCAAAATATATAATTTTATCGTTATACTTTTTGGGTTTTTACATTTTTACCATAATTAAATGGTAAAATTACACTAAATAATCGTTTGATTTTTTCATTATTAAAATCTCAGGTAATTTTTTCACACCATTTTTCATATGCAAGTTTAACCTGCAAAAAATTCTTGCCGCAATAACAAACAGATTTTGTTCTTATAAAATCTACTGAAAATGCGGTTTTTATAAATTATATCACCTTTTGCCGTCAAAATAAGTATTATTTTGGTGGCGGTTATTTTTTCGGCTAAATCAAAGGGGTTATGCCGTTATCGGCAAGAAAGTCGAATTTTGCAATGTATAATTCGTTGATTTATTGCCGATAATATGATATAATTATTTAGAGTCGGAGGTGGAATATGAAATTTTTATCAGTTGCTCAAGTAGCTAAAAATTGGAATTTATCTGAAAGAACAGTGCGCAATTACTGCGCAAACGGAAAAATTCCTGATGCCTTTTTAACAGGCAAAACATGGAATATTCCCGAAAATGCCGAACCTCCGAAAAGGAGCAACTCAGTAAAACAAGCGCCGAGTAATCTATTGGAGGTTTTAAGAGCCGAAAAAGCAAGCAAAATAAGCGGCGGCATATACCATAAAATACAGGTTGAACTAACATATAATTCAAACCATATCGAGGGCAGTAAATTAACGCACGACCAAACACGCTACATTTACGAAACAAATACAATCGGCTTTACCGACAGTAAGATTAATGTAGATGACATAGTTGAAACCGCAAACCATTTTAAGTGCATAGATATGGTAATTGACAAGGCACCAAAGCCTCTGAGTGAAACTTTTATAAAACAGCTGCATATGGTGCTGAAAAACGGAACGAGTGACTCTCGCAAGGATTGGTTTGCCGTCGGTGATTATAAAAAATATCCGAATGAAGTCGGAGGTAAAATTACCACTCCTCCTGAGGAAGTGAACGATAAAATAAAAGCTCTGATTTCTGCCTACAACAAGACCGACAACAAATCTTTTGATGATTTAATCAGCTTTCACTATGAATTTGAGCGTATTCACCCATTTCAAGACGGCAACGGTCGTATAGGCAGATTGATATTGTTTAAAGAGTGTTTAAAGCATAATATAGTCCCGTTTATTATTGACGAAAACCTAAAAATGTTCTATTACAGGGGACTAAGCGAATGGCAAAACGAAAAGGGTTATTTAATTGATACCTGCCTTACAGCGCAAGACAAATTCAAAAAATACCTTGATTATTTCAGAATATCATATAAAGATTAAATCCGAGCCGTCAGTGAGCGCACAATATTTTCGGCTGTCGAAATTTTTGCGTTAAATTATAATAAGACTGATAATTCAGATAAAGCAAAATAAGACAAAAAACGGAGCACTCGCTTTGATGAGTTGCTCCGTTTTACTTTATATCAAAATTTATTCTCGCTTAATAATGGTACTCGTTTTCAGAAATCTTTACCATTTTATAAACATATTCTCTGTATTCGGGATCATTTATACAGCATTTGCCATGAGAGCCGTTTTGCGTATTAATACTTACAATATATCCCTTGTAATAATCCGAGTAGCAGGAAATATTAAAAAATCCGCTTTGGTATCCCTTTCTGTTAAAATCGACGGTAAACTTACATCGACTGCGTTCCTTGCACTTGCTTTCAATAAATGAAATTAATTCATCAACCGAAGAATCTTGCAGTCTATACAGCGGTCTTTGATTTATATCTTGATACATTGCTCACATCTCGCTTTATAAGTTCTTTATTAAATGCGATAGATAACAAAATTCTACTCTTTATCGACATTAGTTTTCAGAAACTCAATATAATCTTGTCCCCATTTTTGCAGTGCGTCTATTACCGGATGAAATTTCTTTCCTATTTCCGTTAATGAATACTCCACTTTAGGGGGAATTGACTCGTATTGCTTTCGTTCTACAAGTCCGTTTTCTACCAATGCTTTTAGCTGAACAGATAATGTTGCGTGCGTCATTTTGGGCATTAGTCGCTGAAGTTCATTGAAACGGATTGGGCCGTTATCCAAATGATGCATAATCAAGATTGCCCATTTTCCGGAAATCAAGCTCTGCGCTGTTGCATACGGTCATTTTCCAAAGAGCTCCTCCATTGTGCTATCCGTTTCAAATAATCGCTCCATCTAATTACCTCTTATACATCAAATTCTTCTTTTAAATCTAATATTCCACGAATTTCCGCATGGCCGTTTTCGAGATAGAACATTCCCATCTTCCAACCGTTTTTATCATACAGGCTCATAATTTGCGGCATTACCTCACGCACCTTATCTAAAAGAGCGTCATCTTTCACAATCTTTGCAGTTCCGTCATAGCGCATAAATTCGTTGCCGTTAAGAGCAAGCACTTCTACATTCGGATTTTTTGTCAACTGCGAAAAAACATTCTTGAATGTGCCGCATCCAAAATACAATTTATCGCCGACCAACATATGAAAACCAAACGGGCGTCCCTTTGGTTTATCTCCGTCAGTAGTCAAAAAATAAAATGTTTTTGCCTCGTTCAAAAAATTGCTTACTTTTTCAATATTTGTCATATCAATATCCTCCTTATTATAGGTCATATTTTTGAACTGCTTTAATTATATGACCGTTAAAACAAAATATCAAGTACGATTATTTTTAATACTCGGTATTTTTGAGGATACCTACTGACATTCCATACGGTTCTAAAACGACTTTTGCGTTTTGTTGTATTTCGTCAATATAAGTGCTAAAACAGCAGAAAATATACGAGCCAAAACCGTACTCCACCAAATCATAAGCTGTCCGCCGAACAGTGGCGGCAAAATCAGCATAAACACAAGCAGTAGAGTTGGCTCAATAAATGTAAGAATATAAGACAATACACTTTTTTCCGTAGCATAAAATTCGGCTGTTGCAATGCGTGTAATTGCTACAAACGGCAATGATACCAAAAATATAGGTACAATTTCTGAAATCTCTTTACTTACTTCCATTGATGCACCAAACAAAACTCCGATTTTTTCTCTGCTTGCATACATAATAATTCCGCCAAGTACAGCAAGGAACACTGCAAATATATATGCCATTTTTCAGATTTCTTTTGAGCCTGCCGCATCCTTTCCTCCGTAATAGCGGCTCATTAACAGCTGACTTCCATCTCCTGCTCCCTGCAATATAAGATATATAATGCATATAATGTAAGAAACGCAGGCATAAGTAGCAATAGCTTTTTCTCCGCCGTAAAACGCAGAAAATCTATTTATAAGCACTAATGAAATATTTGGCGTTAGTGCAAGTCCAAAAGGTGCAAGTCCTACTTTTAATACAGAACCGCATATTTTCTTAATATTTTTCGGTTTTACATACAAGTAAAACTTTTTACTGCAAAGCGCATATATAATTGCGATTACCGCCGTTACACCCTGTCCTATAATTGTTGCAAAAGCCGCTCCTTTCATTCCCATTTCAAATATCCACACAAAAACAAAATCTAAAATAATATTTGTTATAAAACCGCCAACCATTGCAAGCATTGACCAAAAAGAACTTCCGTAATTTCGTATAAAAGGAATCATTCCTGTTCCAAAAATCTGCAATACAGCGCCAAGTGCTATGATTTTGGTGTACTCAACTGCATTTGTTAATATTATTCCGTCTGCACCCAATAATTTCAAAATATCAGAAGAAAACAAATATATAACCACTGTAATAATCACACTGACAACTGCCAAAAGCCACCAACTTGTGGCAATATATTCTTTCGCTTGATTTTCTTTCTTTTCTGCCATACTTATTGAGTAATAAACAGCTCCGCCCATACCGATTCCTGTTCCAAGCGCCTGAAGTACAGCTACAACCGGATACGCTATATTTATTGCCGAAAGACCGGTATCTCCAGTCGTATTGCCTACAAAATACCCGTCAACTATCGCATATATTCCCGACAGAGCAAAGGCAATAACAGACGGAATAACATATTTAAAAAATAATGATTTATTCTTCATTTTTATTGAAATCTCCTTCTTGGAATAATCTGATAAAAATTTCGGTATCATCATTCATTCTTTTTATATTTTCTAAGCCCATTTTCTCTAAGACATATATTTCTTTTTTTCGCAGTTTTTCTATTATATCATCTACATACTTTTTACCGGACTCCGTAAGACAAACAAGTTTATTGCGCTTATCTGTATTTGAAAAAGACATTTCAACATATCCCTTATTTTGAAAATCTTTTAGTATTGTATTAACCGTTTGCTTTGGTATATTCCATTTCTCGCAAATTGCTTTTTGAGTACAAGTACCGTCATTGCAATGCAATGACGGTACATTATTTTAATCATTTCTTTTCTAAAGGCTATCGCCTGTTTTTTCAAACTGAGTTTTAGCACGCAAACAGCAAAGCTGTTTGCGCCTATAAGTAAGTTATAAGGGAAACTTTTATGGGCTCTGCCCAAACCTGCAACCCTTTAAAAAGGGTTGACCTAAATTTTGGATTCATTAAACTAAACTTTGTGCGCTAAATCCTATTTTTCCTCAGCCACCGACATTAACCTATTGCCATCTTAACTGCTGAAAGCAAAACTAAAAAGGTCTACTGCCTTTCGACAATAGACCTTTTCATGGTGCCGGTGACCGGACTTGAACCGGTACGGTCGCAATGACCGAGGGATTTTAAGTCCCTTGTGTCTGCCTATTCCACCACACCGGCTAATTAGTTTGGTGACCCGGACGAGAATCGAACTCGTGTTACCGCCGTGAAAGGGCGGTGTCTTAACCGCTTGACCACCGGGCCGTATGGTAGCGGAAATAGGACTTGAACCTACGACACCTCGGGTATGAACCGAGTGCTCTAGCCAGCTGAGCTATTCCGCCATCTGTTCGCCAACATCAAATCAGCAAGATAGATTATAATATAATACCCTCAATTTGTCAAGGGATATTTTAAATTTTTTTGAAAATTTTTATAATTTTTTCAAAATTCTTAATTCTATCTGTATTTTTAAGCATTTTAAGCGAGCAAACATATATAATTTGCGATCACTGCCGTAAAAATACTTATTTTACTGTTACTTCATTATTGTTAGCCGATAAATTATTTTTATTCTGAGCTTTGCTCAAAATAAAAGGTGTGGCTGTCCTCCACCTTTTGGCAGAGGACAGCGCAAACTTATTAAATTTTAATTTATTTTACCAAATTACTCTGCATCCGGAATGCTTGCGAGCTTTTCGAGATGAGCGTACTTCTCCTCAGCTACCTTTTCAGCCTTAGCAAAGAGCTTTTCTGCTCTCTCTGGGAATGAACGGGTAAGTGAGTTGTAACGAACTTCGCCCATAATAAAGTCACGATAAGATGCACTTGGAGCTTTGCAATCGAGCATAAACGGATTCTTGCCCTCATCAGCACGGCGTGGGTCATAACGGAAGATATTCCAATAACCTGCCTCAACAGCCTTCTTCTCTTCCTGCTGAGCAATGCTCATACCGCCCTTAATACCATGGTTGATACATGGAGCGTAGCAGATGATAAGTGATGGACCGTTGTAGCTTTCAGCCTCTACCATAGCCTTGAGTACCTGATTGTTGTCAGCGCCCATTGCGCACTGTGCAACATATACATAGCCGTAGCTCATTGCGATAGCAGCAAGGTCTTTCTTCTTAACAGCCTTACCGGCAGCAGCAAACTGTGCAACAGAACCTACCGGAGTAGCCTTTGATGCCTGTCCGCCTGTATTTGAGTAAACCTCTGTATCAAATACGAGGATATTTACATTTTCGCCTGATGCGATAACATGGTCAAGACCGCCGAAGCCGATATCGTAAGCCCAGCCGTCACCACCGAAGATCCACATTGACTTCTTAGCAAGCTCGTCCTTGTCGATAAGTGTCTTTTTAGCAAGCTCGCCAACCTTAGCGTCATCAACATTCTTTTCAAGCTCTGCAATAAGTGCGTCTGTTGCAGGACGGCTTGCTGTTGAATCGCAAACTGTGTCGAGGTAGTTCTGACAAGCTGTCTTTAACTCTTCGCTGTCTGTATCTTTCTGAATGTTCTCAACATACTCTACAAGTCTGTTGCGGATAGCTTTCTGACCGAGAGCCATACCAAGACCAAACTCAGCATTATCCTCAAAGAGTGAGTTCTGCCAAGCAGGGCCAAAGCCTTTCTTGTTCTTTGTGTATGGTGTTGCCGGAGCAGATGCACCCCAAATTGATGAACAGCCTGTTGCGTTAGCAATGAACATTCTGTCGCCAAAGAGCTGTGTAACGAGCTTAGCGTATGGTGTTTCACCACAACCTGCGCAAGCGCCTGAGAACTCAAGGAGTGGCTGCTTGAACTGGCTGCCCTTAACTGTTGAGAACTTAAACTTAGCGGCTACTTCAGGCTTTTCGTCAAGAGTTACCGCATAATCAAATACAGCCTGCTCTGCACGCTGACTGTCGATTGGCTTCATTGTAAGAGCCTTTTCGCCCTTCTTGCCCGGACATACATTAGCGCAAGCGCCGCAACCTGTACAGTCAAGTGTAGATACAGTCATAACAAACTTAAGTTCCTTAAGGCCCATCATTGGAATGCTCTTTATGCCCTGTGGAGCGGCTGCAAGCTCGTCCTCTGTCATAGCAACAGGACGGATTACAGCGTGAGGACATACGATAGCACACTTGTTACACTGAATACAGTTGTCTGAATTCCACTCAGGAACATCAACTGCGATACCACGCTTTTCATAAGCGGCAGAACCGTTAGGAGCAGTACCGTCAACATGATCCATAAATGCAGATACAGGGAGCTTGTTACCCTTGTACTCATTTACAGGCTTGAGGATACCGTTTACATACTCAACGAGTGCGCCCTCGCCCGGAACTACATCGCTTGCCTTATCGTCAGCGGCATTTGCCCAATCAGCAGGAATTTCAACCTTCTTGAGGTCTTCCATACCACGATCAATAGCTGCGTAGTTCATATCTACGATAGCCTGACCTTTCTTCATATATGACTTCTTAGCGGCTGCCTTCATAAGCTCCTTAGCCTTTTCAGCCGGGATAATGTCTGCAATCTTAAAGAATGCTGACTGAAGAACTGTGTTGATTCTGCCGCCAAGACCGATTTCCTTACCGATCTTGATACCGTCGATTGTGTAGAAATTGATATTTCTTGTAGCAAGAATTCTCTTCATCTTGCCAGGGAGTCTTTCTGAAAGCTCGTCAACATCCCAAGGACAGTTGAGGAGGAATGAACCGCCTTCCTTGAGGTCGTCAACGATGTCGTACTTGTCAACATATGATGGGTTGTGACAAGCAACGAAGTCAGCCTTAGAAATGTAATAAGTTGATTTGATAGGCTGATTACCGAAACGGAGGTGAGAAACCGTAAGACCGCCCGACTTCTTTGAGTCATAAGCAAAGTAGCCTTGAGCGTACATATCGGTGTTATCGCCAATAATCTTGATTGAGTTCTTGTTTGCACCAACAGTACCGTCAGCACCAAGACCCCAGAATTTACATGAATGTGTACCCTTTGGAGTTGTGTCAGGGTTTTCAACGATAGGAAGTGAAAGATTTGTAACATCATCAACGATGCCGATTGTAAATCTTCTCTTAGGAGCGTCGCTCTCAGCGTTTCTGTAAACGGCAATGATGTCGGCAGGAGTTGTATCCTTAGAACCAAGACCGTATCTGCCTGTAAACACCTTTACGCCGGCAAAGTCAGAACCGTTGATAGCAGCAAGAACATCAAGATAAAGAGGCTCACCGATTGAACCGGGCTCTTTTGTTCTGTCGAGAACAGAGATAGTCTTAACTGTCTTAGGAAGCTCGCTTAAAAGGTAATCTGCAACGAATGGTCTGTAAAGGTGAACCTTTAAAAGGCCAACCTTTTCGCCTGCTGCGTTGAGGAAGTCTACAACCTCTTCTGCACAATCACATACAGAACCCATAGCAACGATAATGTGCTCTGCGTCTTCTGCGCCATAGTAGTTAAATGGCTTGTAGTTTGTGCCGATCTTCTCGTTTACTTTGTTCATATATTCAACAACAACTTCAGGCACTGCATCATAATACTTGTTGCAAGCCTCTCTTGCCTGGAAGAAGATGTCGTCGTTCTGAGCTGTACCTCTTGTTACAGGGTGCTCAGGGTTAAGTGCTCTTCTGCGGAATGCCTCTACTGCGTCCCAATCGAGCATATCTGCGAGATCTGCATAGTCCCACTCTTCGATCTTCTGAATCTCGTGAGAGGTTCTGAAACCGTCAAAGAAGTGAAGGAAAGGTACTCTGCCCTTGATAGCCGAAAGATGTGCAACGGCAGCAAGATCCATACATTCCTGTGGGTTGTTAGAACAGAGCATTGCATAGCCTGTCTGACGGCAAGCGTAAATATCCGAATGATCACCGAAAATTGAAAGTGCGTGGCTTGTAAGTGCACGAGCAGATACATGGATTACGCCCGGTAAAAGCTCGCCTGCCATCTTATACATATTCGGAATCATAAGAAGTAAGCCCTGTGAAGCTGTGTATGTTGTGGTCAACGCACCGGCTGCGAGTGAGCCGTGAACTGCACCGGAAGCACCGCCTTCCGACTGCATTTCTGTAACCTGTACTTCTCTGCCGAAAAGGTTTTTTGTGCCCATTGCCGAGAACTTATCGGTAAGGTCAGCCATTACGGAAGAAGGTGTGATAGGATAGATAGCAGCAACATCTGTAAACGCATAAGAAACATGAGCAACAGCGCTGTTACCGTCCATAGTTTTCATTTTTCTTGCCATTGGAATTGTCCTCCTTAAAGTATGTCAGCGACAACACCGTTTGTCGCATTTAATACAATTTTAAAGATACATACTGTATCATAATAAATTTTAACACTTAAATGTTAATTTGTAAAGAGGTTTTCAACAATAACGCATATGTTTTTACCCGATTTTTCTAAAACTTTACCAAATATTTTAAATTTCCGCATAAAACCGTGTTTTTCGCCGATTCAGGCGATTTTTCGACAAAACAAAAGTTTGTTAATTGCCACAAAACCGTAAAATCCGTCAATAATTTTTATACGCAAAAAATTGTTATACATACATTATGCGAAAATTGTATTATTTTGGCAAGAAAACATACAACTTAACGGCGGATATTTTTGAAAATAATAGTCATTTTTATTAAAGAAATTATATTGCGATTAAAGAATTAAAATTAAATAAAAAAAGCGTATAATAAATTGGATAATCAATTGACATAATATGACTTTATATAACTTATAGGGTACGGAGGCAGTATGTTGAAATTAGGACTTGACATTGGCTCAACTACAATAAAATGCGTTGTTTTAGACGAAGAAAATAAAATTATATACAGTACCTATGAGCGACATTATTCTCAGATAACCGAGAAAATCGCCGAAATTCTTGCAACTGTACGCAGCAAGGTAAAGGGTGTTGAAAACGCAGCCGTTGCGCTTTCCGGTTCTGCCGGTATGGGTGTTGCGGAGTCAAGCAATATTGACTTTGTGCAGGAGGTTTACGCAACAAGAGTTGCCACAAACACATTTATTCCGGGCACAGATGTTGTCATTGAGCTTGGCGGCGAGGACGCAAAAATTCTTTTCCTTACAAACGGTCTTGAAGTGCGTATGAACGGTACTTGCGCAGGCGGTACGGGCGCATTTATCGACCAAATGGCAACACTGCTCAATGTTCCGCTTGAGGAGCTTGACTCACTTGCAAAGCAATACGAAAAAACCTACACCATTGCATCTCGCTGCGGTGTATTTGCAAAAACAGATATTCAGCCTTTACTTAATCAGGGCGCAAGAAAAAGCGACATTGCCGAAAGTATTTTCAACGCCGTTGTAAGCCAGACTGTTGCGGGTCTTGCACAGGGACGAGAAATTGAGGGGCAGGTTGTGTACCTCGGCGGCCCGCTCACCTTTATGAGCGAGCTTAGAAACTGCTTTGACAAAACCTTAAACACAAAGGGTATCTGCCCTGAAAATTCACTTTACTTTGTTGCCTGCGGTGCGGCTCTCTGCGCCGAAAAGCCTATTGACTTTGACAAGGTAATAGATGAAGTTAAAAATTATCGTGGCAGCGGCAACTTTGCTTTTAATCCGCCGCTTTTCAAAGATGAAGAGGACTACAAAAAATTCTCTGACCGCCACGCAAAGGATACCGTAACCCAAAAGGAGCTTAAAGGCTACAAGGGCAAGGCTTATGTGGGTATGGACGCAGGCTCTACAACCGTAAAGGGCGTTGTGCTTAACGATGACGGCGAGCTGCTCTACTCAAAATATCTTCCGTCAAAGGGAAATCCTGTTGAAATCATCAAGGGATTTCTTGAGGAAGTCTATACAATCAATCCCGAAATTAACATAGTTTCATCTGCCGTAACAGGCTATGGTGAAGAAATTATAAAGAACGCTTTTGATGTTGACTACGGCATAGTAGAAACCATTGCGCACTTTACCGCCGCAAAATATTTTATGCCTGATGTTGAGTTTATCATCGACATCGGCGGTCAGGACATCAAGTGCTTTAAAATTCACAACGGCGCAATCGACAACATCTTCCTTAATGAGGCTTGTTCTTCGGGCTGCGGAAGTTTCTTGCAGACATTTGCAAATGCGCTCGGCTACGAAATCGCCGACTTTGCAAAGCTCGGACTTTTTGCAAAGCGCCCTGTTGACCTCGGCTCAAGATGTACCGTATTTATGAACTCAAGCGTTAAGCAGGCTCAGAAAGACGGCGCTACAATCGAGGACATCTCAGCAGGTCTTTCACTCAGCGTTGTTAAAAATGCGCTTTACAAGGTAATCAGAGCGTCAAGTCCTGACGAGCTCGGCAAAAGAGTTGTAGTACAGGGCGGTACTTTCCTTAATGACGCCGTACTTCGTGCATTTGAGCAGGAAATGGGCGTTGAGGTTGTTCGTCCGAACATTGCCGGACTTATGGGCGCATACGGTGCGGCGCTATATTCAAAAAACAAATCAAAAGGCAACGGCAAGAGTAAACTTGCAAATAAAGAGACTCTCAAAAACTTTGTTCACGATATAAAGGTAACAAACTGCGGTATGTGCAGCAACAACTGCCGACTTACAATCAACAGCTTTGGCGGCGGCAGAAGATTTATTGCAGGCAACCGCTGCGAGCGACCGATTACAAAGAAATCTCAGTCAAACGAGCTTAATATGTACGCTGTCAAGCTGAAAATGCTTGAGGAATACAAGCCTGTTGAGGGACTTCGTGGCAAGCTCGGTATGCCGATGGCACTCAATATGTTTGAAATGTACCCGTTCTGGTACAGATTCTTTACAGAGCTTAAGTTTGAAGTATTCCACTCACCGTTCTCGACAAGAAAAATATATCAGCGCGGACAGCAGACAATTCCGAGTGATACCGTATGTTTCCCGGCAAAACTTGTGCATGGTCATATTCAGACCTTAATAGACGAGGGTGCGGAAACTATATTCTACCCATGTATGTCATACAACTTTGACGAGCACCTCGGCGATAACCACTACAACTGTCCTGTTGTTGCCTACTATCCCGAAGTTATCAACAACAATATGAAAGACGTGCAGAAAATCTGCTTTATAAAGGAATATTTCGGCGTACATATGCCAAAGCATTTCCCACAAAAGGCATATGAGGCACTTTCAAAATATTTTCCTGACCTTACTCTCAACGAGGTAAGAAAGGCTGCAAAACTCGCATATGACGAACAGCATAAATACAGAAAAAAGGTAATTGCAAAGGGCAACGAGATTATTGAAAAAGCCGAAAAAGAGGGTAAAAAGATAATGGTGCTCGCAGGCAGACCTTACCACATAGATCCCGAAATCAACCATGGAATTGATAAGCTGATTTCAAGCTTTAATGTTGCAATCGTCAGCGAAGATGTTGTATCTCCGAGGGTTGAGAAATTCCACACCAATGTACTTAACCAGTGGACATATCATTCAAGACTGTACGCTGCCGCTAAGTATGTTACAACAAGAAAGGATATGGAGCTTATACAGCTTGTTTCCTTTGGCTGCGGCGTAGACGCCATTACTACTGACGAAGTAAGAGAAATTCTTGAAAAAGAGGGCAAAATTTACACGCAGATTAAAATTGACGAAATCACAAATCTTGGTGCAGTTAAAATCCGTATCCGCAGCTTGCTTGCTGCTATTGATAACGATTAATCACCGTATGAAAGGTTGTGCTATAAATGGCTGAGCTTAAATACGACAGCAAAACAGGTCGTTTGCTTTTTACAAAAGAAATGAAAAAGGAATACACAATCCTTATGCCGAATATGGCGCCTATTCATTTCAATATACTTCAGAATGTTTTTAACTATTACGGCTACAAATCAGAGCTTTTAGACACCTGCGGCCCTGAAATTGCGCAGACAGGTCTTAAATATGTTCACAACGATACCTGCTACCCTGCACTTTTGGTAATCGGACAGTTTATTCACGCTTTGCAAAGCGGTAAATATGATGTGCATAAGGTCGCACTTATGATTACTCAGACAGGCGGCGGCTGTCGTGCGTCAAACTATATTTTTCTCTTGAGAAAAGCGCTTAAAAAAGCAGGCTTTGAGTTTGTGCCTGTAATTTCTCTTTCCTTTGGTATGGAAAAGAACAGCGGTTTTTCACTCACACTTCCGCTTATCAGAAGATTTGTGGGCGGTCTTGTGTACGGCGATCAGCTTATGCTGCTTTCTAACCAAACCAAGCCTTATGAGGTAAACGAAGGCGAAAGTATGGCGCTTGTTGCCGACTGGAGCGATAAGATTTCTAAAATGCTTATCGAGGGCAACGGCTATACGCTTGAAGAAATTGACGAAAATCTTGATAAAATCACAAAATCTTTTTCGGAAATTAAGCTTAATAAAGTGCCAAAGGTTAAAGTCGGCATCGTAGGCGAAATTTATGTAAAATATTCCAAAATGGCGAATAACGGACTTGAGGAATTTTTGGCTTCACAGGACTGCGAGGTTTGTGTGCCGGGTCTTATGGGCTTTGCTTCATTTAAGGTTGACAACCGAATTGAGGACGCCAAACTTTACGGCGGTGCAAAGATTAAATCCACATTTTGTAAAATGCTGCTTGACTACCTCACAAAACTCGAAGCACTTATGATTGAATCGGCAAAGAAATATAACTTCGTTCCGCCACACGAATACGCTCATACAAAACAGCTTGTAAAGGGCATTATCGGATACGGCAGCAAAATGGGCGAGGGTTGGTTACTTACCGCAGAAATGCTTGAGCTTGCCGAAACAGGCTACGAAAACATTGTTTGTACACAGCCGTTTGGCTGTCTGCCGAACCACATCAACGGCAAGGGCGCTATCCGCAGAATCAAGGAAGTAAACCCAAAGGCGAACATAGTTACAATAGACTATGACCCGGGTGCGCCAAAGGTAAACCAGGAAAACAGAATCAAGCTTATGCTTGCTGTTGCAAAAGAGGAACTTAACAAAGAGCTTGCCGAAAAACAGGACGCAGAGCAAAAATCTTAACAAAACGCAGTCCGATGTTTTATAATCGGACTGTATTATTTTTAAGGCTTTTTAAGTTGTGATAATTCAGATAGCTTTGGTCGGGCAACAGAGTTTGAAAAATAACGAACTATTCGTCCCGAAATCTAAAATTTAGGCTGGCTAATTTTCCCCACCAATTTTAAACAGAACATTTTTAGAAAATTAACATTAACATCTACATATAATAATGTATAGCAAAAATTTTAAGAGGTGAAACGAGTGAAAAAGAATAAAAGCAAGGCAAAAGCGCCAAAACAGCACCCACTGCTTTACAGCGTAAAGCAAAACAAGGAGCTTACCGCACTTTACTTTATACTAAGGCTTGTAATTATATTTATATTTGTTCTCAACATCATCCGTGGCAAATACGAAAGCGCAATGACCTGCGGACTTACATTTATACTTATGTTGATTCCGTCATTTATCGACCGCCGACTTCATGTTGAACTGCCGAGCGTGCTTGAAACCTTTATGATACTGTTTGTATTCTCGGCAAATATTCTCGGTGAAATCGGTTCATTCTATGAAAAAATACCTTTTCTCGACACAATTCTTCATACGCTGAACGGTTTTATCTGCGCAGGCGTGGGATTCGGACTTACCGATATTTTGAACCGCAGTAAAAAGGTTAAATTTAACCTTTCCCCTATTTTCGTATGCCTGTTTTCGTTCTGCTTTTCAATGACGGCAGGTACAGTGTGGGAATTTTTCGAGTTTGGCGTTGACACTTTTCTCGGCAAAGATATGCAGAAAGACACAATCGTCACAACAATCAACTCTACCCTGCTTTCGGGCAACGATACAAACGCCGTTACCCATATAAGCGGAATAACATCTACAACCGTAAGCGGCAAAGACCTCGGCATCAACGGCTACCTCGACATCGGTCTTATAGACACAATGAAAGACCTGCTTGTAAACTTTATCGGCGCAGTTGTTTTTAACGGTTTGGGATTTATCTACCTTAAAAACAGAGGCAAAAAAGCAAGTTTCTTAAATAACTTTATCCCGAAAAAGGCCGAAGATATTACAGAAGAATAAGTTTAACAATCAAAATCCGACAGTAGTAAAAACTATTGTCGGATTTTTTGTTGTATCCTAATTATTGGTAATATTGATAAATTATGACTTATCAAACTAAGTAATAAAATGTAGCCAATTAACGTTTAGATAAGCACAGGTAAATGAATTTCAATAATTCTTTCAAAATAACATAATCACTTTAATATAAATAAGTTATGTTATTTTAAAATATATCTGCCCTCTTCTTTATGTATTTCTTGCTTACCGTCAACACAAAATGCTGGCCTGATACCATTCATATCGCATGCATTCGTGCTTCCAATTTCACCTTCCGGTCCTACTGCATATACACAAGAATCATATGTAGAATCCGCACTTCTTAACCACCAACTTACAGTAAACTTTCCATTATTCGTAGTAGCAAAACGATTCTTATTATCTTTAAAATACAACAATGGCACCCCTTCAACTCCGACATGCCCATTTTTTTTATATCCAAGTTCAGTAAAAGACAACAAAAACACTTTTCTTACAATAGTTATCACGCTATCATCTATTTGATTCAAGCATCGTTCATCTAAAATCTCTATTTCCGAATCTTGAATTAAGCAACGAGTTTGAATAGGTAAATTATCAAAAAACTCTCCCATTAAGTAATTATCAATTTCGCTTTCTTCATAGTAAGCCGAATAATCACTAACTCTTCTATTCTCTGGAAGAATTTCTTTTCTTAACAAAAGTGTTTTACCATTATAATCATTAGTTAATACAATATATGGAACAAATCCTGTTTTTTCTTCAATATATATGATTGGTTCAATTTTACATTTTTCAGAATACGCCAAATCACTTATTGTATTATATTCCTCGGTTACTGTTTGTCTTTTACTACAAGCATTTAATAGAACTCCAAGAACAATTGCTAATACTACTACTTTTAATACTACTTTATACTTTTTTCTGAACACTTATGTGGCTCCTTAATTTTTCTGCTTTTTACGTCTTATTTTTGTAAATGCCATACACATCACTATACTTACCATGATTACAGCCATTAGGCTCCAAAATCCAACTGCAGATTCGTCTCCTGTTGAAACAGATTCTATCTTTTCTCCTCCATTTTCATTTGTTCCCGAACCAGAATTGTTACCTGTATTATTATCTTTTCCCGAATCAGGATTTTCTGGTTGAATATCAACAAATGTCAGGGGCTGTGTGCTTTGAGATACTGTTTTAATTTTCAGTTTATTATTATAATATTTTTTATTGCTGAAATCTATTATAGCTTTATTACAGCGATAATGATAGCTTAGCAAAATCTCGTTACTTATCGTATCACTTTTGTTTTTATACTCTATATAAAGCCACTTGCCCTCATGAATAGCTTTAAATATATTTCTTCCTATGCTGTTAATTGTCCTCACCGCCTTTAGTTCTTATATTTCACTGAAATCATTATAGCATAAATATTTCATAAAACAACAAATTTATACTGAAAATATTAAAATTTATCCACGCAAAAAATAAACACCCGACTAAAAAGCCGAGTGTCAATTTTACCGCTATTAATCATTTTATGACAGCCATGCAATGTCGGTATCGGTTGCAAGGTTATCTATGCCGTAGAGCACCAGGATATTATCGGGTTTTTCCTGCTGTGCAAGTTCTGAAATGCTGTTTTTGTAATAACGCATATCGACGAGTATTACCTCACTGTAATTTTCTGCAAGGAACGGCGCAAGACAATGTGAAAAGCTGTCCTTTACAAGGAGAATTTTTCCGCCTGCGGCATTTGTATTCTTAATTCTTGTCATTGCGTGGTTTCCGTCTATGAATACAGGGTATTTATCGTCCTCTTCAAGATGATTGTAGAAGTACATAGAATGGTAATCCTGTTTTTCGTCGCCCTCAATAATCTCTACGCTGATATTCTTTTCGGTGTTATTTTTATTGTTCCACACCTCAATGGTGTCGGGCTTAGTAAGCCAAAAACCACTTGTCGAATATGTTGTGCCGTAAAAATCATCGTACTTTTCAACAGTAAACAGGCTCTTGTCGGCAGGGGTTATTCCGAGCGACTTGCATATTTCCGTATAACCCGTATATGCACCTGCCGTTGTCCAATGATGGTCGGTTTTGTAGTAAAGCTGCGTGCCGTTTGCATAGGCATTTTTGAATGCGGAACGCAAATCCACAAAATCCGCACCGTTTTCGGTAAGCACTTTCTGTGCGTTTTCGATTTTTTCGTCATCTGTATATGTATCGTGAACCGCAGGAAGAACATCATTTGCGATGTAGCCTGTTGACGGCACAAGAGTTACCGTTACGGGCACATCAACCGATTTTGCAAAATCTGCGATTGTCTGCACATTGCTCTCAAGTGTGTCGGTATCAAGTATCGGCTTATTTATAAGGTAGCCGTTCTTACAATTATAAACACCGTCTGCGCCGTTGTTGCCAACCGAAAGGTTAAAGTATGCGTTTGCGCCTACCCATTGGGTACGCATAGGAAAATGGTCGGCAAAATATTTTTCAAAATCAGTACCGAATTTGCCGTCAAGCACAGAATTTACCGTTACTGTCGGGAATTTTTGCAAATATCTTTTTTCGCTTGAGCTGTAATCCGCTTTTGGATTTATCAAAAACCAAATTGCAAAGCCGAATATAAAAAGTATAAACACAAAGCTCGGCAAATGTCGGCAGACAGGCTTTGAGGATTCCATATGTTTTGCTGAATGTTTCGCTGCATATTTCATAAATACTCTTCCTCCCTGCCGTTAAAATCTGAAATATAGGAATGGGTTATAGCTCTGATTTACAAGTGAGGCTGTGCAAAGTATAAGCACAATTGCAACAAATGCGGTCTGCGCAAAACCGATATACTTTGTATTCTGTACCTTTGCATAAAGCTTTGCCGCAAGCGGTGTGCTTGCAACAGCCGCTGCAATGATAAGCGGCAAATATGAAAGTATAAGATTTAAAGCCTGCTCTCCGCAGATACCGTTGCCGAAGTTAAACAAATCTCCGAGGAATGTACCGAGCTTGCTCATATCTGTAAAGTAGAAAAGTCCCCAGCCGATAACTACTATAAACATTGTGTAGATATGCTGAATTGCCGACGGCAGTTTGTCGAGAACCTTTTTGAAAACAAATTTTTCAAAAATAAGCAAAACGCCGTAGTAAAGTCCCCATAATACAAAGTTCCATGACGCACCGTGCCAAATGCCCGTAAGTCCCCACACAATGAGGAGGTTAAGCACCTGTCTTTTTACGCCCTTTCTGTTGCCGCCGAGCGGAATATAAACATATTCCTTAAACCATGTTGAAAGTGAAATATGCCATCTTCTCCAAAATTCCGTAACGGATTTTGAAATGTACGGATAGTTAAAGTTTTTGAGGAACTCAAAGCCGAGCATATTGCCAAGACCGCAAGCCATATCGGAATAGCCCGAAAAGTCAAAATAAAGCTGAAAGCTGTACGCAATAATTCCTACCCAAGTGCCCACAACGCCGTTTTCATCAGTGGTAGCAAACATTGCCGTGCTAAGATTACCCATCTGATTTGCAATCAAAACTTTCTTGCCAAGACCGATTATAAACAGATTTACACCCTTTGTAAACTCGTCCAAGGTTTCTTTTCTGTTTGTGAGCTGTTCGGCAACATCACGGTAACGAACGATAGGGCCTGCAATCAGCTGAGGGAAAAGCGCTACATATGTACCGAAGTTAATCGGATTTTTCGATACGGGTGCGTCACCCCTGTAAACATCAATTACATAGCTCATTGTTTGGAATGTGTAAAAACTGATGCCGATCGGCAAAGAAATCTGCGGAGTAGGCAGATTTAAGAACGGCAGCATATTTACGGTTTCTACAATCATACCCGTATATTTAAACACAGCGAGTGTGCCGATGTCGATAACGCAGGTGAGTATAAGCACAAGTTTACGCTTTTTTTGATCATCTTTAAATTTATCGACAAGGTAACCGCCTATGTAGTTTACGGCTATATTTATGAGCATAAGCACAATGAGCTTTGGCTCGCCCCAGCCGTAAAACAAAAGGTTTATAAAGAATAGAAAGATGTTTCTGCCTTTTCTCGGCACAATGTAATATATGAGCAGAGTAAGCGGCAGGTACGCAAACATAAAAACAAGGCTTGAAAAAACCAATCTATATACCCCCAAATATTCTATAAAATAAGTGCAAAATCAAGCGTTAAATATCTTTTTTAACCTGATAATTCATTGCTCTGAACGCAGTATAATAATTGTCGGGATTTGCACACTATAAAATACCCTCACCGCTTTTGGTGAGGGCGATTACAGTTTATTTTACATTATTTTGAGAATACAGTCAATGAAAACAGCGCAAATATAATTGCTTTTCGGAATTTTTGGCATTATCAACTAATTTCTTTAAAGGAATACTGTCTTTTAAACTCTTTTGTTTCACTGTTTCGCAAAACGGCGCTTTTGTGTTGCTCAAGAGTGCCTATGAGTGCATACATATCAACCCATATTTCGTTGTCGCTTTCCTTTTGGCTTTCGTCAAAAACAAGCTCAAGCCCTATATGAAGATGGCTTTCGGTAATTCCGTTTATGTTTTCGGTATCGCTGTAACCTGTTCTACCCACATAGCCTATAACATCGCCTGCCGTAACCGTATCGCCCTCCTTGAGGTTCTCGGCATAGGGGCGGTTCTGCCGCAAATGCGCATAATACCAATACCTTTTGTTGTCAAGCGAGCGGATTCCTATGCGCCAGCCGCCGTATCTGTTCCAGCCGAGGCACTCTACCCTGCCCGATTCAACGGCTATAACGGGAGTACCGACTGCCGACATCAGGTCGTGCCCCAGATGCGGTCTTGTGTAGCCGAATGTTCGTTTTGCGCCAAAGTCATCGTAATGCGAATACGGAAAGGTTTTTGCAATCGGCGAAAACCACCGCACTCCGTAGTCCTGCTTTATACTGCCGTCAGACTGTTCTTCCTCAAAATTTCCAACCATACCGTTCAGCACCGCCGTATATACATTATAATAATATGTATAGTATTTCATATCTTTGGTAAGCTCGGCTATTGTTTTGCCATCCTTTAACCAGCTGCAAAGGTTATCCATATCGCTTTGCTTGTATTTTGAAAAATCGCCGCCGTATTTTGCGCCGAGGTACGATAAAATTTCTATATAATTCAGTTTGGTATCTTCCGACTGTGAAGAAACATCGTAACTGACGGCTTTTTGCAGAGCGTCTGCCGTAACATTAAATTCCGCATACTTTATAAAATTACCGGTTTCCTTTCCGCCGACAATCGTCATAACCGAACAGGCAAGCACAAAAGCAGAAATAAGCAATAAAATAATCCGTTTCATATATAATCACCCGATTATATATATGAAACGGATTTAAAATTAATTTCTCATTAAATGTATTGCGGTTTCGGCTTTTTCTATAATTCTTAAATCGTTGTCATAGGTACAAAGTTTTCGTGCCTGCTGGAGGTCAACCCAGATGTAGCTGTCAATTTCTTCCTCTTGAATTTTTACGCTGTCGGTAAAAGCCTGCGCAAGGAAGAACACAACTCTTTTGCGGATTTTGCCGAACGGACAGTACTCGCTGATTTCACGAAATCCTTTTGCAAGGGTAACATCTAAGCCTGTTTCCTCCTTGATTTCTCTCAAAGCGGTTTCCTGCTCGTTTTCGTCGTTTTCTATATGACCTTTCGGAAAACTCCAATATCTGCCGTTGCTGTTCTTTACAAGCAATACCTTTGTATTCTGCTTGTTGCGGTAAAAAATCACCGCACCGCAGGATTTTTCGTAAAGACAGCTTATACTTTCCACTTTTACATTACGCAAGCGGGAAAGTATCTTCTTAAGCTCAGGCTCGTAGTAAATTTCTCCATACGGAGCAACTATGAGCTTGTCACCCTCAAGACCCTCAAATTTAGCAACGGCAATCACTACTCCGTCCAAGTATTCCTCTGCCCTGTCTTTGCGAGTAACAAGGTATGCGCTCTTATTTGAAAAGGAATTTCCCGATACATAAGCCGAGAAAAAACCTTTTCCGACCTTGCCAAACACATTTACTCTTACATTTTCCGCAAGCATTGCCGCTGCCTCCTTTCTTAATTCAAATAAAAATCAACAATTAATTCAGTAAGCCGTCCATACTGTCGAGCTGTACCTGAGTATTTGCACTCATAATGCCGTTGAGGTAAAGAACCTCTGTAATGCCGTTCTGCTTGCAGTAGTCTGCAAGATTCTGTCCGAAATATCTGAAATCTATGATATGAACCTCAGAATAGTTGTTTGTAAGATACGGCGAGAATGCGTTGCCGTAGCTTTCTTTGATAACGGCAATCTTCTTGCCTGTGCCTTTTTCTGAATCCGAATGTAAAACGGTGAGCGGATTGTCGCCCATAATAAATAAACTGTATGTATTTGAACCCGCCTCCGCATACTGATAATAAGGCGAATCGTAGTTTGATACAGTGCCGTTTGAATCCGTAATATCCATTGTAACATTGTATGGGAATGTCCAATAGCTTACGGTATCGGTTTTAAGTCCGTCATTTGTGTTTGCAAACGAACCTGTAAAGCCCTCGACCTTGTTTTCGGTACAGGTGCTGAGGTCAAGAACATCCTGATTTGTTGCCTCGGCAAATGCTGTATAAGCATAGTAAGCGCCAAGTCCTGTCCAGTGGTGGTCTGAATTGTAGTAAATATACTCGTTGCAGTGCTCAGCAAGCTTGTTGTAAACATTTATCGGAGTAACCGAGCTGTTGAGCTTTGAATATATCTGCTTAATGTTCTCCGCCTGTGAATCAGACGGTGCGTCACTGTTTTTCAGTCTTTGCGGAAGTCCCATCTCTGTATGGTTAGGAACAACCATATTGTAAACTTTTATTCCGCTGAGCTTTTGCTGATAGCTGTTGATTGACTCTGCGTAAAGCTCTGCTCTGAATTCGTCACCGCCAAAAAGCTCAAACGCTGCGCCTTTCCAAATATAAGCGTTAGTGCCCATATATCCTGCTGTGTTGTCATCCTGAATGTTCGGCGTAACAAAATTCAGTGCCGACGCACTTGCCGACGGTGTTGCAGGCTGGGTTGTAGCTGCCTGAGTAGGCGGTATTGTTTCATCAACTTTCTTTTCTTTTTTGCCGCTGCCTGTGCAGGCTTTGAACATTGAAGATATTATAGCGATAATAAGCACTAATATAAGTATACCAACACCAACGATAATAATGCGGTTTCTCATTCTTCGGCTTACTAATCTTCTGTTCGGCTTGCGGTGCACATTACTGCGGTTTGTAGGTGCAGGTCGCCTGCCGCCTTGCGCCGGTCTGTTTGCAGGCTGACGATGCTCTCGTCTGTACTGACTTCTTTGAGCGGCAACCTTATCATCATCAAAATAATCTAAGTTATATTTATCTGCCATACATTCTCACTCCTGCCATAAACAACAAGTAACAGATAACAAACGCTGTTTTCTCATTATAATTGTAAAACATATTTTATTATACAACATCTTCTGTCTAAAAACAATACAATTTTTTATTTTTCGATTAATTCTGCAATCATCATAAATATTGTCAAAAACATAGTTGAAACAAGAGCGAAAATACGATATAATTTTAAGTTGCAGGATATTTTTTCCCAGCAAAACAAACGAGGTGATATTTATGTTGCTTTGCACTGATGTGGGCAATACAAATATAAAATTCGCACTTTATAACGGCGACAAACTGCTTATGAAACTCAGATTTTCCACAAATCGCAGCAAAACAGCCGATGATTATGCAGTTGACCTTTATACTATATTCAAGATTAACAATGTTAATGTAAAGGAAATCAGCGGATCTATAATTTCAAGTGTAGTACCGCTTGTAACTGACCTGCTTAAAAAAGCTATTATGACTGTTGCCAATGTAGACAGTCTTGTTATAGGGCCGGGAATAAAAACAGGACTTGACATTCGCCTTGACAATCCGGGCGCTGTCGGCTCTGACATTGTGTGTATGTGCGTGGCTTTAAAGGAATACTACCCCTGCCCCGTTATAGTGGTGGGAATGGGCACTGCAACAACAATTCTTTATATGAACGAGAATAAGGCATATTGCGGCGGCGTGATTCTGCCGGGTGTGCAAATTTCGCTTGACGCTCTTACGGCAAGATGCGCACTTCTGCCGTCTGTTAATTTTTCCGCTCCGCAAAAGGCTATCGGAACAAACACCGCCGACTGTATTCGCAGTGGCATAATTTACAGCAACGCAGCTATGATAGACGGAATGATTGACCGCTTTGAGGAGGAAGTTCAGCAAAAATGCACCTTGGTTGCCACAGGCGGAATGGCTCAGCATATTGTAAGCTACTGCAAAAAGAATATAATCATAAATGATGACCTTGTACTTGAGGGACTAAGACTTATTTACGAAAAGAATCTTTAATTATCCGATTTTCAATAATATACCATTTTGTTTTAAACTGCATATCTGTTTGCACACCCTTTTGAATTATTGCATCAAAAGGGTGTTTTTATTATTCCTTTTATAAATTTGTATTTGATGTTCACATCATTTTTACTAAAAAGCAAACTCGTTAAATCCATACAATTTTGTATGTGTAGAATTTTTGCTGATAAATATTTTTGTTTTTGTATAATTTTATTTGTTAGTGTGGCGGTTATTTGTTTTTTATTTCAAAAATATATACATAATTGCTAAATAATAAAATTTTGCATTTTTAAATTTAACTAATATAACAGAGGTTTTGTTCTATATGTACAAAATTCTCTTGTTTGCATATAAAACTGTCAAATTTACCGCTTTTATCAGTATTGATTTTTAAGTTGTTTTCAAATATAATAGTAATGTTATATTTTGAAGAATTATCGGCTTTTATGTTGATTATTGCAACTGTGAAAATGCATTTGCGTTTGCCGTAAAAGCTGGGAGGAGAATCATTTTAATGGAAATATCGTTTAAGGACATAACAAGAGTAATTAAGAAAAACATCGTTTTCATTTTGATTGTATCGTGTTTATTTGCAATCATATCGGTTTTTGTAACTACATTTTTTATTCAGAAAACATACACCTCAAGCGTAAAGCTCTATGTTGAAACAAACTACAACACTTCCTCTGCTATGGAAGACAACCAGAGTGTAAACTACGCTAAAAACCTTGTTTTAACCTACATTGAGCTGCTCGATTCAAACACATTTTACAGCGAGGTTTCAAAGGAGCTCCACGAAAAATACACAGCGTCACAGCTCAAAACTATGATTAAGTTTGAAAGCATTGAGGATACCGAGGTATTTAAGGCGATAGTTGTATCGCCAAGTCCTTATGAATCAAAAGAAATAGGCGACTCCATTGCTAAAATCGCACCTAAGATAATTGCAAATGTAAAGGACAACGCAAAACTCAAGATTGTTGATGAGGCAGAAACACCGAAAGTGCCTACATCACCGAATGTAACAAGAAACACAATTATTGCATTCCTCGGCGGACTTATACTTGCTCTTATCATTTCATTTGTTCGTGACTTCCTCGATGTGAAGATTAAATACAACGAAGAAATGACAACTATTCTTGATCTTCCTATTCTTGCCGCAATTCCTGACTTTGAGTATTTTTCAAATCAGAAAAATGCAAACAAATACGGCAACAGATACGGCAAATAAGTAAAGGAGTTACACAGCAATGAAAAAGAATAAAACAAAAATTGATCGTTCAATAGATACTGATGTTCTTGGCTTTCAGGTTCGTGAATCTTACAAGGCGGCAAGAACAAATATAGCTTATTCAATTCTCAAAAAAGGCTGCAAAAAGGTAGCTTTTACATCATCTACAAAGAGCGAGGGCAAAACAGTAACCTCTATCAATGTTGCATCGGCACTTGCTCAGCAGGTTGACACCAAGGTGCTTGTAGTTGAGTGCGACCTTCGCCGTCCGAGAGTAAACACAGCACTTAAAATTGAGCCTACACCCGGTCTTACAAACTATCTTAATGACGAGTGTTCGCTTGAGGACATTATAAAGGACACTAAGATTGACAACCTCAAGGCGATTGCCTACGGCGCAATTCCTCCTAACCCGTCCGAGCTGCTTGCGAGTGAGGCTATGGCTTACCTTATCAAGACGGTTGAAAAAGAGTACGACTACATTATTTTTGACACACCGCCTGTCGGCATTGTTATTGACGCAGTTCCGATTCTCAAGGCATCTGACGGTGTGGTAATTGTTGCAAGAAACAACTCAACTACATATCCCGAGCTTGCAAAAACAGTAGAAACAGTCGAGCGTACAGACGCAAAAATCATCGGAGTTATTCTTAACAGAGTTAAACCGCAAGAAACAAGAAAAGGCAAGGGTTACTACTCAAGATACGGCGGATATTACAGCAATTCAACCAAAGACTAAGCTTTAATACTTCAGAGCAATTTTATTTAATTACACAGGTAATTAATTGGGTATGATAAAAATTTACGGAGGAGAAAACGAAAACAATTATGGAAAAAGCAAACATTACCGACACATCGAAAGCGGCAGCATCAAACACACATTCGGTTAAGCCGAAGCCGATTTACGATTTTGTAAAGCGTGTTTTCGATATTGTATGGTCACTCATCGGTTTGATTGTTCTTTCACCTGTTTTTATCATTCTTTCCATACTTGTAAAAACCACAAGCGAAGGTCCTGTTTTCTTTGCGCACAAGCGTGTCGGCAAAGGCGGCAAAACAATAAAAATCTATAAGTTCAGAAGTATGGTAACAAATGCGGAAGAACTTATAAAGCAGTTTACCCCCGAGCAAAAAGCCGAATACGAAAAAAACTTTAAGCTTGAAAACGACCCTCGAATTACAAAAGTCGGAAACTTTATGAGAAAAACAAGTCTTGATGAACTTCCACAGCTTATTAACATTCTTAAGGGCGATATTTCTATTGTAGGTCCTCGCCCCGTTATGGATGTTGAAACTAAAATTTACGGTAACTACCGCAATATGCTGCTCAGCGTAAAGCCGGGTCTTACAGGCTTTTGGGCGGCAAACGGCAGAAGTCACACTACATATACACGCAGAAGAGCTATGGAAATTTACTATGTAAAGAATCGTTCCGTATTACTTGATTTAAAAATAATTTTCAAAACATTTATTTCTGTATTCAAGCGTGAAGGTGCGGTTTAAGGAGGAAAAGCAATGAAAGCGGTATTACTTGCAGGCGGTTTCGGAACACGAATTTCCGAGGAATCGCAGTTTAAGCCAAAGCCAATGATTGAAATAGGCGGAATGCCGATTTTGTGGCATATTATGAAACTTTACTCATACTACGGCATAAATGAATTTATTATATGCGCAGGCTACAAACAGCATGTAATTAAAGAATGGTTTGCGGATTATTTTCTGCACACCTCAGACATAACCTTTGACTTTACTCAGGACGATAAAATTATTGTTCATAACAAGAGAGCCGAAAAATGGAAAGTAACGGTTGTTGACACAGGTCTTAACACAATGACAGGCGGCAGACTCAAAAGAGTGCGTGACTTTATAGGCAGCGAGCCTTTCTTTATGACCTACGGTGACGGCGTTTCTGATGTAGATATAAACGCACTTTTAGAGTTCCACAAAAAGAACGGCAGACTTGCCACTATGTCGGCAGTCAAGCCCGAAAGCCGCTTTGGTGTGCTTGACCTTTCAAGCGACAACGAGGTAAAGGCATTTCGTGAAAAGAGCGACATTGACTCAGGTTGGATAAACGCAGGATTTATGGTGCTTGAGCCGCAGGTACTCGACTATGTAAAGGACGACACCATAATGTTTGAGCGTGAGCCTATGGAACAGCTTGCAAGAGAGGGTCAGATTATGTGCTGGAAACACAACGGTTTTTGGCAGTGTATGGACACTCTTCGTGACAAAGAAAAGCTCGAAAAACTCTGGAGCACAAACAACGCTCCATGGAAGGTATGGAATGACTGATGCTTGATTTTTATAAAGGTAAAAAAGTATTTGTTACGGGTCACACAGGCTTTAAGGGCAGTTGGCTCTGCAAAATTCTTGCAAATGCAGGCGCAGAGGTAACAGGCTACTCGCTAAATCCGCCTACAAACCCGAATTTATTTGAAATTGCAAATATCGAGGGCGACATTAAGTCCGTTATCGGCGATATTCGTGATTTTGATTTGCTAAAAAAGGCATTTGACGAAGCACAGCCTGAGATTGTACTTCACCTTGCGGCTCAGCCGATTGTGCGTGACAGCTACAAAATGCCTGCTTATACATACGAAACAAATGTTATGGGCACTGTAAATATTCTTGAGTGCGTAAGGCAGTCGGACTGCGTAAAATCATTTTTGAATGTTACCACAGACAAGGTTTACGAAAACAAGGAGTGGCAGTGGGGATATCGTGAGAACGAACCGCTTGACGGCTTTGACCCGTATTCAAACAGCAAGAGCTGTTCGGAGCTTGTAACACACAGCTACAAAAATTCGTTCTTTGCAGACGGCAGAGTGGCAATTTCAACCGCAAGAGCAGGCAATGTTATTGGCGGCGGCGATTTTGCAAACGACAGAATTATTCCGGACTGCGTTCGTGCGCTTGAAAAAGGCGAAGATATAATCGTTCGTAATCCTCATTCAACAAGGCCGTATCAGCATGTGCTTGAACCGCTGTTTGCGTATCTTATGATTGCAAAGGCTCAGTATGAGGACATAAAATTTGCCGACTACTACAATGTAGGCCCTGATGAGTGCGACTGCGTTACAACGGGCGAGCTTGTAGACCTGTTTGTAAAGTATGCGAACGGCAAGATAAAATGGATAAACAAGAGCGAGAAAAATGCCGTACACGAGGCTAATTTCTTAAAGCTCGACTGTTCAAAGCTCAAGTCTGTATTCGGCTGGACGCCGCATTGGCACGTTACCGAGGCAGTTGAAAAGACTGTTGAGTGGTCAGAATGCTATATGGCAAACGGCGATGTGCGAGAATGTATGGACAAGCAGATTGCGGAATTTTTAGCGAGCAGAATTTAATATATCATCTACAAAAGAGGTTCTATGATGAAAAAGGCGATTGTAACAGGCTCAAACGGCTTTGTGGGTTCAAATGTCTGCAAAAGACTTTGCGCTGACGGAGTTAAGGTTTATGCCGTTGTAAAAGATAAAAACGAAAAAATCAATAACATAGAAAAGCTTGACGGCATTGAAATTGTGTACTGCGAGCTTGATGAAATTGAAACTCTCTTTGATAAAATTTCAGACAGAGATGTTGATGTTTTCTACCACTTTGCATGGGTTGGCTCGGCAGGCCCGCTCAGATGTGACGAGAACATTCAGCTGCAAAACGCACTTTGGACAGCTCGTGCGCTCAGAACAGCCGACAAAATGCAGTGCAAAAAGTTTGTAAACGCAGGTTCTATTATGGAAAAGGAAACCTATACAGCGGTTTACACTCAGAAAAGCAAACCCGGCTTGCCGTACATTTACGGTGCAGGCAAACTCATTGCCCGTTCTATTTGCAAGCCGATTGCAAACAGCCTTGACATAGACCTTTGCTGGGCGGTAATTACCAACGCTTACGGCGCAGGCGAGTTTTCGCCGAGATTTGTTAATTCAACAATTCGCAAAATTATTGCAGGCGAGCCTTTACAGTTTACAGCCGCTACACAAAATTATGATTTCATTTATATAGACGATGTTGCAAGAGCCTTTGAGGCAATCGGCGAATACGGCATTGCAAACAAAGAGTACACAATAGGCAGTGGCAACGCAAGACCACTCAAGGAGTTCATTCTCGAAATGCAGAACGAGCTTGCACCTGAGGCAAAACCGATTTTCGGTGATGTGCCGTTTACAGGTGTAAATATGCCGCTTGAGGCATTTGATACAACCGACATAGAAACAGACTGCCACTTCAAACCTGAGATTTCCTTTGCAGAGGGCACAAGGCTTACTATGGAGTGGATTAAGTCCGTAGACTAAAAATCAGGGCGAAATTTATCTTTCGCCCTTTATATTCGTAATGCAAACTGCGTTTTTATGAAAATTATGGGGTAATTTTCAGAATAGAAACATTTTAAGGAGATTATTTATATGATTCAGAAGTTTGAATTTTGCAATACCGATTTTGAGGGTGCATATCTTATTAAACCGTTTTGCGCAACAGATGTAAGAGGCGCATTTATTAAGGATTACTCAAAAGAGGTTTTCGAGGCTAACGGTCTTGAGCACAACCTTGCGGAAGTTTTCTATACAGTATCTCACAAGGGTGTTATTCGTGCGCTCCATTTTCAGAGAGTCCACGAGCAGGCAAAGCTTGTAAGATGCATTAAAGGCAGGGTTTTTGATGTTATCGTTGACCTTCGTCCCGACTCCCCTACCTTTAAAAAGTGGCAGGGTTTCTACCTTTCCGAAGAAAATATGAACGAGCTTTATGTTCCCGAACATTTTGCTCATGGCTACCTTGTGCTTGAGCCGTCTGTTGTTTCTTACAAATGCGGCGAAAAGTTCTACGGCGAGTACGATGACGGCATTATGTATAATGACCCCGACTTTGGCGTTGAGTGGCCGTTTGACGAAATCGGCGGTATTGAAAATCTTATTTTAGCCGACAAAGACAAAAATCTCCAGTCGTTTAAGGAATTTGAAGAAAAGTATCTTAAATAATGACTTAAAAATATTTTTACGGAGGGTAAAATGAACATAGTTTATTCAAGTTCTGACAGCTATGCACCGATTGCGGGTGTGTCGATAATGTCTTTACTTCATAACAATACAGATGCTGAAAGCATTAATATTTATATGATAGACAACAGCATTTCTGCCGAGAACAAACAGCGCTTTGAAGAAATGGTCGGCAAATACGGACGCACCATTCACTTTATACCTCAGCCCGACCTCAACAAAAAGGCAGGCGTGGAAATTGAGGTTGGCAGATGGAATATCAGTACCTTTTTCAGACTTTTTCTTTGCACCATTTTGCCTGACGATATAGACAGATGTATTTATCTTGACTGCGACACAGTTATTCGCCACTCGCTAAAGGAATTTTGGGAAACAGACCTCGGCGACAAGGTTGTGGCGGCTGTTGACGACTGCCGAAGTGACCGCTACAAAACCGAGCTTAACCTTGACAGCAACAGCACCTACACAAACAACGGCGTACTGCTCATTGACCTTAAAAGCTGGCGTGAGATGAATGTTGAAAAGGAATTTCTCGACTTTATCATTGCGCACAACGGCGACATAACCTATGTTGACCAAGGTGTGCTCAACGGTGTTCTCTCCAAAAAGGGACTTGTAAAGGTAGTACATACAAAATATGACGCAATGACTGTATTCTTCGACTTTAATTTTAAAGACCTGATGAAGGTCAGAAAGCCTGAGCACCATCTAAGCGAACAGGAGTACAGCGAAACGGTAACAGACCCGTATATTATTCACTATACTTCGTGCTTTTTGTCGGGTACACGACCATGGAACGAAAACAACAACCACCCGTTTGTCGGCGATTACCTAAAGTACAAGGCTATGTCGCCATGGAAAGACTTTCCGCAGTACCCCGATGACAGAAAGAAATCTAAAAAACTGATGACAAGTGTGTGCAATGCCATGCCAAAGGGTATGATGATTGCCGTAATCTCGCTTGTTCACTCAAAGCTCTACCCTATGGCACGAGCATTAAAACAAAAAGGCAGGGCCGAATAAATGAAAATTCTGCTTGTAAATAAATACCACTATGTAAAAGGCGGCAGTGAAACCTACTACTTTGGACTTGCAAAGCTACTTACAGAGCTCGGGCATGATGTAATCTACTTTGCAATGGCGGACAGTCATAACAAATCATGTGAACAAGAAAAGTACTTTGTCAGCAATGTTGACTTCAATGGCAATATTTCTAAGTTGCAAAAAGTAAAGGCTGGGTTTCGCGTTCTCTACTCTTTTGAGGCAAAAAAAAATATTTCTTTGCTAATTGAAACTGAGCATCCCGATATTGTTCATATAAATCTTGTGCACCGTCATATTACACTGTCAATTGTCCGAGCAATAAAAAAATACAATATTCCAATTGTTTTTACAATTCATGACTTGAATTGCGTTTGTCCAAATCATGAAATGCTTGTAAATGGCAAGGTGTGTGAAAAGTGTCTGCATGGCGAATATTTAAACTGCATAAAAAACAAATGTGTAAAAGGCTCAACCGCCAAAAGCACGCTTGCCGCTATTGAGGCAATGAACTATAAGCGAATGAAAATATATGACGATATAGACCTGTATATAACACCGTCTTATTTTTATAAGAAAAAGCTTGAGGAATCCGGAATTATTCACAGCCAAATTATTCACATGAAGAATTTTCTTCCTACTGATACAGTATATTCAGACAGTAATCCTGATAAGAACTACCTGTTATATTTTGGTAGAATTTCAGAAGAAAAAGGCGTTCTCACGCTCTTGAAAGCTGTAGAAAAGTTGAACAATAATATACCTCTTATTATTCTCGGCACTGGTCCTATAGAGGATGAAATAAAAGAATACATATCTTCTCACAACCTTGAGGGCAAGGTTAAAATGCTCGGCTTTAAATCAGGCAATGAGCTCAAAAAGTTCGTCGCAGAGGCAAAGTGTATTATTCTTCCAAGTGAATGGTATGAAAACGGACCTTACGCAATTATGGAGGCAATGTCGCAGGGCAAGCCGGTAATTGTAACGAATTACGGCGGTCTTCCTGAAATTGTAGAAAACGGAAAAACCGGATTTGTATGTAAGCCCTTTAATAGCAATGACCTAAAAAAATCAATTGAAAAGGTATGTGCCCTTTCTCAAGATGAATATAAAGCTATGAGCACTCGTGCTGTCCAAAAAGCAAAAATTGAATTTTCACCTGAAACATACGCACAAAGACTTACAGATTATTACATAAAACTCATTGGAAGTAAAAAGCAAAAATAAAGAGGAAAGTATGGAAAAGAAGAAAACCGTTGCATATCTTACAAGGCACGCCGTATCTAACTACGGCTCTGTACTTCAGGCATATGCAACACAAACCGCTCTTGAAAAGCTCGGCGCAAATGCCGTATGTATAGATTATTACCGAACAGACGAAAAAACCGAAAATCTTGTTGACACAAGACTCAAAAGTGTGAGTGCAAAGTGGAATAAAAATGCACTCACTCGTCTTGTTTTTAAAGCAACTCAAAATCCCGTATATAAATTTGCGGATAAGCGATTTGCAGAGTACAGAAAAATCGTTAAGGTGACCGACAAGGAATACAACAGCGAACAGGAGCTTGCCGCCGATATTCCTCAGGCAGATGTTTATATGACAGGCAGTGATCAGGTGTGGAATACCGTTGTGTGCGGTGAGATTGACCCTGTATATTTTCTGTCGTTTTTGCCCGACAGTGCAAAGAAGATTGCATATGCCGCAAGTTTTGGCGGCAGTGAAGTTTTGCCAAAGGACAAAGAAAACATTAAAAAATGGCTTAAACGCTACGATAAAATTACAATTCGTGAAAACAGCGGTGTAAAAATCGCAAACGAACTCGGAGTGCCTGCCGAGCAGGTGCTTGACCCTACCTTTTTGCTTGAAAAATCGGAGTGGGAAAAGCTCATACCTCAGCGAGAGTGCAGCGAAAAATATGTGCTTGTGTATCAGCTCCACCCAAACAAACAATTTGACGAATACGCAAAGCAGTACGCAAAGAAAAAAGGACTTAAACTCTACCGACTGAGCCACTGTTTCCACCATATTGTGAGGAGCGGCAAATTTGTTTGCTGTCCGCCAATCGGTGAATTTTTGTGGTACATAAAAAATGCCGAGCATTTCCTTACCGATTCTTTCCATGGCACTGCCTTTGCAATCGGTCTTAACACACAATTTACCGATGTTCTGCCAAAGAGTTACAGCGAAAGAATCTCAAGTATTCTTCAGCTTATCGGCTACGAAAACAGAATACTCAAAAGCTACAACGACTTTGACATTGACAGCGAAAAAATAGATTTTGAAAAGGTAAACGAAAAAATATCGGCAGAGCGTAAAAAATCTCTTGATATTCTTAAAAATATGATAGGTGATTAATTGTGAACAATATACTTCAGCTTGGCAAAAGCTGCTGCGGCTGCTCAGGCTGTGAGCAGATTTGTCCTAAAAAATGTATAACCATACAACCCGACAGCGAGGGATTTCTCTACCCTGTTGTTGACGAAAGCAAGTGCGTTGACTGCGGTCTGTGCGTAAAGCACTGCCCCATTATGACTGACGCAAAGCGTTGCGATGAGCCAAAGGTGTATGCGGCAAAGTACAAAGACCGCACCTCGGCTTTTAAAAGCACATCGGGCGGACTTTTTATTCCGCTTGCAAAGGAAGTGCTTGCAAAAGGCGGCGTTGTTTTCGGCTGTGCATATGACGAAAATCTTGTTGCAAGGCACATTGCCGTAAGCAATGAAAGCGAGCTTTACAAATTGCAAAGCTCTAAGTATGTGCAGAGCGACACCCGAGGTATTTATAAGCAGGTAAAAACCTTGCTTGCAGACGATAAATATGTTTTGTTCAGCGGTACAGGCTGTCAGGTCGCAGGACTTAAAACATTCCTTAACAAGGACTGCGAAAAACTGCTTACCGTTGACATTGTGTGCCATGGTGTGCCAAGTCCTGCACTCTTTAAAAATTATGTTGACTATATGGGCAGAAAGCTCGGCGGAAAACTCACCTCATACAATTTCAGAAGTAAAGAAAAACGAGGCTGGGACTTGTATTACAAGGCTGAAAACGGCAAAAAAAGCAAGTCGGACTACGGATTTTTTGACCCGTATTACAGCGCCTTTCTCTACTGCAAAACCTACCGAGAGAGCTGTTACGAATGTAAATTTGCCAATAAAAACAGAGTGGGCGATATTTCGCTTGCCGATTTTTGGGGTATTCAAAAATTCCACCCCGATTTTTATGACGAAAACGGAGTATCTCTCGTACTCGTAAATACCGAAAAAGGCAAAGATTATTTTGACCTGATAAAAGACAGGCTCGAAATTATAGAATCGGATTACGAAAAAGCCTCTGCCATGAACTCAAACCTTGTTGTGGCATCGGAAAGACCGGCGTGCAGAGATACAATTTATGACGGCTTTGACGGCTTAGATTTTGACAGCTATGTCAAAACAAAACTTGCGTTCAAGGTAAACCCGAAAACCAAAATCAAAAAAATGATACCTCTCGGCGTAAAGAGGGTACTGAAAAAACTGCATTAAGCAAAACAGGAAGGAAACGAAAATGAAAGTATTACAGATTGCTGTCGGAATCAACGGTGGCGGTGTGGGCGCTGTTTTATTGAACTTTTACACCCATATGAACCACAACGATGTAAAATTTGACATCATAATTGATGATTTGCCGTCAGTTAAAAACGGCAGTCTTAACGAGGACGCATTTAAAAAAATGGGCTGTAATATTTTTCGTGTTACTCCCAAATCGCAAAATATGAGCGAGAACATCAGGCAGGTCAGCGAGATTATGAAAAACGGCAATTACGATATTCTCCACTCAAATATGGAGGAATGGTCGGCGCTGTACTGCAAGCTCGGCAAAAAATACGGCATAAAAACAAGAATTGCCCACGCACACCTTGCGTATATAAACAATCCGAGCTTTGTAAAAAGAATGTATAACAGTGTGCTAAAGGTAGGACTTCGCCGCTATGCAACAGACTTTTTTGCTTGCAGTAAGGACGCAGGCAGGTATCTTTTCGGCGACAAAATCCTTGAAAAAAGCAATTTCAGAGTTTTGCCGAATGCGATTGATACAAAAAGCTACTCCTACAATCCGAGCACAAGAAAAAGAATAAGAAACAAGTTTGGCATAGCCGACACCACCTTTGCGGTAGGCTTTGTAGGCAGACTTTATTATCAGAAAAACCCCGAAAGAATGTTGAGCATATTCAATGAAATTTGCAAGCTCCACTCCGATTCTCACCTTGTTATAGTCGGCGACTACAAAAGCTATGCAAAATTTGACGGACTTAAAAAATATGCCGAAGAGAACGGATTTTCCGATAAAATTACCTATACGGGACTTAGAAAAGATGTGCCCGATGTTATGCAGGCATTTGACGCATTTGTTCTTCCGTCAAGATACGAGGGCTTTGGCATTGTGTATATTGAGGCTCAGGCGGCAGGTCTTATGACCTTTGGTACGGCAAAGGTTGTGCCTGAGGAGGTTGACTGCACACCGCTTATGCACTTTATTGATTCTCAGTCAGAGGATAAACTCTGGGCAAAGCAAATTCTTGAAAACAGCCTTGACTACGAGCGAAAAGATATGGCTAAGGAAATAGAAAACTGCGGCTTTGAAATTTCTGTTGAGGCTAAAAAGCTGCAGCACTTTTATCAAGATAAAACAAAAGGCAACTAAACTTCGGAGGTTCAGAAATTTATGTTAGGTCTGGCAACCCCATTTAAAACTCAAAATTACGGTACAAAATTGCAGGCATATGCTATGCAGTCCATATTTACCGAAATGGGATATGATACCGAAATTATCAACTTTACATATACATCGAGCAAAAAAGACAAGCTCGCCACACTGCTCTCGCCAAAAAAACTTGCGGCAAAAATCAAATATAAAATGTCGCAAAAGAGTACGGCAGGCAATGCGGAATACTCAAAGTGTATGGCTCAGAGGAACGCAGGCTTTGACAATTTTGTAAATCAAAATCTGCGCATAACCCGTAATTTTCTCAGCCTTGCAGCTCTAAAAGAATACAGCAAAAGATACGATGCCGTAATTTGCGGAAGCGACCAAATTTGGCTGCCTGTTCATATTCAACAGCAGTATTACACGCTTTCTTTCGTTCCAAAGGGAACTCGCAGAATTGCGTATGCGCCGAGTTTTGGCATAAGCTCGGTTGAGAAAGCCGATGAAAGCCTTTATAAATCAGCTATCAACGGCTTTGACAGCCTTTCCTGTCGAGAGATGAGCGGCTGCGACATAATAAAAAACCTCACAAACAAAGAGGCTCAGCTTGTTCTTGACCCAACCCTTATGGTTGACAGGAAAATATGGGACAAAATGAGCGGAAGTACACCGAAAGTTGACGGCGAGTACATATTCTGCTACTTCCTCGGCAAAAATCCTGAGCATAGAAAAAAGGTTAGAAAGCTCGCCGAAAAAACAGGCTTAAAGGTTGTGTGCCTGCCGTATATTGACGGCTATACGGAGTCGGACAATGGATATGCTGACCTTGCGCTTTACGATATTGCGCCCGACGGCTTTGTAAACCTTATTAAAAACGCAAAGTATGTTTGCACCGATTCTTTCCATGGCAGTGTGTTCTCTACCATTTTTGAAAGGCAATACTTTGTGTTCGAGCGCTTTGCTCAGGGCACTAAGGGTTCAACCAACACAAGGCTTGAGTCGCTTTTAAAAAGCCTTGGTCTTGAATACAGACAGATAAAAGACAGCGAGCTTGCCGACGAATGGGACGGCAAACTAAACAAAACTATTGATTATACACAGGTGCAGGCAAGGCTTGAAAAATTAAAGGCTCATTCTGCCGAATACATTACCGCTGCGCTTGACGGAATTTTGCCTGCCCATGAAAAACATATAAAGCTGTATGACAAGCACGATTGCTGCGGCTGTTCGGCGTGTGCCGACAAATGCCCTGTCAAAGCTATAAGTATGAAACCCGACAGCGAGGGATTTGTGTATGCAAATGTTGACGAATCGGCGTGCATAGGCTGCGGTGCGTGCATTAAAGCCTGCCCGATAAAGCAGTTTAAAAAGGGTACAGCTGAATTTTCGGCTGTTGCGGCATACAGCAAAGATGAGAATATTCGCCACGAGAGCACTTCGGGCGGAATTTTTACCCACCTTGCAAAAGCGATAATAAGCAACGGCGGCGTTGTTATAGGCGCTGCGTTTGATGAAAACTTCGGTGTAAGACACATTGCCGTTGATAATATAGATGACCTTAAAAAATTCAGAAGTTCAAAATATGTTCAGAGTAACACTCAGGGCATTTATAAGGAAACCAAAGCCTTGCTCGATAATAAGAAAACGGTTCTTTTCTCAGGCACTCCCTGTCAGATAAGGGCGCTAAAGAGCTTTTTGGGCAAGGATTACGAAAATCTTATAACGGTTGATTTGTTCTGCCATGGTGCTCCGTCACCTAAAATTTGGAATAAGTACCTTGAATTTGCAAATGCGAATAACGAACATATCGACTCGGTTTCTTTCCGTGACAAAAGGATAAGCTGGGAAAATTATTCCCTCACCATTAAGTATAAAGACCACGAAAAATCGGCTTTTTGGAAAGACGATGCCTTCGCAAGAGGATTTGGTTTTTCACTTTTCAATCGTCCTGCCTGCAGCACCTGCCGACTAAAGTCTTTCCCACGAATCAGCGATATTACACTCGGAGATTTGTGGCTTATTCAGCAGATTTTCCCCGACCTTGACGACCACAAGGGAATTTCTTTTGTACTGCTAAACAACGAAAAAGGCAAAAAGCTCTTTGACAATATTAAAAGCGAAATCTTTTTCAGAGATATTCCAAAAGAAAAGCTCAGGCTCACCTATCCTGTTATGGGCACACCGACAAAGGCGCACCCAAACAGAGAGGCTTTCTTTAATCGGCTTGACACCGTTCCTTTTGACGAACTTGTGTTTAAATATGCAACGGTTGACAAAAAGAGGGAATTTAAAATTAAACGCAACAAAGTTTTAAGCAAACTCGGTATTTTACCCGTCCTTAAAAGGCTTAAAAAGATGCTGTAATATAAGGAGGTTATAATGAAAAAGTTAATGAATCAACGCTGGTTTATCGCCCTTGTATTTATGGTGCTTTATAAGCCTGCAATGTTTTCTCAAATGCCTGCGCTGCACACATTCGATACCATATCAAATGTGTTTAAGGTTATGGTAATAGCCGTTCTCGGCGTATGGTTCTTTTACTTTTACCAAAAAGTGTCGCTGTTCTTTGTAGGAATAGTTTTCTTTGAGGTGTGGCGTGTACTTGCAACAATTTATTGCGGAGGTAATTACACCTCGCTGTTTCTCGCCATATTCAATGCCCTTGCAATCTGCCTTGTTGTGGAAATGGGACTGAAAACAGACCCCGACGCACTGCTTGACGGCGCATCGTTTACGCTCGGACTGTTTGTGCTTATAAATTTTGCAACTATACTTCTGTTTCCGCAAGGTATGTACGAGTTTAATAACTATACGCAAAACTACTTTCTCGGATACAGAAACAACTCAATTATGCTGTTTTTCCCTGCGATTATCTTCTCAATAGTTCGCTCGCTGAGAAAATACAACAAGCTGACGCTTTCGTCATTTGTAATTACTGCGGTATCGTTTGCCACTGTAATAATTGCGTTCTCGGCAACAAGTGTAATCGGTATGACTGTATTTATACTCTTCCTCTTGCTTGCACTCATAAACAAAATGCCGAATTTTCTCAATATCATTACCTATCTCGCAATAAATATTGCGTATTTCTTCGGTGTAATCATCCTCAGATTACAGGAGGCATTTGCGTTTATTATTGTAGATATGCTCGGCAGGGACCTTACCTTTACGGGAAGAACTAAGATTTGGGACAGTGCGCTTGCCGCCTTTGCAAAATCGCCTGTATTTGGTGTTGGTGAAATTGAAAATCAGGCATCACGAGATCTTATCGGCGCTACCCATGCCCACAACTATTATCTTGACCTTTTATACAAAAGCGGCCTGCCGGGATTTTTAATCTTCTTTGCAATTCTTATCATCTGCGGTGTGGCGCTGTATAGAAACAGAAAAAACGGCAAAATTCCTTTTATTGTATCGGGCGCAATTTGTGCCTTTATGATTATGCTGCAAAGCGAGGCATACTACAACATTTACTACTTCTTCTCAATCCTTACTTTGGCCGCCTTTATTCCTTATGCTCTGCCAAAAAAGGACGAGGACGGAAACTTTATTTTTGAAGAAAAGGGAAGGCATTCGCTGAAGAAAAAACACAGCTATCATTATTATTTAAGGAAGTGACTTTCACTTGGCAAGTAAAGCGGAAAAGGGCAACAAAAGCCTTAAAGCGAGCGCATTTTACCTTGTAGGAAATCTTTTTAACAAAGCGCTTGCTTTCTTTACAATCCCTATATTCACACGACTTCTCACAACCTCTGAGTACGGTATATCGCAAACCTACCTTTCGTGGGTAAGCATACTTACACTCATAGTGGGTATGTCGCTCGGCAACTCAATAAGAACGGCTTACATTGACTTTGGTGACGATATTGAGGGATATATGTCCTCAATCTACGGACTGTCACTTCTCAGCTTTGTGGGTTCTTCGGCGCTCATAATTACAGGAATGCTCATATGGAGCGACATTGACATTGTGCTTGTAATCTGCTGTCTTATGCAGTCGTATTTTCAGTTTGTATCAACCGCAATGACCACCAAATATATGATGAAGGTTGACTACATAAAAAAGACCCTTTTGCTGGCACTGCCGAACCTGACGATACAGGTTGCCGCAATTATAACAATTCTAAATATGCATGGCGACAATAAGTATATGGGTTACATTATCCCATATGCCGCTGTTTACACCATAGTGGGCATATACTTTGTGATTGCGTCATTTATAAGGGGCAAAAAGGTATTTAACAAGTTGTATTGGAAATATGCCCTCACCTACTCATTGCCGCTTATTTTCCACGGACTTTCGCTTGTACTGCTGTCAAGCTCAGACCGAATTATGATTACCAACCTGTATAATTCTTCCGAAACAGGTGTTTACAGCCTGATTTATAATCTAAGTATGGTTGCGATGGCTGTTACCGCATCTCTTGAGGCGGTGTGGGTGCCTTGGTTTACACGAAAGCTGATGACCAATGAAAAGGATATCATCAACAAAAATATTACAAAGTACCTTGAAATCGCCCTTGTTGTAATGCTTTGCCTGATGTTTGTTGCGCCTGAAATTGTAAAAATTATGGCTACAAAGGAGTATTACAGCGGTATATATATGATTCCGCCGCTCGTATTTGCATCTTTTGAAATGTATATGTATACGGTTTATGTAAATGTAGAATATTACTACAAGTCCACAAAATACATAGCATTCAACACCATTGTGGCGGCAGTTACAAACATTGTGCTCAACTTTATTTTTGTGCCGATGTTCGGCGGTATGGCAGCCTGCTTTACAACGGTAGCGTCTTATATGGTTTCTTTTATAATGCACTCCCGTCACTCAAGAAAGCTCGACAAAGACCTCTTCCCTATCAGACAGTTTGCATTGCCGACAATAATATTTATAGTTGCCATCGTGCTTGCGTATCTGCTTATGGATTTGTGGCTTGTCCGCTGGATTATTGTAGTTGCAGGCTTCGGCTGTTATGCTGTATTTGCACTGGTAACAAAGAGATTTGCAACATTCTTAAAATAAAATTAAATGATTAACTCCCCTTGGCTAATGCTCAAGGGGAGTTTTTGTGTGAAATATTCTAAGCTCATTTTGCTTAGCTTAAGTCGGGCAACAAAGTAAAGCAACAGCCAAACTTTCCGTCCCAAAGTTAAAAGTTTGGTCAACCTTTTCAAAGGTTGTGGGTGTGGGCAACGCCCACAAATACTTTATGTTATTGTAAATTTTGATAGGCAAACGGCTTGCCGTTTGGCAACTTGAACGGCGCAAGCCAAATGCGACAGCAACAAAGGAAAGCCACGCTACTAAAACTACTAATTTGCCACTTTTCAAGGGCAAATCAGCCACACATAAAAACTTTTGTGTCCTTCAAAATATTTTTTCTCCAAGATTACTCAAGTGCAACTTTCCGGCTTTCTGCCACTTATTGGTCTTAACTTTTGCTTTCTACTAAAGTCTTGAGTAATCTAAAGTTTAGTTATTCTACGATATAATTACAACTGTTTGTTTTAATTTAAAATAAGTTCGTTTTTACTGTTTTATGAGCTCTGCCCAAACCTGCAAGCCTTTAAAAAGGCTTGACCTGAATTTTAGCCCCCACAAAACGCAAAAAATCCGCCCTGCACAAGCAGGACGGATTTTAATTTACAATATTAATAATTTCGGTTATCCGATATTACTCTTTACTCTTGATATACTCGTCAATAGCTGCTGCGGCTGTTTTGCCTGCACCCATTGCAAGAATAACTGTTGCCGCACCTGTTACAGCGTCACCGCCTGCATATACACCCTCACGAGATGTAAGACCGTGCTCATCAGTGATAATGCCGCCCCATTTCTGAGTTTCAAGACCCTTTGTTGTAGCCTTAATAAGTGGGTTTGGTGATGTGCCAATAGAAATTACAACTGCGTCAACATCAAGTACAAATTCGCTGTCAGGCTTAACAACAGGTCTTCTTCTGCCGCTTTCGTCAGGCTCGCCGAGTTCCATCTCAACGCACTTCATACCTGTAACAAACTCGTTTTCATCGCCGAGAATTTCAACAGGGTTGTTAAGGAGCTTAAAGATAATGCCCTCTTCCTTAGCGTGTTCAACTTCTTCTCTTCTTGCAGGAAGTTCCTCTTCACTTCTTCTGTAAACAATGTAAACTTCATCTGCACCAAGACGCTTAGCACAACGGGCTGCGTCCATAGCAACATTACCGCCGCCTACGATAGCAACCTTTTTAGCGTGCATAATAGGTGTAGCTGAGTCCTCTTTGTAGGACTTCATAAGGTTTGTTCTTGTGAGGAACTCGTTTGCGGAATAAACGCCGCAAAGGTTCTCACCGGGAATCTTCATAAATCTTGGAAGACCTGCACCTGAACCGATAAATACTGCCTCAAAGCCCATATCGTCCATAAGCTCATCAATAGAGATAACTCTGCCGATAACCATATTTGTTTCAACCTTAACGCCGAGAGCCTTAAGTGTGTCTACCTCTTTCTGAACGATTGACTTCGGAAGTCTGAACTCAGGAATACCGTAAACAAGTACGCCGCCTGCAAGGTGGAGTGCCTCAAATACTGTTACATCGTAACCCATTTTTGCAAGGTCGCCTGCGCAGGTAAGACCAGAAGGGCCTGAACCTACCACTGCTACCTTATGACCGTTTGGCTCAGGCTTGTTTACAACAACATCTGTCTGAGCGTTGTGCCAGTCGGCAACAAATCTCTCAAGTCTGCCAATGCCGACAGGCTCTGTCTTAATACCTCTTACGCACTTAGACTCGCACTGAGTTTCCTGTGGACAAACACGACCGCATACAGCAGGAAGTGAGCTTGACCTTGAAATTACATCATAAGCGCCTGCAAAGTTACCCTGTGCAACTTCCTTGATAAAATCAGGAATTGAAATATGTACCGGACAGCCCGATACGCATGGCTTGTGCTTACAATTAAGGCAACGCTGTGCCTCTTCGATTGCAACTTCTTCTGTGTAGCCTGTTGCTACCTCAAGGAAGTTTTTATTTCTTACATTAGGCTCCTGTGTAGGCATAGGAGCTTTTTTAGGTGACATATTAGGCATAATTACTCAACCTCCTTCTTAAACAGATTACATGCTTCGCTGTGAGCCTTGCGCTCAAAGTCCTTATACATAGCGCCACGCTTCATAGCCTCGTCAAAGTCAACCTGGAAGCCGTCAAAATCAGGGCCGTCTACACAAGCAAACTTTGTTTCGCCGCCAACTGTAAGACGACAGCCGCCGCACATACCTGTACCGTCAATCATAATCGGGTTCATAGAAACTGTGGTAGGAATGTTGTAAGGCTTTGTTGTCTTAACAACGAACTTCATCATAATAAGCGGGCCGATAGTAATTACGAGGTCATAGTTCTCGCCTGCCTTGATCATCTCTTCGAGGGGAGCAGTAACAACGCCCTTTCTGCCGTAAGAGCCGTCATCTGTCATCATAACAAACTTATCTGAACAAGCCTTGAACTCATCTTCAAGAATAACAAGGTCTTTGTTTCTGAAACCTACAATAGAGTGAACCTCTACGCCAAGCTCGTGGAGCTTTTCGGCAATAGGAAGAGCAATAGCGCAGCCAACGCCACCGCCGACAACGCAAACCTTTTTGTAGCCATCTGTATGAGTAGGAACACCGAGCGGGCCTACAAAATCGTGAAGGCAGTCGCCCTCATTTAAGTGGTTGAGTTTTTCTGTTGTAGCACCGACAATCTGGAAAATAATACGAACTGTACCCTTTTCTCTGTCATAACCTGCAACAGTAAGCGGAATACGCTCACCGTCCTCGTCAACTCTGAGGATAATAAACTGACCCGGCTGTGCTTTTTTTGCAATAAGCGGAGCGTCAATTTCCATAAGAGTAACGGTAGGGTTGAGTGATTTCTTTTTAACTATCTTATACATCTCAAATCTATCCCTTCGTATAATCTTTTTAAATTCAACACATAAAGTCGCATTGTATGCTTAATAATAGTTTATCACAATAGCATTAAATTTTCAATACAAATTCCTCTTTTTTCATCATAATTCTTAAGCACTTTTTTCCAAAACAATGTACATACAGCCGTATAAATTCATCTTTTATTGTAAAAATATATTTGATACATTTTCAAATTCGCAACAAAAAATCCGATTTGCAAAAAGCAAAACAAAATCACTCCAACTCTACATTATAAGTCAGAAAGGATAATAATATGTTTACAAACAAAAAGAAAATCGCACTTGTCGGTACAGGAATGGTCGGTATGAGTTTTGCATATGCGGCTCTGAATCAAAACATTTGTGACGAGCTTGTACTCATCGACATAAACGAACAGCGAGCCAGAGGCGAGGCTATGGACTTAAACCACGGCATTGCCTTTTCGCCTGCAAGCACCAAAATATACGCAGGCAGTTACAGCGATTGCAAAGACGCCGATATTGTAGTGATATGCGCAGGCGCAAACCAGCGACAGCCGTCACAAAGCAGGCTTGACCTTTTAAAAGGGAATTACGAAATATTCCAAAAAATTGTTCCGCAAGTAACCGAAAGCGGCTTTGACGGCATATTTATTGTCGCTACAAATCCTGTGGACATAATGACAAGAATCACCTGCGAGCTGTCTGGATTTAAGTCGGAAAAGGTAATCGGTACAGGCACAACTCTCGACACCGCAAGACTTAGGTATCTTTTGGGAGAATACTTTGAGGTTGACCCACGCAACATACACGCCTATGTTATCGGCGAGCATGGCGACAGCGAGTTTGTGCCATGGTCGCAGGCGCTTATAGCGGTAAAGCCGATATGCGATGTACTCGTTGACAATCCGAAAAGCTATTTTATGGAGGACTTAGACAAAATCAGCCGAGAGGTGCGCACTGCCGCACATGAAATAATAGTGGCTAAAAAAGCGACCTACTACGGCATAGGAATGGCAATCGTTAGAGTTGCGAGAGCTGTACTCGAAAACGAAAATTCTGTGCTGACTGTGTCTGTACGATTGCGTGGCGAGTACGGCGGCAAAAAAGATGTATTCCTCGGCAATCCGGCAATAATCGGCAGTGAGGGTGCAAAGCGAATACTTGAGCTGAAATTAACCCCCTCGGAACAGAAATATCTTGAAAATTCCTATAACATTCTCAATGATAACTATAAAAGCGCTGTGCGTTGAGTTTTAATCAAAGTAATGTTTTTGATTTACGGTTTATAAGTATGTTTCCGTTATATACCTTTAGATTTATATTAAAAAACTCCGAAAGAAAGCACCTTAAGGGGAAAGGATTTTCGAGTTCCTTTCCCTTTAAGTATCCCCTTTTCTTACACGAGCAAAGTCAGCAGCCTTGGCACTTCTTGCTTTGTGGCTGATTCTATTGTAATAAACTTTACGGTGCGCCTAAAAAATCGGCTTTAAATATTGAAAAGTATCGCTGTTATTGATATAATAAAGAATAAAGCTAATTTTTTATAGAGAGAGGGTAAAATTATGCCTGAGCTTACAGTTCGTACAAGATATGCACCAAGTCCAACAGGATTTATGCACGTGGGCAACCTGCGTACCGCTCTTTACGAGTACCTTGTTGCAAAATCTCAGAACGGCAAATTTATTTTGAGAATTGAGGACACCGACCGTGAAAGACTTGTTGAGGGTGCGGTTGATGTTATTTATAATACCTTAAAACTTGCAGGTCTTCAGCACGATGAAGGGCCTGACCTTGGCGGCGACTTTGGCCCTTATGTTCAGTCAGAAAGAAAGGATATGTATCTTCCTTATGCCGAACAGCTTATTAAAGAGGGCAAGGCTTACCGTTGTTTCTGCTCTAAAGAGCGTCTTGAAAAAATACAGAATGAAACTGTCGGCGGCGGCTATGACAGACATTGCCGTAATCTTCCGCAGGAGGAAATCGACCGACTACTCGCCGAGGGCGTTCCGTATGTAATCCGTCAGAAAATGCCGATTGAGGGCAGTACAACCTTTACTGACGCAGTATTCGGTGAAATCACCGTTGAAAATACAGAGTTGCAGGATCAGATTCTTATTAAGACAGACGGCTATCCGACATACAACTTTGCAAATGTAATTGACGACCACACAATGGGCATTACCCATGTTGTTCGTGGCTGTGAGTACCTTAGCTCAACACCTAAGTACAACCTGCTTTACGAGGCATTCGGCTGGGAAATTCCTACTTACATCCACTTGCCGCTTATTATGGGCAAGGACGAGGACGGCAATGTTTCAAAGCTCTCTAAGCGCCATGGTGCAACAGGCTTTTATGACCTGATTGACGAGGGTTATTTGCCTGAGGCTATCATCAACTATATTGCGCTCCTCGGTTGGTGTCCAAAGGATAATCAGGAAATTTTCACTCTTAAAGAGCTTGAAAAGGCATTTGACATAAGCGGAATAAGCAAATCACCTGCTGTATTCGACTACGATAAACTCTCTTGGTTTAACGGCGAATACATCAAGGCTATGACCCCTGAAAAATTCACCGAGGTTGCAATGCCTTACTATAAAAAGGTATTCGGCGACAAACAGATGCCATACGAAAAGTTTGCGGCAATACTCCAAAAGCGTACAACACAGCTTACACAGATTCCTGAAATGCTCGATTTCTTTGCAGAATTGCCGAGTTACACAAAGGAACTTTTCGTAAATAAAAAGAGCAAGACAAATCTTGAAAATTCACCCGTAGTTTTGAAAGAGGCTTATGACAGATTAAAGGCTATGCCTGAGTGGAACGAAACCTCTATTCACGATTGCCTTATCAATATGGCGGTTGAAAAAGAGCTTAAAAACGGCACAGTAATGTGGCCTGTAAGAATTGCCGCCGCAGGCAAGACAGTTACACCGGGCGGTGCGGTAGAAATTCTTGACATTCTCGGCAGAGATGAGGCGCTTGCAAGACTTGAAAAAGGTATGGCAATACTTGCAGAATAAGTAATACATCGGCAAAAGAGGGATATATATGGCAGAAGAGATAAAAAACACAGAGGCTACCGAAACACCAAACGGTAACTTTATTCATACATTCATAGAAGAAGATATTGCCGAGGGCGGAAGATTTGAGGGCAAAAAGGTACATACCCGTTTTCCTCCCGAACCAAACGGTTATCTTCATATAGGTCATGCAAAGGCTATTTGCATTGACTTTGGTACAGCCGAAAAATTCGGCGGAATCTGCAATCTTCGTATGGACGATACAAACCCTACAAAGGAAGATGTAGAGTATGTAGACGCTATTAAGGAGGATATTAAGTGGCTCGGCTTTGACTGGGATGACCGCTTTTACTATGCGTCGGAATATTTTGATCAGATGTACGATTATGCGGTTGAGCTTATTAAAAAGGGACTTGCCTATGTTTGCGAGCTTACACCTGAGCAGATGAGAGAAAACAGAGGCGACACACAAACTCCTGCAAAGAGTCCGTATCGTGACAGACCGATTGAGGAGAGCCTTGACCTTTTTGCAAGAATGAAAGCAGGCGAATTTGAGGACGGAAAAATGACACTTCGTGCAAAAATTGACCTTGCATCGGGCAACTTCAATATGCGTGACCCTGTTATTTACAGAATCAACCGCCTTACTCACCACCGCACAGGCGACAAGTGGTGCATTTACCCTATGTACGATTTTGCGCACCCGATTGAGGACGCAATCGAGGGCATTACACACAGCCTTTGCTCGCTTGAGTTTGAGGCTCACCGCCCACTTTACGATTGGGTTATCAATAACATTTCAGCACCGAGCAAGCCCCGTCAGATTGAATTTGCAAGACTTGGCATCAACAACACTGTTATGTCAAAGCGTAAACTTCGTGAGCTTGTTGAAAAGAACTATGTAAGCGGTTGGGATGACCCGAGAATGCCTACACTCTGCGGACTTAGAAGAAGAGGATATACTCCGAAATCTATCCGCTCATTTACAGAGCAGATCGGCGTATCAAAGGTAAACTCAACAGTTGAGTACGGTTTTCTTGAGCATTGCCTGCGTGATGACCTTAACGAAAACGCAAAGCGAGCAATGTGCGTGCTCCACCCGATAAAGCTCGTTATTACAAACTATCCTGAGGGCAAGGTTGAGGAATTTGAGGTAGAAAACAATCCGAACCGCCCGGAGGACGGCACAAGAACCGTAACATTCTCAAGAGAGTGCTTTATAGAAGCTGATGACTTTATGGAAGAGCCAATCAAAAAGTATCAGCGCCTTTACCCCGGCAACGAGGTAAGACTTAAATCGACATACATTGTTAAGTGCACAGGCTGTAAAAAGGACGAGGACGGCAATGTTGTTGAGGTTTATGCCGAGTATGACCCTGAAACCAGAGGCGGCAACACACCTGACGGCAGAAAGGTAAGAGGTACAATTCATTGGGTAGACGCAAACAACTGCGCCGATGCAGAGGTAAGACTTTATGACAACCTCTTTACAGTACCCGACCCTGATACAGGCGACAGAAACTTCCTTGACTACCTCAATCCAAATTCACTTGAGGTTCTTACAGGCTGTAAGGCAGAGAAAAATCTCGAAACCGCTGTTGCTCCACAGAGTTTTCAGTTTATGAGAATAGGCTACTTCTGCGTGGATAATAAGGATTCGTCACCTGAGCACCTTGTCTTTAACCGCAGTGTGTCACTTAAAGACGGATTTAAAAAATAATTTTAAATTTAGTGTAAAATAATATTCGCCCGATTACGGCTTGTTGCCATAATCGGGCGATTTTTTGTGTAGTTGGGGGTAAATATTTTAACGCACTTTCGTTCGGGCAACAAAGTAAGATAAACGCTAAACTTTCCGTCCCGAAGTTAAAAGTCTGGTCAACCTTTTCAAAGGTTGTGGGTTTGGGCAGTTTTATATAATTTAAAATTATGTATTATTCTGATAAACTTATCTGCAAAGCCGTAACATCTCTTGAATCTATAATTCCGTCATTTGTAATGTCGGCAATGTTAAGGTCGCTGTCTGTAATGATAGGTGTATCGTCAGCTTTTGTATAGCCTGCAAGGTGTTTTTGCAGCTCTGTTACATCATTTACATCTATCTTGCCGTCATTATTAATATCTCCAACCAATCTTTCTTCATCAATCAGCAAGTATTTAATTCCGTTTTCTTCCGCATAGTGTTGAGCATATGAATTTTCGTAGCACTTAATAGTTAATTTTTCGCAAAACTCAAATGCGTCTGCGCCAATATATCCGACACTTTTCGGAATATTGACGGATTTAAGATTTTCGCAGTTTAAAAAAGCCGCTGCGCCAACTAATTGAACATCACCGTTGATAGTCACCTTTTCAAGCGAAGTGCAGTTCAGAAAAGCGCTGTCACCAATGCTCTGGTTTACACTCTCGGGAATTACAATACTTTTAAGACTTGTGCAGTGAGCAAAGGCTGATACACCGATGTTTACCACCTCAGAAAGTTCAACGCTCTCAAGGCTTTCACAGCCGAGGAATGTTTCATCACAAACGGTATAAAGGCTCTTTGGCAGACTTATTTTTTTAAGATTTATACAATCCTCAAATGCCATATCGCCGATATACTCAACGCTGTCGGGAAGATTAATACTTGTAAGCACTTCATCGCCATAAAACAAACCGTCAACAATAATTGTTGTACCGTCCTTTACAGTTTCAGCTGCGGCAAAGTCGCCCTTGTAAGCACAAGCGGCTGTACCATGATATACAATGCCGTCAGACTGGCTGTTGTACCAAGCGGTGTTACAAAAGGCAGACGGAGCAGTCCACACCATGCTCTCGTTGTAGTTAATGTTGGCAAGACTTGAACAATCATAAAACGCCATAGCCTGCACAGAACAACGATTAGGGATAGTAATTTCCTTTAAATTCGAACAGCTTTCAAAAGCCGACACACCGATACTTGTAAGGCTGTCGGGCAAATTGATTTTTTTAACATATTCGTTATAAGAAAGGAAATCGTCATTAATTGCGTATGTACTGTCTTTAAATGTCAATGTGCTGTCTGTAAAATCACCGATTATCTTGTATGCAAAGTTGCCTGCATAAAGCACACCGTCAGGAGCACTCTGCTCCCAAAGAGTGTATTCAAAGGCAGTTTGCGGAATTGAGTATATAGAGTCGGGGAATTTTATATTAATAAGGCTTTGACATACGAAAAACGCATTTTCGCCTATAAGCGAGCAGTTCGTAAGGTCAATATCATCGAGATTTGCGCAATACACAAAGGCGCCTGCGCCAATCTGACTTACATTTTCAAGATTTATACTGTAAAGTGAACCGCACTCATAAAAAGCACAATCGCCGATTGTTTCTGTATTTTCGGAAAGCGTTACTGAATTTAGGTTTGAACAGCCTTCAAATGCGCTTTCGCCGACATAAGTAACCGACTCCGAGAGTTTTATATCTGTAAGCTGAGTACAGCCGCTGAATGTGTAATCATCAATTTCCTCTAATTTGGCAGGAATATTTACCGTTGTTAATTTTGAACAGCCGTAAAATGCAGAAGGTCCGATTTTGGTTACGCCGTCGGGCAGAGTAACCTTTTTGAGGTCAACAGAATCCTCAAAAGCACTTGCGCCGATGCTCTCGACTGACTCCGGCACAACAACACTGTTTAATTTTGCTTTTTTAGATAAAGCATAGTCGCCAATGCGCACGATTTTGCGGCCGTCTATCGTCTGCGGAATTACAAGTGCGTTTGCCGAGCCTGTGTAATCCACAATGGTAGCGACATTGTCCTCTACGGTATAAACAAAGTCACCGCTTGTTATTTTTGTGACAGTGCCAATGCTTTCTTGAGCGCCTGCTGTCAGCGATACTGCGCCGAGTGAGCCTAAGGTAAGCATTGCCGACATAAAAACGGACACCGCCTTAATTGATTTTTTCATAAATTCGCCCACTTTTATTGATTTATATATTTCCACAGCTTGTCTGCCGAGGATTTTGAGTCGCCTATAAAATCAAGATCTGTTCCTTTAAGCTCCGTCATACTTTCGCCGAAAACAAGACCTGTGCCAAAGTTTCCGCTGTCATTTCTGCCGCTGTAAAGCACGATGTAGTTATCGTTTGTGTAGATAAATGCCGAACGGTACAAACCGCCGCCGTCCCACGCCGAGGAATCGGAGGACGGGCTAAGCACCTTTTCGGCGGTACTCCACTTAAAGCCGTCTGCCGACACGGCATAGTAAAGGCTCATATGCTTGCGGTCTTTTTTGTCATTTGTTGAGCAAGCCAAAAGTTCGTACCTGCCGTTGATTTTTTCAACATCTATATGCCATGTGTATGTAGTTGACGGGTAGCTTAGGCTTGTAACCACACTGTCCGACCAAACACCGTCCTTATACTCCTTGTACCAAACCTTGTAGCCGTTTACATACCACAGCTTGTAAGTCCCGTTTTCGTAAACGATTGCAGGACTCACCATATCGTACTTTTTGCGGTTGTCGGTTTCAAAAACCGGTGTACGGCCGCTCCATTTATTGCCGTCATATGAGTAACGCATATAAAGAGCCATATAGTTTTTTTCGTAATCTGTATATCGCCAAAAAAGTTCCAAACGGTTTTTGTCGGGATTATACACAAGCTCGGAGTCGGAATTAAACCTTACCCCTGCCTTGTAATCATCTCGAATACCCTCGCAAAACTTAATTTCCGAGTAATTTATAAGGTCATTTGAACCGACAACAGTCGGATTTTCGTACTTATCGTTTCCGTTCGGATACGGTGTGTACGAAATCCAATAGCGGTATCCGTTCCAGCTTTTGCCCACATCCGCAACCTTTGGGTGGTAGGCATTGTTTGGATACTTGCTGTCTGCTCCGCTGTATACGCTCTTAAAATTCAGCTTGCTTTTTGAAGTTGACTGAAGCTTAAAATCAGGTTTTACATAAAAACTGCCGTTTATAATATTCTGCGCATAGGTAGCATCGTTTACATTTATAGTGCCCGATTTATCAAAATCGGCTTTACTGTCGAGCGTATCTCCGTTTGCTATTCCCTCTTGCAGGTAGGTGACATCCTGTACATCAAAAATGCCGTCACCATTCAGGTCGTATTTATTAATATCCCTTGCCGATGCGGTGACTGCGACAGATGAAATTGCCGCAACCGCAAGAGCGGCGGATATAATTTTCTTGAAAATGCTTTTCATTTGATTGCCTCCCTGTAATAAAAATACAAGAACATTATCCCACTTTTAACAAATTATGTCAACAGTAAACGGAATTATTTATTAAACATTTGCAAAAAAATAACAGCTCTGCATTAGCAGAGCCGAAAGTTTGATTTTTGCTTTTTGGTCCGACCGAAATTTTAAAATTAAATTATTTCTCTCAGCTTTTCCGTCATATCGGCAACGGTATCCATAATTTTTTCGGTTGGCTTTTCTTTTAAAAGTTTGTCGAGGTTTTCCTCAAAATCTTTCGGTAAAATCTCGCAACGCTCCTTGCAAATTTGCACAAGTCGCTTTTCGCCGGGGTGAGTAAGGCGATTTACTGCAAAAATAACATCAAAATAGCTTGCAACAAAAGCGGCTGTTCTGTGATTTACACTTACAAAATCGTTTCGATCAAGCGCCTTTTTTATCTGCTTGTCAAATGACGGCAAAATACCCGAAAGCATCTTCATATTTAAATCTATAATATTTTGACGGAGTTCTTCGGGATACGGTACGGTAAACTTCTTTTTAATCCCCGCATATTTACCGCTTGGGTCATACACGATCTGCGATGTAATAATGTTATGCCAAAAACAAGTTGTATAACCGTGGTTTGCGTGATGTTCAAAAACAATATAGCTTATAAATTTATCGAATTTATCCATAGGACGGTATATAATGTCCATCGGAACACCGTCTTTGAGTATAATATTATCTTCAAACTCCCAATAATGATTGCCGATTTCCATTTGTGAACAGTAAGGCGCAAGGATATTTTCTCTTACACCGTTGTCGATGTTATCTGTAACATACACATAAACATCATAATCTGATTTTTCGTCAAAAACACCGTTTGCACGGGAACCGCCGAGAGCAATAGCCTCTACCTGCGGCAATGCGGAAAGTTTTTCAAAAATTTCGTTTACCATAATTCACCAACTTTGTTATTGATTAAAAAATTATATATCTAAAGTTATAAAAGCGGCAAAGTTTTGCTTTTGCCGCCCTTAAATTACATAATAGACTTAATAAGTCCGCCTTTTTTAATAATGTTCTGAATAAACTCCGGGAAAGGCTCTGCCTGATAAGTCTTGCCTGTTGTTTCGTCTGTGATAACACCTGTATCAAAGTTTACAGAAACAACATCACCCTCCTTGATTTCCTTTGCCGCCTCGTCACACTCAAGAATCGGAAGACCGATATTGATTGAGTTGCGGTAGAAAATTCTTGCAAAGGTCGAAGCAATTACGCAGGAAATACCGCTTGCCTTAATTGCAATCGGTGCGTGTTCTCTTGAAGAACCGCAGCCGAAGTTCTTTTCGGCAACCATAATGTCGCCCTCGTGAACCTTATTTACAAATTCTGCGTCAATATCCTCCATACAGTGAGCGGCAAGCTCTTTGTGAGATGCTGTGTTGAGGTAACGAGCAGGAATAATTACATCTGTATCTACATTGTCGCCAAACTTGTGGACTGTACCCTTAGCGTTCATAATCAGTACCTACCTTTCAAAAAATCAAAGCTTTGCAGGGTCTGTAATGTAACCCCTAACAGCACTTGCGGCAGCTACTGCCGGGCTTGCGAGGTAAACCTCACTGTCAACATGACCCATTCTGCCTACAAAGTTACGGTTTGTGGTTGAAATAGCTTTTTCGCCTGCGGCAAGAATACCCATATGTCCGCCAAGACACGGGCCGCAAGTCGGAGTAGAAACTACTGCGCCTGCCTCAATAAATATATCAAAAAGTCCCTCGTGCATAGCTTGCAGCCAAATTGCCTGTGTACCCGGGAAAATAATACATCTTACATTTTTAGCTATCTTTCTGCCCTTAAATACCGCTGCGGCAGCTCTGAGGTCGGTAATTCTGCCGTTTGTGCAAGAACCGATAACGCACTGGTCGATTTTAACCTCTGTTTCGCCGATTTCGTCAACTGTTCTTGTGTTTTCCGGAAGATGCGGGAAAGCAACTGTCGGGCGGATTTCGCTCAGGTCAATTGTGTATTCCTCATCATATACAGCGTCATCGTCAGCTGTGTACTCAACAGGTGTACCCTGATATCTGCCGTTGCAATACTCACGAGTTACATCGTCAACAGGGAAAATACCGTTTTTAGCGCCTGCCTCAATAGCCATATTTGCAATGCAAAGTCTGTCATCAATGTTGAGATACTGCACGCCCTCGCCTGTAAATTCCATTGACTTGTAAAGAGCACCGTCAACACCGATCATACCGATAATGTGGAGGATAACATCTTTACCGCTTACAAATCCCTGTGGCTTGCCGACAAGATTAAATTTAATAGCGGCAGGAACTTTGAACCATGCCTTACCGCTAATCATACCTGCGGCCATATCTGTTGAACCGACACCTGTTGAAAATGCGCCGAGTGCACCGTATGTACAGGTGTGAGAGTCTGCACCGATGCACAAACAACCCGGTCCGACAAGACCCTGTTCAGGCAAAAGTGCGTGCTCAATGCCCATCTGACCTACATCTCTGTAATTTTTAATATCGTATTTGTCGGCAAAAGTTCTTACCTGCTTAACCTGAGTAGCCGCTTTAATATCCTTATTAGGAGTAAAGTGGTCCATAATCATAGCAATTTTAGTGTTATCAAATACTGCTGTTGCACCGTTCTGTTCAAAAACATTGATAGCAACAGGTGATGTTACATCGTTACCGAGTACCATATCGAGCTTAGCCTCGATAAGCTGACCTGCCTTAACCTCTGAAAGACCTGCGTGAGCCGCAAGAATTTTCTGTGACATAGTCATACCCATAAATATCACTCCTTATATTTTTTCTAATATCATTATTACATACTGCTTGCAAAAAGATTGTAAAGTATGCTACAATTAAAATAAAATAAGAACTTTGTCGCTAAAATATGGTTTATCACTCAATTTTAGCCAAATAATTTTAAAATTTAGGTCAAGCCTTTAAAAAGGTTGACCAAACTTTTATAATTGCTTAATTGCTCGGCAAAAGTTTTATAAACCACATTTACCAATCGACAACCGAGGTGAAACTATGGAAAAAAATCTTAACACTCCTCCCACGCAACTTTACAACATACACAACGATATGAAAACTCTGTTTGACAGCCTGCCCTACACAAAATCTTTTGCAAAGGGTGAGATAATCTATCACCAAGGCGACATTGCCGACAGCTTTTACTACATAAAAAAAGGCAAAGCAACCGTATTTATGATTTCTCCCGACGGAATGGAAAAAACTCTGAACACTGCCGCAAAAGGGGAACTGATTGGCGAGGGCGCATTTTTTGACCACAAACCGAGGGTAAGCTCCGCAAAGGCGGTAACTGCAAGCGAGCTGACAATTATTGATAAAAAAATTCTCCTTGACCTTATTCAAAAAAATCCTCCGATTGCATTTGAACTGCTCGAAATTCTCGCCACAAGAATAAGACTGCTTACCACCCAGCTTGACTCAATGACATTTATGCAGGCAGACGCACGAATAGCAAAACTTTTGCTTGACGATATGGTTGACGGCAAAGTATCGCTCACGCACGAAGAAATTGCGCTTACGGTCGGTGTGTCACGAATTACGGTAACCAAAACACTAAGCAGATTATCGTCGCAAGGCATACTTGCAACCCATTACAGGGGTATTAAAATCCTTGATAAATCGGCTCTTGAAAAAATCTGCGGAGAAAAATAATTTTCACCCTAAAAGACTTGACCTAAATTTTTGGTTCTTTAACAAAAGTTGGAGCAAATTACGGTTTACAAGATTATCGGTCGGGCAACAAAGTAAGACAGATGCCAAACTTTCCGTCCCGAATATAAAAGTTTGGTCAACCTTTTGTTGGTTCTGTGCAAATCTGTAATCCTTTAAAAAGGTTGAGCTATTTTGGGGCTGAAACTCTACGGTTTGAACATAACGGCGAGAGCCTAAAAATGCGACAGCAACGAAAGGAAAAGCCACGCTACTAAAACTACTAATTTGCCGCTTTTTAAGGGCAAATTAGGCACACACGCAAACTTTTGTGTCCTTTAAAATATCTTTTCTCTACTGATACTCAAGTGTAACTTTCTTGCTCTCTGCCACTCATTAGTCTTAACATTTGTTTTCTGCTAAAGTCTTGAGTAATCTAAAGTTTAGTTATTCTATAATATAATTTCAACCGTTTGTTTTAATTTAAAATAAGTGCATTTTTACCGTTTTATGGGCTCTGCCCAAACCCGCAACCCTTTAAAAAGGGTTGACCTAAATTTTAGATTTTTTGCTGTAATAAACCCGACCAAAGCAAAAGTTTGGTCGGGCATTTTAATATTATACAAATTTATTAAGCTCTGCATTGTAAGCGTAATCTATGGCGGCGAGTTTTTTTATTATTTCGTCCTTGCTTATATCTGCATCCTCGCAAAGTGCGTCAAGCGAGGGGTAAAAATCTCTAAGCTTTGTATTTACATAGCTTAATAAAATCATTGGGTCTGTCGGTAAATTTAATTCTGCCATAATGTCCTCCTGTTACTGATTGTTTTTATTGTGATTATAAATTTCCTTGAAAAACGAGCATAACCAATAGTACAGCGGAATAGAAAGAAACACTACCCAGCCGACTGTCCAACCGCCGAGCACATTGAAGTAACCCATGAGAATGTATGCCATTGCAACGAGTACGGGATAAGCAAAATGCTCTGCCTTGCGCTTATAGATTGCGTCTACAAGCGAATAGTAAAGCGGAATTGTGAGCAGCACTATCCAGCTTAAAGCCCAGCCAAAACACACTCCGCTGAATCCCCACCACAAAAATGCCACAAGTGCTATTGCAAAAAACGGAAAGCTGTTCCAGAATTTTCGGCTCTTGCCCCTGCTGAACATATTGTCCGACATTTCGGCATCGTACATTACATCGCCGTCTTTGGTGGTGTAAACTCTCTGCCTGCCGTTTTCGTCAACAAAAATTCCGTTTTTGTCAATATCAACCTTAGTACCGGCTTTATCATGCACATGGATTCCGTCTGCAAAGCTGATGTGTACCTTGTCGCCGTTTTTATCGTCTATGTGTATTCCGTTTTTAAAGGATACTTTGTCTGTTTTTACATACTCTGTACCCTCATCGCCCGTCGGCACTTGCTCGCTGTCTGCGTTTTCTTCCTGTTCGGGTTCTTTTTCAGGCTCTGCTTTTGCAGACTCAGCTGACTCTCCCTTTAAAAGTTCGTCAAGCGAAACGCCGTAAATCTCCGCAAGCAATATAAGGTTATCTGTATCGGGAGATGCCTCTGCTCTCTCCCATTTAGACACTGCCTGTCGGCTTACTCCTATCTTATTGGCAAGCTCCTCTTGGCTGAGGTTATGTTTTTTTCTGTATTGTAAAAGTCTGTTTGCTGTTTCTATGTTCATATTAAGACCTCCTTTGAGAGCTTTGCAACGATCGTTTTCCCTCTCACTTTACCCAAATTATACACCGCAACCATTGTTTTTTGCAATACATTTTAGTTTTCATTTGCGCAACCGACGGTTGCATAAGTGATTTTATGTGTAATATTGCATTTGTATTATATATATTTGCGGATATATACATAAAAATCCATTAACAACAAAACGACAGCTATCAAACAATAGCTGTCGTTTTTATTTTATAAATTAACCAATATAAGTAAGTTCCTCTGTATTAAGCTCGCTTGTACGCATTGCAGGTTTGCAGAGTGGAATCTGCTTGCCTTTCTTAATAAAGAGAGGTACTTCGTTAAGTGCAACCTCAATGAAATGTACGCCCTTTTCCATAGGCTTTGTTTCAACATTTTCACCGCTGAGCTTTACAAATGTCATATCCTCAGGGAGGTAAACATATCTGCCGCTTACATTCTGCTCGTAAACAGGGCAAATCATACACTCATCGCCGAGCATAACCTGGGTTTCGCACTCTCTTGCCATTTTATCCTCGGGGTAATCAAAAGCAAGCGGACGGAAAATCATATCGTTGTTTTCACTTGCCTTTTTAAATGTATTATAAAGGTAAGGGATAAGTCTGTAACGAACTGTAACAATATCTCTGAAATCTTCGGGATTTTCAAAGTTGTAGCACTCCTGAGCCTTTGTGCCGAGCGCCGAATGGTTACGCATAAGCGGAGTAAATACGCCGAGAGCAAGGAAACGGAGAACGAGGTCACGAGTTGCGTTTTCGTTAAAGCCACCGAGGTCAGCGCCGCAATAGAGGAAACCACACATATTTGCCGATGGGAGCATCTTAAGATTTAAGAGAATGTGTGACCACCAAGAATGGTTGTCGCCAAACCAAATACCGCTTGAGCGGTGAGCGCCGACATATGATGATCTCGAGAACATAAGGATTTTGCTGTCGCCGAATTTCTTTGCAAAATGCTCGCCTGCGGCTCTTGTCATATTTGCGCCGTAAATATTGTGCACCTTATCATGGCAAACAGGCTTGCCGTCAATCATATGATAAATGCTTGAGTAATCCTCCGGGCTGTTTGAAAGTCCGAGGAAAGTATCTTTAAGGTTAAAGAATTTTGAAAGGTCAAGGTTTTCGCCCTCAAGTGATTTTACTTTATTAAGCGCTTTTTCAAGTCCTTTTGTTGAGTAGAAAATAGCCGGCTCGTTCATATCGTTCCAGAAGCCGTCAATGCCTGCGTCTGTAAGTCTGTCATACTTAGCGCCGAACCAGTCACGAACCTCTTTCTGCATAAAATCAGGGAAACCCACTATGCCCGGCCATACGCCGCCCTCAAAGATTGAGCCGTCCTCTGTTTTGCAGAAATAGCCGTTTTCTACGCCCTCTTCGTAAACATCATAGCCCTCTTCCTTTTTTACGCCTGCGTCAATAATAGGAATAAGGTGGATGCCCTGCGCTTTCTTTTCCTTCACATATTCGGCAAAGTTCGGGAATTTGTCGCCATCTACTGTAAAGTCCTTGTAGTCTTTCATATAGTCAATGTCGAGATATACGCAGTCAAGCGGAATTTTTGCATCATCATAGCCCTTGATTACACCGTCAACCGCTGCCTTATTGGGATAGCTCCAACGGCTCTGCTGATAGCCGAATGCCCAAAATGGCGGAATGTAGCTCTGACCGATAGCGGCACGAAATTCCTTTACAATGTCAATCGGCTTGTTGCTCTCGCACTTGATAATATAAATGTCAAAATCTGTGCCGTATATGGTAATATCTGTACGGCTTGGTGAGGTGTAGCCGATGTCCCAACGGATTTTTGCCGGAAAATCAATGAAAATGCCGACTGTTTTGCTGCCGCTGAGCATAAGGAAGTTGTGTGCGGCATACAGTGAGCTTTTTGTTTCGGTATGGAACGGATCGTCACTGCAAAAGCTCTCATATACCCAGCCACGCTTATTGATGCCTCTCGGTGCTTCGCCAAGTCCGAAAACTATGTCGCTGTCCTGCATATCAAAGCCGAATGTGAATTTTCCGTCGGCGATTTCGTAATCACCGGGGAAATTGCTGATAGAATTGAACTCAAATTCTTTTACAACTGCGTCTGTACGAATGGGATTGCCGCTTGTGTACTTTGTAATCATAATATGTTGCTCCTTTTATAATGAATTTGTACCTCGGAATTACTGTCTGAGCCGAGGATTTATTACAATTTTCATTATAAAGCCTGCATTGTAAAAAATCAATCTAAATATTAAATATTCACTAAAATATTAAAGAAAAAACAAAAAAAGAGCCATACCGCTTGGTATAGCTCCTAAAAAATCAGTAATTTAATTTAGCGCTGAATTAGCAGAAAAATACATCCATTGAACCTTCTTCGCCGTCGGCAACAAAGTAAGCTTTGTTTTCGTCAGGCTTGAGGTAAATTGAAATTTCCTTTGCATCTTTACCGTATGTAGCTTTAACATTATTAATAATGTCTTCTGCCGAGTTCTGCTTGTTGTTAAACTCAACAACAAAGTTTACCTTTGTTTCAGCCTTAACTTCTGCAGGAGCTTCAGCCTTTGTCTTAGCAGCCTTTGCTGCGGCAGCTACGGCAGCAGGTTTCTTTGGAGCAACCTTTTTAGGTGCGGTTTTCTTTACAGGAGCTTCCTTTACGGGAGCAGTTTCTTTTACAGCAGTTGCAGTAGCCTTTGTTTCTACCTTAGCATCCTTGGCAGCTGCCGGTTTTGTAGCAGTTCTTCTTGTTGCCATTGTAAAATCCCTCTTTCTTAAAATATAAATAAATACATAAAATCACTGTGAAATAACAATAAAAACAACTATTTTTATTTATATATATTATATAATTCAAAGTACAAAAAGTCAATAAAAGCAAATAATTTCAGCGGATAATACATATTTGTAAAATTATTTGCTTTTCATTGGTTAGTTTGCACTATATACTCGACATAATTTTGTACAAAATGATATTTTTCTATGTTATATATTTTTTATATCCCTCCAAAATTTAGCCGTATTGCAGCATAAGCATTGAAAAAATGGGTTAATATGCTATACTTAAATGTGGTTAATTTTTAGGGGGAAAAGGAAATGTTAGAAAACTTTATTGTAGTTGCAGAACAGGTACTTGTGCTGTTTATTTTGATTTCGTTGGGCTTTGTTTGCGGTAAGAAAAAAATCATTACCGATGTATCCGCAAAGCATATAAACAACCTTGTTTTGTACTTTGTTACACCGTGCGTTATGGTGTCTGCTTTTCAGCGTGATTTTACACCCGAACTTTTTGGGGGACTCGGAATTATGGTAATTTGCGCAACAGCCGTTATGGCCGCTACCATACTTTTGGTAAGCCTTGTTTTTAAGGGTAAGGACAGCAAAAAAAGAGTGTTGAGATTTGCAACCGTTTTTTCAAACTGTGCGTTTATGTCGTTCCCGTTGCAGGAGGCTGTGCTCGGTGATGACGGTTTGTTTTACGGCGCAGTGTTTGTAGCTGTGTTCAACATTCTTGTATGGACATACGGACTTGTATGTATGAGCGGAGATATTAAGGAAATTTCTGCCAAAAAGCTGATTACAAACCCGGGTATTATTGGTGTTGTAATTGCGATTATAGTATTTGTGCTCAACATAAAGCTGCCGTATATGGTAGGTCAGCCTGTTGAATATATGGCGGCCTTAAATACACCGTTGCCGATGATGATTATAGGTTACTACCTCTCCGAGGCTGACCTTAAAAAAGCATTTTCAAATGTATCGGTTTACATAGCAATGGGCCTGCGACTTATTTTTGTGCCTGTTATAACAGCTATTGTGCTTTATTTGTGCCACATAGAGTCAACACTTACGGTTGCCTGCGTTATTGCGTCTGCCGCACCGACAGCGGCAACAACCACAATGTTTGCCGTAAAATATAATAAAGACACTGAGTTGTCGGTAAGTATTGTAGCGGTTACAACGGTATTCTCTGTAATAACAATGCCGCTTGTAATTGCGTTTGCTCAAACGCTGACAGCTTAAACGGAGGAAATTATGTCAAAATCATCGGGACAGAAGCTTAAACTTTTATATCTGCGTGATATTCTGCTTAAAAAAACAGACGAAAACCATGGTATGACTGCGTCAGAAATAATAGACGCACTCGGCGAACTGCATATAAGCTCAGAGAGGAAGAGTCTGTACGATGATATAAGTCTGCTGCAAATGTACGGACTTGACATAAAAAAGACAAAGTCAAACACAACAAAATACTCCGTATGCTCAAGAGATTTTGAGATTGCCGAGCTGAAACTGCTTGTTGATGCAATACAAAGCTCAAGATTTATTACTTCAAAAAAGAGTATGGAACTTATAGAAAAAATTGAGAACCTTGTAAGCGCTTATCAAGGCAGAGAGCTAAAGCGCAATGTGTTTATAACCAACAGGGTTAAGGGCATTAACGAAAAGATTTATTATGTGGTTGACGCTTTGAACAGCGCTATTTCAAATGATAAAAAAGTCAGCTTTAAATATATGAAATGGAAACTCGGTCAGGGGGCAAAAGCGGTAAAAGTGCCGAGGAGAAACGGCAAACTGTATGTTATTTCTCCGATATGGTTATGCTGGGACGATGAAAACTATTATCTCATAGGCTATGACAGCGAGGCAGACAAAATCAAGCATTATCGTGTGGACAAGATAGAAGATGTAAAAATTCTTGACGAAAGCAGAGAGCAAACTGATGAGATTAAGAGCTTTGACGGCGCTGAGTACACAAAAAAGATTTTTTCAATGTACGGCGGCGAAGAGGTTGAGGTTACTATGCTCGTGGACAACGAGCTTGTGGGAGTAATTGCCGACCGGTTTGGTGAAAATGTGTTCATTGTAAAAGAAAATGACCGCCAATTTAAGTTTACAGCAAGAATTTCTATAAGCAGTCAGTTCTTTGCATGGGTTTTCGGACTTAAGGGCGGTGTTAAAATCTTGTCACCAAAGAAGGTTGCTGACGAATTTAAGGCACAGCTGAAAGCCGTAAATGATAATTATTATATACAAAATAATGACATTTAACAATGTGCGATTTTTAATCATAAGACTTACAAAATTGTATATATGGCAGTAATCTTTGGTTTTCCGAAAATTACTGCCATTTTTTCTTATAACAATAATGATAAGCGCAAAACAATTCGCTTTATTATAGTAACATTTTATCAATATAAAGCCATAAAGTTAAAACGATTAAGATTTGCACAACAAAAGACAACAAAAAAGTAAAATATATCCCGTGAAGATAATAAGCAATAAAATTTTGTCATAATTCATACTTTGCCGTATTGACAATCATACCTTTTTGTATTATGATATTATACAACAAAATAATATTATAAAAAGGGGTAATATTAGTGGCAATAAGATTTTTGAACTCTGTAACCTCTACAAGCTCAAGCTTTCGTGTATCATGCGGTGAGCTTGTTGTAGATGATTTATGGAGCGTTCATCACGAAGTTGAAATCGGTATAGTAAGGAGCGGTTCTATTGTTATAGAAACCGCACTCGGAATCGAACAGCTTGATAAAGGCGACATTTTCTTTATTGCGCCAAACCAAAAGCACAAATTCGACCATAACAACGATGCGCACATTGAGATTATGCTTTTAAACCTTAATGACGGCGCAACACTTACTCAGCAGTTTATTCCGACTGCCGTTATAAAAAGCATAGTCGGCGGCAACTGCACAAAATTTTTCAAATTCAAGCCTAACGAAGAATTTTACAGACCTGTTCACGAGTGCTTTGAAACCGCATTCAGAGCCGAGGTAGACAAGCCGAGAGGATTTTATCTTCTTGCGACAGGCAAATTCTACGAGCTTTTCTATTATTTCTTTGAAACACAAAAGCTTGAGCTTTATGATATTGAAACTCAGGGCAAAAAAGACAGAGCATTGCGCAGAGTTACAGAGTACATCAATGAAAACTTCTGCAATCTGCTTACACTCGATATTATTGCCGAGCACACAAACCTGAGCAGATACTACATTTCTCATCTTTTCAAGGAGCTTTTGAACACTACATTCATTAACTATCTTAATGAACTCCGTCTTTCAAGAGCGGCACTTTTGCTTACAACAACCGACACACCTGTTATTGAAATTGCAGGCAAGTCAGGTTTTAACAATATTTCTAACTTTAACAGAGCATTTAAAATGTACTATGGCATTACACCGTCTAAGTACAGAAAATCAGAGCGCAGTAAGGCTGCGGTTTAAAATTTAATTAAAAATATAAGGCAGTCGGTTTTATTGGGGTTATAGAAAATCGACTGCCTTTTTATTCTGAATTTTTAATTATGGTTCTTTTTTAATAGTTTGAGGTAAGCACAAAGTTATCAAGTCTTCCCCTCAAAGTGGAAGACTTTTTTGTTTTCTAAAATTTAAAGTTTAATGTTTGCTTTACTTTGTTGCCCGACTGAAAGTCGGTTAAACCGTAATTCACCCCAACTTTTGATAAAAGACGAAAAAACTTCCCTTTACAAGTCAAAAATACCGTATATGCCAAAAGCAGCCGCAAATGCGGCTGTTTTTGGATTTAGAAGTTTTGAAATTAACGTGAAAACGTGAATAGCTGATTTATTTAATCTCTGCGCCGGCAGTATCGCCAAAGAAGTTGAAACGGAAGAGCTTGCTCTCATCGTTTTTATTCTCGCAGATAATGCTTGCCTCTGCAATCTTACCGCCCTCAATGAGCTTTGTAAGACCGACGATCTGGCAGAGCTTACTTTTAAGATTTAATCTGTCGCCCTCGTTTGTAACAAGAAATACATTGCCCTCGCAAGTATCAAGAACAGCGAGAAATTCGGCTACATCAACATCATGTAAACTAAGAATAGGTGTCATAAAAAATTCCTCCAAAATGATAATATAAAATTGTTGTGCCATTTACCATTTGGCAAAATAATTATTTATGTTCGACCTAATTAAACCTTACTCGAGTAGTCTGACTGTATAATCAGTCGATAGTCAAGCGGACTGTTTACTTGACAATTATTATTATAATCACAATTCCATAAAAGTCAACAATTTTTTAAATAAAAATTTGTGGTAAAGTCAAATTGAATGTGAACAGCTTACAAAGCGGTGCATATAAATATATATATTATGCACAAAAATTATTTGATAAACAAATTTGTTGGCTTATTAAAATTATAATGCTGTTAGTGAAAATAACTACCAAAAGGGAAAGTTAAGCGTTAAAAAATCACTTTTTTTACAAAAATAAAATTATTATATATTGAGATTTTTGCGGCTATAGGTTATAATTAATGCAGTAATTTATAATTAGCGTATGCTTTTTTAGAATGAAATATCCGAAAATACAATAAAGGACGGTACTTTAAATGTTAGACAAGTTTTATAAGCAGTTTAAAAGCGGTACAGACATCAGAGGCGTGGCAAGCGAGGGCGTTGAGGGTCAGCCCGTAAACCTTACAGATGATGTTGTGGCTAAAATGGCAGACGGCTTTGTGCTTTGGCTTTCAAAAAATGTAAGCAAAGCTCCCGAAACTCTCACAATTTCAATCGGTCGTGACAGCAGAATTTCAGGGCCGCATATTGTATCAATTTGCAGTGAGCGTTTTAAGCGCTGCGGTGCAACAGTGCTCGATTGCTCGCTTGCGTCTACCCCGTCAATGTTTATGACAACCGTTGACCTCGGTTGTGACGGCGCATTACAGATTACGGCAAGTCACCACCCATTTAACAGAAACGGACTCAAATTCTTTACTCGTGAGGGCGGACTTGAGGGCAGTGACATTGAGCAAATTCTTGAGTATGCACAAAACGGCGACTCACCCGAAGAAAAAACTTGCGGTGAGATCAGAAAAGTAGACTATATGACAGACTACGCAAAAGGACTTTGCGAAAAAATAAAAAAAGAGGTTAATGCCGAAGATTACGAGCATCCGCTCAAGGGATTTAAGATTGTAGTTGACGCAGGCAACGGCGCAGGCGGTTTTTATGCCGACAAGGTGCTTTCTGTACTCGGCGCTGACACAACAGGCAGTCGCTACCTTGACCCTGACGGAATGTTCCCGAACCATATTCCAAACCCTGAAGACGCAACAGCTATGGCGTCAATCTGCGAGGCTGTAAAAGAGGCAAACGCTGACCTCGGCGTAATTTTTGACACTGATGTTGATCGTGGCGGTGCAGTTGACAGCAAGGGCAACGAAATCAACAGAAACCGACTTGTGGCGGTAGCGGCGGCTATCGCACTTGAGGGCAACGAGGGCGGCACTGTTGTTACTGATTCTATCACCTCATCTGGACTTAAAGAATTTATTGAAGATACACTTGGCGGTCAGCACTACCGCTACCGCAGAGGATACAAGAATGTTATTGACAAGGCGCTCGAGCTCAACGCACAAGGCATTAACTGTCCGCTTGCTATTGAAACCTCAGGTCATGCCGCAATGAAAGAAAATTATTTTCTTGATGACGGCGCATACCTTTGCACAAAGATAATTATTAAAGCGGCTCAAATGCGCAAAGAGGGCAAGGAGCTTGACGAGCTTACAGCGGAACTTAAAGAGCCTGTTGAGAGCAAGGAAGTCAGATTTAAAATTCTTGAGCCTGATTTTAAGGCTTGCGGCGAAAAAATCATTGGCGACCTCACTGCATACGCAATGGCGCATGACGGTTGGAATGTAGCAAACGATAATCGTGAGGGCATAAGAGTATCTTTTGATAAGGATAACGGCGACGGTTGGTTCTTGTTAAGACTTTCTGTGCACGACCCAATTATGCCGCTCAACATTGAGAGCGACTCGGTAGGCGGTGTTGATATTATTTATAATAAGCTCAACGAGTTTTTAAAGACTACAAGCGGTCTTGAGTTATGATTTAATATTATTGTAAATTCAGCAGTTTCAAAGCATTGCCTTTGAAACTGCTTTTGCTTTTTTATTGTTTGGCTACTTGAACATAACGGTGAGAGATTTTAATAGGCTATTCAAAATTTTTATTATATAATCTGAAAAAAGTCCTTGACATACAATACTATGTGGTGTATAGTATTGTGCAAAGGGAGGTATAATATGGATGTTCAGCTGAAACGAGGACTTTTGGACATATGCGTGCTTGCCGCTATAAAAAACAAAGATTCTTACGGTTATCAGATTATAAAAGATATGAAACCGTATGTAGAAATATCCGAATCAACTTTGTATCCGATTTTAAGAAGATTGGAAACCGCTCAAATGCTTACCGTCAATAAGGTAGAGTATAACGGACGGTTACGCAAGTATTATCATATTACACAACAGGGATTAAACAGAATAGAAGATTTTAAAAATGAGTGGCACGAGATAGTATCAATTTATCGGTTTATCATAAAGGAGGAAAATGATGATGAGTAAACAGGAATTTCTTAGGGCATTGTATAACGGTTTATCGGGATTGCCGAAAGAAGATATAGAAAATTCGGTTCAGTTTTACAGTGAAATGATTGACGACAGAATGGACGAGGGTATGACCGAAAATGAGGCTGTTGAAGATATAGGCTCGGTAAACGAAATTATACAGCAAATTTTATCGGAATCTTCATTGCCAAAATTGGTTAAAAGAACAGTCAGCAAAAAACACGATTGGAAGGTGTGGGAAATAGTATTGCTCGCAGTAGGCTCTCCCGTTTGGTTTCCTCTGCTTTTAACCGCAATAGTTATTGTTCTGACTGTTTACATAGTTATATGGTCTGTGGTTTTGTCATTTTATGCGGCTGATTTCAGTTTGGCGGTAAGCGGAATTTTTACATTGGTAAGTACAGTGGCATATGCTTTTACCTCAAATGCAAATATATTTGCGATGCTCGTGCTGATTGGCGGAGCTTTTGTATGTGCGGGTTTGTCAATACTGTCGTTTTTCGGAATTAATCAAATTACAAAAGGAATGGTATTTGTCAGTAAAAAAATATGGATTTGGATAAAATCTCTGTTTATAAGAAAAGAGGAAGTACAATGAAAAAATCAAAAAAGATACTGATAACGGTAGCTGTAATTCTTGTAGCGGTTGGAATGATTTGCGGATTTTGCGGTATATACAGTCTTGGATTTAATTTTAATGAAATCAGCACATCAGATTTTGTAACGCATACTTATACTGTTGAAGACGATTTTACAAATATTATAATAGAGGACGCGGAAAGCAATATAAATTTTTATAAATCAAATGATGATAAATGTCGGGTATTGTGTGATGAACGGGAAAAAGTTACTCACACTGTTGTAAACGAAAACAATACATTAACAGTCCGTGTGAAAGATGAACGCAACTGGTTTGAGCGTATTAATATCGGATTTTTTATTGCGGATATGAGGGTTTCGGTTTATTTGCCGAAAAACAAATATGATTCTTTGAATGCAGCTTCAATGAGCGGAGATATTGATGTTGCAAACGAATTTACTTTTGATAATGCAAAGGTCGGCAGTATCAGCGGTGATGTAAGTGTAAAAGCCGATGTAAAACAAGAACTTAATATTTCATCAACAAGCGGAGATGTTTATGCGGAGAATTTAAATTTGAAAAAATTTAATGCCGAGTCTACAAGCGGAGATGTAATTATAAATAATATTTCGGCAACCGAGTGCATTAATGCAAGTTCTGTAAGCGGTGAGATTGACTTGTCAAATGTAAAAGGCAAAGAAATTTTTGCGAATACAATCAGCGGCGGAGTTATGCTTGCCGATACGGTTGCAAGCCAAAAACTTAAAGCAAACAGCACAAGCGGAGAGATAGATTTGAAAAGATGTGACGCAAAAAATATTGTACTTGATACCGTAAGCGGCGAAATATCGGGAACATTGCTAAGTAATAAACAATTTATTACCGAAACAACAAGCGGCACGGTAAATGTACCGCAAAGCGTTTCAAACGAAGAGTGCCGAATAACCACGGTAAGCGGAGATATTTATATCAAAATTGCAGATCAGTAAAAAACAACAGCTTGACTTTGGTTGAGCTGTCAGCCTTTTTAAAGGGTTGCGGGTATGGGCAGAGCCCATTTAAGTTTTCTCTACATCAAATTATTGGGCGCAAACAGCTTTGCTGTTTGCGTGCTAAGACAATGTTTGAAAAATAAGCGGTAGCCTTTTAGAAAAGAAATAATTAAACATAACGGTATAAACGCAAGCGTTTATACCGTTAATTGTTTTGCATTTCTATTTTTATGCTATCGCATTTCTTAAGGCTCTCGCTGTTGTGTTCAGTCGCCAAACGGCAAGCGTTTTGGCTAATAAAATTTGCGATAGCATAAAGTTTTTGTGGGCTTTGCCCACACCCACAACCTTTGAAAAGGTTGACCAAACTTTTAACTTCGGGACGGAAAGTTTCGCTTTTGTTTTACTTTGTTGCCCGACCGAAAGTCGGCTAAACCATAATTTATTTATGTTGCTGATTTTTGTTGCTTTTCATAGCCTTTTTAGCAGCTATCATTTTGCCCTGAATATAGTAATAATCGTCGCTGAAATCACTGCGGAATTTATTGTAATAGTTGTCAAACATATTGTGAATATGAAAAACCGCCGTATTCGGATTCATTACCGACACAAGGTTTCCTGCGGCTCTGGTAAAAAATTCGTGATGGTCTATCATTCTTATGTTATCGTCCCAGCCTATTTCCCTTACCTTTTCCGTTCTTGCAAGAAAAATATTCGGTACTTTTCCGTACACAATGTGATTTTCGTCAATTTTAGTGAGATGTGGCACTTTTAGCGGTTTGTAAGCATTTTTCATATCGTATTGATTATAATTCTTGGCGATTTTTTGCACAGGTGTGCATTTGCCTGCCGTAAGCGGCACAAATCCCACAAGGTCAATGTCGCTATGTGCCTCAAGAAAGCACAATTCCTCATATACATTTGAAAGCGGCGTTAAAAGCTCGTCATCGTCCATACGCATAAGATACTCGGTTTGTATCTCGGCAAGCGCAAGGTTAAGCCCTTTGCTCAGACCGCTGTTAAACGGCATATGAATGATTGTGGGCGGATTTTTCTTAGCGTTTATTTTTAGCGGAATTTTGCTGTCATCGGCAATCACCACCCTTGCGTTCGGGTAGTATTTTTGAATGTTTTTATACAGCATTTTCGCCTGTTTTTGCCGTTCAAATGACTTAAACATAAATGTCACTTTTTGCGCTGCCTGTTGCGCCTGCTCGGCTGTCGGCTTTTTTATGCCCGATAATTTCCATTTTATATTCAGGCACAAAAACTGCGCCTTTGCAAACACATCAAACGCAACCCTTGCGAGCGGTGCAAAGGGACTTTTCGCTATTTTTTTTGCAGCTGCCATTGCTTTGCCCATTAAATCACATCTTTTTCTGTAAAATTGCAATACTCCCGATATAACCTATGTTAATGTCGGGAGTACCTTTTTATTTCTTTTCTCTGAATGCAAAAAATCTTTGTCCTATGTAGTTAAATGCCACAAACAGGCAAGAGCCGAGTATCATTGAGGCATAGCCTGCAAACTGCTCAACCGTAAGCGAGAACATTGTAAAATTATTCGCCGTACAAATCCACTTTATAAGCGGAATTGCTATGCAGTACGAAAGCGCATAGCACACTGCAATATTCAGCGCAAATCGCAAAATCGGTTTCCAGCCTTTTTCGGTATTTTTGAAAGTAAAGTACTTATTAAGGAAGTAGCTTACGACACTGCCGATAAAATATCCAAGCGCCGAGGCAAGCCACACGCCCCAATCGTATCTGTCCCACGCAAACAGCGCAAACAGCACAAACTGCAAGCCGTTGCCAACGAGGGTATTAATTACGCCGACCAAAATAAACTTCCAAAACTTTATATCAAAAAACTTTTTTATAAAATCGCCCATAATTATTCCTTTTTCTCGTTGTTTTCGTCCTCAAAATTAGAAAATTTTGTTATATAAATTGGTCTGTCTTTGGTTTCCATATAAATTCTGCCAATGTACTCGCCGAGAATACCAATCGACATCTCGGTAATTCCGCCCAAAAACAGCACTGCGCACAAGGTGGTTACATAACCCGGTGTGGTGATACCGAAAAACAGAGTTTGTATGAGCGTAATCATTATGTAGATAAGCGCAATAACAAAAATAATTGCTCCCATTATAGCTGTAAAGCGGAGCGGTGCAACCGAAAAGCAGGTGATACCATCTATCGCATAGCGGAAAAGGCTCGAAAATTTCCATGTGGTCTGACCGAGCTGGCGGTCAACCGTTTTGAACGAAATCCACTTTGTGTTAAAACCTACCCACGAAAAAATACCCTTTGAAAATCTCTGTACCTCGGCAAGCTCAAGAATCGCATCGACAACCTGTCTTTTCATCATTCTGAAATCCATTGCGCCGTACGGCATTTTGGTATCGGTGAGTTTGTTTGAAATTTTAAAAAACAATTTTGAAAAAATACCTCTGAATTTGCTTTCGCCCTCACGCTCGTTTCTCTTTGTAGCACAAACATCGTAGCCCTCGGTTTCAAGGGCATACACCATCTGCGGAAAAAGTGTGGGCGGATGCTGTAAATCGGCGTCCATTACCACCACATAGTCGGCGGTGGTGTGCTGAAGTCCTGCATACATAGCCGCCTCTTTGCCAAAATTCCTCGAAAAAGAAATGTACTTTACATTAGAAAACTGCTTTGCGAGTTTTTTCATTATAAGGTATGTTTTATCTTTACTGCCGTCATTCACAAGGATATAGCGGAACGCATATTCGGGCATTGACTCAATAACCTTGTTGGTTTCAAGCACAAAATGCTCAAGTCCCTCTTCCTCGTTGTAGCATGGCACTACTAAATCTATTGTTTTCATAATAAATCGCCTTTGCATAGTTAAATTTGTATAAACCTACAATTATTTTTATTATACCAAAAGCACACAAAAAAGTCTATATTTTTATAAATTATTTAAAATTTTGCGAAAGATACCCCCTCTCCGCTCGGAGAGGGGGTTAGATTTACTGTGCTAAATATTGTGTATAAAAGTTAATTTCTGTAATATTTTCGATGTCAGCCTTATTCAGTCTGTAAATATTATTGCGACAACACTTTTCGCCATACTCCCAAAAAGTTTCGACCTCATAATCATATACTATCAGCTTGTTTCCGTCAAGCGCAAAGGAGTTTATTCCTGTATAATCATACCGATCCCTGACTGTGAGTATTACAAAAAGAGCGTTATCCTTGAAAAACTCGTCGTCAAATTCCGGCGACTCCGCTTTAAACAAATCGACAAACTGTTCCTTTGATGTTATGAGAGAAATTCCTTTAACTGAATTTCTCCTCATTTCATCAACAGTCATAATGTAATTCTCCGGTGTGTCGATTGTTTCATATTCAATAATATCGCCTTTAGAGTTACCGTTATAGTCATAGTCATAATAGCGCATAGGAATGTTTTTATATGAGCTGTCTGTTTTTTGATAGCAAGTATATTCCGTACCGGCAACCATTTTCTGCAATTCTGTAATGTCATTTACATTAAAAGCGCCGTCACCGTTAAAGTCGATATGCTCAAGAGCAGTGCCCGAAATTGTACCATTTCCGCCAAGCTGTAACTGTAATGCAGTAATGTCTGATACACTTGCTACACCGTCTGCGTTGTAATCGCCGATTTTTGTAAAAGTAAAGCTTGCATTATCCGCCGCAAATGCAGGTGTTACTGCCGTTGCACCCATACAAAGTGCAAGCGCCGTTGATACTAATATTTTAGATTTTTTCATAGTCCTGCCTCCCTTTTTCATTAATTTAATAAAATCATACCATAAAACAACGAATATGTATATAACAGTGAAAAAAATCAACATAAAATTTTATCCCTTGTTTTTGTAGATTTTTGACAAGTACATTGGTACTACTGACAATTTTTCAAAATTCATTTTCTTTTTTTAAAATATTATTTACCTTGACTAAATAAAGTGTTACAATATATAAGTTATAGTATATGCAAAAGCATAACTAATCGGTAATGCCCTGTCTTTAAAAGGGCAAACACAATTTTATGGAGGTTTAATTCTTATGCTTATGACAGCTTTACAAACAAAAGCTAAAAAGCTGCCCGAAAAGCCTGCGGCTGAGCAAAAAGGATTTAAGGCATTTTTAAGTAGAAATGTGTTTATTTTACTTGCCTTTGCCATACCTTTTTTGCTTATGACCATAGGTTTTGCGATAATGGAGGTTTCTCCTTTTGGCAATAATCAAATTCTCGTTACCGACCTTTGGCACCAGTATTTTCCTTTTTTGGTTGACTTTCAGGACAAGCTAAAGCACGGCGAATCTCTGTTTTGGTCTTGGACTCAGGGCGGCGGTGTAAACTACTTCTCGCTTATGAGCTACTACCTTGCAGGGCCTATGAACTTTTTGTGCGTGTTTATCCCGTCACAGTGGCTCAGGGAATTTCTTATGTTCAGCGTATGCGCAAAGGTTGCCTTTGCAGGCTGCTTTACAGCTGTTTTCCTGCGCTCGGTTTTCAAAAAGAATGACTTTTCGCTTGTTGTGTTCGGCACAAGTTTTTCATTCTGCGCATTCTTTATGGGTTACTATTGGAACACCATTTGGCTCGACACCGTATGCATTACTCCGCTTGTGGCTCTCGGCATAGTAAAACTGCTTACAGAGGGCAAGTTCAGACTTTTTACAATCACGCTTGCGGTTTCTCTCATTGCAAACTACTATATGGGTTTGTTTACCTGTATTTTCGTTCTCCTTATCTTCATTGCGTACAGCATTGTTAAGTGGAACGGCTTTAAGAGCTTTTTTACAAAACTCGCAAAAACCGCACTTTTCTCATTACTTGCTATCGGTATGACGGCTTTCTTCCTGTTGCCTGCGTTCTTTGCACTGCAAAACACCCACGCAACCTCAAGCACATTCCCGACTACCTACGCAATCAACATAGGCTCTACAAACGACCTTTTGGGTACGCTTGAGGCTATGAAAAAGATTTTCTCAAATCTCCTTACTTTCATAACTCCTGCCACCAAAGAGGCTGACGCTCTGCCAAACATTGCCTGCGGTACTGTTTCGCTTGTGCTTGGCATTGTGTTCCTTACCTCTAAGAAAATAAGCCTTAAAGAAAAAATCGTTGACGGCTGTCTTATTCTCTTTATGATGATAAGCTGCGTTATCCGTCAGCTCGACTACATTTGGCATGGTTTCCACTTTACAAATATGATTCCTTACCGTTTCAGCTATCTTATCAGCTTTGTAATTGTGGTTATGGCTTACAGAGCATTTATGCTCATTGACTTTACCACCTGCTGGGATGTTATTCTTGCGGTGCTGTTCTCGACTGTAATTATTCTGATTGCAATCGACACACAGCAAACCTACGCAATCGTGGGCACTGCCGTAATTGCGGCGCTTGTCTGCATTGTGCTTTTCCTCTACACAAAGAGAATTATACCAAAGCAGGTGCTTTTGATTATTCTTGCGGTCATAGTCGTGGGCGAAAGCGGTGCGACTGCATACATAGGTGTAAAAACCACCACAGTTACAAGCACAGTTGACTACCCACGAGGTGAAGAGGCTGCCGCAAATGTTATAAGCTATATGAATGAAACCGAAAAAGACACCAAAGAAATGTGGAGAGCCGAAACAACAAGCACTCAAACTCTCAATGACGGCTCGCTCAACGGCTACAACGGACTTTCAATGTTCAACTCAATGGCTAACGAGGATATGACCGTATTCTTTGAAAACTTCGGAATGATGGGTTGGCAGAGCGGCAACAGATACACCTATGCCGAAAGCTCGCCTGTAACCAACACATTTATGAACCTTAAATATCTCATCTCAAGAGATGGCAGGTATCAGAACAGCTACGATCTTACAAACTACTATCAGCAGGGCAGTATTATTCTCCTTAAAAACGAGCATTACATTCCTATGGGATTTATGGTAAATTCCGACTTGCTCAAGTGGCAGGTAAACAGAAATGAAGACCAGTTCAATCCGTTTGACCGGCAAAATGAATTTTTCAAGCTGGCAACCGGCGTAAAGGACAATGTATATACTCAGCTTGAGGTAGTGTCGCAGGGACACACAGACTACTCACAGTTCCCTGTAAACAAAATTTCGTACGGCAATTACAGCTACAACTGCACAGACACCACCACAACACCGCACCTAAAGTGGAACTACACAGCGCCGTACACAGGCTATGTGTATGTATATGCTGACATAGACGGTAAAGACGATGTATCGCTTATGATAAACGATGAGTCGCAGAACGCAAAAACACTCGGTATGAGCAGACCGTATATCGCTTGCGGCGGATATGTAAACGAGGGCGATAAAATCTCGGTTTACGCTGAACTCCCACAGGGACAGGCAGGCAATGCCCATGTATATGTAAATATGCTTAATCAAGATGTTTTCGAGCAGGGCTATGCACAGATAAGCAAAGATGTTATGACAACCACAGAGTGTACGGGTTCATCTATGAAGGGCACAATCAACGCAAGCAAAGACGGACTTTTCTACACCTCTATTCCTAACGAAGAGGGCGGTTGGAAAGCATATGTTGACGGCAGAGAGGTAAATATTACTCCTGTCGGAAATGCGCTTGTGGCATTTAACCTTTCAAAGGGCGAGCACAACATTGAGCTTGTGTATTATCCAAAGGGCTTTAAGCCGGGCGCTGTTGTATCAGCGGTATGCCTTGCAGGATTTGTGGCAATTTGCGTTTATATCTATATTATTAAAAAGAAAAAGGGCAAAAAGGCAGTCGAAGATATAACTCCGACACCACAGCCTGTAAAAGCTAAAAAAGCAAAAAACCCAAAACATTAATACTTGATTTGATAAAAAGGCAGTTTCGTAAATTCGGAACTGCCTTTTGCGTATATTTTGGCGGTTCTTTATCAAAAGTTGGGGTAAATTGTGGTTTGGCGGAGTGTCGGTCGGGCATTGAAATTTAGCTAACGCTAAATTATCCTCCCAAAAACAAAAAAGTTTACTCAATTTTTTCAAAAATTGCGGGTTTGGGCAGCGCCCATAAAATCTTCCGATACAACAATTTTCAGGCGCAAACAGCCACGCTGTTTGCGTGCTAAAACTAAGTTTGCTAAAACAGGCGACAGCCATTAAAAAAGCCTATATTTTATTAATGAAATAACGAATTTCTTTTCTTATTGCTATCGCATTTATGGGCTTTCGCCGTTGCGTTCAAGCCGCCAAACAGCGAGCTGCTTGGCTATCGTTAGATTGCATAAACGGAAAGTATTTGTGGGCTTTGCCCACACCCACGACCTTTGAAAAGGTCGACCAAACTTTTATAATTGCTTGGCAAATCAATTTGCTAAACCATAATTTATTATTGTTACCCCAACATTTAGAACAAAACCATTTTAGCTTATAAATATAACATTATAGACTTAATAATTTTAAAATTTAGTTCAAGTCTTTTTAAAGGTTGACTAAACTTTTATGATTGCACGGTAAAGTATTTTCCAAATACATAATTTAAAGAACAAAAGAACGGTCTGCACGCTGCAGACCGTTCTTTAAGATTTGGTATAAATAAAATTTGTAGTTTCAATTAATAAGCAAGGCTCAATCTTCTGTCTGTTTCATTAATAATAAATGCGCAGCTGAGCGGCGGAATTGTTAATTTTCCGTTTTCGAGCTTTGTATCTAAAATAGGTGTACCGTCTGCATATCCGGGCGGTGGGTCAATAATTCTTTCTTCATTGCTTGCATTAAACGCACAATAAAGCGATGACTTGCTGTCAAGACGGATATAGCTTAGATAATTTTTGTCAGCCGTAACCTTTACAAAATCGCCATCCCAAAGCGGTGAGCAGGACTTTCTTAAATTACCGAGAGCCTTATGCCACTCGATAAGCTCCTTATCCTCTCTGCCCCACGGATAACAGCAACGGTTGAACGGGTCACGATAGCCCTCAAGACCTGCCTCATCGCCATAGTAAACGCACGGGAAACCCGGTAAAGTATACTGCATACCTACGGCAAGCTTTAAAAGTGCTGTACCACGCTTACGCTGGTCGTAGCTTAACTTTTGATTTGCCTGCCACTGACGATCTCTGCCGTTGAGCGGCTCGCCTGCAATAACTGTAAGCGCACGCTCTGTATCGTGAGTTGAAAGTGAGTTCATAAGAACACGGAGAACCGGACGAGGATAGTTTTCGATAACGCTCATAATCTGATTCATAACATACTTGGCATCTGCGCCACGGCAGAAATCAAGGATTGCGTTTCTGAAAACATAGTTCATAACCGAGTCAAGCTCTTCGCCGAGCAAGAATTTTCTTCTTGCGCCGTAGCTCTCTTTGTTACTTGCGTCTTCCCACACTTCGCCTACAATAAAGCCCTCGGGATCTTCTTCCTTTACCGCTTTACGCAGATTTTCCATAAACTCGTCGGGAAGTTCATCGGCAACATCAAGACGCCAGCCCGAATTTCCGTAACGCATATAGGTTCTTACGATACCGTCTTTGCCGTTGATATATTCATTGAACTTCGGGTCGGTTTCGTTTACCTCCGGCAAGGTGTAAAATCCCCACCATGAGTGGTAATCGTTCGGCCAATTGTTAAACTTATACCAGCTGTAATACGGAGAATTTTGATCTCTGTAAGCGCCTGTATTCTCGCCGTATCTGCCGTTTCTGTTAAAATACTTGCTGTCTGAGCCTGTATGAGAGTAAACGCCATCGTTAATAACATGTATTCCTCTCTTTTTAGCCTCTGCACAAAGATTTATGAAATCCTCGTTTGTACCGAGAATCGGGTCAACCTTTGAATAGTCGCCCGTATCGTAACGGTGGTTTGAGTATGCCTCGCCGATAGGATTAAGATAAATACAGCTTACGCCCAATTCCTCAAGGTAATCGAGCTTTTGTGTAATTCCCTTAAGGTCACCCATAAAGAAATCGCTGTTTGTAATTTCGCCGTTCTCGTTAGGCCACCACTGTGGGAGTGCATACCAATCTGTATTGCGCTGAAAATCTGTACGGGTAAGGTTCTTTTCTTCGCCGCTAAAATTAAATCTGTCAGGCAAAATCTGATACATTACACCGCCAACAGGCCACTTTGGTGTAGTAAAGCCCTTTTTGTAGCAGGTAAGCTGCCAACTTCTGCCCGGTGAGGTTTCTATGGTGCTGATATTATACGGATCAGACGGTACAATATATCTGATACCGTATTTTGTTTGAAGTTTAAAGCCATACCAGTACAGACCGATTTTGTTAGGAGTAAAGTCAGCCTCCCAGATTTCGGTAGCGTCATCAAATGTGCCGCACCAGAAAAAGCCGAAGTATTCCCAGTTGTAATCGTAGTCATACTTTACTGCCAACGCCGCTCTCTGAGTGTGGAGATCTCTTGGCAAAAGTATTCTTAAATGTATGGTCGTTCCCTGCTCTACCGCACCGAAAGGTGAACGATAGTAAATTTTTTGTGAATCAAAAGGAACTGGCATATAATCACTTCCCTGTAAAATAATATTCCGCAAAAGCCTTTTTGATATGTAATGTTAATAAATTGTTATTAATTATTATCAAAAAAACTATATTATAAATAGCAAAACAATGTGAAATCAACAAAACGCAACTGTTTTGTCGCACATATTATATAATATCACAAAATTTGATCCTTTACAATATAGCAGACAAAAAATAGCAAAAAACCGACATACAAGGATAATTTTATCAAAATAAGATTACAACTTTAACATAATTCTTTAATAACGCAGCATTTTATATTATAATTTAGGGTGGATTATAATTTATGGTATAAGCTCTGTTTTTGCAGAGCAAGGCTGAATATGGAGAGATAATGTAATGAATACTAAAAGAAAAGTCACCGTTCAGATCGAAGGCAGGAACTATTCGGTGATTACTGCCGATGACGAAAAATATGTGCAGAATGTTGCCGATGAGGTTATTGCTCAAATCAAAGAAATTATTACATCAAGTCACCACCTCGACACAAGGGATTGTGCAATTCTTGCGGCGCTGAATTTTTGCGATGACCGCAACAAGGCATTGCGCAACAAAAAGGATTGCATTTCAAAGGCAGACAAAATCATTCGCCAAACAAACGACCTCAACAAGCAGTGCACCGAGTACAAAAACCGCCTTGCCGAGGTTATCAACGAAAACACTGCCCTTACACGAAAATATTTAAGACTTGAAAAGGAGAATCAGCAGCTGAGAAATGCTCTGCAGCAGGCGGTAAACTCTGCACAAACAGAGGAAAACGGCGCAGTTGAGGAAGAGGAAAATGACGAAATAGTCCGAAAAATGCGCCAACAGCAAATCTCGCTTTTTGACTGATTGCTATGATTATGGAAAATAAAATTGAAATTCTTGCGCCTGCCGGCAGTATGGACAGCGTTGCAGCCGCCGTACGAAGCGGAGCAGACGCCGTATACTTGGGCGAAAAGGAATTTTCCGCCCGTTCTTCTGCGCATAATTTTGACGAAAATGAGCTTATCGAGGCGGTTCGCTACTGCCACATCCACTCTGTAAAGGTGTATGTCACAATTAACACCATAGTTTTCGATGACGAAATGCAGAGAATGAAAGAGGCTATACTTCTCGCCGCAAGGGCAGATGTAGACGCACTCATTGTACAAAATATGGGTGTTGCCAAACTTGCCCGTCAGCTTGTGCCGTCAATGCACCTGCACGCATCTACTCAGATGAGCGTTCACTCGTACCTCGGCGTAAAGGCGCTTTACGAAATGGGCTTTGAACGAGTTGTTGTGTCAAGAGAAATGAGCAAGGCAGAGCTTGAAAAAGCCGCCCAAATTCCCGTAGAGCTTGAGGTTTTTGTTCATGGTGCGCTTTGTATGTGCGTGTCGGGACAATGCTATTTCAGCGCAATGCTCGGCTCAAGGAGCGGAAACCGAGGAGCTTGCGCTCAGCCCTGCCGCCTGCCGTTTTCCGTAGGAAAGGTAAGGGACGGTCACGCACTCAGCCTAAAAGACAACAGCATTATACCATATATTACGCAGCTTGAAGAAATGGGTGTAGCCTCTGCCAAAATTGAGGGCAGAATGAAAAGACCCGAATATGTTTCTGCCGCAGTTCGTGCCTGCAAGGAGCAGCGTGACAGCGGCTTTATTAGCGGTGATACAGCCGAAATTTTAAAAAGCGTGTTTTCCCGCACAGGCTTTACAGACGGCTACTATACGGGAAAAACGGGTTACGAAATGTTTGGCTACCGCAGGAAAAACGATGTTGTGGCTGCCGATGAAAAGCTCTTTGCAAAAATTCGCCGGAGCTACAAGGACGAACTTAGCAACATTGCCATAAGCGGTATTTTTACTGCAAAAATCGGTGAAAATCCAACACTTGAAATTTCAGACGGCTCGCATACGGTTAAGGTTTCTTCTGACTTTGTTTGTCAGAAAGCCGAAAAGGTTGCCCTTGACAAGGCAAAATGCGAAACTCAGCTAAAGAAAACAGGCTCAACGGCATATTTCTTTGACAGCTTGAGTATAAATACAGAGGACAGCCTCTCTCTCCCACTTTCAGTGCTAAACGCAATGCGCAGAGATGCACTTGCACGACTTGACGATTTAAGGGCGGTGTGGCACAACTATATTATTAACAATGTTGAAATTACAGAGCCCGACACCTCGCTGGTGCCAAAGGGCAACGCAATAAGAGCAAGAATGACTACCGCAAAGTTTTCGCCTGCTTTTAAGGAATGTGAGCTTGTTTATGTTCCGATTTTTACCGACAGCGAAAAGCTGAAATCGCTTATTGCCAACGGCTACAATATCGGCGTGGAAATTCCGAGAGGTCTGTTTAAAAACGAGGACAGAATTGCCAAAAGGCTTGCGGAAGTTAAACAGCTCGGCATTAATGACGCACTTTGCGGAAACTTGGCCGCCGTATATATGGCAAAAAGCGAAAAAATGCGTGTGCATGGCGGTTTTGGACTTAACCTTGTGAACACCTATGACCTGCTTTGGGCGGAGGAATACGGTTTTGAAGATGTTGAACTCAGCTTTGAGCTTACTTTTGAGCGGATAAACCGCCTTGGCGGAACTATAAAAAGGGGTATTATCACCTACGGACATCTTCCGCTTATGCTCACTGTAAACTGCCCTGCAAAGAGCGAGAACATTTCTTGCAAAACTTGCAAAAATTCCTCAAAAATGACGGACAGAAAAGGTGAGAAATTTCCGCTGAAATGTGACGGAATATGCACCGAAGTGTTGAATTGTGTACCGCTTTATATCTCTAAAAAAGAGTTTTCCACACTTTCAACATCTTTTTATTCACTTCGTTTAACTGTTGAAAACTATGTTGAAAGTGTTAAAAGTATGTGCGAATTTACGGAAAATCCGATGTTAAAAGTCAAATCAACAAGAGGTTTATACCTCAGGGGTGTTAAATAGAATTGTTAAAACAATGTTAATGTTAATAACTCTGTTAAATTTGTTTAAAAGAATTAAATTAAATTGCTGTTACACAAATTACAAACTTTTAATATTCTAATTTCACATTATTAATTTTTTAAGTCTGATTCTTTTGCAAGGAATTTTAAAAATTCCTGCAAAATTTGATTGCAGATGCAACCTAAATTGAAAGGAACACCATGGAATTAAAGATAAAAAAGGTAAAAGATAACGCAAAAATCCCCAAAATTGCAACAAGCGGCGCAGCAGGAATGGATTTGTATGCCTGCATCGCCGATAAAATTACACTTGAACCGCAACAGATTGCCGTTGTGCCGACAGGCATAGCCATTGAACTTCCCGATTCATCGGTAGCGGCGTTTATTTACGCAAGGAGCGGACTCGGAATAAAGCATGGCATTTGCCTTGCCAACGGTGTCGGCGTTATTGACAGCGATTACAGAGGCGAAATTTGCGTTGGCCTTTGCAATGTTTCTGATAAGCCGTACACTGTCGAGCCGTTTGAAAGGGTGGCGCAGATGGTGATTGCACCCGTAATTGTGCCGACCGTAACAGAAGTAACCGAGCTTTCGGATACAGAGCGTGGCGAGGGCGGTTTTGGCTCAACGGGAACAAAATAAGGAAAATATTTTTGATTAATAAAAATGCAAAACATTATGTTCTTGCCAAATGCGGCAAGAAGATACAAGGAGGATAATTATGTCAGAATTTAAGAAAATTAACGCATCAGATATTAACGAAAGCGTGTTTGACCTTATCGGCAAGGATTGGGCGCTTGTAACAAGCGGCAGTGCCGACAACTTCAATACAATGACAATCAGCTGGGGCGGCGCAGGCATTATGTGGGGCAAACCCGTTGCCTTTACTTTCATTCGCCCTCAGCGCTATACTTTTGAGTTTATTGAGAAAAACGATTACTACACAATGAGCTTTTTTGACGAAAAATATCGTGAAGCACTCAAACTTTGCGGTTCAAAGAGCGGCAGAGATGTAGATAAGGTTGCCGAAACAGGACTTACACCTGCTTTTACAGAGGACGGTATTCCGTACTTTGCCGAGGCAAAACTCGTGCTCGTGTGCAAAAAGATGTATTCGCAGTTTTTAAACAGCGAGAGTATTCTTGACGAACAGAGTGTAAGTAAATGGTATGATAATGATTTTCATAAAATGTATATCAGCGAGATAAAAGAAGTTTTGACAAAATAATTTCTGAAAATTGCAAAACAGGCAGACGCATTGAGCATCTGCCTGTTTTTTCAAACTTAGTTTTAGCACGCAAACAGCAAAGCTGTTTGCGCCTGAAATGAAAATATAAAGGAAACTTTTTATGGGCTCTGCCCAAACCCGCAACCCTTTAAAAAGGGTTGACCTAAATTTTTAGTTTTTATTATTTAAAATATGTTAAATCAAATTTTCGCAACAATTAACAGCAAATCTTCCCTCCAAAACAAAAATACAACAAAAATTGAAAAGCACCATGCCAACAAAAACACGGTGCTTTCCTGTTCTTAAAAAATGAGGGGTACAATTACGGGCACATTGCCCGCATTGAGGAGGGTAGAACAATATACTCGGCGGTTGCGGTTCCGCCTTTTGAGTACAGTTATATTAAACTATATTTATTTGAAAATCGTGTGAATTTAATATGAAATCCTATTGAAAAAATTATTTTTTGAAATAAAACAAATGTTTGATTTTTTAGGGGAAATGTGTTATAATATGGTAGGCCGTAAATAGTTTGTTACAAATCGGCACTTTTGCAATTTGTGAGGTTACTATGAAACCATTAAGCAAGAGCCAGCAGGCTATATTTAATTTTTTAAAACAGTGTGCGGATGAAGGCAGAACTCCGTCTGTGCGTGAAATATGCGAGGCAACAGGGTTAAAATCCACCTCTACTGTTCACCATCACCTTGGTGCGCTTGAGGAAAAGGGATTAATTGAGCGTGAGCATGGCTTAAACCGCTGCATACGAATTGTGGGCGAAGAGCGGAGCGTAAATATTCCGCTTGTGGGCAGCGTTGCCGCAGGTTATCCTGTTCTTGCCGTTGAAGAAATTGAAACCTACATACCTATTCCCGAAAGTCTTAGCCGTGGCAGAGAACTTTTTGCACTGCATGTAAAAGGCGAAAGTATGATAAAAGCAGGTATTTTTGACGGTGACATTGTAATTGTAAACCGCACACCTGTTGCGTCCAACGGCGAAATAGTAGTTGCCCTTATCGGCGACGAGGCAACGGTTAAACGATTTTATAAGGAAAACGGTCATTTCAGATTACAGCCTGAAAATGACGATTTCGAGCCGATTATAGCTGACGAGGTAGCAATCCTCGGCAAGGTTATATCTTTGATTAGATATTATTAAGTATAAACAACGGACAGAAATGCCAAAAGTCTGTATTTATGCGGATTTTTGGCATTTGTTTTATTGAATTGCTCTATTGTGGGGAGAGTAACAATTTGGAGGTACTGTAATGGATAATTTGGAAGTAAAATTTTATGATGCAGTTAATGATGAATTATTAAAGTTTGCAGTAATAATCTCACAGAGCAACGGCAAGTGGGTATTTTGCAAGCATAAAGAAAGAGATACCTATGAAGTGCCGGGAGGGCATAGAGAAGCAGACGAGAATATTCTTGAAACTGCTAAAAGAGAGTTACAGGAAGAAACAGGAGCAGTAGAATTTGAGATAAAGCCAATATGTGTTTATTCAGTGATAGGTAAGACACGAGTAAATAATACAGGAGAGGAAACATTTGGTTTGCTTTGTTTTGCAGAGATAACCGAATTTGCTAAAGAATTACATAGCGAAATGGAGAAGGTTGTTCTTATGGATGAGTTACCTGAAAACTGGACATATCCTTTGATACAGCCGAAATTGATAGAAAAGTATTTACAGATGAAAAAAATTTTATAATCTGAACAACAGTAACTGTCACTGTTGACAGACCATTGGGCAGTTACCATCCGAAACACAAGGATATGTATTATCCGTTAAATTACGGTTACATTGAAGATATTATTGATATCGTACATAGGAAAGATGACATAGAAGAAAAGTGGGTGGTTGTGCCTGACGGAATGATATTTTCTAAAGATGAAATTAGGCAACGAGTTCATTTTTAAGAGCAATATTTTGATAGTGAAATTGTGATGTGATGTTAAGATTTTTAGGTTTTTATTAAAATTTGGGTAAATTATGGTTTAGTGCATAAAGTTTCGTTTTATAAATTCAAAATTCAGGTCAACCCTTTTTAAAGGGTTGCGGGTTTTGGCAGAGCCCATAAAATAGTAAAAAGGCACTGAATTGAAATATAAATAAACAGTTGCAATTATATTATAGAATAACTAAAATTTAGATTATTCAAGACTTTAGTAGAAAACAAAAGTTAAGACTAATAAGTGGCAGAGAGCAAGAAAGTTGCACATTAGCAGTCTTAGAGAAAAGATATTCCAAAGGACGCAAAAGTTTGCATGTGTGGCTAATTTGCTCTTGAAAAGTGGCAAATCAGTAGTTTAGTAGCGTGCTTTTTTCTTTGTTGCTGTCGCAATTAAGAGGCTTTCGCCGTTATGTTCCAGCCGCCAAACGGCAAGCCGTTTGGCTATCGTGAGATTGCATAAAAGGAAAGTATTTGTGGGCGTTGCCCACACCTACAACCTTTAAAAGGTTGACCAAACTTTTAACTTCTGGCGAAAAATTTGACTTTCGCTTTACTTTGTTGCCCGACCGAAAATCGGCTAAACCCATTATTTTTAAATATTACTCAACATTCAGAATAGCACCACTTTTATTTAACAAACAAATGAAAGAGGACAGCAGTCGAAGAAGTCTGCTGTCCTTTTCATATTTTATTTAAAGAGAGAGATAAAAGCGTTTTTATACGATTTAAGGTGACAGTTTAAAAAGCTATCGCTTTTTTTGGTAGGACTGTAGTGGGTTACAAGTACCGCTGAAACAAGAAAAAGTGAAGCATATGAAGTAAAAAGCTTTTTCTTGTCAACCTTAAGGTTTTCGGCTTTCTTAATTAAAAAGTCCAGAATCAGCTTTTCTGCTTTCATACGCTTCACCTGCCTTTAAAATTATGCAAGCTCTCCGTCAAGATTAAAATTCAGTTTAAATTGACCTCCCGAAAGATCAAGTCTTGCCTCGGAGTGAGAACGTAATCTTTAGTAATGTAAATTTTCTCGGATTCTGTATTCTCATATAAAGGTCAAAGCAAAGGTAATCAACATCGAGAGTTGCCTGCGACAAATCGTTGCCCTCGTCGGGCTGTGCCGATTTATTCATAGCATACCTCGCTTATTCTCCGCAAAAATATATGCCGATAATTCCTGTTGACTGTATTCTTCTGTTTTGAGAAACAGTTACTTTGCAATCAGCTGTTTCTTTGATTTTGGCTGCAATTTCGTTTGCTACCTCGCCCTCAACACCTGCAAAGCTGATAAATACAGGCTGTCCCTCAACTCCGCCGAATGACGAAACCGTATCGGCAATGGCTACATCGTATCTTGTAACGCCTGCATAAAGCTTTAACAACTTAGCAGAGCCATGGGTATACATTGTAAGTGTGAGGCCCTTTGGTGTGGGCGCAATCATAATTGCTCTGATTGCCGCTGTTGCCGATACAAGGTGGTCGGCAAACTCTGTTCTGCCCTCAGATGCGTATTTTTCGGCGAGCATTGCCATAAGTCCTACCGAACCTGCCGCATAAGCCGCCTCGAATACCTCTTTTTTCTTCTTAAAGAGTTTGTTTTCGCCCTTTGCCTCTGCAATTTTTTCTTTTGCTGTTTTTTCAGCCTGACGAACTTCGTCTTTAGCTTTCTTTTTAACATCGGCTATTGCATCGTTCATCTTCTTGGTGGTTTCTTTTTCAAAATCAGCCATTCGCTTTTCGGATTCTTTGGTAATGGTCTTGATTTCTTTGGCATGGTTATCGTTAAGTTCTTTTACATTCTTAGCGTTTTCCGCATTAATATCGGCAATCTGTTTTTCGTAATTCTTAATCTGCGAGGTGTAATCCGCTTTCATGGAAGTAAGCTGTCCCTCGTAATCGGATTTCAGATTAGCTGTTGCAGTTGCGTTTTCTTTATTAATAGTATCAATTCTGTTTTCATAATTGCTCTTAAGATGTGCAACCTCGTTGCTGTGGTTAGTATTTAACTCGGCAATCTTATTTGCATTATCTGTGTTGAGCTTTGTTACATATTCGTTGTGAGCGGTCTGTGCGTCATCAAATTCCTTCTGCTTTGCGCTGAGCTGATTTGCAAAATTTTCCTCTGCAATTCTTGTTTTCTCGGCAAAGTCGGCATTCATCTGCTCTACCTGCTTTGCGTGACTTTCTCTTTCGTTTTCAAGAGTTTCTTTAAGTTCCGTAATCTCCGCAGTAAGTTTTTCAGTTTCTTCTTTAAGTCTTTCGATTTCTTTTTGAGCCTCAAGTAACTTTAACTTTGTTTCCTTAAGCTCGTTCTTTGTATTGTCAAGCTCGTCCTGTAAAGCGGAAATTTGACCCTTTAGAGTGAGTATCTGCTGTTCTTTTTGGTCGAGTGTGTTTTTCAAACTTTTAATTTCCGAATTGAGGTCAAGTATCTGCTTTTCACGCTCACGGATTTCCTTTAAGCGGATTTCCGTTTCTTCTTTGCGCACTGCCTCTATCTGTGCCTCAAGTACCATTCCCTTTACCTTTTCGGGGCGGTCAGACTCTTCTTTTGCAAGGGCATTTTCTTCTTCGTACTTTTCCTGCAGCATTTTTCTAAGTGCGGGGTTAGTGGTAATCGACATCATAAAATGCTGAAATTCCATAGCAAGATATACATCTTCCTTGTTCTCGTCAGTCATCTTACCGTTGTACTCTTCGCCGACAATCTCAAAGCCCTGCTTTTTATATGTATCGAGGAAGTTCCAAAGCTCTACTACCTTTTTAAAGTTAGGGTTTTCCTTGAGCAGGTTAGTCTGTGTGAGCGGCGGTTTTACCTGCGGTTCTTTTGCAACCTCTTTCATAAGCGGAGTTGCAAGACATTCATTAAGTCCCTGACGAATTCTGCGGATACGGTCGAAATCCGAAAGTGACTCTATATCCTCTACATCGAGGTTTTCCGCCATATTCTCGTGATTTTCGTTTACATAATTAACGCTGAACTCAAGCTTTTGCTGATTAAGCTCAAGGTGACGGTTCATTGTTATGTTATTGTAAGAATCGTTAGGTACATCTTTCATTTTTGAATATTTGTCATCAACAAACATAAGCGCCTTGTGAATAAGGGTCAAAAGCACACGATTTTCGTAAATAGCAAAACTCTCCTGTTCGTCAATTGCTTTTTGAATATACGGCAGGGTTTCTTCGATTGCGATAACCCAATCCATATCAATTACTTTTTCATTAGTTTTGCCGGATATAGAATCTTTGCCCTCGTCCCCGTCTTTGAGAGCCTCCTCTATATAATTGTGAGTAAAATCCGATTTCAGCAGATCCTGCATATATTTGTAAGATCTGTAATACTTACTAAAATCTACCATTTTAGACACTCCTTATAATTTTTTATTTTAGCATAACAAAAGTCAACATATATAGTTTATCAGCAAAAATGAACAATGTCAATCAATCAACTAAAAAGCAAACAAAGTTAGCACTAATTTTGTAGATTATACAAGCTTTTTGAGCATATTTAATCAGTCTTTACATTCGTTCATATTATCTTCACCGAACAGCTCGTCAAGATAAGCGAGTAATCCGTCAATTTTCGTCCGTAGTTTTCCATACCTACTTTAATATTTATAAACACTACTACATTTTTCTATAAACCACTATATTATTTTAATACTTTTGGCACACTATTTCAACGGACTTATCAATATTAGATTAACTTTTGTATAGTTGCACTAACAAAACAGCAAAAGTTCGGTATTTTTAATAGTTTATATTTTTACGGACTATATCTTTTTATTATTCTATCTGTTTATAAATGACAATAAAAACAAAAAAGCTTCCTTGTAAAAAGGAAGTTTTTTTGATAAGATATAAAAAAAGAACAAAAATTATTTTTTCAAAGATTTTAAATAAATATTACAAATCTTTAATCAATGTGAATTTTATATTCACATTATATCTCTGTGATAAAGAAGCTTTAATTTTGTTTCTGCACGATTTTGTACTCGTCATAGAGCCTGAAATAATGGCACTGCTCGGTGTTGCCTGTTAAGAACTTTTCCATTTCGTCTTCATCAAGACTAAGCGAACAGTAATCGCCGTACTCATCGTCTTCCACAAAATATGTGCATTGGTCGCATCTGTCAGCCATTGTTGTCACCGTCCCTTAAAAAGCCGTACTTATCGTAGGTATATTCTTTATAGTTGTCTATCTGCTCGAAAACCTCTTGTTCGGTATTTGCTACGGTAAAGAGTTTAAGACAATCGTCACTCATAAAGCCCTCTGATACGGACTTTTTCATCATATTTATGAGTGAATCGTAATATCCGTTTACATTGTACATAACAATCGGCTTTCTGTGCTGACTAAGCTGTTTGAGAGTAAGCACTTCAAAAAATTCTTCAAAAGTGCCGATACCGCCTGCGCAAATTACAAAAGCGTCCGCACTGTCTTCCATTATACCTTTACGCTCACGCATTGTGTCCGTAAAAACAAGTTCTGTGCACTTGTCGTAAAGAACATTGTCTTTCTTGAAAAATTCAGGCGCTACACCTATAAGTTCACCTTTTTCAGAGGTTACGCCCCTTGCGGTCGCACCCATTACACCGTATTTTCCTGCGCCGTAAATTACGGCATCGCCACGGTTTGCAATCGCTCTGCCCAGACTTTCGGCGGTATCTATATAAATTTTCTCTATCTGCTCGCTTGAAGCACCGAATACGCAAATTTTCATTTTATTTATCCTTTCATAATATAAAATCTTAAAAACAATTATAAGCAATATAAGGTTTATTTTCTGACCTTATTATACAATATTAAAATATAAAGTCAACATACATCTTATAAAGGAAGTGTTTTTTTATGGCTGAGTCGTCTGCCAAATTAAAGAAAAAACAAGTTGATCCCTTAAAACGAACTGTATTCAGTCTTGCACTGCCGATATTTTTTCAGTCACTGCTCGGACTTTCGCTCGGCTACATTGACACTATTATGCTGTCAAACTACAATGACATTGCAGTCGGCGCAATAGGCAATGCAAACTCTATTCTCGGATTTTTAAACCTTGCGTTCAACATTATATCGAGTGCAACGGGCGTTATTGTAAGCCAATACCTCGGCGCAAAGCAATTTGAAAAAATGAATAAAATCTACACGGTTGCAATTTCATTTAACCTTGCGCTAAGCGTGGTAATAAGTCTTATTGTATTTTTGTTCAGCGAACCCCTACTTATTATTATGCAGGTACCTACCGAAATGATACCTGACGCCAATATGTATATGAAAATAGTCGGCGGTACAATATTTACACAGGCGGTCTTCAATGCTTTTTCAGCAATATTTATGAGCCACGGCAAAACGGGATTTGGAATGTTTGTATCCCTCGGTATGAATATTGTAAATATCGTGGGTAACTACTGTTTCCTTTACGGCCCGCTTTCTTTTCTTGACCTTGGCACAGAAGGTGTTGCGATTTCTACATGCTTAAGCCGTATTTTTGCGCTTGTAGCCGCAATTATTTACTTCTATAAGGTTATTCAAGGCAGACTCGGTATTAAATACCTCCGCCCGTTCCCTATAAATATTCTTAAAGAATTGTTAAAACTCGGAATCCCGACCGCAGGCGAAAATATAAGCTATAACTTTTCACAGCTTGTGCTGCAGGCACTTATCAACACAATGGGAATGGTCGCAATTAACGCACGAATTTACGCAAATATGATGTGTACTTTTACATATATGTTTGCTTATTCCGCTGCCATTGCAACGCAGATAATTGTGGGTCACAGCGTTGGCGCTAACGATTACGACTTTGCATATAAAAGGGTTATGAAAACTCTGAGAATGGGTATGGTAGTATCTATTTCCATTGCAGTGCTGAATTGGCTTGCATCGGGATTTACTTTCAGAGCATTTACCGAAGATATGGCGGTTGTGGAGCTTGCGTCTAATATGATGTTTATAGCAATCTTCCTTGAAATAGGCAGAACCACAAACATAGTAATTATCAATTCTATGAAAGCCGCAGGCGATGTAAAATTCCCGACAATACTCGCTATCTTCTCAATGTGGGGCATAAGCGTACTGCTTGCATATGTACTCGGAATTGTGATGGGTATGGGACTTGCAGGCGTATGGATAGGTATGGCTTGTGATGAAATATTCAGAGGAATTGTTGTGTTTATCCGTTGGCAGAGAGGAACATGGAGAGGCAAAAGAATTGTGTCTAACGCTGCGTAAAATTAATAGATTTTTAAAGTCCTGTAAGGTAATGCCTTGCAGGACTTTTTGCATAATTTGAAATAACCGCACAAAGTTTTCTATTAATAAATTATGGTTTAGCTGATTTTCGGTCGGGTAACAAAGTACGGCAAAAGAAAATGTTTCTGTCCCGAATATAAAAGTTTGGTCAACCTTTTCAAAGGTTGTGGGTGTGGGCAACGCCCACAAAAATTTCCTTTTACGCAATCTAACGATAGCCAAACGGTTTGCCGTTTGGCGGCTTGAACATAACGGCGAAAGTCGCTAAATTTGCGATAGCAACAAGAAAAGGATATGCTTATAATGATATGCACTGTCATTGCGTTGCAATGACAGTGCATTATTTTAATCGTTACATTTTTAAAGGCTGTCGCCTGTTTTTTCAAACATTGTCTTAGCACGCAAACAGCCAAGCTGTTTGCGCCAAATAATTCGATATAAAGGAAACTTTTTATGGGCTCTGCCCAAACCTGCAACCCTTTAAAAAGGGTTGACCTAAATTTTGAATTTATTATACTAAACTTTATGTGGTAAACCATAATTTATTAATGTTACACCAACATTTAGAATAGAAGTTATAACATTATCCAAACGGCAAGCCGATTATATGTTAAAATTTGCAATAACATAAATTTTTGCAATAATATTGACTTTAACAGCAGATAATAATAAAATTAATATGTTGGGCAATAGCCGATATGCGCTGTTGCCATAAATTTTTGTTTGGAGTAATTTAAAAATGAAAAAGGCTTATACAAAATCAATCGTAGCGACAATTTTATGTTCAATGCTTGCGGTAACAGCAGTTGGCTGTTCGGATAACGGCGCACAAAGCTCGGCACAGGCAGAAACTCAGGTACAGAGCACCACTCAGGCGGAAACCACTGCACCGGGGGCAACTAATTTCAGTCTTGAAAATATACACGCACCAAAAGAAAATTCAGCAGACCCGTTTGTAGGCTACTGGAAAATATCCGAGGGCGCAGGATCTAACCTTGAAAATTTTATTTTCCTTTTTAACGGCAAGGGCAACGCATCATTAATCATAGGCAATATGGGATACTGCAGTACATATTCGGTTGGTACGGACGAGCAGACAGGCGAGGAAACCTTTAAATGTCAGCTTATGTTTGGAATAAACGGCGACTATTCATATGTTGTGGCTGATGACGGCAAGAAGATAACAATTACAAATAACGGCGAAGATTCCGTACTTGAAAGGATAGACAACCCAAGTTTTGTGCCGAGTACACCTGAAAATCCGCAGATAGACAAAAAACTTGTTGGCGCATGGGACAGCGGAACGGGACTTTACTATTATTTTGGCGAGGACGGCAGAATGTACTGCAACTCATACGGCACAACATTCACATACTACACCTATAATTCAAAGCTGAATAAGGTAACTGCCGTTTACGATATGGACGGAGAGCAAACCGATACATACGATTATTCATTTGACGGCAACGACCTTGTGTTTGACGGAATGAAATATACACAAATAACACCTGAAAAAATGATGTCGGTAATACAGTCATATTGATAATTTTTATTAAAAACCGCTTTTATAGCGGTTTTTGTATTATTGCAGAGAGTTTAGACTAAATTTTATATTTTTTAAACCTGACTTCTGTAATACAACATAATTCAGCGAAATCTTGCTTAGCACAAACTTTTGTTTATAAAATAAAAGTAAGCAGTTCCAAGGTCACTGACCTTGTCCGTCTAAGGAAAAGGGATACTTAAGGGGAAAGGGACTCGAAATTCCTTTCCCCTTAAGCGTGCTTTCTTTTGGAGCTTTTCTTTTCACGCAAAAGAAAAGCGGAAATGGTAGGCATTTTAATTTAAAACATTAGTTGCTTTAACAATATATAATTGAACATTCCTTTTTTAAAAGGCTGTCGCCTACTTACACAAGCATTTGTCTTAACACGCAAACAGCACACTGTTTGCTCCTGCAAGTAAGCTATAAAGGAAACTTTTATGGGCTCTGCGCAAACCCGCAACCTTTGAAAAGGTTGACCAAACTTTTATATTCGTGACGGGAAGTTTTACTTTTGCTTTACTTTGTTGCCCGACCAAAAGTCTGCTAAACACCAAATCTTTCAACATACTTACAACAAAATGTTAATAAAATCTCACGCAAAAAGCCCGACAACAACCTTAGTCATTGTCGGGCTTTATTTGATGCTAAATCAAAATATTATTAATTTTTATTCGGCAATTTCGGTCTGCTCGGTTGATTCAACTTCATTTTCCTGTGTATCTTCAACCTCAGGCTTTGGCTCATCGAGCTTTACGCCTGCATATCTTGGCATACCTGTACCGGCAGGAATAACCTTACCGATAATAACATTTTCCTTAAGACCGATAAGCGGATCAATCTTACCCTTGATAGCTGCATCTGTAAGAACCCTTGTTGTTTCCTGGAATGATGCGGCTGAAAGGAAACTGTCGGTTGCAAGTGCTGCCTTTGTAATACCAAGGAGCAGCTGAGTGAATGTTGCCTCTCTGAGGTTTTCTTCACCGTTTGCAATACGCTTTTTAATCTGCTCGTTCTCAAAGAGAACATCGTTCTTGTCATAGGTCTGACCTGACATAAACTTGGTATCGCCGGCGTCATCTACTCTTACCTTTCTCATCATCTGACGAACGATAACCTCAATGTGCTTATCGTTGATCTCAACACCCTGTAAGCGGTAAGTACTCTGTACCTCTGAAATAAGGTAGTTCATTACTGCGTCTGAGCCGAGAATTGCAAGAATATCGTGTGGATTAACAGCACCATCGGTGATTTTGTCACCCTTCTTAATGATCTGTCCCTCCTGAACCTTAACTCTAAAGCCGAAAGGAATAAGGTACTGCTTTTCTTCGCCTGTTTCAGTGTTGAAGATAACAGCGTGACGAGCGTTTTTGATTTCTTCAAATCTAACTTCACCGTCAATTTCACTGATGATTGCAAGGCTCTTTGGCTTACGAGCCTCAAACAACTCCTCAACTCTTGGAAGACCCTGTGTGATATCTTCTGCCGATGCAACACCACCGGTATGGAATGTTCTCATTGTAAGCTGTGTACCAGGCTCACCGATTGACTGAGCGGCAATAATACCAACTGCCTCACCGACTGTTACAGGCTGGCGGTTTGCAAGGTTAGAACCGTAGCACTTCTTACAAGCACCGTGCTTAGCACGACAAGAAAGTACGGAACGAATCTTAATTCTTTCAACGCCGCTGTTTACGATAATATCAGCCTCTTTGTCACCCATCATTACATCCTTAGAAACAAGGGTGTTGCCGTTTGAATCGCAGAAATCGTCAACGAGGTATCTGCCGATAAGTCTTTCGTGGAGTCCCTCGATAACATTGTTTTCGCCTGCCTTGATGTCGAAAATCTCAAGACCATCTGTTGTACCGCAGTCGTCCTCACGAATGATAACTTCCTGCGATACATCAACAAGTCGACGGGTAAGGTAACCTGAGTCGGCTGTTCTGAGCGCTGTATCTGTAAGACCTTTACGAGCGCCTCGAGATGAAATAAAGTATTCCATAATGTTAAGGCCTTCACGGTAGTTAGCCTTGATAGGAATTTCGATTGTTTTACCTGATGTATTGGCAATAAGACCACGCATACCTGCAAGCTGACGGATCTGGCTCATACTACCACGGGCACCTGAGTCAGCCATCATGAAGATTGGGTTGTAGCGGTCAAGGTTTTTCTGGAGGGCGTCGGTTACATCGTTTGTAGCCTTCTCCCAAATCTTAAGAACTTCCTCGTAACGCTCCTCATCGGAACGAAGACCCATCATATAGTCCTCACGAACTACATCGACATCAGCCTCTGCCTTTTTGATGATTTCTTTCTTGGCAGGAGGAATAACGGCGTCACATACGGCAACAGTAATAGCGCCTCTTGTTGAGTATTTATAGCCCTGTGCCTTGATGTGGTCAAGAACATGGCTTGTAATCTCTGTGCCGTTTATCTTAATACATTTATCAATAATCTTCTTAAGTTTAGACTTACCTACAAGGAAGTCAACCTCAAGTTTAAAGCGGTTTTCAGGCTTGCTTCTGTCAACAAAACCAAGGTTCTGCGGAATTGGGTTGTTAAAGATAATCTTACCGATTGTTGTATCAACAAGGTCGGAATACTTAACGCCGTCAATTACCTTTTCGTATCTTACCTTAATCTTTGAGTGAAGCTGGATAACACCGGTCTGATAAGCCATCATAGCTTCATCAACATCACGGAATACCTTGCCCTCGCCACGCTCGCCGTCCTTATCAAGTGTAAGGTAGTACGAACCAAGGATCATATCCTGAGTAGGAACTGTTACAGGCTGACCGTCTGACGGTTTAAGGAGGTTGCCTGCTGCAAGCATAAGGAATCTTGCCTCTGCCTGTGCCTCTGCGGAAAGCGGTACATGGACAGCCATCTGGTCGCCGTCAAAGTCGGCGTTGTACGCTGTACAAGCAAGCGGGTGAAGCTTAAGTGCTCTGCCCTCAACAAGTACAGGCTCAAATGCCTGAATACCGAGTCTGTGAAGTGTAGGCGCACGGTTAAGGAGAACTGGGTGTCCCTTGATTACAACTTCAAGTGCATCCCAAACCTCGTCCTTTGCACGCTCAACTGCTTTTCTTGCAGCCTTAATATTGATAACAGCCTTAGTTTCTACAAGGCGTTTCATTACAAACGGTTTGAAAAGCTCGATAGCCATTTCCTTAGGAAGACCGCACTGGTACATCTTAAGCTCAGGGCCAACAACGATAACAGAACGGCCTGAGTAGTCAACACGCTTACCGAGGAGGTTCTGACGGAATCTACCCTGCTTACCTTTAAGCATATCGGAAAGTGACTTGAGCGGACGGTTGTTAGGGCCTGTAACAGGTCTGCCTCTTCTGCCGTTGTCAATGAGAGCGTCAACAGATTCCTGCAACATTCTCTTCTCGTTTCTGATGATGATTTCAGGAGCGTTAAGCTCAAGGAGCTTTTTAAGACGGTTGTTTCTGTTAATAACTCTTCTGTAAAGGTCGTTAAGGTCAGAAGTAGCAAATCTGCCGCCGTCAAGCTGAACCATAGGGCGGATATCAGGCGGAATTACAGGAATAACATCCATAATCATCCATTCGGGGCGGTTGCCCGAAAGGCGGAAACTCTCAACAACATCAAGGCGCTTGAGAATACGAACTCTCTTCTGACCCGATGCTGTTTCAAGCTCTTCTTTAAGCTGTGCAGAGAGCTGCTCAAGGTCAATTTCCTTGAGTAACTTCTGAATAGACTCCGCACCCATACCTGCCTCAAAGTCGTTGTCATACTTTTCACGCATTTCAGCGTACTCTTTTTCGCTCAGGCACTGATTTTTTTCAAGATCACGGCAGTTGCCGGGATCTGTAACAATATATCTTGAGAAATAAAGAACATTTTCAAGTGTTCTCGGAGAAATATCGAGCATAAGAGAAATTCTTGAAGGAATACCCTTGAAGTACCAGATATGAGAAACAGGAGCGGCAAGCTCAATGTGACCCATTCTCTCTCTTCTAACTTTTGCTCTTGTAACCTCAACACCGCAGCGATCACAAATTTTGCCCTTAAAACGGATTCTCTTGTATTTACCGCAGTGGCACTCCCAGTCCTTTGTAGGTCCGAAAATACGCTCGCAGAACAAGCCGTCACGCTCAGGCTTTAATGTACGGTAGTTGATTGTTTCGGGCTTTTTAACCTCGCCGTAAGACCAGGCTCTAATTTGCTCAGGGGAAGCAAGTCCGATTTTAATTGAATCAAATGCGTTATTATCTATCATTTTTATACTTCCTCCTTACATATCATTCTTGTTTAAGTCGTCAAAGTCGAAGTAGTCGCTGTCGTCATCATCAGCAGCAAGACCCGAATCGTCAAACATATTGCCCTCTTCGCCTTCTTCATCGAGGTTGTAACCGTCCATTGACTCGGTCATTACGCTCTCCTCGTTGAACTCGGTTGTAGCTGCATCTGTAATGTCTTCGTCCTCATCAAACTTCTGCTTAATGTCAATTTCCTCGCCCTGTGCGTCAAGAACACGAACATCAAGAGCAAGTGACTGCAATTCTTTAATAAGAACTCTGAATGATTCAGGGATACCCGGTGCAGGAATGTTCTGTCCCTTAACGATAGCCTCGTAGGTCTTAACTCTGCCGATAACATCGTCAGACTTAACGGTAAGAATTTCCTGAAGTGTATAAGCTGCACCGTAAGCCTCAAGTGCCCAAACTTCCATCTCACCGAAACGCTGACCGCCGAACTGTGCTTTACCGCCGAGTGGCTGCTGAGTAACGAGTGAGTAAGGGCCTGTACTTCTTGCGTGAATTTTCTCATCAACAAGGTGATGGAGCTTGAGGTAGTACATATAACCAACGGTTACAGGGTTATCAAAACGCTCACCTGTTCTGCCGTCAATAAGCCATGTTTTACCGTCCTCGCTGTAACCTGCGTCCTTGAGAGCCTGGAAAATATCGCCCTCGTGAGCGCCGTCAAATACAGGAGTCATAATCTTCCAGCCAAGTGCCTTAGCTGCATAGCCGAGGTGAACCTCGAGCACCTGACCGATGTTCATACGAGAAGGTACGCCCAACGGGTTAAGTACGATGTCAAGCGGTGTGCCGTCAGGAAGGAATGGCATATCCTCAACAGGAAGAATTCTTGAAACGACACCCTTGTTACCGTGACGACCTGCCATCTTATCGCCAACGCTGATTTTACGCTTTAATGCAAGATAAACTCTGACAACCTTGTTTACACCGGGCTGGAGCTCGTTGCGGCTGTCGGCTCTTGTAAATACCTTAACATCTACAACAGTACCGCTCTCGCCGTGAGGTACTCTGAGTGAAGTATCTCTTACTTCTCTTGCCTTTTCGCCAAAGATAGCTCTCAAAAGTCTTTCCTCGGCAGTAAGCTCGGTTTCACCCTTTGGTGTAACCTTACCTACGAGAATATCGCCTGCGTGAACCTCAGCACCTACCTGAATAATACCGTCTTCATCAAGGTACTTGAGCATATCTTCGCCGACATTTGGAATATCTCTTGTAATTTCTTCAGGGCCGAGCTTTGTATCTCTTGCCTCTGTATCATATTCCTCTATATGAATAGATGTATAAACATCATCTCTAACAATTTTTTCGTTAAGGAGAACCGCATCCTCGTAGTTATAACCTTCCCAGGTCATAAAGCCGATGAGTGCGTTCTTACCGATAGCAACTTCACCATGGTCTGTTGCAGGACCGTCAGCAAGAACCTCTCCCTTCTTAACTCTCTGTCCTCTTTCAACAATAGGACGCTGATTAATACAAGTACCCTGGTTAGAACGCAAGAACTTGATAACCTCAAAGTCCTGAATTCTGCCCGAATCGTACTGAACACGAATATTGCGTGCATCTACGCTGAGCACAACGCCGTCTTCCTCTGCAAGGATACATACGCCTGAGTCTGTACCTGCCTTGTACTCCATACCTGTACCAACGATAGGTGCGTCTGTTCTGAGGAGAGGCACTGCCTGACGCTGCATGTTCGCACCCATAAGTGCTCGGTTTGCGTCATCGTTTTCGAGGAACGGAATCATAGCGGTAGCAACAGAAAGTACCTGCTTAGGCGATACGTCCATAAAGTCAAACTCATCGGCAGGAAGATCTACAAATTCATCTCTGCGTCTGCCGACTACTCTGGCATGAACAAATCTGCCGTTTTCGTCAAGCGGCTCATTCGCCTGAGCAACAGTGTAGTTATCTTCAACATCAGCCGTCATATAAACGACATCGTCAGTAACAACGCCTGTTTCTTTATCAATCTTACGGTAAGGAGTTTCGATAAAGCCGTACTTATTGATTCTTGCAAATGATGTAAGGTATGAAATAAGACCGATGTTAGGTCCTTCAGGAGTTTCGATAGGACACATTCTGCCGTAGTGGGTGTAATGAACATCTCGAACCTCAAAGCCTGCACGATCTCTTGAAAGACCGCCCGGGCCAAGCGCTGACAAACGGCGCTTATGTGTAAGCTCTGCAAGTGGGTTTGTCTGATCCATGAACTGTGAAAGCGGAGAAGAACCGAAGAACTCTCTGATTGCGGCAGTTACAGGACGAATATTGATAAGTGAGTTAGGAGAAAGTGAGTCCATATCCTGTGACTGTGTAGCCATTCTCTCTCTTACAACTCTGTCAAGTCTTGAGAAACCGATTCTAACCTGATTCTGCAAAAGCTCGCCTACGCAACGGATTCTTCTGTTGCCGAGGTGGTCGATGTCATCTGTTCTGCCAACGCCGTGAGCAACGCAGTTAAGGTAGTTGATTGTTGCAAAAATATCATCTTTTGTAATGTGGTTAGGAGTAAGCTCGTCTGCTCTGTCTGTGAGCATTTCCTTAAGCTCATCTTCGTTCTGAGCGGCATCAAGGATTTCGCAGAGAACATCAAAACGAACATTCTCTCGGATTCCGCACTCAGCCTCGGCGTCAAAGTCAACATAAGCCTTGATGTCAACCATACCGTTAGAAATAACTTTAACGATTTTTTCGTCCTGTGCTTTTACATAAGCAATCTGAACGCCTGCGTTTTCGATTTCAACAGCTTTTTCCTTAGTGATCTTTTCATCTCTGAAAGCCATAACCTCGCCTGTGCGTGGGTTAGAGATAGGCTCTGAGATTACCTGATCCTCAAGTCTGTCGGCAATACCGAGCTTTTTGTTGTACTTATATCTGCCAACTCTTGACATATCATATCTGCCGGGGTCAAAGAAAAGATTATTGATATGTGTCTGAGCGCTGTCTACTGTCGGAGGCTCTGACGGACGGAGCTTTCTGTAAACCTCGATAAGACCCTCTTCAACACTGCTTGTCTGATCTTTCTCGATAGTAGCTCGCATTCTCTCGTCATCGCCAAAGAAGTCGAGAATTTCAGCGTCTGTGCCAAGACCTAAAGATCTGATAAACGCTGTAACAGGCAGCTTACGGTTTTTATCAATACGAACATAGAAAACATCGTTGATGTCTGTTTCGTATTCAAGCCAAGCACCACGGTTAGGAATAACAGTAGCGCTGTAAAGCTCTTTACCTGTTTTATCGTGGTCCATCTTATAATAAACGCCCGGGCTTCGTACGAGCTGAGAAACAATAACACGCTCAGCACCGTTGATGATGAATGTGCCGCTTGGTGTCATAAGCGGAAAATCGCCCATAAACACATTGCTCTCTTTAATCTCACCTGTCGCTCTGTTTAAAAGTCTTGCTGTAACACGCAAAGCAGCCGAGAATGTAGCATCTCTTGACTTACATTCAACAATGCTGTAATTCGGGTGATCAACATCAATTGAGTAATCAATAAAATCAAGCACGAGATTATTTTGATAATCGGTAATTCCGGAAACATCCTTAAATACTTCTTTAAGACCTTCGTCAAGGAACCACTGATAAGACTGCTTCTGAACATCAATAAGGTTAGGCATATCAATAACTTCGTTGATTTTGCCAAAGCTCATTCGTTCACGATTGCCGAGCTTAACGGGTTTGACATTAACCATAGGCGTATCACTCCTTAATAAATTTGAGGGCAATGCCCCTGTCAAAAAACCACTTGACACTTTGGAGATTTTGTGATAATATCCCCCTGTAAGATAAATTTTTTTGACGATTTGACCGACAGTGTCGGTACATAACCCCATTATGGTACATTGTACTATTTTACGCTACCAAAGGGAGCTTGTCAAGGGCTTTTTTCTAAAAAAGCAAAAATTTTTTAGATTTTTCGAATTTTAGGCAAATAAAATTCTCCGCAGGAAAATAAATCCTGCGGAGCTTGTTTTTACCCTAAAATGCAACACCCGACAGCGTGTATTGTTTTGCTGATGTATATTTTTAGCCAAATTATCATATAAATTGCAAAATCTGAAGTTGGTTTTTTGATAACTAAGTTTTAAAAAACAGGCGACAGCCTTTAGTAAAAGGAAAAGATTAAAATAATGTACCGTCATAGCAATGCAATGACGGTACAAATTTTAAGAATATCTTTTTTCTTCTTGCTATCGCAATTTAATGGATTTCGCTGTTATGTTCAAGCCACCAAACGGCAAGCCGTTTGGCTACCGTTAAATTGCGTAAAAGAAAAGTATTTGTGGGCGTTGCCCACACCCACAACCTTTGAAAAGGTTGACCAAACTTTTAACTTCGGGACAGAAAGTTTTACTTTTGTTTAACTTTTTTGCCCGACCAAAAGTCCGCTAAATCATAATTTACTAATCTTACCACAACTTTATAATAGACACTTAACTTTATTATCCTTTTAAAATTCTAAAAATTACAACTCAGCAGAACTTGACTCATCTGTGCTCTCTTCATCAAGGATTGACTTATCAAATGTTATACTATACAGCTCAGAGCCGTCAGCATTGAGATAAACTACCTTGATTTTAGGATCTGTTTCATCTACATATGCAACCAATTCTTTCATAACAGGAACCATTCCATATTCAAGGGTTTCTGTATTTTTTTTAAAATATTCTACCACCTGATCAATAGAATCGTCCGGCAACTGCTTTGTGTACTTGTATTCATACACAAGCGTATCATCATCGGCATAACATTCAACAGTAAATAAATTAACAGATTCAGCGCTTTCTTTAGCACTTTCCAAAGATTTCTGAGTTGAAGGATACTCAAGGTATTCCTGAATATTGCCGAACATTATGCTTGTGCTTGATTCAGCCTTTGAGCTTTCCTCCTTAGTCGTTTCAGGCGCAGAGGTTTCTTCCTCAGATGCCTGCGAAACAGCACTCTCGGCCTTTGAACTCTCGCTATTGCCTGCACTTGAATTTGCACAAGCTGTTGCAGATGCCGCCATTACAGCGCAAAGTAATACCGCAAAAAATTTTTTCATAATTATTTCTCTCCTCAACTGTTGTCATATGACAACATATTTTTCACATTATAACATTTATCGTAAACAATATCAATAAATATTACAATTTTGTCTACAATATTTTATAATCGTCAAATAATTTTAATATCATATGAAATCAGCAACAAAAAGAGAAAATTAAAATATTTGGTTATTTAATACGCAAATTAGAATTACGGATAAAAAAGCAAAAGCCCGACCGAAGTCGAGCGTAGTGCTTTATAAAAAAGAGAGAGGAAAATATCTATGAAAATGAGTTATTAGCTGTTTAATGTAAGTTTTGTTTTTCTTTATCTTACACACATATAATAACATACCGACAGTGACAAAATCAGGACAAATATTAGCTTTTTTATAATTTTTATTAAATTTATTTAAGTTTAATTGTATTTGCAAAATTGGGAGTATCAAGATAAACAAAATGTAAAATTTCTGACTGCCTTGCAGCCGTCTGTATAAAAAGAGATTTTTAAGATACTCGCCAAGTTTTTCAAAATCAGTCGTCCTGAAAGAAATACGGCACAGAGGTTTCTATGCCCACTGTGCCGTATTCACTATATTTTCATGACAGAGCGTAAGATATTACTTATCTTTAATTTTGGCAGAATGTTTTTTATTCTTACCAAATGCCGTTACTCCTTTCATAACGCCGCCGCTGATAATCAGCAATGCAATCCACAAAATAATGTTGCTGTTGTCACCTGTCTGAGGAGATTTTGAATCATCAGGCAGTTGAGCCGTTACGGTGTCAGCATTTTTGATTTCTTCGGTTGCCGCATTTTCATAAGTAGAGATTGTCTTTTTACAGTAGTCGCAGATATGGTTTTTGTCTGTGTCATTATGCAGGCATACATATCCACACTCTCGGCACACACCGTCTTTCCACTCATGTACTTCGCTTGTCACAATTACTGCACCACAGCAGTTCCATTTTTGCTCGTGAACAAAAGCGGTTCTTGTCGTCCACTCCTGTACACCGCCCTCGTGGTTTGTTTTGTCAAGTTCTCCGTAGGCTTTGCCGCAGACATCACATACCGCCTTTTTGGTACAGGTGGCATTGCCGCCTGAGCAATTTTCGGTTTCAAACGCATTGCAGCCGTCAACGGTACATTTTCGGGTATGCGTACCGTCATTGTCAGATACCCATTCACCAAAGGTATGACCGTTGTTGACTGTTACGGTCATCTCTGCATTATTACCCGCTTTGTCGGTGACAACTATCTTCTGCTCGCCGTTTGTCGGAGGGAGAACAAAACCTCCGTTTGCGTCAAGCGTAGCCGCCTTTCCGTTTACGGTAACGGTATCAACATACTTCTCATCAACAGTAACGGTTTGTGCCTCACAATAGGTCTTACCGTTCTCAATACCGCCGATTACAGGATGAATATTATCAAGCGTTAATCGGTCGGAGCGAAGGTATGTTATGTTAATGTTTTCATCAACAAGCATTACATAAACAATATATTCTCCGTTAGGGTCTATGCAAAACGGTTCTTCATACGCACGGAATACAAGAGAGTCCAGCTCAGCCTCGGAGAGATCCTTATCTGTTACCAAATAGGATACAAACACAGTTCCGCTGTTATCAACGGCATTTATAGTTACCTCCTGTGTGTCCTTAAAGAATATGCCAAAGGTAAGCTCGTTTAAGAATTTATTCCATTTATTTGTACCTATGATAATTTCGCCCGTTGGCTTTTCGGTATCTCTCCACCGTGCCGTGATTGTAATGTTTTCCGCAGGCATAGTTTTGGGGATTTCCTTATCCCAACCCTTAAAGGTATAGCCTTTTCTTGTCGGGTCGGCAGGGGCGGTAATTGCTGTGCCATAGTCCTGCGTAATGGGCGCAATCTCACTTCCGCCGTTGGTATCAAAGGTTATTGTGTACTGATTGATTTCCCACTTCGCCCAGTATTCCTTATTGCCCGTTTCTGTGCCGCCGATTGCTGTAACAGGAGAGCCGGTCAGATTTTCGTTGTCATACCAGCCCTTGAACGTATATCCCGTATAGGTCATATCGTCGGCTGTCGGAAGTGTTGCGCCCACGCCGTAGGTGTATCCGGTGACATTGCCGTTATTGATCGTTCCGCCGTTTGTGTTCAGCGTTACGGCATAGGTCGGGGCTGTCCACTGCACTGTCAGTGCCGTCACATCAGCCGGAACTCTGTCGCCGGGTGCGTACAGGTTTCCGTCACTGCCAAGCCACATAAAGTAGGTGTCTGTATCTCCGTCCGGGCGGGTCAGACCGTCGGACGCGGGCGCGGTAAAGCTCTCGCTGCTTTTCACAATGATTTGAATAGCCTCGGAGCTGCCGCCCAGCTTGCCGCCGTTCAGGTCAAGGGTAACGGCTTTCAGCCCGTCAGGGCTCAGTGTGTCAGGGTTCAGGACTTCAAGGACGGGGCGGAAACCGACGTACGGGAAGGAGTAGTTCGCAGCAAGTTTGTCGCTCCAGAAGCGGGCCGAAAAGTACCCGCGAACCGCACGGTACGACGTGCCGCCAGAAGAAACATCCTGTCCCCACGAAAACATTCCATTCCAGTTTTGGATA